>Ga0247831_1001031_pt1 | contig 56211 bp, 33 predicted proteins | sample LaCruzMarch2015__9_FD_192406 | JGI IMG/M metagenome (GOLD analysis project Ga0247831, IMG submission 192406) | Freshwater microbial communities from meromictic Lake La Cruz, Castile-La Mancha, Spain - LaCruzMarch2015_1m | ecosystem: Environmental > Aquatic > Freshwater > Lake | place: Spain...
CTGTTTTTGGATTCAAGGCTTCGATGCGCATACCAACAATCAATGAAGTATTTCCTACATAATTCACTGAAGCTTTCAATGAAACCAATTCTCCAACTTCTACAGGATTTAAAAACTCAACACCTTCAACAGCAACTGTTACCGCATAATTTCCACAATGTTTGACAGCGGTTACATAGGCCACTTTATCCATTAACGATAATAGTATTCCTCCATGTACTTTTCCTCCAAAATTAGAATAACTTGGAATCATTAATTCAGTAAGAATTGTCTCGGAATCTGAAACTTTTTTAAATGATGTGAACATTTAGGTTTTAAAAATTTTTACTAATAAAATCTTTTAAAGTGTTATTATAAGTTGTAAACCGAAATTTAAAAATTATATTTTCTGGAATAGAATGTAATTACATTATTTGAATTCATTTGGAATCAGTAGTCTATCTTTTTAAATTATCTTAACAATAAAATATGACCAGTTACAAAAGCACGTTTATCTGTTTCAATTTCTTTATAAGTAATTTTCCAAGTATAAACACCTTGTTGCGCATCTCTTCCACCTAAACCATAACTTCCGTCCCAACCAACTGTCGCGTCATTTGAAACCCAAACAGTCTCTCCCCATCTATTATAAACTGTGATTTCATAACTAAATGGATCAAATCCTGATGTGAATACAGGTAAAAAAGTTTGATTAAATTCATCGCCATCTGGTGTAAATGTATTTGGAACATAAAGCACAACACCATCTTCTTTGAAAGGAATAAATACAGAATAAACATCCGTACAGCCAAGTGCTGAAATAGCTGTCAAAGTTACCGTATGACCGTTAGAATTATTTCCAAAAGTATGAGAAGGATTTATTTCTGTACTTGTATTTCCATCTCCAAAATCCCATATATAAGTATCACTTCCTGTTGACCCATTTGTAAATGTAACGGTTTCAACTGATTTTGTAAATCTATATGGATTCAATGTAAAATAAGCTACGGGAGTCGGTGAAACACAAATCGCACTTGTTTGTGTAGCAGTTGCAGGACATCCGTTCGAGCCTATCCCTGATAAAGTAACTTCGTAACAACCAGGTTGACTTAAGGTATAATTTAAAGTTGAACTATTACCAATTGTCGTATTATCAATTGACCAAGTAACTTGCGACAAGCTATTTGGAGCAATTAAGTTGAAATTTAAAGGAGCACAACCAATTGTTGAACTAATAGAAATTACTGGTGTTTCTGCTGTTGCTATGGTTAAAACAGTTGCTATTGAAGTAGAAGAACAAGTACCATTTGAAACTGAAACCGTGTAACTTCCAGCTTGCGTTGCTGCTAAAGTTGCATTCGTTGCACCTGGAATATCAACTCCATTAAATTGCCATTGATATGCCGTTCCATTGGAAGCAGTAAGTGTTAAACTTCCTCCTTGACAAATAGCAATTGCACCACCAGCACTTGAAATAGTTGGAGTAAACAACGAAAGTGTAAATGCTGCAGAAGTTACCGAACATAAACCGTTTGAAACAACAACTGTATAGACTCCCGCTTGTGATGCAATAATTGTTGCGGCTGTTTCACCTGGAATCACAGATCCATTCAATAACCACTGATAAGTTGCTCCAGTAGTTGCCGTAAGCACAGTTGATTGTCCTTGACAAATGGTAGTAACTCCGCCAGTTGAGCTAATTGTTGGTGTAAAATTAGTAATAACAAAATTTGCAGCAGTAACAGAACAATTTCCATTTGAAACAGAAACGGAATACGTTCCAGCTTGTGTTGCAGAATAAGTTTGATTTGTAGCACCAGCAATTGCAGTTCCATTCAATTGCCATTGATAACTTGCTCCAGTTGAAGCTGTTAAAACGATAGTTGCCCCTGGACAAATGGTAGTTATATTATTTGCAGAGGTGGTTGTTGGAGTAAATGTTGTAATAATAAATGCAGCTGTAGTTGAAACACAGGTGCCATTTCCAACTTGTACTGTATAAAGCCCAGCTTGATTTGCTGAATAAGTACTAGTTGTTGCGTTTGGAATTGCTACTCCATTTAGTAACCATTGGTAAGAAGTTCCATTAGTTACCGCTAAAAGAAGTGAGGTTCCGGGACAAATAGTTGTTACATTATTTGTGCTTGAAATAACTGGAGCAAATAATGTGATTACAAAATTTGATGAAGTTGAAGTACATGTTCCATTTGTTACAATTACCGCATACGTTCCTGCAACAGTAGCTGTGTAAGTTTGATTTGTTGCACCAAAAATATTTGAACCATTAACTTGCCATTGATAACTTGTTCCTGCAGAGGCAGTTAAAACAATTGAAGTATTGCTACATAATGTTGTATCTCCTCCAGCACTTGAGATTGTTGGCGTTAATGGTGTCAACACAAAAACGACAGAAGTTGAAGTACAAGTTCCACTCGTTACAGAAACAGTATATGAACCACCTTGTGTTGCTGTATAAGTTTGATTCGTTGCACCTTGAATATTAGTTCCATTTAAAAGCCATTGATAAGCAGTTCCTGGTGATGAAGTCAAAACTAAATTTGTTCCAGGGCAAATCGTAGTTGCTCCTCCTGTGCTTGTTATTGTTGGTACAATTTCAGTAATTACAAATGCTACAGATGTTGATGTACAAGTTGTATTTACGGCATCAGTAACAATTACAGTGTAAGAACCGCCTTGTGTTACCGTAAAGGTTTGGTTTGTAGCCCCAGCAATGTTTGTTCCGTTCAATTGCCATTGGTAAGAAATTCCTGCAGATGAAGTTAAAACTAAGGAAGAACCAGGACACAACGTTGTAGCCGAACCTGCACTTGTTATTGTAGGAATAATATCGGTTACAACAAAAGCAGTCGAAGTCGAAGTACACGTTCCACTAGTTACAGTGACAGAATAACTTCCTCCTTGCGTAATATCATAGGTTTGATTTGTTGCTCCAGCGATATTGGTGCCATTTAAAAGCCATTGATAACTTGTTCCTGCTGATGCAGTTAATGTTAGTGTTGAACCTGGACAAAGAGTGGTAGAACTGCCAGTACTTGTAATAGCTGGGATTAATTCTGTAATTGTAAACAAGGTGGATGTTGAGGAACAGCCTGTAATTGATGTTGTCACTGAATAATCTCCCGCTTGTGTAACTGTGTAAGTTTGATTTGTGGCACCAGCTATTGGAGCACCATTGAAAAGCCATTGATAACTATCAGCTGTTGATGCAGTCAAAACTAAAGTTAAGCCTGGACATAATGTTGTTGCTCCTCCTGTACTTGTAATTGTTGGTATAATTTCAGTAATTACAAATGCAACAGAAGTCGAGGTACATGTTGTATTTACAGCATCAGTTACAATAACTGTATAAGAACCACCTTGTGTTACTGTATAAGTTTGATTGGTCGCTCCTGCTATATTTACACCATTTGACTGCCATTGATAAGAAATTCCTACCGATGAAGTTAATGTCAAACTTGAACCTGGACAAAGTGTTGTTGCTCCTCCTGTGCTAGTAATTGTTGGAACGATTTCAGTAATTACAAAAGCAACAGAGGTAGAAGTACATGCTCCGTCGTTAACAATTACAGTGTAACTTCCTCCCTGAGTGATATCGTACGTTTGATTGGTTGCACCAGTGATAGCTGTTCCGTTTAATTGCCATTGATATGAAACGCCAATAGAAGAAGTAAGTGTCAACGATGAACCTGGACAAAGCGTATTTGTTCCTCCAGCACTTGTAACAGTAGGAATAATTTCTGTTACTACAAATGCTGTAGAAGTTGATGTACAACCTCCATCGGTTACAGTTACCGTGTAAGAACCAGCTTGTGTAACACCATACGTTTGACTAGTTGCTCCAGTAATATTTACACCGTTCAATTGCCATTGGAAAGATGTTCCTGCTGAGGCAGTTAAGGTTAAAGTTGACCCAGGACATAGCGTTGTTACTCCACCTGTACTTGAAATCGTTGGTATCAATTCAGTCACTGTGAATAGCGTAGATGTTGATGTACATCCAGTAATTACAGTAGTTAAAGAATAATCTCCAGCAACTGTCGCATCATACGTTTGATTAATAGCGCCTGCAATTGGATTTCCATTTAATAGCCATTGATAACTTGTAGCAGCGCTTGCAGTTAAAGTTAAAGTAGAACCAGGGCATAAAATTCCAGCACCAGTTGCACTTGTTATTGTTGGAATAATTTCAGTTATAATAAATGCAATTGATGTTGAAACACAAGTTGTATTAACTGCATCAGTAACAATAACTGTGTAAGAGCCGCCTTGTGTTACATCATACGTTTGAATCGTTGCACCAGCAATGTTGGTTCCATTTAATTGCCACTGATACGAAATTCCAACTGATGAAGTCAAGGTTAAAGTTGAACCTGGACAAAGTTGATTTGTTCCTCCAGCACTTGTAATCGTTGGAACAATCTCAGTCACCACAAACGCAACTGATGTTGAAGTACAAACGCCATCATTTACAATAACTGTATAACTTCCACCTTGTGTAACATCATAAGTTTGATTTGTTGCAACAGCGATAGTTGTACCATTTAATTGCCATTGATAGCTTACGCCAACAGAAGATGTTAATGTTAAAGTGGTGCCTGGACACAAAGTTGATGTTCCTCCAGTACTTGAAATTGTTGGAACAATCTCAGTTATTACAAAATCACTTGAAATCGCAGAACATGTTCCATCTGAAGTACTAACAGAGTAAGTTCCTCCTTGAGTAATAGTTATAGTTTGGTTGGTTTCTCCTGGAATATTCACTCCGTTTAGAAGCCATTGATAACTAGTAGCAGTATTTGCTGTAAGTGTTAAAGTGGAGCCTGGACAAAGCGTTGTGGCATTATTTGTTGAAGTAATTGTTGATTCATAGACAGTTATTTGAACTGCTGCTGAAACTTGATTACATATTCCATTAGAAACTGCAACTGTATAAGAGCCTGTTTGCGTTGCAGAATATGAACTAGAGGTAGCACCTGGAATTGGTGTACCATTAAAAGACCAAGCAAAAGTAGCTGTAGGGTCTAGGTAAGGTGTATTGGCAGAAAGCACGATTGCATCACCTTGACAAATTGTTGAAGAACCAGAAGCTGTTATCTGAGCGATTAACTCGGATACAAGGAAAGTACCTGAACTTGCATCACAGCCATTCAAATCAACAATTTGAACATCGTAAACCCCAGGCGTTGTTACCACAATAGATTGTGTAGTTTGACCATTGCTCCATAAATAGCTGTTTGCAGGTGTAGATTGTAAAGTTACACTTGCAGGAGGACAGATAATTGAAGAACCTCCAGCAGAAACTAAAGGTGGCGTAGCGTTGTTCAATGTAATCGTTATTGGAGCAGAACTACTTGTACAACCATTTAAATCAGTTACTTCAACAGTGTAAGTTCCTGGTGTATTAACTGGAATAGAAGCTGTTGTTTGACCATCACTCCATAAATAAGTTCCACCACCAGATGTAGAAAGAATAACTGTTTCCCCTGCACAAATCACTGAATTTGTAGCAGCAATTAAAGGAGTTGTTACAGGAACAACTGTGATTGTTGTATAGTATGGTTTGCTCCAACCACAACAAGATTCTTTAACTCGATAGCGAATATTATAAGTTGTTGGTGTTGAAACCGTTGGCATTGTGTAGGTTGCCGTTTGTGTTGTTTGAGTAGAAATTGGGTTTGTTGCATCTGTATCAAAAAGCACCCATTCCCAGTTTGTTTCAGTTCCCCAAGGGTTTGCACCAATTGTAAAGTTTGAACCAGAACAAACAGTAGAACTTGTATTTGTAAAATTCGCATTTGCAGGTCTAGTTCCATCCACAATTGCTAACCAATCTTGATATACACCTCCATTTGTTCCAACATCATGAAAACCAGCACTTGCATAATATACAATTATTGGATTAGAATTTAAGGTATAATTTGTTACACCTAAATTTAGGTAATCTACTAATGTTGAGTTAGGTAAAGACCATGTTGCTGGATTTACGTTTGATAAAACTACTTCTGAGTTAGAGCAACCTTTTCCACTAACTGGATGTGATAAATTAATTGTATTTGGATTAGGTACTGAAGTTGAAGGATTGGAAAATACTCCATTTACAACCATGTGCACATTTAATCCAGAAGCTCCAGGCTGACCATTTCCTCCATTTCCTCCGTTTCCTCCACGTCCACCTTGTCCGCCAGCACCAACTTCTGAATTACCACATACACGTCCTGTACCACAAAGTCCGCCATTAGAACCAAGTGCACCACCAGAGGTAGTTGAAGTGTTGTTTCCTCCTGCTCCACAACCTCCTGCTCCACCATTTCCACCTGCTCCACCTATCCCTGGAGCACCTCCACTTGGAGCAATTCCAGGAACATTAATCGTAATATCTTGTACTAAAGCTCCAGTATTGGAGTTAAAACGATAAATACCAAAAGCTCCGCCACCACCAAATCCTCCTTGACCCCCAAGACCACCTTGACCTCCAGAGCCGCCTCCGCCTCCACCTGAACCTCCACCATCATCACACCAAAAACCTGATTGACGGCCACCTCCGCCTCCACCTTCGGCACCACCACCACCACCACCATCACCACCACTTAATGCCGCTCCATTTGGAATCCAGTAATTATTGAAAGTTAAGTTAGTAACTGCTGTTACAACACTAGCATTTGCTCCATTTGTTCCATTAGCACCATCTTGACCTTTTCTACCATCTCTATTTGAATCAGTTCCACATCCACCATTTGCACCAGTTCCACCTGCATTATTTCCTCCTGTAGCACCTCCACCACCATTCGAACCATTTGACCCAGCAGTATTATTACTTGAATTATTATCTGAACCTCTTCCACCTGCACCTCCAGCACCACCTAAATTTATTCCTGAACCAACTGCACCACCACCAGCTCCACCTAATCGATTAGTTGTGTTATTATCACAATGACCTGCTTGTCCAATTGAACCATTTATACCATTTGAACCTGAGGTACCATTTCCACCATTTTCACCATTTGTAGCTGTACCAATATTAATTGCACAACGATTTACAGTATAGTTAGAGCAATTATCAACTAAAACTCCATAATTCGATTTTCCTCTTCCATCAGAGGATGTACCAGAATTATTGGTTGTATTTATCGTTAAATCTTGTATTCTCCATCCTGAAATTCCTGTTGCTTTAAATCCAACTTTATGTGTAACACTAGCAGATAAAGTTTCTTCACCACTAAAGTTTAATGTTGTTATTTGATCGCTTTGTTTGCTCCAGACATCCGCATTATTTAACCAAGATCCCTCAATAAAAACATTATTTTGAAGATAAATAATATTAGGTTCTGTATAATTACCACCTGTTAATCTGATATTTGTTCTGCCACCTCCAACTAATTGCATTGCACGCCATAAATTAGCAACAGGTGTCGCAGGTAAGCCAAGATTTGCATTATTTCCTGTAGCTGCATCTACGTATATCATGTCACAAGAGGGTGGTGAAATTGTTGTTGTACAAGTGCTGATTGCGTTAGCGTCAGGGCAAGCGTCATTATAAGTTAAAGAAATTGTATATGATCCTGACCCAGTAAATGTAATGTCAGTGCAAGGAGTAGTTGGATTTGAAATTACTACACCACCAGTTGGTGCTACCGTCCATAAATAGCCTGAATTTGAAACTGAAGCATTTGGATTTGGAGGTAAAGTAGCACAAAACTGAACTGGAACTCCTGGAACAGTTACGGCAGCGCATGCATTACTTATTATAGGTGCTGCGTAAGGATGGTAAGTAACTCTTACACATTGACTTATTGTTTGTTGAATATTGATATTTGAGCAATGGCTTGAAATAATACAGCGATATAATCTTGTTCCAGCAGTTTGAGGAGGAGTATAAGTTAAAGATGTTGCTCCAGGTATGTTCGTCCATGTTCCAGGTGAATTGCAGTCTGTATTTGAACTTACTTGCCACTGAACTATTTGTCCTAAACTCCAACCATTCCATGAATTTACAGCTACTGTTAAAGTTGTAGGTTGACCAGGACATAATACACGATCATAAGGAAAAGGCTCTGAAATAATAGTTGGTGCAGAAGCAAAACTCCAATTAACGATAAGTCTTTCAATTCCATATCCTCTTCCGTTATTATCTGAACAGCGGTTGTGCATTGATAAAAAATTTCCACTTGTAAATTGACCGTTATAAGTTGTACTAGAACATGGAGAATTATTCCAAAAATTTATATCCCCAATTCTTAATCTTCCACAGCGTGTATCATCGTCATTAAATGTACAGGTATTACTACCACAATTTGATCCACACCCATCATCTTCCCAGCTTTCCATATCTACGTTAATCTGAGAAAGAGGGAGAGCCGTAAAAGTTGCAGCGTTAATGATCCCAGGGTTCCAAGTGGAACAAAAAACAGCATCAGCACCATAAGTATCACCACAACCAGGATATAAACCTGGCGCACTTGTAACCTGATTAAAACTTGCACTATTATAACCTATCCAAACTCTATATCTTGGATCAGGTTGAGAATTAAATCCTCCAGCATCGTTTCCACAATCATGATTGTGACGAAAACCATTTATCTGAACATCAGCATTAATTAAAACTTGTGAAAAAAAAGTTGAGCTAAAGAAAAAAATAAAACTTAATAGAATAAAAATTTTCCAAATGGAAACAGTTATACTATTATTGGAGAGAGTTTGCATAAGTAGAGAACTTTATTATCTAATTTCAAAGTCTGCCCTTCTATACTTTGAATGGATGCTTTCGTCGCAATTTGGACTACATTTTTCATCGTAAATCGCTTCTCCTAGACTTTGTAGTTTAATCTGTTGTGAATTAATTCCTTTTTTTATTAAAAATGTATAAATTTCTTTTGCTCGTTTTGTTGCGAGCTCTAAATTATAAAAAACATCGCCACGTTCGTCAGCTAAAGTTTTAACAATCAAAATTTTATTTGGATTCTCTTTGATATACTTCACTAATTCGTTTAATTCTTGTTGATAATTTTTTGAAATTGAAAACTTATTAAAATCAAAATAAACAGAATTAAATTTAGTTTTAGATAAATCTAAATTTTGATTTTCCAAAACTTCACCGCTTTGTTGATTAGAAACTGATTCTATTACTTCTTTTTTATCCCAAATCATCACAACTAAAGAAGTATCTTTTCCATTGGTATTTGGAACATTAAATTCTTTACTAATAAGTGAATCTGAATGAGAAAGATTGATTGTAACAATTGAATTCGGCTCTAACTCAAATTTATCAAAGTTGCCAGATTTTGACTTTTTAATTTCAAAATCTTTCCCATTTATTTTAATTTGAACCTCTTTGTTTGTTACGAATTCTCCTTTTTCATTTTTGATTTGTAACTCAAATTTCCAAGGAATTTTTGTATTGAAGTAGTATAAATCAGCATCTCCAATTCCATTTTCTCTATCCGATACTATGAAACCTTGTGTTTTTAAATCATCTTTGAAATAAACGCTGTAGTCATCAGCTTCAGTATTAAATGGCTTAGAAAGCAGTTGAGACTCTCCTTCAATTTTACCTTCTTTAAAAGGTATTTTATAAATGTCTAAACCACCAAAACCTAGTTTACCATCCGATGAAAAATACAAAACAGAATCTCCATCAAACATAGGGAAAACTTCATCTTTGATTGTATTTACTTGAGTTGATAATCTAGACGGTTTGGACCATTTTGAATCAGAAATTTTTGAAGAAAAATATAAGTCAGAACCATTTTTACCATTGTCTAATGAGAAAACTAAATATTTCCCATCTGCTGAAATCGTTGGGTGACCAACTCCGACTCCTCCTTTAACTCCTTTAATTTTAAGTTTTTTAGGCGTTTCTTCACCTTCTTTCCAAGTGTAAATTCTTGGAGCATACTGATGAATTTTACTCCAGTTAGTCGCCTTTTGAGTTAAAGTTAAAAACCATAAATTATCAGAAGCTGACCAACAAAAAGCACCTACGTTATATTTTTCAAATGATTTAATTAAATTTTCTCCAGCTGTTTGTTCGTCGTTTGAATAAATACCAGTTTCTGGGCGAGCAACTTTTCCATAAACTAAATCAGCTGCGTTTTCTTTATAATCAATTTCACTTTTTGAGTAAGTTGTGCTCGTATTTTCACTAATAAAAAATAATCTTTTATCTTTATAAACTGGAGAAAATTGAGCTGAAGGAGTATTGACTTTCTCTAAATTATAAAGTAAAATCTGTGCTTTTGATAAATTATTGAGATTGGAATAATTTTCAATTTGTTCAAGTAAAAGAATTGCGTCTTTGTCTTTGGGAAAATTATCTAAATATAATTGGACTTCTTTCTTTGCCTCTTGAATCTTACCATTATTTTTTAGAGAATTTGCATAAAACAAATGGTTCTCAAATTCTAAATCTTCATCATTCCAATCAAGTTGTGAAAAGTATAAATTAGCATTTTCAAAATCATTCAAGAAATAATAAGAATGAGCAAGTTGTAAGCTTGTTTTTTGTGTTGTTTGTGAATTACTTTGAGCATTAATAAATTTTCTAAACTCAAAGTTTTCAAACAAAACATCATTTGATGACATTTGTGTCCAAGCACTTAATGCTGTCCCAAAGAGGCCAATAATTAAAAATAAAGAATATTTTAACATCCTTCTTAGAAATTGGAAAAGGTAGAATATACTCTGTTTCTTTTTTTCCATGAACTTTTACGTCCATTTGTTATATCAACACCAAGATATAATTCATGAGTTCCAGAATTATAATCTGAAAGTGAACTTATATTAATATCATAAGAATAACCAAATTTTACTGGACCAAGACGAATTCCAGCCATCAATGCAACAGCATCTTTAAAACGATAAGAGATACCACCCCAATATGTTTTATCAAAAGTAACACTTGTATTAAAATCAAATGTAAATGGAGCATTACCCATCATTCTGAAAAGTGTACTTGGAGTTATTTCTAATTTATCTCCAGCTTCGATTGTGTAACCAGCCATTAAATAATAAGTTCTTTCCAACCTATTTGCAACTGTGTCTTCAATATCAAATAAATCTTTACGAGACTGTATCAAGTGCCATGAAGATACACCAACAAACAAATTTTTCGATGTCAACACAATTCCTGCGTTAGCATCAGGAGTTAAACGGTTATTTGAATTCATTTCAACAGCGATGTCATCTGTTACTTCAGTTTTCATTCTATCACGATCTAAATAAAATTGACTTAAAGAAACACCAAGTCCAAAGGAAAGCGCATATTCTTCATTCAATTTTAATTTATATGCTAAATTTGGACTTATCCCAGTTCTTCTTGTTGGTCCTGTTGCATCATTATACAATGTACCACCAACACTAAAATTATATTTTAGATTTCCTTGTCCAAAAAGCGTTTGAGTTACTGGTGCTTGATCTATTCCAACCCACTGTCTTCTGAATGATACACCTAAAGTTGTGTACCCTTTTAAACCAGTTGCTGCTGGATTAATTGTCAAATCGTTAAGCATATACTGACTAGAAAGAGCGATTTGTTGACTGTAAACATTCAATGCAAAAACAGCCATTATTAGTGTGATAATTGATTTCATCTTCTTTATTATTGAATTGAATTAACGAACTATTGTAATTGGACCTGATTGCTTTCCGTAGTCTGGATTATCAATTTCCATGATGTAATAATATGTACCAGGAGGTAACGCTTCAGATTTGTAAGTCCCATCCCATTGAAATTGAGAAACTTCGCTTTGTTCATAAACCACTTGACCCCATTTTGAGAAGATACTCACTGTTTTCATAATTCCAATATTAGAACTATTTACATTCCATGTGTCATTTGTACCATCGGCATTTGGAGAAAAAGTATTTGGGATGTCAAAACAAAGAAGCGTTTCGTCAACGATTAAACTATCAATGAAGAAAGTACAACCTGAGCCATCACCAATTGTTACTGAATAAATACCTTCTGGAACGTTTTTCAGTGGATTAGCTATTTGATTAGTATTCCATGTAAATGTATAATCTCCTGACAAACTTCCACTAGGAGAAACTAATATTGATACACCACCATCTGAGCACTCATTAATTTTCACTTGAGCTGTACCACTTAATTGACTTGCAACAATTGTTAAGTTTGTACTATCTGTTACTACACATCCATTATCACCTGTAAATGTGTAATAAATTTTTGATGTTCCAACTCCAGTTTGTGTTGAGTAAAATTGATTGTTTATAACTCCATTTCCACTATAAACTCCACCACTAGGTAGTCCACCTGTTAATAAAAATGGTGCTTGTAATCCACAAATTGTATCAAATGGAACTAAATATGCATAAGTGTTTTGAACATTCAGAAAAATAGAAGCACAATCTGTATTTCCACATGCTCCTCCTTCTGCTCTTACGAAATAGGAGTTGCTACTAGTTGGTGAAACTGAAAGAGTTGTTCCAGTACCAATTATTTGACCTCCACATGTAGATTCATACCATGACCAATTTGCACCAGTAACAAGAGTTCCACCCTCAACCGTTAAAGTTGCACTTCCTCCTTTACAAAAGTTATTGTTAGTTGTTGAAACTGATGTTGGAGCAATTGATCCATTTTGAACATCGACAGTTACAGATTGACAAACTGACGCACCACAATCACCTACTGCTCTTACATAGTAAGTTGTTGTTGAAGTTGGCGTTACTTCTAACGAAGTCCCTACACCAACAGGAACTGCCCCACATGCGCCTGTGTACCAAACCCATACATCATTATTTTCTAGAGTACCGCCATTTAAAGATAAAGTTGAAGTTGCTCCCGGACAAATATTATTTTGAGATGCAATGACTGATGTTGGAATAACTGATGAAGCGCCAACAGTTATATTTATAGATTGACAATTCGTATTTCCGCAAGCTCCTTCTGCTCTAACAAAATAAATTCCTGATGCTGTAGGATTAATACTAACTATACTACCAGTCCCAACATTTTGCCCGCCACATGTACCGCTGTACCAAACCCAAGAATTACCTGCTGCAAGACTTCCACCTTGTACTGATAATGTTAAATTCTCACCAGGACAAACTTGAGTTGATGATGGAATAATAGCTGTTGGCTCAGTAGAACTTTGATTTACTGTAACTGATACACTAACACAAGACCCTTGGTAACATCCGCTTTCGATTCTCGCGAAATATTGTGTTGAAGTTGTAGGTGAAACGTTTAATGTTGAACCTGTACCAATAGAAACTCCAGATCCACAACCTCCTTCATACCATACATATTGAGCTCCTGCACCAAGACTTCCACCTGATATACTTAAATTTGTAGATTCACCAACACATAATGAGGTAAGAGAAGCAGATGCACCTGTTGGGTCTACTGACGGATTTTCAACAGTTACAGTTACGGTATTAGAATTAAAATCACCACAAGATAGAGTTTTTAACACTCTTCTAAAACATGAAGTTTGAGCAATTCCTAATAATGGGTCATAGGTAGCATTTGTTGCACCATTAATATTTACGAAGTTACCAGTACATCCAGCATCGACTTGCCATTGATAGGTGAATGAGGAATGTGTAGGAGTTGGAGTAGAAATTGATGTTAATAATGATGGATCACCACCACCACATAAAACTTGATCACCAGCAATTATTCCCGGATTAATCGGATCAACAAACTGCCAGTTAATTTCAATTTTTGCATCATATCTATTATTAGTATATATGTAAGAATTCCATTGACAAGGAGGGTCATTTCTAAAATTTATTGAACCTGCAGAAGATCTTGCATCTCTGTTGTCATCACCATTACCAAGGCAAGAACTAAAAAAAGAAGGATTTGGGTCATATTGACAAGAATTACCACAATCTTCCTCCCACCCTTCAATTTCAGCATTTAAAGTTGTAGCATCTGAATTAGTAACATTATTAAAGTTATAAGGTATTACTCCTCCAAACCACCAAGCGTTGTACTGATTTGTAGTGTGAACACAGCCTGTTGCTTGCCATGTTGAACCATAAGAAGTACCTGTAGTTCCATTATCATTTACCCAAACAAACCAAGTAGGATCTTGACCCCCTGCAAGACCACCACCATCATTATTGTCTGCTCTTGCTCTAAGTTCAACAATTCTTACTTGATAATTTATATTTTGACTATAAACAAAAAATGAAAAGAAAAATATAAAAGCTGTGATAAATAAATTAATTGTTTTCATAAAAATTAATTTTTAACTAAAATTTGCACAAAAATATAAAACTAAAGTTCATTTAATGTGAATTCAAAATAAATGAATTGTGAACTTTAAAAAAATTAAATAAAAAAAATAAAAAACAAAAAAAAGAGCCTTATAAAAGACTCTTCAATAAATAAAAGTTAGATACTAATGCTCTTCCTCTCCTTCTGCCAAAGGAACTGTTTGTGGAATAAAATCTACATCAGATCCAGGTTTAGAATAATCATAAGGCCATCTATGAACAGTTGGAAGTTCACCAGGCCAGTTTCCATGAACATGTTTCACTGGTGTTGTCCATTCTAGTGAGTTTGCATTCCAAGGATTCTGAGGTGCAACTTGACCTCTAAAAATACTATAGAAGAAATTAAACAAAAATAAAACTTGACCAAGTGCTGAAAGAATTGCAAAAACAGTAATTATTACGTTCAAATCCATAATCATATCGTAAGAATTTACATCAAATTCTCCATACACTGAGTAATCATAATAACGTCTTGGAGCTCCTGCAATTCCCACAAAGTGCATTGGAAAGAACACACCATAAGCACCAATTATTGTAATCCAAAAATGTACGAACCCTAAACGCATATTCATCATTCTTCCAAACATTTTAGGAAACCAATGATAAACACCAGCAAACATTCCAAAGACTGCTGACATTCCCATCACAATATGGAAGTGAGCAACGACGAAATAAGTATCGTGTATTGCGATATCTAATGCTGAATCAGCAAGAATAATTCCAGTAACTCCACCTGTAATAAAAGTTGATACTAAACCAATGGCAAACATCATAGCAGGGGTTAATACAAGTGAACCTTTCCATAAAGTAGTCAAGTAGTTAAATACTTTAACAGCTGAAGGAATTGCAATTAACAATGTTGTGAAAACGAAAACAGAACCTAAAAAAGGATTCATACCTGTAACAAACATGTGATGCCCCCATACAATAAATGAAAGGAAACCAATTGCTAATATCGAACCAATCATTGCTTTGTAACCAAAAATCGGTTTTCTTGAATTAGTTGCAATAACTTCAGAAGATAAACCCAAAGCAGGTAATAATACGATATATACTTCAGGGTGACCTAAGAACCAAAACAAATGTTGATATAAAATTGGTGACCCTCCATGATTAGCTAACATTTCACCTCCAACAATGATATCGGAAAGATAAAAACTTGTTCCTGCTAATCTATCCATGATTAAGAGTAAAGCAGCTGATAATAAAACAGGGAAAGAAAGAACACCCAAAATAGCAGTAACAAAGAAAGCCCATATTGTTAGTGGCATTCTAGTCATACTCATTCCTTTTGTTCTAAGATTTATAACTGTAACAATATAATTCAATGAACCTATTAATGAGGATGCAATAAATATAGCCATTGAAAACAACCAAAGTGTCATACCCAATCCTGAACCAGACACTGCTTGTGGTAGCGCAGATAGAGGTGGATAAACCGTCCAACCAGCCATTGCAGGACCTGATTCAACAAAAAGAGAAACTAACATCAATAAAGATGAAATAAAGAAGAACCAGTAAGAAAGCATATTTAAAAAACCAGAAGCCATATCTCTCGCTCCAAGTTGCAATGGAATTAAAAGGTTTGAAAATGTACCTGACAATCCACCAGTTAGTAAGAAGAAAACCATTATTGTACCGTGAATCGTTACCAATCCTAAATACATATCTTCTTTTAATACTCCTTCTGGTGCCCATTTTTCACCTAAGAAAAAAGATAAGAAATCAGAACTTTCACCAGGCCATGCTAATTGAATACGAAATAATATTGATAACATCATTGCTACAAGACCCATAAATACAGCAGTCATTAAGAACTGCTTTGCAATCATTTTATGATCTTGACTAAAAATATACTTCGACACAAAGTTTTCTTCATGATGGTGAACATCGTGATGACCATGTTGATGTGCGTGACTGTGTTCGTCGTGTGCTATTGAAGCCATTTTATTAATTTATTTTTTAGTATTAATAATTAATTTTCTTTTTTAAAACTACATTGGTTTATTAATAGCTAATGTATCAACAACCATTGGCGCTGTTAACGCCTCAGCTACAGGGAAGTATTTGTCTTTGAAAGTTTGTTTCATCATTTCATTCATCCATTCCTTATAATCAGCTTTTTCTTTTACTACTACAATCATTTTCATTTTATAATGCGCACCGCCACATATCTTATTACACATTAACACATAATTAAATTTTGGGTCATTTTTCTTCTTACGCATTTCTTCTGTAGTGATCGTTGGCGTAAACTTAGTTCTTGTTGCCATTCCTGGAACTGCGTTGATTTGAGCTCTAAAATGAACAAATAAAGCAGAATGAATTACATCTTTTGATCTAAATATGAATTCATATTCTTGATCTTTTGAAAGAAATAAAGTATCCTTTACAATAATATCATCCCAAGCAGAAGCATCTAATTTCGAATTATGATTTTGTTTCATTTGAGTTAAAAGACGAAATAATCTTTCTTTTCTTGATAAATCTACTTTCAAAACATATATTGTTGAATCACTAAGAACAGTATCTCTATTATTTAATAGCTTTTGAATAGTACGAATTCCACTAGGTCCCTCCATCATAATTCTTAATGAAGAATCAATTGTGTTTGACGTGACTAATGCTAACTCATTGTTATCAGTAGTTAATTTATAATCATATTTTCCTAAAACATTATCTTTTCCAGCATATCTTGCAGTCCAATCAAATTGTTTAGAAAATAACTCCACATTAATTGCATCTTTTCCAGACATACCTGTCAAATTATTCCATGTTTTTAAACCCAGAATAATAATTACTGCTAAAACAACTGCAGGTACTACAGTCCAAAGTAATTCAAGTTTGTTATTGTGAGGATAATAAAAAGCAGGAACACCAGGTTTTTTAACGTATTTAAATGAAAAATAAAACAACAAGAAATTAGTAAAAAAGAAAACTATCGTAATTATAATCAAGTTAAGTTCTAGTAACCAATCAGTTTCAACTCCACCAATTGATGCAGCTTCTCCTCTTCCTGTCCAACCGTACTTTAAAAATAAATAAACAACTGATGCAAAAAATAACAACATAAAACCAAGCATCATTTTGGCATTCAAATTATTATCTCTGCTTGAGATTTCATGTTCACCAGATTTTCTAAGTTTAGAAGAAAGTTCATAAACACGAACAAGTTGTGCAATTGCAATTGCTCCTAAAATTATAACCAATAAAATAATTAATTTATTTTCCATTTTTTATATAATATATCATTTTTAAATATCGTGGTGAATACTTTCGTCTAAGAATGGATGATTTACAGGTGTTAAAGGCGATTTAGTTAAATTTCTAAGTACAACATAAATAAAAACTCCTAACAACATTAAAGCCATTCCAACTTCCATAAAACCAATTTTTGCTTGAGCTCCCATCGAACCACCAGAAACCATTATGTAAACATCAATCCAATGACCAACTAAAATTATTAAACCTACAAAAGTTAATATTCCAGCATGTCGTTTTGCATCCCTTGACATCAATAACAACATTGGGAACGCAAAGTTTATAACAAACATCGCAAAATACATAATTTTATAATTATCTATTCTCATTTGATAATAAGTAACCTCTTCTCCAATGTTTGCATACCAAATTAACATGAATTGAGAAAACCATAAATAAGACCATAAAAAAGAAGTACCAAAAGTCCATTTTCCTAAATCGTGAATATGCGAATCATTAACTTTTTCCAAATAACCTAATTTCTTAAGATATAATGTTGTTATGACTAAAACAACCATAGTAGAACACCACATACCAGCGAATGTGTACCATCCGTACAATGTTGAAAACCAATGAACATCAATTGACATTAACCAATCCCAAGATGATGTCGAGCTAAATACTGCAAAGAATACTAAAAACAAAGCACCTTGGCGATAATTTTTAAAGTGTAATTCTGTACCACCAATTCTATCTTCTTCAAGAGAACGCTTTCTAAAACCATTTAAGAAATAAAAATATGTAAAGAAATATACAACAGTTCTAATCCAAAAAAACGTTTTGTTTAAGTATGCTGATTTACCTTGTATAATTTCATCATGAGCTACAGTATCAGAATCCATCCAAGTGTAGATATGTGCTCCATCCATAAAAGTTATAGTTAATAACACAATTCCGAAAATTCCCATACCATAAGGAATAAAACCTGCAACAGCTTCTATTACTCTTTTTATGGAAGCATACCAACCAGTTTCTGTAGCATATTGTAACGCTAAAAAGAATAATGCTCCTAAGCCTAAAGCAAAATAGAAAAAACCATTGATTAATCCATTTGTTAAAAGTCTCGTTTTAAAATGGTGATCACCCATTCCTGTTGCAATACCTACAACAGTTAATAACAGTCCGACAGCAATTAGTCCGAAGGTTACGTTCTTAGCTTTCTTTGTAATTTGAAATTCCATCTCACTAATTAATTAAGGTTTTACTGCTGTTGTATCACTATTTGCTGCACTTACAGCTGCTATTCCGTTTTCATCGAATTTTCCATAATTTGCATCTTGGAACTGACGAACATAATGAACAAGAGTCCAAATTTCTTTTTTATTCAATAGTGAATTATGTGCTCCCATCATCCCTTTACCGTAATAAATAGAATAAAACATCTGACCATCAGAAAGAGCAGTTAAGTTTGCATAATTTGGAACTCCTGAATAAGCACCACTAACAACCATTGGACCATTTCCATCTCCTTTTTCTCCATGACAATGTTGACACATTGCGGTAAACAATTCTTTACCATTTTTAAGTATTGCTTCTGCGTTTTTTGCAGTTAAAGGAATTGCATTTTTGTCATTGATCGCCAATGCATATTCATCCAAAAGACTTAAGTCAACACCAAAAAATCCATGCGTCTCTTTGAAAGCAACATTAGCTTTTCTTAAATTAGGCATCATCAATCTTACTTCTGTTGAATCTGTACCAAAATAAGGAATAGTATTTCTTGGTGGAGTTTTTGCAGATAATAATGATTTTAAAGCTGTCACTTCTTTTCCTCTAATCTCTGCATAATCAACATAAGCCTCAATAGCTGGTGATCGATACATATCTGGCATATATTCATATCCTGAACTGTCAGGATTGGAAGTACAAGAACTTGTAAACAATAGCGTAAAAGCTATAGTAGAAAATCCAAATACTGTCAAAAAAGTTCTTTTCATCTTTTTATACGCTTTATTGCTTATTTAACTTCTTTTTTGTCCAACTCAAAATAACCTGTATCACTTAAAAGATCATCTAATGTTTCTTCAGTTATTGATGAATTTTCACTTAATCTTATTTCCATTACAAATTTATCATCTGTCGTTCTTGGATCAGGATTTTGAGCTGGCATACCTGGTAATGTCTTATTTAATAATAAATAAGTAATTGCCATTCCATGAGCAGCACACAAAACTGTAAACTCAAAAGTAACTGGGATAAATGCTAAAATATTATCTAAATAAGTAAAATTTGGTTTACCTCCAATATTCATTGGCCAATCGACAACCATGAAGTAACGCATACCTATGGTTGCTAGCGTTAAACCAGTTAATCCATATAAAAAAGACATAATTCCTAAACGTGTATTTTTTATACCAATAATAGGGTCAATTCCATGAATTGGAAATGGGGAAAAAACTTCAGAAATTTTTACTCCGTTTGATACGAGTTTCTTTGCGCCATCTTTCAAAACATGGTCGTCATCGTACATTACATAAATTACTTTATCTGACATTTTATTTTCTATTAATGGTGATTGTGATAATCAGGTGACTCTTTATAAGATTGACCAGAACCTTTCAAAATAGTTTTAACTTCGTTTAATGCTAAAACAGGGAAGAATCTAGCAAACAAAAGGAAAAACACAAAGAAAAGTCCAATTGTTCCAACATAAACACCAATGTCTATGTGACTTGGGTAATGCATACTCCAAGCTGCAGGTACATAATCTCTATGTATTGAAGTTACAATAATTACATAGCGCTCAAACCACATACCAATGTTTACAACAATAGATATGAAAAAAGTAAATAATAAACTTCTTCTTAATTTTCTGAACCACATCAACTGAGGAGAAATTACATTACATGTCATCATTGACCAATATGCCCACCAATAAGGACCAGTTGCTCTATTTAAGAAAGCATAAGCTTCATATTCAACACCTGAATACCAAGAAATAAATAACTCTGTAATATAAGCTGTTCCAACTATCGAACCAGTTACCATAATTACAATATTCATATATTCAACATGCTTAGTATGAATGTAAGCCTCTAAGCCCATGGCTTTTCTCATTATTAGAGTTAGTGTTTGTACCATTGCAAAACCTGAAAAAACAGCACCTGCAACAAAGTATGGAGGGAAAATTGTTGTATGCCAGCCAGGTATTACTGATGTGGCAAAGTCAAATGATACAATCGAGTGAACAGAGAAAACAAGTGGCGTTGCCAAACCTGCTAAAACTAAAGAAACTAATTCAAAACGATTCCAATTTTTAGCACGACCTGACCATCCAAAAGAAAGTATAGAATACATTTTCTTAGACAATGGTTTTTTAGCTCTATCTCGAATTGTTGCAAAATCTGGAATCAATCCAATATACCAGAATACTAAAGAAACTGATAGATAAGTTGAAATTGCAAAAACGTCCCATAGAAGCGGTGAATTAAAGTTCACCCACAATGAACCAAACTGATTTGGCAATGGTAAAACCCAATATCCTACCCATAAACGTCCCATGTGAATTAGTGGAAATAAACCAGCCATAAATACTGCAAAAATGGTCATGGCTTCTGCTGATCGATTAATAGCCATTCTCCATTTTTGTCTTAACAACAATAATACTGCAGAAATTAGTGTACCAGCATGTCCAATACCAACCCACCATACGAAATTGGTAATATCCCAAGCCCAACCAATCGTTTTATTTAATCCCCAAACTCCAACTCCTGTACCTAATAAGTAAAGAATGCAACCTACACCATAAAGTCCAATTATTAATGCTATACCAAACAAGATATACCACATTTTGGGTGCTTTATCCTCTATTGGACGGCAAACATCCTCTGTAATATCATGATAAGTCTTATGACCTAAAATGAGGGGTTCTCTAATTGCTGCTTCCTTTTGCATTACAAATTTTTATTTTCGATTAATGATGCGCTTTCTTTTCTCCGTGACCTCCGTGATGAGCAGATTCTTTAACAACTTGCAATTTGCTTAATTCTTTGTTGTCTTCGTTTCTAACTTTCACTTTATACCAAATGTTTGGTTTAACACCAATTTCTTCAAGTGCTTGGTAACTTCTTTTATCTTCTGAACTTGTTCTAATATTTGAACGAATGTCATTCCAGTCTCCAACAATAATTGCATTTGTTGGACAAGAATCTGAACATGCAGTTGCAAATTCACCATCACCAACAACTCTACTATCTTTTTTAGCTGACAATTTTGTAGCTTGAATTCGTTGAACACATAATGAACATTTCTCCATTACACCTCTCGTTCTAACAGTAACATCTGGGTTTAAGACCATACGACCTAAATCGTCTTGAGCAGGATTTACCTCTGTAAATTTCTTGTAAGATGGATAGTTGAACCAGTTAAAACGTCTTACTTTATATGGGCAGTTATTTGCACAATATCTTGTACCAATACAACGATTGTAAGTCATTTGATTTAACCCTTCGTTGCTGTGGGTTGTGGCTGCAACAGGACAAACTGTTTCACATGGAGCGTGATTACAATGATGACACATTAAAGGCATGTGAACCACTTTGGGATTCTCTGCAGCTATTTCAGCTTTATCGTATGAGAATGTTTCTTTGTCTTTTCTAGTTCCTACAGTTGATTCTTCATCAGAGGCAAAATAACGGTCAATTCTTAACCAATGCATTTCACGACCTCTTCTTACTTCATCTTTACCTACAACTGGAACGTTATTTTCTGATTGACAAGCAATTAAACAAGAACCGCAACCAATACATGAAGACAAATCAATTGTCATTCCCCATCGATGACCAATTTTCTCAACTGGATGTGCATCCCATAAGTCAAATTCGCTAACTGGTGCTTCTTCGTGCTCTAAATCTTTATTTAAACGTTGTAAAGTGTGTGCTGGATTGTAAGCTTCTTTATCTTTGTGTGTGAAAATATCTAATGTAGTTTCGCGAACAATTGAATGACGACCCATCACTGTATGGTGAATTTGCGTAGCAGCAATTGGATAAGTACCATCAGCTTTATCAATTTTAGCTATTGCTGAAAATTGAATTGTATCATTTGCAAAAGATGTGAATGTAAAAGCATTTCCTCCAATTGGAGTAGGATTTCCGTTTTCATTTTCAACATATCCTCCATATTCTTTAGTTTGAAAAGCTGCTTTCCCAATTTTTTCACCGTTTGCACCTCTACCATATCCTAAAGCTACACCTACAGTTTTCAATGCTTGTCCTGGTAAAGGATAAACTGGTAACGTCAACGATTTTTTTCCAACTGTAATCGTTGCTAAATTCAACCCATTTTCTTGGTCATAAGTAGTAACAAAACCACTTTCAAGCATTTCTATTGGGTTCATAGTGATGTAATTATCCCAAGTTACTTTAGTGATTGGATCAGGCATCTCTTGCAACCAAGGATTATTTGCATGTATCCCTGTACCTATTCCTGGTTTTTGATACATAACAACTTCAACGTCACCTGCTATTGGTAAACCACTAACAGCAGAATCTTTAAACGTCAAATTTAATAGTGTAACAGTTGAAGCTATACAACTATTGTGAGTTGTATATGCAAAATCAGCTGAAGGGAATAGTGTTGTAAACGTTTCTTTAATATACTCGTAAGCAACAGTTGAGTCTTTTCCTCCTCTTGCTCTTTTTCCATTCCATACTAATATAGATTCTAGTGCAGAAGCAGTATTATGTAACGGACGAATAGTTGGTTGAGCGATTGCATACTCACTTTGTTTAGCTTTTAAATCATTCCAAGATTCAAGAGCATGGTGATCAGGACAAATATAAGTAGTTAAGGCAGCTGTTTCGTCAGCGTGAGATGCAAATGAAACAGAAGTTTTTATTCCTTTCAAAGCTTTTGCAAACTCAGCACCATTAGGTAAGGTATAAACTGGATTAACACCATACATTAAAAGTACATCTGGACCTTTACCTGCGATAATTTTAGTTACTAATTTCTCAACTTGTGAATCCTGAGCTTGAAATAATTCAATTGAATTATTCATGTCAATAGTTGTACCGTAGGAATTTAGTAAGTTGTTTATTTTATTCGTTAGAATTTGAAGTCCAACATTATTACTTCCACAAACAACAATAGATTCTTTTCTTGATTTTTTCAAAGAAGAAATTGCTTGATCTGCAGCTGCTTTTGCTGAATCTTTTAATGTTGAACCAACAGAAGTTGAACCACCTAAACCTTTTAAGATGTAAGATAGAACAGCTGCTTGTTCAGAAGGTTTGATCATTCCTCTATAATCAGCATTTGAACCTGTAACAGATAATACTGATTCAAAATGAATAAATTTTGACATCCATTCTCCATCAGGATTTCTTCTTTCTCCAAATTGTTTAGCAAATTCAGTTGGAAATAACCAAGAGCTCAAGAAATCTGCACCAACACTAACAATTGTTTTCGCTTTTGAAAAATCATAACTAGGAATAAGAGGTGCTCCAAAGTTTTTGAAGTTAGCTTCTCTAATAGCAGCATAGGAAACAGCATCGTAGGTAACATGAGAAAATTTAGTTCCTCCTTCACCATTCAATGTAAGAGACATTTCATCAATCGCACGCTTCATCGAAGGGCTGATAATTGAGTTTGTTAAAAGAACAACATCTTTTGCTTTCTTGATATCTGCAGAAATTGCATCATCAACATTAGACCATGTTGTTAATTTTCCTTTGATAGTTGGACCAGTGACTCTTTCACTATCATATAAGCCTAAAACAGAAGCTATGATTTGTGGATTTACAGAACCTTTAGTAAATCCATAATCTTTATTTCCTTTGATGTAAATAGGACGACCTTCTCTTGTTTTAACTAATATGCTTGCGTATGATACACCATCATAATAAGTTGAAGCGTACCAAGTTGGCATACCTGGAGTAACATTTTCTGGTTTCACTACATAAGGAACTGCCTTGGTTACAGGAGTCTCACAAGCTGCTAACGTTGCTGCAGCAACCGAGAAACCTAAAAATTTAAGGAAATCTCTTCTAGCAGTTGAAGTTTCGTTCAACTTATCGTCAGCTAAGAAATCCTCAATCGACTGTTGATTAGGAAATTCTTGCTCTTTATTCTTGATGAATTCAGGGGTTTCCTTTAATTCTTCAAGACCTTTCCAATATTTTTTTGTTATTCCCATAGTCTATGTTTCGACAAGAATATAATTAATTAATTAATAGTGACATTTTGCACATTCCCAACCACCTAACTCGTTAACGGTAATTTTTCCGTCTTTCAAATACTTACGATACAAAGGTTTGTCCATTTTCAATCTTCTGTGAATTTCATCATAGTAGGCGTTTTTACCATTACCAATTGCAATTTCTTTAACGCCATGACATTCAATACACCAACCCATTGTTAAAGTAGGTTTTGTTAATTTTAGGTTACCTTCTATTTTATTTAATTCTTCAATAGGTTGAACTTTAACAGTTTCTGTCATAGTAGTCATATCTCCGTGACATTGTTTACAATCTATTCCACCAACAACAACATGTTGAGAATGGTTAAAGTAAACATGATCAGGTAAAACGTGAACTTTGTTCCAAACGATAGGTTTTACTTTTCCAGTATATTTTCCAGCTCCACTTGGATCCCATCCTGCTGCTTTGTATATCTTTTGAATTTCTCCTGCAAAAGGTTTCCCTTCACCATTTATTTGTTTATGACAATTCATACAAACGTTTACTGTTGGAATACCAGCATGCTTGGATTTAGTAACTGAATTGTGACAATATTTACAATCAATACCATTGATTCCAGCATGCGCAGCGTGTGGAAATGCAATTGGCTGTGATGGTTGATAACCCTCAACTACACCAATTTTTGAAAGAGATTGGAAAAAACCAACAACTAATGAAATAACAACTATTAAAGTAGTTACACCAACATATGTTTTGTATTTCCAAGCCCAAGCTCTTAATTCTTCTCCATAAGTTAATTTTTCTTGCGAAGATGGATCTACTGAAGTTGCAATGTTTAATTGTCTTTTAACTCCACCAACTGCCATTATTACAACAACGAAAATAACTCCCATTACAATCCAAATCCAAGCTATTGAACCTTCTTCTTCAGTTTCAGTTGTTAAAGCATCAGCAGTACTACCAGTAGTAGCTCCACCTGCTGGTGCTGCAGTTGCTGGATCTGGTTGTGCATCCACCCAATCAAGGATTGCATCGATTTCTTCATTCTTTAAATCTGGGAAAGCAGACATTGCAGTAGGTGACCATTTAGAAACCTCAGCAGCATAAGGATCACTTGCCGCAGCAGTTTGCCAATTTTTTACCCACTGATAAATCGAACCATCCTTAGCGCCACCAGCTGCCCATTTTGCACGAACTTGGAACAATTTTGGACCAGTTCCATTTTTGTGAGTTTGGTGACATGTCGCACATTTCGACTTGAAAAGGGCTTCTCCCTGAGAAAAAGCTTTAAAATTGAGCAGCGACAAACTTATCAATAAGATAGTTGCGACTAGCTTTTTAAGACCATTAATCATTTGAATATTAGATATTTTCATGAAAATAATTACTAAATTCTTTATAAATAAATACGATTTTAACGCATTTTAACGAGAGCAAAATTAGAAGATTCGTTGTATTCAATGACAGTTTTGTGACAAAAATAAAGTGAAATAGGTTAATTTAAAATGATTCTAAATAAGGAGGGCTTTTAAGATTCATTAACAAATTGAAATGAAGTGAATTACATGTTCAAAATATTGATTGTTTAAAATTGTCTGTTTTATTCAATTGAATAGAAATGATTCTTTTACATTTGTTTTAATTAAATCTATATTCTTGATGAATTTACTTTTCAAAACTTTTTTTATTTTGGTTCTATTAAAAGTTAACAATCTCCACTCGCAAGTTAATATAATAAAGGATAATCGCATCGACGAAAAAATAAGTAGCAAATCTCAAAAGCAAATATTGGGGTACCGTGTACAAATCTGTTTTGATTCCGATAAAATTTTAGTAGATCAAATGCGAGCTAAATTTATTAGTCAATATCCAAAAATAGATACCTACATTACTTTTGATGCTCCAAATTTTAATTTGAAAGTAGGTGATTTTAGAACTCAAATAGAAGCCGAAAAATTGAAAGAAAAAATTATCGCAGATTATTCTATAACTATAATTCACAAAGAACTTATCAATTTACCTCGAGTTGATTAATCAAAAACCCAAAATCACATGAGCGGTAATTTACTTAAAAAGATATGCTTTCCTCTTTCTAACAATGTCGAAAAGTACTTAAAGAAATACAATCGAATCATTGATCTGCCTTTATCTTACGAAAGTTTATTACGCTATCAAGATTCCTTTCCATTAGGAGATTCTCTTTGGATTTCAGTGATGTATAACCATGACGATTTTGACGAAATAAACAAAGGTTTGTGTTATATCTACTCATTACTTAAAACTGACGGTGATGTTTCTGTAATTGAGCATTTAAGAGTTGACCGCATCGATTTTTGTTTGTTTGGAAATTCAAATCCATTTAGAATTAGAATTATTAATAATTTCAACGACAACTACGATTATTTCTATGTAAAGAAAACAGATGTTTCTCGTGTGTTTGGTTTGGAAATGGAAGATATTCTTTCTCCCAATCGAATTAATTATTTCATTAATGAAAACACACTAATTGAAGAACACATTTCTGGAATTCCTGGTGATGACTTTCTTAAAAGTGAAATTAACCATCCAAAAACCAATAAAACTCGCTTAGCAAAAGAATTTATTAAATTCAATGAGCGTTGTTTTTACACTCTTTTAGGTGATATGCGTTCTTATAATTATGTAGTTGAAATGACTCATGACTTTGACGATGTTCAATATAGAATTCGTTCAATTGACTTTGATCAACAATGTTATGAGGGAAGAAAAAATTTCTATTTGCCTCAGTTCTTTAAAGAAAATAATACTTTGGTTAAACTTTCGCTTAAGATGTTAAATGAACGTTCAATCAATCAATATCAAATTGAGGAACGATCTCGTTTAGCACGAAGAATAAAACATTCCAACAAAATTTTGGAGGATTTATTCAAAACAATGGAAAAAGAAACACTTTCTAAACCTGAAAAAATTAGTCAACTTGCAAAAGAACTTTCAAATCATCATAAGGACGAAAGTTTTAAAGAATGTAATAACATGATTGAACTACTTCGATTGAATTTACAACATCTTACTAATCAATTGCAAAAAAGTTAATTAAAATATTTAAGAATAAATTGTACATCTTGAACAAAAAAATAATTCTATAAATTCATACTTTTAAAAACCAAACTCTATTTTATTTGTAATTATTAAAAACAATTTAATGAATCCAAATATTTCTAAAATCAACGCTGAACTTGAATCTTTTCGCAGTCAATTAATAAATCATCCGCTTTATACACAAGTAAATGAAATTGAAGATTTCCAAATTTTTATGGAACAACATATTTTTGCAGTTTGGGATTTCATGAGTTTATTAAAAGCGTTACAAAGAGGATTAACTTGTGTTGATATACCTTGGAAGCCCGCTGGAAGTCCAATAACTAGACGTTTTATTAATGAAATTGTTTTAGGTGAAGAATCTGATGTTGATACAAATGGTGTAGTTGCTAGTCACTTTGAACTGTATATCGACGCAATGAACGAAATTGGAGCGAACACTAACACAATCAATAAATTCTTTAATTTTTTAGAGAACGGAAAGTCGATTAATGAGGCCTTAAATTGTGTTGAAATAAATCAAGAAACTAAAGATTTCGTAAATTTTACGTTCTCTGTTTTACAAGATAATTCTATACACCGTATAGCTTCTGTTTTTACTTTTGGTCGGGAAGATTTAATTCCAGATATGTTTATTCAAATTTTACGAGAGATGCAATCGAGAGGACAGAAAGACATATCAAAATTGCTCTATTACTTAGAACGACACATTGAAGTAGATGGAGATGATCATGGACCTATTTCACTGAAAATGGTAGAAGAATTGTGCGGAGATAACGATCAAAAATGGCATGAAGTGTTGGAAAGCGCAAAAACTGCTCTTCAGCACAGAATTTTATTATGGAATGGTGTTTCTAAATCAATAATGAAACTTCAATCAAAAATTCTTCTGTAACTGAATTATAACAAACTAAAACTTTAGCTTATTTCTCTAATCGAAATTTGACATTTTTAATGTTATTTATTTTATAATTTAATACCAAACCTTTTCAAAGAAACCTCCCTATCCAATTCCTTACCCTCTAACAAAAATGCGCACATATCTTTTGCTAAAGTTGGCGCCATGAGATAACCTTTTGTGCCAAGACCGTTGAAAATAAATAGTTTATCTAATTCTGGATGTTGTCCCATAATGGGTCTTCTGTCTAGAACAGTTGGGCGCACACCCACACTTTGATCTACAACTTTTAAATCAAAATCGCCAAGCACACTTAAATGTTCTAATAACAGTTGTTTAGATGTTTCAGTAGTTGTTAGTGATTCGTCATTCCACTCGTAGGTGGCACCGATTCGGAAAGTATTTGAACCAAGAGGCAAAACAAAACATTTACGATTGAGCGATTCATCTTCAGGTAAATTAGTTGATTCAATCGTAAGCGTTTGACCTTTCGTTTGTTGCACAGGCGCACTCGCGAAAAAAGGAATGTATTTATTCAAGTAACCACAACAAAACACAACCTTATCATATTCGATTCCTTTGTAGGTGGCTGTTTTTTCATTGAATTGTGTCAAATCAAAAACTTCGTCTAAAAGACAATCGACGCTTCGGAAATATTCACGATTTCCTTCGTAATAAGCAGTTGAATCTACCCAAAAAGCTTGTTGTAAACGTCCACTTCCAAATTCATTTTTAGCTTTTGAATAATTGTTGTCTGCTTCAGAAATGGGAGTTAAATACGCTTTGTATTCGTCCAAATCTTGACGTTTTTCCCAAAAATCGCGCTCTTGTAAAGAAGAAAACATCCGTCTGATTGTAATCGGGAAATAAAGTGGCGTATTGAATTGTTGTTCTAAAGCTTTATAAAATGGAATTGCGTCTTCCATACATTCGTCTAAGCGCCAGGATTTGTTCATACGTCTAAAAACCATAGGGTTGACCATTCCAGCTGCGATTGCTGTTGCATGATTTTCTCCTTTGTCGATAATAGTAACCTGCTGTCCTGCATTCAATAACTCATGCGCCAAGGTTGTCCCTGCCAATCCAGCACCGATGATTAAAAATTTCTTTTGTTCCATTATGATTTTGCGAGTGCTAAGCTAATGATACTTATTCTGACTTAAATTTTTCGACATCAAATTTTTTAAGAATCACCAAAATATTATTACACAATTTAAATTATCAGTAATTTGTTAAATGTCAAATAATTTTTATTTTTACTTAAAAATTTATAATATGAATAACTTTGAAAATAGAGAAACTAACTCTTCAATAGTTGATCAATCGTTTTTGTTGTATAGAAATTCTGCACAATTACACAATGATTGTCTTGATTATCTCAGCACTTTGGAAAACAATTTATCATTAACTTTTTCAAGAGCATTTCAGGAATCTTCTTTTTTTTGTAAAAAAGCCTATCCAACAATTAATGTTTCTAGCCTACTTCTAGAAGATCAAATCAAAGTTTTTTTTGATAAATTACTAGAATTTGAATCTCAAAATCAAGCAGTTGGTTTTGTAGTTTTTCTTCAATCTCAAGGTTTGTTAACTTTAAATCAAGCAGGATATTATATTTCTTTAATTAATCTAATTATAGAAAATCAAAATGAAAAACCAATTATTGTAACGTCTTCATTATTAGGCTATCAAAATACTCTTTTACTTAGAACAGATATCAACCCAAACGAACTACCTTTAATGATTGCAATGAGTACGGGTGCTGTAGCTTCATTTAATTATTGGAGAAATGTTAAGTTAGACTCAAACAATCCTTGGAACTCAAACACTAATGCCTTGAAAATTCCAAATTGGTTAAATAAAGGTCTTCGCGATTTAGGAGGTTTTGTTATTGGAGGAATCGCAGGTGGTTTGGTTGCTGGCCCTGCTGGTGCTGTTGCTGGTGCAACTCTTGTCGGTGGTGCATTTTCAGGGGCAGAATAAAAATTTATTTTATGAAGAATCAAATAATATTTTCAACATTTTTTCTTTTAGCAAATATTTGCTTAGGTCAAAATGAATCTAAAAATTCAGACTATGGATTTTGTGTTTACACAGGAGTACAAATGCCAGAATTAAAAAACATCAATACTTTACTTGCTTCAAATAATTTTCCTACGTTTACTAAAAACATTTTTTCAGGTGGATTTTTATTGTACAAAGAGTCTGGTAAAATCTTCAATACCATAGAAATATTTGGCTTAAATTCGATAAGTAATTCTGATAGTTCAAACTCGTCACTAAGAGTTGTTTCAACAGCAATAAGCACAGGCTACAACTATAAGCTTTCAGAAAAAATTTCAATTATTCCCTCTTTATCTTTAAATGTTTTCCAAGCTGCTTTGAAAACATTTACAACATCAACTTCCAATGTAGATTATACAACATATATTTCTACTATTAAGCAACAATCAGAAATTAATGGGTTGGGGGTTGGGATTTCTCCAAATGTTATGGTATTAGTAACTCCCTTTGAAAAATGGAAACCGTTCCATTTTGGTCTAAAAATGGGATATAATTTTACAACTAATTTGGATTGGAAAGTAGATAATGATTACAAGGTTAACTCCGTTCCTAAGTTCGAGCCTTTAGGTGTAAATATATCTTTCTTAGTTGGATTAAAATTTTAATGAAGAAATGATTTTTGAAAAACGACTTTGTATCAAATGCGAAGTCGTTTTTTCTTAATATGCAATCAGAAATATTAACAATTACTTTTTTTAAGATTTTGCGAGCGCTAAGCTAATGATACTTATTCGTAAACTAGGATTTGCTTCCTTTAATTCTTTCGCCATCGACTCTAAGGTGGCGCCCGTTGTTATAACGTCGTCAACGATTGCAACATGTTGATAATTAGATAAATCACCTTTCACTTTAAAGATAGAACTCACGTTATCCCAACGTTGAAATTGATCTTTTTTCGTCTGACTTTGAGTGTGTTTCGTTTTTAAAATCTTTTGATTCACAACAGGAATTTTCCAAACGGATGCAATGCCTTGGGCTATTTTTTCACTTTGATTATATCCTCGAATAAATGCTTTTTTGGAATGTAAAGGAACAGGAATTAACGCTTGAACTTCCGAAAAAATAGGATGATCAACAAGTTTAGTGGCGGCCAAACTTCCAAGATAAAAACCAATATTTCCTTTGAATTGATATTTAAGTGCATGTAGTAGTTTTTGAGAAGCCTTTCCCTTTTGAAAATAAAAGAGCGCATAAGTTGCCTCTAAATTTACCCGACCCCAGAATAGTTTGTCGAGTGAACTTGGCTCTTTGAATCCTTCAAAATAAGTTAAGTGAATCGATTCCCAACAGTTGTAGCAAATATGATGCTCTCTTGCTGATAATTCTGTTTCACAAGCCAAACAAATTTCAGGAAAAAGCAAATTAATAAATCCATCTTTAATTAACTGATATTGTTTTTTTGAGTTGGATACCGTCATAGAAAAAAGTCTGAATATTATTTAATTATTTGATTTGGATTTAACGCTTTTTGGTTTCACAAATTAAACAAATTTATCTTTAACTCAAAATTTATTTTCACTAAAATTAGGACACGTTTTTGTAAAAAATAGCTGTAACCTTTGCCCTATAACAAGTTCTTGTATTTGTAACAATGTGCTGTTTAAAACAGTCAAAAAATTAATACAAAAAGTTAGGTTTCGACTTTATTTTTACAGTGTAATGAGTCTTATAAAAATTTGATAATAAAGCAAGGTTTTTTTATAATTTTTTACAAAGTAAAAAGGAATTAATTGTGCATATCTTTCATTTACATGTTGAAAATCGCTGAAGGGTTTGTGAATGAAAGGGTTTGGATTTCAGGTGTTAATAACATTGAGTTAATGTTGATTTCTTTAATTGATTACTGAATGAATTATGACAAATTTTGTGTGCCTCAAAACTGGTTTTAGTTTATAAACAGACCTATCGTCAAGTACGTAATTGAGGAAACAAAACTAATTTGAAGATGATTCGAAAAAGACTTAAAAAAAGCCTTAATAGAATTCTATCGGCTAAACAAAAAAGAATAAAATTGTGTTAAAACTTATAAAAAAACAATGACAATAGAACCTATTTTAGAATCCAATAACAGTCGATTTGTACTATTCCCAATTCAACACGACGATATTTGGAGCTTTTACAAAAAAGCAGAGGCTAGTTTTTGGACTGCTGAAGAAATTGATTTATCACCAGATTTAATCGATTGGGAAAATAAATTAAATGATGATGAGCGTCATTTTATTAAACACGTTCTTGCATTTTTCGCAGCTTCTGATGGAATTGTAAATGAAAATTTAGCAGAAAATTTTTTAGCAGAAGTTCAATACACCGAAGCGAAATTCTTTTATGGTTTTCAAATTACAATGGAGAATATCCATTCTGAAACCTATTCTTTATTAATTGACACTTATATTAAAAACACAGCAGAAAAAGACCATTTGTTTAATGCAATTGATACTTTAGATTGTGTTCGTAAGAAAGCAGAATGGGCATTGCGTTGGATTGACAAAGGAACTTATGCTGAACGACTTGTAGCTTTCGCAGCGGTGGAAGGAATTTTCTTCTCCGGTTCTTTCTGTTCGATTTTCTGGTTAAAAAAACGTGGTTTAATGCCTGGACTTTCTTTCTCCAATGAATTGATTTCAAGAGATGAAGGTTTACATTGCGATTTCGCATGTTTGTTGTACACGAAGCATCTAGTAAACAAATTACCGAAAGAACAAGTACGCGATATTATTATGAATGCTGTTGAAATTGAAAAAGAATTTGTGGCAGATGCAATTCCTGTGAAACTAATCGGAATGAATAGTGATTTAATGTGCCAATACATTGAATTTGTGGCGGATAGATTACTGACAGAATTAGGAAATGAGAAAGTGTATAACACAACCAACCCATTCGACTTCATGGAAATGATATCGTTACAAGGAAAAAGTAACTTCTTTGAAAAAAGAGTCGGAGAATATCAAAAAGCAGGTGTTCTTGCAGGAAAAGAAAATCAAACATTTAGTTTGAACGAAGATTTTTAATTGAATTATAAATAAAAGCATGTACGTAGTAAAAAGAGACGGAAGAAAAGAGTCTGTGAAATTTGATAAAATCACAGCACGCATTGTGAAGATGTGTTATGGACTAGATCCATTGGTGTCACCCGAGGCAGTGGCAATGAAAGTAATTGAAGGAATTTATGATGGAGTTTCAACTTCAGATTTAGACAACCTTGCTGCTGAAGTTGCCGCAGCAAAAACAATTGATCATCCAGATTATGCTTTATTGGCATCGCGAATTGCAGTTTCAAATCTACACAAAGAAACGAAGAAGACGTTTTCAGAAGTAATGAGTGATATGTATCATTACAACGATCCCAAAACAGGTCAAAAAGCATCTTTAATAGCAGATGATGTTTTTCAAATTATTCAAGAAAATAAAGAGTTATTAGATTCAAGCATCATTTACGATAGAGATTTTAGATATGACTATTTCGGATTTAAAACATTGACTCGTTCTTACTTGATGAAATTGAATGGAAAAATCGTAGAACGTCCTCAACAGATGTTAATGCGTGTTTCATTGGGAATTCACAAAATGGATGTAAAATCGGCTATCAGAACATACGATTTAATGTCTGACGGATGGTTTACTCATGCCACTCCAACACTATTTAATGCAGGTACACCAAAACCTCAGATGTCTTCTTGTTTCTTGTTAACTATGAAAGAAGATAGCATCGGAGGAATTTATGATACGTTGAAATCATGTGCTCAAATTTCACAATCAGCAGGTGGGATTGGTTTGGCTTTACACGATATTCGTGCAACAGGTTCATACATCAAAGGAACAAATGGAACATCAAATGGAATTGTTCCAATGTTACGTGTGTTTAATGATACAGCTCGCTACGTTGATCAAGGTGGAGGTAAAAGAAAAGGTTCTTTCGCGATGTATATCGAGCCTTGGCATGCAGATGTGTTCGATTTCTTAGACTTGAAAAAGAACCACGGTAAAGAAGAACAACGTGCACGCGATTTATTCTACGCACTTTGGATTCCAGATTTATTTATGAAACGAGTAAAAGAAAACGCTCATTGGACTTTAATGTGTCCACACGAGTGTCCTGGATTATCGGATACGCACAGTGCAGAATTTGAGGCACTTTACACGAAATATGAAAACGAAGGAAAAGGCCGTAAAACTATTCAAGCTCAAGATTTGTGGTTCAAAATATTAGAATCTCAAATTGAAACTGGAACTCCTTACATGTTGTATAAAGATGCAGCAAATTCTAAGTCAAACCAACAAAATTTAGGTACAATCAAGTCTTCAAACTTGTGTACTGAAATTATCGAATATACAGCTCCTGATGAAGTTGCTGTATGTAACCTTGCTTCAATTGCATTGCCAAAATATGTGACTGAAAATAAAACCTTTGATCACGATAAATTATTCGAAGTGACTTATCAAGCGACTTTGAATTTGAATAAAATCATTGATGAAAACTTTTATCCAGTTCCAGAAGCGAAAAAATCAAACATGCGTCACCGTCCAATAGGTTTAGGTGTTCAAGGATTGGCAGATGCTTTTATCATGATGGGGCTTCCTTTTGAATCAGAAGAAGCTAAAGCGTTAAATAGAGAAGTTTTTGAAACGATTTATTACGCTGCAATGACTGCATCTAAAGATCTTTCTAAAGAATTAGGTCCATACGAAACATTCCAAGGTTCTCCAGTTTCTAAAGGAATTTTCCAATTCGATATGTGGAATGTAACTCCAACTAACCGTTGGGAGTGGAATTTATTGAAAGAAGAAGTAAAAAAATTTGGTGTTCGCAATTCTTTATTGTTAGCTCCAATGCCAACAGCATCAACAGCACAAATTCTTGGAAATAACGAATGTTTTGAACCTTATACATCAAACATTTACACACGTCGTGTATTGTCAGGAGAATTCATTATCGTGAACAAACACTTATTGAAAGATTTAGTGAAAGCTGGATTGTGGAACAAAGACATGCGTCAAAAAATCATGACTGCAAACGGTTCTATTCAAAACATTAGCGAGATTCCACAATACTTGAAAGATTTATACAAAACAGCTTGGGAAATTTCTCAAAAAGCTATTATCGAACAAGCAGCAGATAGAGGAGCTTACATTTGTCAAAGTCAGTCGTTGAATATTTTTATGGAAAATGCCAACTTCGGTAAATTGACATCTATGCATTTCTATGGTTGGGAGAAAGGTTTAAAAACTGGAATGTATTACTTGAGAACAAAAGCAGCTACTGATGCAATTAAATTCACGGTAGAGAAAAATGTTGCAGCAGAGCCAGCAGCAGAATTGATTGAAGACCAACAAGCTGCTATAGCATGTTCATTAGACGATCCTGATGGGTGTGAAATGTGTTCTGGATAGAAGCGACGCTAGTCGGTTATAGACAGAACGAAAATTCACGAGCTTGCGAGCTACATGTATTCTGGATAGAAGCGGACGCTAGTCGGTTACAGACAGAACGAAAATTCACGAGCTTGCGAGCTACATGTGTTCTGGATAGAAGCGACTAAAGTTTAAAATATTAAAACCTCATTGAAGCAATTTGATGAGGTTTTATTTTATGTCATGTTTTTATTGATGAACCTCCACCCAATCGCCATTTTCTTTGATCAAATTGATGAGTGCATCAACGGCTTCAGCTTCGTCAACGTTTTTACGAACGACTGTTTTTTCTTTGTACAAATGTATTTTTCCAGGTCCTGTACCCACATAACCATAATCTGCATCCGCCATTTCGCCGGGTCCGTTCACGATACAGCCCATAATTCCGATTTTAATACCTTTTAAATGCGAAGTACGTTCTCGAATTTTAGCAGTTGTTTCTTGTAAATCAAACAAAGTTCTACCGCAAGAAGGGCAAGAAATATATTCTGTTTTAGAAATACGTGTGCGTGTCGCTTGTAGAATACCAAAAGCAGTAGAATTTATAAATGTTGGTGCTTGTTCGCCTTTAATCCAAAGACCGTCACCAAAACCATCTATTAAAACAGAACCTGCATCACTGGAGACATTTAATTGAAATGCTTCAGCGTCTTTTTCTTTTGATTCTATTTGTAGTACAACGGGATGCTGGTAGTTTTTACTTGCTAATTGAATATAGAAGGAGCGGAATAATTGCGTTTTGTTAGAATAAGCGGTTGAAACAAGCAAAACCAGATTCGGGTACAGTTCTAAATCCGATGGAAGTGTTGCTTCTGCTTGCAAACTTAAAAAAGCCATTTGTTCTTTGTCAAGATTTACTAACTCATCAAGCGCAACTAAAGGATAAAAACCTGTTTTATTGCTGTAATTTGCCTTCCAATTATCAAAATTACAAATCACACCAAGTGTTCCTGGCACTTCAAAATCAATCGTGTTATCACCAATGAAAACATAATCTGCTGCTAAATCTTGCAAATTCCATTTGTCTAAATGAACTGAATAGTTGTAACCAAATCCGAAAAAATTTGCAGGTTTGATCGAATCTTTTTGGGAACAGTCTGCAATTACAACAGGAACGTGTTTTCCTCCAATGTTATGAATTTCAGTTGTATGTCTTCGCTCGTAAGAAAAAGGATTATAAGGTAATTCACCCATAAATTCTGGTAGCGGATAAACTTCATTTTCTGTAAATTTTTCAGCAAGTTTTCGCGCAACAGGAATCTCAAATTCAGGTTCTTCTGTCAATGAAACGCGAATCGAATCACCCAATCCATCTTCCAATAATGCACCAATCCCAACTGCTGATTTGATTCGGCCATCTTCACCATCTCCAGCTTCTGTGACCCCTAAATGTAGAGGATAAGAACGTCCATTTTTCAGCATTTCAGCAGCCAACAAGCGATAAGCTTGAACCATCACTAAGGTATTACTCGCTTTCATTGAAATTACTAATTCAAAGTAGTTGTTTTTCTCACAAATGCGTATGAACTCCATTGCGGATTCAACCATTCCTTCGGGAGTATCACCATAACGACTTAAAATGCGATCTGAAAGTGAACCGTGGTTGGTGCCAATTCGCATTGCTGTTCCGTTTTCTTTGCACAGTAAAACAAGTGGAGTAAATTTTTCTTCTATTCGGTGTAATTCCGCTTGATAACTTTCGTCAGTGTAATCTATTTCTTCAAATTTCTTTTTATCGGCGTAATTCCCTGGATTCACTCGTACTTTTTCAACCAATTTTGCAGCAATTTCAGCAGCGTTTGGAGTGAAGTGAATGTCTGCAACAAGCGGTGCGTTGTAACCTAATTTGCTTAACTCTGTGCGAATTAAACCCATATTTTCTGCTTCTTTTTTACTCGGTGCTGTCAGCCTAACAATCTCACAACCAGCTTCTATCATTCGAATAGATTGTGCCACCGATTTTTCTGTATCCATTGTATCGGTTGTTGTCATTGATTGCAAACGAATTGGATTCGATGCGCCCAACTTCACCTTTCCAATGCTCACTTCTTGTGTTGGAAAACGTTTTCTGTTCAATAAATCGATGCAGTAAGATTGGTTTTTTTTGCTTGACATAAATGATTGAGTTATTTAATCTAACAAAAATAAAGATTAGTTTGTTTTTAACTTGATAAAACGAATTTTTAATATACCAATCAATAATTGAAACCCGTAAAGTTGCGAGAATAGTTAATTCTGTTTTTATCAAAGTTAAATTTACATTCTTAATTTTATATTTTTTACTATGGCTCTACTTAAAGAATGCAACGGAAAAGCTCCTCAATTTGGTGAAGATTGTTGGTTGGCAGAAAATTCAACGATTGTTGGTGATGTGGTTATGGGAAATCAATGTTCTGTTTGGTTCAACGCTGTTGTTCGTGGCGATGTAAATTCCATTCGTATTGGAAATAAAGTGAATATTCAAGACGGAGCTGTTTTACATTGCACGTACCAAAAAACGACTGTAAATCTTGGGAACAATGTTTCCATTGGTCATAATGCATTGGTACACGGTTGCACGGTTGAAGACAATGTTTTAATTGGTATGGGCGCAATCGTAATGGATAATTGTTACATCGAAGCAAATTGTATTATTGCCGCAGGAGCTGTTCTTTTAGAAGGAACACGAGTGGAAGCGTGGAGTATTTACGCAGGTGTTCCAGCAAAAAAAGTAAAAACCCTTTCTCCAGAATTATTTGAAGGCGAAGTTCAACGCATTGCAAATAATTATGTGATGTACTCGGGTTGGTTTAAGGATGAATAAAAAATTCAATGATTTTTAATTTAATAAAGTTCAAAATAAATAAGCAGATTAACTTCATCTTTTGAGCTCTCCTTTCGGAAAAGAGAAATCTTTATTGTATAAAAATTCTTTATCAGTTAAGGTTTTTAGGAACGCCAATAAGTCTTTTTTCTGCTCCTCTGTGAAAGGTTTTTTGATTTTTTTCAATTCTTTACTTACGTTTTTATTTCCAGTTGGAAGAGAGCTATAATGTTCAATAACTTCCTTCAATTTTTGAATTCTACCGTCGTGCATATATGGAAAACTGAACTCAACGTTTCGCAAAGTTGGAATTTTGAAAAGTAATGAATCAGCTCTTCGTGCTGTTATTCCCATTCGACCTAAGTCTTTCAGCTCAGGATCTAGTTCTAAACCATTTTTCTTGAATTCGTGAGAGGTGAACAAGGGCTCGGAATGACAAGCATTGCAGTATTTTTTGAATAAATCATAACCTCTTTTTTCTTGATTGGTGAATTCAACTCCCTCTTCTTTTAAAATGACCTTATCGTATTTTGAATTAGCAGAAACTAAAGCCACTGAAAAATTGGCAATTCCTCGCATTAAAAGCGGTGTTGTAATCACTGAATCACCAAAAGCAGCATAAAATCTTTTGCGGTAAAACGACGAATTATTTAACCTTTTCAGCAATTCAACGATGTCCATATCCATTTCTTTTGGATGGGTCAAAGGATTGATTGCCTGTGCATTAAGGTGAATCACTCCACCATCCCAATGGAAAAATTTATTCCACGCAAGATTTATCATTACAGGTGAATTACGATTTCCAATTCGACCATCGATTCCGTGACTTACAGGGTGGTCAATATGCGTAAAACCAGTGTATTGTAAATGGCAAGTAGCACACGAAATCGAACTATCGTGCGAAAGAGCAGGATCATAAAATAAAGTGCGACCTAACTCAAAACGCAAACGTCCTTGTGGTACATCTTTAAATTGATAAACAGGTTTTGGGAAATGTTTTGGAATGTAAAATGGGTGCTTATCAGTCACAACCACAATGAAAGAGTAACTAATAAAAACTAAGAATAATACAACATTCAGAATTCTCATTTAACGCGAATTGATGACTTTAAAACAGTTGCAAGTTCGTGTGCTAATTTTTCTGGAACTACCAATTGATGCGACAAATTTAAGTTTATATTTTCATTGAAAAGTTGATATAAATCAAGTTCTATCGTTGAACCGATAAGCGGAAGATCAAGCTTGAAATAAGTAGCGTTTGGTTTTCGATACCCGCCAATATGAAAGTCGAAAAGATGGGATGGAGAAGGAACTAAAGATGAATATCCAACAATTTTGTAATGAATATAACCTGTGTTCCAAGCCCAATACATTCCTAAAATTGGATCTAAATCTCCTTCCAAATCTCCCGATGTGTTAATAACGCTATCTAAACCAAAAGTGAAAGAGATTGATTTGAAATTTCTTGTATCAATGCTACTATCTAAAACAAAACTAGTGCTGTCCTCAGAATCAATTAAATAAACAGCAGCCGCAAGTTGATAATCTTTGTTTCCTTTTCCTTGCAGTTCAATGTTGGAGAGGTAACATTTCAAGTCTGTAAAGTGAATACTATCTTTTTCACCTAATGGATAATACTTTGAAAGTGCTATTGGTTCACCCTTCCAAGTGAAATTAAACAAAAGTTGACTCTTTGCTTGAAAGGAAAAAAGTATTAAAATTGAAACAAGAAATACTCTCATTTACGTTTTGGTGGACCAGGATGATTAGCAATTACATCTATCACAAACTTATCTAGTTCTTTTTGTTTTTCTTTAGGAACAATAGTTCGAAGATTCACGAAATAGTCAAACGTCATTTTTTCTGCTTTATAATTTTTACTGTTTATGATTGACAGTAAAGAATCTAAGGTTTGTGCTTTGAATTTCGTTCCGATGAGTTTATAAACTTTGCGCTTGTTTACTCTGATTTCATCCATCAACATTCCTTTTTGAGTGAAATGAATATTTTCTAGCTTCTGTATTTTGGCAACAGATTCTCCCTCGATGTCTAAAACATCCACTATACTTGGAGGTCTTCTAAAATGATGTGGGTGTGGTCGAAACAAAAAATAGAGCGAAACACCATTCATAATTACCAATAAAACGATAACGATTTGAAGTACTTTTTTATTCATAACTATCGAAATTTAATGTGCTTGTAGAATATTGTTCAATGATATAATCTTGTTTGTTTGTTCTTGTTTTCTTGGAAATAGCCATTACATTTAAACTCACCAAAACGGCTACTCCTGCAACTAAAAGCCAATTGTTTTTTCTGTAGGTTCTTGAAATTGAAGGTATTGTCATTAAGCGCGTTTTGAACTCGTCGCTCAACTCAATGCGAGCGTCGAATTTATCGTCAATGATTTTTAGTAAATCTTCTTTATTTTTCATTTCAATTCTTTTGATGAATATTTCTTTGTTTACTTGTGCTTACAATTCATTTATTTTATAAAATTCCGAAAGCGATTTTCTTAAATTTTGTTTCGCTCTAAAAATCAAAGATTCAATCGCCGAAAGTGATAAGTTCATTGATTCGGCAATTTCTTGATAACTTAATTCTTCCATATTGTAAAGTGTGTATGCTATTTGTTGGTTTTCTGGCAACTTTGAAATTGCTTTAAATAGTACTTTTCGTCGTTCGTCTTGATGTAAAATTTCATCGGGCGCTTCTGTTTTAATTTCTATCGAAGAACCAAAAAATGGTATGTGAATTCCGAAGCGTTTTTTTCGTTTTTTAAAGCGTAGTAATTCGTGACATTTATTAATTGCAATGCGATAAATCCATGTAGAAAGTTTGGATTCGCCCTTGAAAAAAGTGATGGATTGAAAAACAGTTACGAAAATATCTTGGGTTACATCTTCAGCTTCTTCCTTGTTTTGTAGAATATAAAAGCACGTATTAAAGATTGGTTTAGCGAATACTTTTACCAATTCTTGGTATGCCTTTTCATCGCCTTTTTGAAGTGCTGCTATGTTTATTTCTTCGGTCAAGTTGATTTAGATGTTGGAAAAAAGTAAAACTTTCGCTAGTACATCTAGATTAGTATTATTTTTCATTTGAATTACAAAAGAGCCTTTTGTTACTTAATAAACTCAAATAAAACAAGTTATTGAACCTTAGAAAATTTCAGGAATTTAACGATGTTAGTTTCTGTTTCGATCTCTAACGTGTAAATTCCTGAAGAAAGATTTTGAATATTTACAAGGTTAGAAAAAGACATTTCTCTAATTAATTTCCCATGGGCGTCTCTAATACGAATCAATTTTCCGTCACCTACTATTTGAATGTTTTCTTTTGCAGGATTAGGGAAAATCATGAATGTATTTGCTTGATTTTCTGCTAAATAAGCAGTAACATCTACAAAAACAGAATCAGAAATCTGACAATCATTAGCATCAGTAACAACTACTGTATACCAACCGCTATTCAAGTAAACAGCCATGTTTTCAGGTTGCGAATTTGGGTCATTCCACAAGTAAGTATATGGAGCTGTTCCTCCGTTAACCGATGCAGTTGCTGTTCCATCCAAACCAATTATTTCATTTGTTGAACTTAAATTTAGACTTAATGAACTTGGTTGTGTAATCGATATTATTTCTGTTGCAGATACACAACCCAACGAATCTGAAGCATGTGTATAATAAATTCCAGCAACTAAATTAGAATTTTCGGAACTTCCAATTGCGTCATTTATCCAAAATTCATAACCGCCATTTCCTCCTTGCGCTTGGAGTTGAATTTGACCTGTTGCATTTCCGTTACATAAAACATTTTGTACTTGTGAGGAAACCAAAATTTGGCTAGGTTCAGTAATAGTAAATTCTAATGTATCAACACAACCACGAACGTCAGAAACAATTACCGAATAATTTGCTGCTAACAAACTGTCATTCACAGCTGTTGTTGCACCATTCGACCAATTGTAAATCGTCGGTGGGAAATTAGAAGGAACAAGTTCAATAGAACCTTGATTAGCTCCGAAACAATTGTTCTGAATAATGTTCGTGTCTGTAATAATTGGAAGAGCAGAAGGAACAAAAACGGAATCTATAACCACACAACCATCTGGATGATTAATTGTTACTGAATGCCATCCACTTGTGAGCGTACTGTTTGGTTTTGTAGTAATTCCATTGTCCCATAAAAAAGTACAGGTGCTAAACTGACATTGACAGCCAGATGATCCAACTGTTGCAGTTCCGTTTCCTCCGTTTAAACAAGTAGGAGAAGCAACACCACCAAAACTAATAGCGTATGGATTATTTAAATTGAATGTTCTAGTTTCATAGCAACCAAGTGCATTAGTAACTATAACAGAATAGGTTCCAGCTGAAAGATTCGATATTGAAGATTCGTTACTACTTGTTGTCCAAAGATAGGTGTATGGTCCTGAACCAGCAATCGGAGTGATAGAAATAGAACCATTGGAAAGCCCATTACACGATGGTGGAGTTGCGTTCGCCGAGGCAACTACACTCCCTTGACCACAATTGACAGGATCTAAATTATATACTCCATCTGAGTCTGCTCCTAAATAACTTCCCCATGCTATACCCGAATTTGGTACACTTATATTTAACTCCTCTCGGTAAACATAAATACCTTTCCATCCAACTGGATTTAAGCTATCTTTTTTTACTACATAAACTAAATCCACTAAATTATCTCCATCTAAATCAGTTAGTAAAGGAGTTGAACCAAGGTTAACCCCCGACTTTGTTGAACTAATTTGACTGATACTTCCGTCGATAAAATTAATTTTTTGAAGACGATGCTTATAATGTCCATTTTCATAATAAGTAACTGAAACTAATCCTTCGTCACGTCCATTATTGTCAAAATCCATCGCATTTGCAGATAGATAAGTAAAAGTTCCTAAGCTGTCTTGAAACTCAACCTCTCCTGTTGCGCCATTTATCAAAACTTGATAGAATTCAGAATAGGATGGAGCAATTCCTTTAAATATAATTGCTAAGACATCAGGAACATTATCTCCTCCAACAAAATTACCTAAAACAGGTTCAGCACTGGATTCTGAATTTGGTAATTGATACGCCCAAATTTGCTCAAAATCTGCTCCTTTAATTTTTTTCACCTTCCCTCCAAAACTCTGAATTACGATATCATGTGAATTGTTCATGTTTTTAGAAACAGCTGCAGGAGCAATGTATCCTTTTTGAGAATCTGTATCTAACTGAATAGAATTCATTAGCGAGTTAGATTGTAGTAAATCGTTCAATGGACAAGCCCAGAATGAACCCCCTAGTGTTTCACCTCCAGTACCGTATAAAATCCATAAATTTCCATTTCCTTGAACATCAACAACCAAAGGAGAACAATACGTTTCTGCACTATCAGGAACAACTGCCTTTGCAATAAGTTGACCATTCATAGAATTAATAATCATTAAATGACCTGGAGGTCTATTTGTTTCCCAGTCAGGTGCTGCGTGATTTCCACCATTAGTTACCAATAAATCAGGTTTTCCATCATTATTAACATCTGGAATAAACTGAGGATTATAAAAATTATAAAGTCCACTGTCTGCTGGATTTACAGCATAGGGGAAATAATCCCAAATTAATTGACCATTTGATCCGTTAATGGTTAATAATTGTGCTTGTCTGCCTGAAATAAAAACATCTTTAATTCCATCATTTGTTATGTCTTGAAAAATAGGACTTCCAAAAACTTCATTTCTACTAGAGCGTTTCCAAAGTAAAGTACCATCGGTTCCATTAAAAGCCATGATTCCATTATTGCTCGCTACACCATCAGTTCCACCACCAATAATTATGTCCTTTATTCCGTCGTTATTCAAATCACATGCTCTTGGAGATGAAAGAGTAGGGATAGAATCTGTAAATGATTGCCAAGAATTTAATTGAGCAACTGAACAAAAAGTATTAAATAAAATCAATAGAGAAAGTAAACCATTTTTCATAATATAAAAATTTGAATGCTTAAAGATACACCTTTCAACGAATGCTGCAAAACAAGTTGAGTTAATATCGAGATTTGGACTAACTAAAACTTAATATAAGCATTAACTCTAGACATAAATTTTGGTTAATTAAGGTAATTGATCTCAATCAAAAAATAAGCGACCATTTACCCATTCTTCATCGAGAATTGCTTCGTTTTTACTGTAAAATTTTAAGGCTAGTTCGTTCCATTCCAAAACTTGCCAATCCATTCGCTTAACTTTTCGGGTTTTTGCAATTGTAACAACTTCCTCAAAAAGTAATTGACCAATTCCTAATTTTCGCTTGGCTTCTTTCACATAAAAATCTTCTAGATACAAACAGCGACCTTTCCAAGTGGAATATGAAACATAATACAAGGCAAAACCAATAATTTCACCTTCAAATGTCGCAACGATTGCATTACAAATTTTATCCTCAAATAAATCGATTGCTAATTGTTCGGCAGTATTAGTTACTTGCTCAGGTGCTTTTTCATACAAGGCTAGTTCACAAATTAGGTCAAAAATAGCTTGTTCGTCCCCTTGTTTTGCAATTCTAATCTCAGGTTTCATTATTGTTTCAAAGCGTTCAAGTCAAAGCGAATTGTGATACCTGTTTTCATTGAACCGGTAACATAACTAGTTTGAACAACTGGAATATTCAACGATTGGTCGTAGTAGAAAATAGCCATCAAATGGTCTGTCAACTTAAGGTTTGCATCTAATTTCACTGAAATTGATTTTTGACCAGCAGTTGCTTGATTAGTGCTTTCAACTACTTTACGAATCACAGTTAGATTATCGCGGTAGCTAAAGTTTAGATTAATTATCAAGTCATTTTGTTTAATTCCGTCAAAAGGCAATTTAACTTTCGGAATATTTAAAACTGTTCCAAAGGTGATTTCTTCTCCTAAATTTTCAGTGATTTGATTATTGTTCAAAGATAAAGTTGCATCACGGCTTTTCTTGTATTCGAAATTCGTTGTCAATGTTTTACCGAAGATTTTCCAAGTTGCTAAAATTCCAATCAACGGAGCAAATTTTTCAGAAATACGAACATTTTGAACTTGCAAAGGCGAGATATAATTGTTGTTGATATCCACTGAGTTTGCAAAACCTAAAGCGTCTGTTGTTGAATTTAAGTTCGTTTGCATTCCATCGACAGAAACAGATGAAGTGTAGGCGTGATTCAATTTGAAGGACTTCAAGAAGTTTTTAGTGAAAGCAAATTGTGTCAGTCCACTGTAATTAATATTCCAGTTTGGCAAAGGAATATTTTTGATTGGATTAATGTTTCTATCGTTCACTTTTGAATTTGTGTAAGCTGTCAAGAAAGCTCCAACTACTACATCTTGCTGAGATCCAGAATATCCAGTGTAAAAACCACTTGGTAAAGAAGAAGAATTTTGATTTTGAGCACCTATTAACTGCGAAACAGATTGTCTATTCGTCAACATATTTGAGAATACATTTGATTGATATTCACGTCCTTGCTTGACGAAAGCTGAATTCCAAGTGATCGTTGAATAAGTCAATCGCGCTGTTTCAAATTTACTTTGACTTTCGAAAGCTTCACTGACGCTATTCCAACGGAAGAATTCTCCAGAATTGCGTCCATAATTTCGAGTTAAACTAAGGTTGATATTGAAATCTTTAAAAGGTTCTAAGGTTGCTTTTCCAGTTAAATTGGCTGAGTGCGTTGTTGTAAATTGTCTGTTCAGATTTTCGTTTTGAACCAACCAGTTATTATCGCGAGACTGAGTAGAAACATTATAACCATTTTCTCTACCCAAAATGGAGTATCCTTGTTTTCCAAAAGTAAATGCTGATAGTCCAAACGTATTTCCATTCATACCAAGTACACTTGTTTCTTCACCGAAACCAGGTAACATTGTACCGTCATTTAATGCGAAAGTACCAGAAACATTTCTCACACTTGTAAGTAATCTAACTCCAACTTCGGCTACCGGAGGAACTTCTTCTTTTTCTTTTTCTTTGCGTTTTTCTTCTCTTTCTAATCGTTTCTCAAATCGTTTTTTTAATCGCTCGTATTTTTTCAACTCTTTTGGAGTCATTTCCTCAACTGGTTTCCAAGGTTTGTATTCTTCTTTCGGTTTTGGTGGAGTTGGTTTGTTTGGCTGACCTGGTTTTCCGTCTCCATTAATTTTAGCTGTAACTGGCGCTTTTCCTTTTCCAGCTCCTAATACCTTCTTGAAATAAGGGATTTTGTTATAAAGAGTTACGAAATTCGCTTGACCTGTCATATTGATAGTTCTGCTATTTTGAATAGTGTTACCAAAAGCAGTTTGACCAAGCGGTGCGCGTTGCCAGTTGTAAGTTCCAGAATATTTAGCGTTAGCAGAAATCCAATTTGTAAGTGGGAATTTATCGAACGGAATATTATAACTCAAACTGTAGCTTTGGTTATATTCCATCGTTTTTCCAAAAGATTTAATTTGAGAATTAATAGTATCCAAGAACTCACGATATCCTTCAGGATTATTTATTCGGTCAACACCGTGATTTCCTTCTTCAAAAATAGATCTGTTTGTTGCCGTGAAAGTTGTCTTGATGTTTTTAGTTAAATCATAACCAATTTGGTAATTACGATTCCAATCAAAACGTTTTAAGAAAATCGCATCAAATTGATAATCTGGAACGATGATATTTCTAACTTGTCTTTGGTTGTAGATACGTGAATAATCATTGGTGAAAGAGATGTTTTTAGGCATCAAGAATAAATTAAACTCCCGGACCAATTGCAACCATTTTGATTTTTCGATTGCTTTGATTTTTTTGAATGGTTCAATTGCTTTTCCAGGGAACGTATAATTGTAATTCAATGCGCCTGTCCACGTTTTTGTTAAATCTTCAGTGATATTGAAATCGCGTCTTAGATTTTCAGCATACGCATACGTTGCCGACCAGTTAGAAATACGATAGAAATGTGGTTTTGCTCCAGCTTTTGCTTCTTTTCTAACATTCGTAAAGTTGAACGATTTTCTTGAAGTGAAATCTTGACCTAATTTCGCACGCTCTTTTCGAGTGGCAGGATCGTAATCTGCTAGTTTAACATCTGGATTAAATGGATCGTATTCTGGGTTGATAATTCCTAACGAATATCCATAGAAAAATGGTAATGAAACACGCGCTTGTTTTCCGAAAAATTGTCCCAACTGAACAGTAGAATTCATATCTACTCCAATTCGCTCGTTGCGTTGACGATCTTGTACACGGCTTTCTACACTTCCCCAGTTGATTCCTGAATAATTTCCAGAAGCGGAAACAGTTGCAAAATCAGCTAATTGTAATTGCATTTGACCAATAGCTGCCGAACCTCCTTCACTAACGAAATCTGTCAAGCGCATTTCATTAATCCAAACAATTGCACATTCCGCATCCCCATTGTCGGGTTGCCAAATATTATCAGGGTCATTTTTCAAAGGATTACGCACTCCCACCATAATTGTTCGCATTCCTTGTAAGTTCGGACTTCCTTTGACTTTTAGTTTGCGTTGATTGTTTTGCGGATCTGTTTTAGCATACTCAACAACATAAGAAACACCAGCAATTCCATCTTCAATCTTTTTGTTTCGTTCCTTTTTCAAGTCGAGTAAATCATCAAAGACAATTTCGACATTATTAGATTCTGGCCAAATACCTTCAGGAAGCGTTGTTCCCCAATCTGTTGCGTCTAAAGGTAATTCGTATTCATAATAATTTTCAACGTAATCTGTTCCTAAGCGAACGAATAATGTAAGATCTTTATCTTTTAATTGATTTTGATTTATTGATTCAGCATGCACAAACATTTTCATTTTCTTGTAGGTTCTCACGTCGAATTGAACATTTCTGTAAGCTGCTCTAGCATCTCCATCTTGTAAATTACAAACTTCAAGTGCTAATGCTTGCTCGTTCATCTGACGTTGGTAAACTTGTGAAGGATCCACCTCACGAACGATTCCCGGAGGAACCACATAATTTACTGGTTGACGTTGTGCGTTTTCTTCAATGTTTACAGCAGCAATATTGAACGAAGTTAAGTTCGGATCTGTTTGAACACTCAATCCTGGTTGCGTTAAATCGTCGTAATAACGTCTCCATTCACCACGAATTAATTCCAATCTAGCAAAACGTAAAACCACTTCTTCATCGAAGTTTTTCATAAACATTCGCATGAAACGAATCGATCTAAAATCTTGAATTCCGTTTACACGTTTCTCAAAATCTTTAATTGGAATTTTAAATTGGTACCAAGTTTCAGTTTTTGTCCCGTTTTGATAAACTTGTGTGTTTGTAATATAATTCTGACCCACAGTTTGCAAATCATTTGGTCGTAAACTTACACGGTATTGAAAATAACTTTCACTTTCAGATAAATTGTTATCCGCATTAATATCCTCAATATCTGGGGCATTTGTAGCTTGTGTTGGATAACCATCGGCGTTTAAGCTATTTGAAACATTGGTAGTTGGAGAATTTCCCTCCATTCCATTGAACTTTTTGTATCGTTTTAAAATGTCTAAAGTTGCTTGGTCGTAACGGTCATCTAAATAGTAAGTGTAATCATCATTTGATGGATCGGCAATCATTCTATCTTTAGTCGCTTGATTTAAAACTGAGTTACCTTGCACCCAATTTACAAAGTTTTGATAAGCAACTCGTTCTTCTTCACTTTTCCATCCATCTAAACCAACATCTTGATTTAAACGTGCGGCTTCATCATTATCAAACGCGTTAACTACAATTTGCTGAGTTGAAATTCGTGACCAAATAGTTGTATCAACGCTATTCGTAAGTGAAGAACTTGAATCTGGTGGCAAACCATTTTCAAAACTTTTACGAGAATCGGGAAGAATATCTTCTGAAATATTTCCGAGATTGAAGTATAAATCACCTCCAGTATGTGGTGAATTTGGATTTACAGCTTCTGCATCTTCATTGAACGGATCTAGTACCCAGAATTGAATAAATTCAATATTCGCCATCTCGAAATCGTTCGTTGTCAAAGCGCGCATAATTCCACCCCAACGATTTTCTGGATTTATAAATAAACCTGCTGTATCAACTGTATTTGTTGTATCGTAGTTATAATTACCTCTTTCTTTTGGATAATAAGCTAAATCCAAAACAGCAACGTTTGGAATAGAACCATATTGTTGTTGCAGGTTCGGGAAAATGTCGATTTGATTGACCAAGCGCATTCTGCTATCATACAACATTTGCGGATTTTGCTTGATGTGCTGTGGTGTCAACTGATTGCTCTGATAGAACAAAGGATCAATCGTGTACCAAGCTAATTTTGAACGTTTGAAACCAGCACTTAAATCTTTTTTTGTTGCTTCTGGAAATAAACTTGGTTGTCCTTGTGGAATTGAGGCCAATCTCCAAGCAGTAACGCTTTTTAAATCAATTGCACTTTGACTTGCTTCAAAATCGTCGATGTAAGAAGTTCCTTCTTTATTTATTGCTCTTGGTTGCCCTGGAATTAAATGCGCCACTTCCCCCGTAAATGAGAATGTTGACATTTGATTCGTAGAGATAACTGGAAGCATATCCACTAATTTCGTCAGGAATGGAACATCAGTACGAATGGCAAAATCAGCACCGATTACGTTATTTTTGAATGGTTCACTTCCAAAATCTACTTTTTGTGTAACAGGACGCTCCATCATTCTCACCCAAGTTGCCCCAAGCTTAATGTTTTCATTGAAACGATAAGCGTAGTGACCTCCAATCATTGACCGTGCTTGGAACCCAAAAACAGAATTACTTTCTATCGAAATTTTGATAGGTGTATTTGATTCTAGAATTCCTGTGTTTAAGATTCTCACAGAACTTGAGGCGTAATCAATGGTATAATCTTGACCTTCAATTAATTTGATTCCTCCAGCTGTAACACTTACTGCACCTTGTGGAACGTTCATCACATTTAAAGGAATATTTGAGCTAATTGATGATTGATATTCACCTTTAAATACAAATCTGTTTTTACTTGGAATTTGTTGTGCTGCTGTTTTTGTTGAATCGTATAATTCTGTAAAAGCAACTTTGTTAATGATAACTGGAGATATACCAGCATCTTGTAATTTATCTGCTAACGTTTTTCCAAAAGGTTCAACCGTTGAGAAATAAATACGTCCGTTTTTCTTGTTGATTGTTCCCCCATTGTCGATTTTGTTAGCAATTTGGTTGAAAGGAGCAAAGTCAAAAACACCATCTGCAAAAGGTTGATTGTTTTGATTGATTTTGTCCATATCCAACAAAGTAACAATCTGTTTTCCATCCACTCCATCTAATGGAACGAAAGGCGCAGGAACAGAAGTTTCTGGGTTGTTGTAAAGAATGTCAATTTTAAAGCCAGTTTGATCTACTTGGAAAGCACCAATTGAATAAACGTTTTTCATCATCAAATCCCAAACTTTGTTTTTAGGACTTGTGATTGTTGGTTTTAACAACTTTAAGATTAATGCTTCTTGTCCACTAGCTCCATCTGTTGAAAATTCACCAACTTGGTAAGTTTCTCCTCTGTAAGTATATTCATACGCAACTGCTAAAACTTCATCGTTATTCAATGAAGTGTTTAATGAAATATATCCTAGTAAAGAGTTATAAGAAAACTCACTTTCTGCTAGTTTTCGTGCATTTTCGACTTTCTCGTATTCAACTGCTTGGTTAAAAGGTCCTGGTGCGTTTACTTGAGATGCTAAAATTGTTACTGAATTGGAGAATCCACGTACTAAAGGTTGATTAGCTGCCCATTCATATAAGCCATTTGCTTCGTTGTCGGGAATTTCATTCGCTGATGCATTTCCAGGATTTCCTTCCCAGTTTTCAGGTTTCGCTTCACCTAAATCGGCAAATGCTAAAACGTTTCGCGTGTTTTCAGTAACAGAAGTTCTATTGGTAACCCAAACTTCAATTCGTGTAATAAAAGTTGTTGAATTCACCACTGGCAAAGTTGACATCGCTGTGTCATAATGCTGTTGGTGATACATATTCAAGAAATAGTGACGATTCGCTTCGTAATTATCAGCACTTAACTCAAATTTTTGAATTTGTGCTTTTCCTGTAATGTTGATTTCTGTTCTTTTCCCTTTGGATGAAGCAGCAATTAAATCAACTGTAGCACGACCAAATTTCAAAGTTGTTTTCGCACCAAAAAGTGTTTGAGAACCTTGAATTAAAGAGGTTGGTAAGTCCAAAGAAACATTTCCAAGTGCAATTTTCTGAAGGATTTGGTCTTCATTTCCAGTGTGTTCCAATTTCGAGATATTTTCAAAATCGAAGGTCGCACCAGTGTTATACTTCATATTCAACTTCAGTTTTGTCCCGATTTGACCTGTGACGTCTAAATTGATATTTTGGTTAAAATCGAAACGTGTAACACGACGTTGACGCATTGGCAACATTGGGTTATCGTAACGCGATGAAGTTGCACCAAGCGAAAGTTCTAGATTTCCACCTGGAATAATTTTGATTTCGTCAGACCCGAAGAAGTTTTCAAAAACCTTACTTCCAATCTTAATTGGTAATTCAAAAGTTCTATTTTCTGCAGTTTCTTCTTCAATTATTTCTTGCCAATCTAAGGTTTGAGATTTTTTCTCCTCGTATTTTAAATATTCCTCCAAAGTCATCATCGAAGGTGGACGGAATAAAATTCCATTACCTAAGGTTTCCGTAAAAATGTAATTTCCTGTAATTGGATCGTAAGTGATTTTTTGTTGCAAAGAAGTTGGATCGCCTAAGTCAAAACTTTGAGGTAAGTTTTGATACGGATTCATTGGGTTGATAATCGGAAAAGGAAGCTCTGGTTCTGTTTGACCATAAGCGTTCAAAGAAAAGAATAACACCAGCAGAAACACTGATGTTAAAGCACTTAAAAATTTCAAATTATCAATTCTTTTAGTTTTCATTCAACTTTTACAACAGCTTTAATGCGCCTTTTATGAGTTGTTCAACAGTTTCGCTACCGGAGTCAATTCTATCCAATACTTTTTCAGCAGATTTCTTATCAAAACCTAACGAAGCTAAAGCAGTTAACGCATCAAATCTATTTGTATTGTTTTTTGAATTGTTAATTTCAGTATCTCCACTGAATTTTAACACTTTTCCTTTTAAGTCAATAATTACTCTTTGAGCCGTTTTCGCTCCAATTCCTTTGACTTTTTGTATCGTTGTGACATCTTCTGTTTGGATTGCGTTTGCAATTTCTTCGGGTGAAAGTGATGAAAGCATTATCAAAGCTGTGTTTGGTCCTATACCAGAAACGCTAATCAAAAAATTAAACATTTCGCGTTCGTCTTTTGTGTAAAATCCATACAATAAATTGGCATCTTCACGAACGATTAATTTTGTGTAAATTTTTATAGACTCATTTTCAGATAATTGCGAAAAAGTGAATAAAGAGATTTTTACTTCATAGCCAACTCCACCACATTCAATTAGTAGTTCAGTAGGATATTTTTCAAGTAATCTGCCGTTCAGTGAACCAATCATAAGCTTTATTTATTTTGAGCGTCAATAACTGCAATTTTTACCATATTCGTGATTTCTCGCACCGTTGAACCTAGTTGCAAGACGTGAATAGATTTTTTCAAACCTACGAGAATTGGTCCAATTGCATCGCTGTCAGTCATTTGTTGCAATAATTTATAAGCAATATTTCCAGAAGATAAATTCGGGAAAATCAAGGTGTTTACTTGTTTATTTGCCAAATGAGAGAAAGAGAATTTTTCATTCATCAAATCAGAATTCAATGCGAAGTTTGCTTGCACTTCTCCATCAACCACAAGTGTTGGATATTTTTCGTGTAAGATTTTTACAGCCTTGCCCATTTTTTCAGAATCTGGACCTGGAGATGAACCAAAATTAGAGTAACTTAGTAATGCTATTTTTGGAATGATTTGCAATTTTCGGATAATCTTGGCAACGTTATTTGTTATTTCAGCGATTTGTTCAGCAGTTGGATTTAGATTAATCGTAGTATCAGCCAAGAACATTGGACCTTTTTTGGTATTCAAAATGTAAAGTCCTGAAACAGTATTTACATCTTTTTCTAGTCCAATCGTTTGAATAATTGGACGAACTGATGAACGATAACTACGTGTTAAACCAGTAATCATTACATCTGCATGACCTAAATCTACCATCATTGCACCAAAATAGTTTCGTTCGCGCATCAATTGAATCGCTTCGAATTCTGTAATCCCTTTACGCTTTCTTTTTTCAAAAAATGCTTTACCATAGGCAATTCTTCGTTTTTCTTCTTCCTCCAATTTAGGGTCGATGATTGCCACTTCATCAGGTAATTCAATAGCGTATTCTTCAATTAACTTAATGATTTTAGTTTTCTTTCCCAATAAAATTGGAACTGCAACTCCTTCATCGTAAGCTAGTTGCGCAGCTTTTAATATTTTCACATTATCAGCTTCAGCGAATACAACCGTTTTCGGATTGCGCTGCGCTTTTGAGGTAATGTTTCTAACTAATTTATTATTTAATCCTAATCTACTTTTCAGTTGGTTTTCATATTCTTCCCAATCTAAAATAGGATTTTTAGCCACGCCAGAATCTATCGCTGCTTTTGCAACTGCTGGTGCAACATAGTAAATCAATCGTGGGTCAAGCGGTTTTGGAATAATTTGCTCGCGACCGAATGAAATATTTTTTTCACCATAAGCAGCGATAACTTCTTCGGGAATCGTTTCTTTCGCTAATGAAGCAATAGCTTTCACAGCAGCTAATTTCATCTCTTCATTGATGGTTGTTGCACGAACGTCTAAAGCACCTCTAAAAATATATGGGAAACCCAATACATTATTGACTTGGTTAGGATGGTCAGAACGTCCTGTTGCTAAAATGATGTCCTTGCGAACCGATGTAGCATCTTTATAAGAAATTTCTGGTTCAGGATTCGCTAAAGCAAAAACAATTGGATCGTTCGCCATCGCTGCAATCATTTCTTTCGAAACCAATCCTGCTCTTGAAAGGCCGAGAAAAACATCTGCGTTTTTAAACGCATCTTCAAAAGAAAGATCGCACGTATGACTGGCAAAAAACTGTTTCATTGGATCTAAATCCGTTCGGTTTTTACAAATCAAACCTTTGGAATCATACATAAATATATTTTCCAATTTGGCACCAATTGCATTGTATAATTTCGCACAAGCTAAAGCCGATGGACCTGCGCCTGAAACAACGATTTTTACCTCCTCTATTTTTTTAGCTGCTAACTCCAAAGCATTTAAAAGCGCTGCTGAAGAAATAATTGCTGTTCCATGTTGATCATCGTGCATGATTGGAATGTCCAACTCCTCTTTCAGACGGCGCTCGATTTCAAAAGCTTCTGGTGCTTTGATGTCTTCCAAATTAATTCCTCCAAAAGTTGGCGCCATTGCCTTAACCGTTTGAATAAACAACTCAGGATCTTTTGCATCTAGCTCAATATCAAAAACATCTATGTCAGCAAAAATCTTAAACAAAAGGCCTTTCCCTTCCATCACTGGTTTTGAAGCTTCCGGACCAATATCGCCTAAACCTAAAACAGCTGTTCCGTTGGAAATTACTGCAACTAAATTTGCTTTTGCAGTGTATTTGTAAACATCGTCTTTGTTTTCTGCAATTTTCAAGCAAGGTTCTGCAACGCCAGGTGAATAAGCCAAAGACAAATCACGCTGAGAAGCATAGGGTTTTGTAGGAATAACCTCAATCTTTCCTGGCTTACCAGAGGAGTGATAGTCCAGTGCGTCTTGTTTTCTGATTTTGGCCATTTTTCGTTTTTAAGGGGAGCAAAAATAAGAAAAAAACAAGATGAATCATAGATAATTACATTTACAAAATATTAAAACTTAAGCTTAAAATTTGGTAAAAAGAAAAAAATAAATTTACAGTTCTCAACAAAAATGAAAAATAAAGAGCTTCAATTTAAATCTAGAATCGATAGTCACTTTGTAACTCCTATCATTAAATTAAACTTTAAAGTTTTTATTACTACTATTTGCTGAACTTTAATTTTAAAAAAATTAAATATTTTAAAAAAGGAGCAATAACTAAATTATTACTACTCCTTTTACCCTTAAAAAAAACAATTTATTACTGAAATTGATTCAAAATTTTTAATTATTTTACACTATGCTTTATAACCTCAGTAGAATTAGTTCCATTACTGATTGATAAGTAATAAATACCTGGTGTAACTTCTTCATTCAAGTAAAATAGATTTGTTCCATCTGTAATTTCAACTTCTTTCATTGAAACTACTGTTCCTTTTGTATCCACCAAATGAATTGTTGCTTTTCCAACC
>Ga0247831_1001033_pt1 | contig 56055 bp, 37 predicted proteins | sample LaCruzMarch2015__9_FD_192406 | JGI IMG/M metagenome (GOLD analysis project Ga0247831, IMG submission 192406) | Freshwater microbial communities from meromictic Lake La Cruz, Castile-La Mancha, Spain - LaCruzMarch2015_1m | ecosystem: Environmental > Aquatic > Freshwater > Lake | place: Spain...
ATTTCGTTGGGGCGTTCGAGCCTTGGGGCTCTATTTGGGCGCCTTGGTGCTGCTCATATTTTTAGAACGATTCTTGGTATTCCCTGCCCCCTCCCCCGAACTGGGGAATTGGCAAGCCGAGAGCTTCGGCGCGAAGGAATTTTATGTCGATAGTCAGGAACAGGCTCGAGTCCATGTTTGGACGTTTCCGAAAAACAGCGCTAAGACAACCCTAATCTTCTGCCACGGCAATGCCGAATTCTTGGGAAGAATGGGGCGAGAAATGTCCGCCATTCGCGACAGATGGAACGTGAATGTTGTTGCTTTCGATTACCGAGGCTACGGACGAACCGGAGGTGTTCCCAACGAGAAGCGCACTTTGGCTGACGCTGTCGCCGTTGGTAACTGGGTCAAAAACAATCCTGAATTTCAAAACCAAAAGTTGGTTGTTCTTGGGCGGTCGCTTGGTGGTGCCCATGCTGTTGAGATTGCGACCCAATTGCAAACCGATGGACTGATGCTCGATAGAACTTTTTCCTCGACGGTCGATGTCGCAGAAAGCCGTTACTTTTTTTTCCCCGTTCGCTGGGTGATGGCAAACCAGTTCAAATCAATCAACAAAATTCCATCTTTCCAAGGGGCGCTGCTCCAACTGCACGGAATGGTCGACGAAATCATACCGTATCAATTTGGCAAGAAACTCTTCGACGCATGCACGTCCAGTGACAAGAAGCTGATTACACTTCCCAAGCTCTATCACACCCAACCCTTGCCACCGGAATTTTGGGAAGCTGGTCTCACTTTCATAAGAGCGATTGAATCGAAATGAATCGACATCGCGGACATTCGAAACCCGAATTGGAACTGCTCGATTTCCCTTGGGACGACTCCCTAACAATCCCTGCCAGCGTTCAGGCAGTCTTGGATTCGGCGGATGAGCAGCTTCAAGCGTATTGGGACCAATGGCATCAGCGTCCAATCGAACAGTATGTGGCTTGTGATTTTCGCGATGTTTGGCGTGCTCTTTTTGAGATCACTCAAAGCAAACTTGCCACAGGAAATACGTTTTGCGAATGGGGATGTGGATTTGGTATCGTTACCGGCTTGGCGTCCCAACTGGGATGGGAAGCGGTCGGGATTGAAGCTGAGTCTTTTTTGGTGGATCGAGCTAGGGCTTTCTTAAAGCTACACCGTTTACCAGGCGAAATCCTACATGGTAATTTCTTACCTCACGGGAGCGAGCGATTGGCTCGCTCACAATCGAATCATGCATGCTTGTTCCATCAGGTGCCAAACGCATACGATCAACACGATTTAGAATTGGATGACTATGCGATGGTTTTCGCTTATCCGTGGCCGGGAGAACATCATTTCCAACAAGAGGTCTTTCGACACTACGCCCGCGAGGGTGCGCTGCTGCTCATGTTTCTTGGTCCCTACGAAATTGAACTCTATCGCAAAACCAGCAGTAGCTGAGTTCGGTCACTTAAGCTGCTTCGGTCGATGCCATGCTCTGTTCGGCCATGCTCTTAAGCCAGGGGGCCATCCAAGAACCGATTTTGAACCACGGAACACACGGAACTGAGAGCATGAGGATGAAGGAGGCAGGCTTTTTTTCCGTGTGTTCTGTATTTTCCGTGGTTGTTACCAACCAATCCTGAAGCTAGCCATGGTTCTCCATCTTATGCTCACGCTTGGGTGCAATAAACGCTAGATTGAGAATCCGAAAATACAATGGAAGCGTTGTGTTCTAGTCGTCTTTTTCGGGATGGGGACTTGATTGACAGCTCCAAGCAGTAGAGGACCATTGCTCTACATTGTTATGGATTCGAAGCTTTCACTCTATCATTGTGCTGTCCAGCCGCCGTCGACATAGAGAGCATTGCCCGTCATGAACGACGAGGCATTCGATGCTAAAAAGAGAGCCGCGCCACAGATCTCATCCAGCCCGCCCCATCTACCCATCGGTATGTTGGCAACAAAGGCGGCGTACTGAGCTGGATCATTGAGCAACGGTCGATTCATTTCGGTGGCGAACGGACCGGGACACAATGCGTTCACCGTGACCCCCTTCTTGGCCCATTCCAGCGCAAGCGTTCTCGTCAAACCCAGCAAGCCAGCCTTGGACGATGCATAGGGGGCTCGGCCTGAAATACCGATCGCTGACAAGATCGAGCCGAAATGGATGATGCGTCCCCAGCCCCGTTGAGCCATCGGCGGCCCAAAACGCTGCGCCATCAAGAAAGGTGCCTTCAAATTGACATCCAAGACATTGTCCCAATTCGCTTCCGACAGTTCCGCAACTGGACCTCGAATGTTCACCCCGGCACTATTCATCAAGATATCAACGGAGCCAACTTTTTCAGTAGCCTCACGAAATAACCTCTCGACGTCATCAGCACGAGTGACATCGGCCGCCATCGCCAAGGCCGTGCAATCGATTTCGCTCATGAGCGAGTTGGCTGCATTCTGGCATTTTTCAAGATTGCGACTTGCTAACAACACCTTGGCTCCGGCTTCAGCCAGAGCTTTTGCAATCGTCAGGCCAAGCCCCTGCGAACCTCCGGTGATCAACGCGGTACGACCATTCAAACGGAACTGATCTAAGACGTGCGGCATAGTAGCTTCATCTTCAAAAAGAGGAGGAGGAAAAAGAAAGTGTCGAACTGTCTACCAATGCATCACAAAGCCACCGTCAACATTGATCGTTTGGCCTGTGACTTGACCGGCTCGCTTCGAAGACAAGAAGACCACCATGGATGCGATGTCGTCGGGAGATTGCCAAGTACCCATCGGAACGACGGCTTTGATTTTTCGATCGGTCCACGCTTCGTAACTAAGCCTGTCCGATTCCAGGGCCTGATCGTACCAAGCTTGCCAAACAGATCGATTGAGCGGGGTTCGCACCATCCCAGGGCATATCGTATTGACTCGAACACCGTGCGGTGCAAGATCTTTGGCAAGGCACTGTGAGAAATTGATATTTGCAGCTTTACTTGCACTGTAGGGAGGATCCGTTTGCGAACCAATCTGCCCCGCCACCGATGCCAGAAACACCATCGACCCTTTCTGGGCTTCCCTCATCTTCGGAGCGATCGCGTGCGCGACATGAACCATCCCCATGATGTTCATTTCCAGAACACGAGGCCAATCGTTGGGCGTCAAGTTGGTGAATGGGAAGCCAAACTTTCCGGAGCCAATTGCAGCGCAGTGAACCAAATGATCGACTCGCCCCAGTTGATCCATCGTCATGTCCGCTGCCTTTGCAACGGACTCAGGCCGTGTCACATCCACCTGCAGACTATGGACTTGGCAAGCGTATTGAACGGAAAGCTGCTGAGCGATCAGCGACGTATCCGGCGATACATCCCACAGCATGATCGTTGCACCTTCCGCAAGAAAGCAATGAGCCGATGCGAGGCCAATCCCGCTAGCTCCCCCCGTGATGACAGCGACATTCCCCTTGAGTTCTAATTCCATAATTTATCTTGAGTACGAGTGGTTGAAGCGAGAGGTCGGTGATGAACATGAATTTAAATACAGCATCAACAATTCAGTCTGCTGCACTCCCCACTAGAAATCGAGTTGGTTTGGAGTCAAGGATGGGGACTTCGAAACAGCACTGGTTGTCAAGCATCTTGAATCCGATGGCAGCTTCGTCGATTAGTACTTGAACTTTCTGACCGCGTAAGTTGGGCGGAACTTGAATACAAACATCCTGAATCCCGCTCACGCCAGACAGGCTGCCTGATACGCTCATGTCGTTATAGCTGAACTCGATCTTTCGTGATTGAGCAATGCAGATTCCGGATTGCCCAAAACCAAGTGAGTACCATTCTTCAGGAACGCAAGGGGAGACATGGATTACGCCTTTGGTATCGATGGTCATTCCCAGCAAGCACTCTTGCACAATCGTCGAAGCATAGATGGCTGGGTACTCGGAGTACTTCGGTACGTTTGCCTGTGATTCGTCGCCGGGTTGGAATTTACCTAACCCGTAACGCTCTGCGAAAAATCCAGATCCTCCACCGGAAGGGCGAGCGGCCATCTGATGCGCGTATTGCATCGTTCGATACAATCCTTGGCCATCCAGCATGCGTTTTCGCATCAATGCGTCGTAACGCCATGTACGTCCCATTGCAACACAGTCTTTATACGGTGCGCGGCGATTGAGTTCCCCTGGAAGATACGTTTCTGCCGATTCGGAAATCCAAGTGGGTGCTTTGAGTTCATTCACTTCGTAGAATTTAGATTCGTGAGATTGGAAATAACTCCAAACGCGTTGAATGGTAGTCTCATCGGTAGCACCGAAGCCCACAATCGCTAGATTGGTGTCTGTCATCCCATGCCGTATTTGCGAGTACGGCTTCGCGCCGTCCAAAACAAGGAATTCGGCCAAGCCGGCATTCTTACCTCCGACGGATTGCATGGACTTCGCTCGGAAACGAATCCAGCTTACAGACCGAGGTGAAAACATGGCAACAGCACGCGAAATCCCCAGATCATTAAAAGCGACCGGAACAGGCTCGCTTCCATCGCTGAACTCGAGCGTGCCTGATTCGAACCGATCGCCTGGATGCAAGGTGAGATCCGTACGATTGACCAAGACGGCTCCAGATATTGAGACTGTTTGCGGAAAATCGATTTGCATCCAGGCTGACTCCGTTTCGCTGTTGGCTGCCCACTCATGCTTTCCAGCCGATCCTATTCCCACTCCAAACGCGTCGACTCCCATTCCAGTAATGCCATCCGTTGCTTTCGAAAAGCCGTGTTCCTCATCAAGCAGCGAACTAGCCGTTACGGTAATATTGCCAATGAATTTGTCTTGGTTAGGCGACGCGAACGCAACATTGTTATAGACAAGATGCTCGGCAAAATAGCCCCAGTCTTCGTTCCAATATTGCTGAACTCCATCAAGCAAAAGTGAGGCTGTATTTTGGGCGCGACTTTGTTCGAGAGGGGTTCCTGCAATCGACTCGAGTTCAGCCAGACGGCGAAACGCGAGCAAAGCAGACGCTTGAGCGACCCCATCATGCTGCCGATAGGCTTGGTCAAGATCATAGGAGTCGCTATGAAGAACCCCGTTTGGGTCGATCCATCCACGCAGGAAGTGGGCCGCCTTTCGCATTTTGGGCAGATTCACCCTGAGCCATTCTCGATCTTGTGAGAATCGAAAAATCATATCGCCCAACAGTAAATAATCGATGGTTGCGACCGTTCGAAGCGGGTAGAAAACGACCTCCGCGTTATCCGTCGCTTCCGGCCAAGTCCCTTGAGGGTTGTTCTTCATGGTGGACGGTTGGATCGATCCATCGGGCAACGCATAGTGTTTCGAGGTAAGATCCCACGCCTGTAGAACCAATGGCAAATCACCTCCACAAGCGAGGTAGGCGGCGGCCATGTGTTTCAAATCCACGCCAGGATACCAGCCCGGATAGTGCCCGTTTACATCCACTTTCCAGGGACGCAATGGCTCGGAATGAGGGCTGTTCAAATCGTTGGGAATCAAGTTTTCCTTGCAGGGCAGAAGCGTAAGTTCCCAATTTTGCGAGAAGACTTTCGCGATATCAGGATCGGGGAAAAACAGACGCGGAAGGTCCGTTTGCCCAAATGACAGCGAGCCCCAAGGAATTACCAGCATGAGCAACAGCACAGAGGCCATTTTGAAGTGTGTCCGCATCGAAGAACTCCTTGGGGTTCAGTTACCCACTACAGCTTTTTGCTAATTTCGGCTATAAAGTGGGTTGCAAAATTTGGCCTATTTGATGGGCGTGTATCCGCTGTCGCATTCACGAGTGTCGTTTCATGAAAATCATTTCCAATCGCGAAAAATTCTTAGCCGCTTTCCAGGTTGCCGCTGGAATTGCTCCCACTCGAAGTCCGAAAGAAGTTCTCAACAACATAAAGATCGAAGCGACGGACGGCAAGGTGGTGCTCATGGCCACGGACTTGGAGGCTGGTATACGATTGGAAGTGGAGGGTGTCGAGGTCGTCAAGCCGGGCCGGGCTCTACTGAATGTGCAACGCGTTGGGAATATCTTGCGTGAAGCCAGCGACGAAACCCTGACCTTCGAATCGTCCGAGAACACCATGGACATTACGGGGGCACACAGCGAATTTCATTTGCCGCTCGCAAACCCGGATGAATTCCCAAGCGTGGTCGAATTCGCGGAAACCAGTTACTTTGAGCTCTCCGCTCGCCTGTTCAAAGAACTGGTGAAAAGAACGATTTACGCAACCGACAACGAAAGCACTCGGTATCAATTGGGCGGAGTGTTGTTCGAAATGGATGGCGAAGACATTACCACGGTTGCAACCGATGGGCGACGATTAGCCTGCATGCACGGCAAAGGCCAATCGATAGGCGGATTTAAGAATTCAGGCATGTCAACGATTGTTCCAACCAAGACACTGACGTTGATGGACCGTTCGATTAGCGAAAAGGACGATGTTGTCTGCATTGCAGCCCGAAGCAACGACATTCTGATCCGAACCAACCGCTGCACCATTTACTCCCGACTTGTTGAAGGCCGCTATCCCAATTGGCGTCAAGTCATACCAAGCCGCGAGAATAAAACTCGTATTGAAGGCATCGTCGGACCATTTTTGACCGCCATTCGGCAAGCCTCGATCGTGGCAGACCCGGAAAGCCGAGGAGTGGAATTTGTGTTTGGCAATGGTTCACTGGTGGTGGCAGCCAAAGCGACCGACGTGGGTACTTCAAGAATTGAAATGCCAATTGCCTATCTTGGGGACGAAGTCAAGATTACCATGGACTATCGATTCGTATCGGATTTCTTTAAGGCTCTCGATCTTGAAAAGCCGTTCGCGATCGACGTGCGTAGCAATGCGGAGCCTGCGATGTTTTCTACCGAAGATGGTTACACTTATGTGGTGATGCCGATGGCTCGGCAATAACCGTATACGGGAAGTGACTTCAAATCCCCCTCACTCCTCTTCGACGAATCCAAATGACAATCACACAATTTATGGAGACTCACTTTCGCCATTACAACGCGAGAGAGACGTTGTCCGCCGCGAAAGCTTACAAAAAGTTCATCGACCAAGACAACGGGAAAATGCTGGTATCGCTCGCAGGCGCCATGAGCACTGCCGAACTGGGCGTTTCGCTGGCGGACATGATTCGCCAAGGCAAAGTGCATGCGATCTCTTGCACGGCTGCAAATCTAGAAGAAGATTTGTTCAACTTGTTCGCCCATGACGAATACCGATTCATCGAAAATTGGCGAGCCTTGAGCGTGGAGGCCGAGGTAGCGCTCCGTGACGCTGGATACAATCGCGTCACCGATACCTGCATCCCCGAAACGGTCATGAAACATATGCAGAGCCGGCTCATTAAGTATTGGATTCAAGCCGCCGAACAGGGAACCAGCTACTACCCCTACGAGTATATGTTCATGCTGCTGGACGAACCTGATCTAGCTCAGCACTACAAGATCCCCCGCGAACACTCCTGGATGATCGCTGCGAAAGAAGCGGGCATTCCTGTCTTCTCGCCTGGCATCGAGGATAGCACGCTGGGAAATATGTTTACTGCACGCGTCATCGACGGAACCGTTGCGTCCCACTCGGCACTTAAAAGCGGCACGGAACAACTGGCTCACCTCGCCCAATGGTATCGATCCAACAGTCAGGACAGTGGGATTGGATTCTTCCAGATTGGCGGTGGTATTGCTGGCGATTTTGCAATTTGCGTCGTGCCCATGCTTATCCAAGATCTGGACGAGGAACATACCCGACGCTGGGCCTACTTTGCACAAATCAGCGACGCCGAGACGAGCTATGGTGGATACTCAGGAGCCGTTCCCAATGAGAAAATCACTTGGAACAAGCTGACCGCAGAAACACCCAAATTCATGATCCATAGCGATGCTTGCATCGTTGCCCCCCTTATCTTCGCATATGTCTTGGGGCAGTAGCTGTGGCATTGACCTCCGTACAACTCTGGGAGCGAATTCATGCGGAGAAACTCGCGACTTCCGAAGAGTGTCGGCAGTGGGCCATCGCGGTCGCTCAAGCTACGTCTCAGGAAGTCTTGCTGGATACAAGTCGCCTAGCGACAGAGCTGATTAAGCAAGGGCGAATCACATCCTTCCAGGCAAACGTTCTTTTCCATAGCCTGGGAATCCCCTTGGTTCTGGATGGATTTAGGCTGACGAAATCCCTGGAAGCCGAACTCGATAAGGGATGGTTCGAAGCGCAATCAGTGGCGTCGCCAGCGTCGACAAAGTACTGGCTTTACCATCTGACGCTATCGGCTTTGAATACGCCAGAAGTTCGAAGAAATCCACCAAGCTTGCGATTAGCCAGCCGGACGATTTCGATGCAGCATCCTTCCTTGGATCGATGGTCCGACGCGAAGGTTGCTGATTCAAAATTATTTGCGGCGTGCAACGAGATTTCGGGCAAGCCATTATCCACGATACTAAAAACAAGTCGCCTGTCGTGGGACGATTCCACCAGCATGATCGAACAGATTGCAGCTGGGCTCGGAAAACAACACGAAGCCGGTTTGGTTCATGGGCGCATTCACACGTCAACGGTTTGGGCTCTGCAAGACGGAACCTTCGTTTTGCGACGCGATCCTTTCTTCCCCGCCAGCAATCCACTAGCGTCCAAAGACCTGTCCTGCTTGGGTGAAATCCATGATGATTTGCTCTCCACGGCAGCCCCCGAGTTGACTTTGCCAGCCTCCTATCCGACCATCCAGTCAGATCTTTATGCGCTAGGTTGCCTTTGGTACGCTTCGTCTTCCAAGGAACCACTTTTTGAAGCTTCCAATCGAGCGATCCATGACTTGTCCGAGAACCAGGCTCTATGGGCTCGTGCGCACACGACTGAGAATTTAGCGGATCGATTCGAACGGAATGTTCCAGAGCGATTCCGATTTTGTTTAGCGAAGCTGTTAGCCAAAAACCCATCCGATCGATTCGATTCGGCGCGGTCTTTCATCGACGCTATCGATCAAGCGCTGCGCGCACCAGCATCTCCCAAGCCTACCCCCGTCACAACATCTACGCCCGTCGTTTCCTCCACACCCGTCGTAGACAAACGAGCCTACCTCAAAGCCCCCTCCGAAGTGCCCCCAAAGCAAGCCCAGATTGCAAAACCCGAACCAAAGCTGCCCGAACCAAAGCCAACCGTTGCCAAGTTGCCTGAGGTCACACAGCCAGTTACCAAGGCACCTAACACTCCAGCACTTGCAGCGAAGCCCAACCAAGTCAAGAACGAAGCGGCTGAAGTGCGTGTGGCAGCAGCATCTAATGTCGCACCCAAGCAACCAGAACTACCCAAGGCCCATGCTTTGGCAAAAGAGACAGCGGTGCCAAAGGAAGCCGTATTCGTCGAAGAAATTGCCGCTTCCGTGGTGGTCAATGATGATGTAAATGCCGCGAAAGCTGGATTCGTGAAACCGACCGAAGCGGGCGTGTCTGAACCTGCCGCGAAGCCGAAACGCAAGAAGCGAAGTTCCGGGAAAAAAGCGGTGGCATCCCAAGCAAGCGGTCCAGGCTCAGCAGTTAAAAAGAAGAAGAGCAAAAAGAAGAAACCCAAGTGGCTTTTGCCCGCCATAATTGCGGGGACTTGTTTGCTCTTCGCGACGTTGATTCCTCTGCTGCTCTGGAATGGCTCTTCCACCCAACCCGTGGATCCTAATACAACCACGGTCGTGATCGAGCGTCCGCGACCGACCCAGGATTCATCGAATGCCAATGCTGTTCCAAGCTCGGATGCGGGCAACAATAAACCAAGTCAGCCCGCGGATCCCGTCACCGAGTACTACTCGGTCAATGCGGATGATGGAAAAACTCTTTGGGCACCTCCGCAAGCCGGCTCACCCTATTCCATGGAGATGCTTCCTGCCGGTTTGGAGGCAATCGTCTTTTTGTCGGGCAACGCATGGCACCAGCGTGGCTCGATAGCAGGACTCGGAAAATGGTGGCTTGAGATACAGCCTCAAATCAGTGGTTTAACAGCCAAGTATCCAATGCTATCCGATGATCGAATTGAATCGGTGGGAATCGCATTGTATCCGGGCAAAACAGCTGGCGTGCCACAGGTTTTGTTTCGAGTCAAGTTAAAGCAGCCCACCGCATTGGAAACGATCGCGAATGGATTGCAAGGCTTCTCCGCTCAGTTGCTCGACACGAAGTCGGGTAGCAAGAGAGGCATGTGGAGCAATGAAGCAAACAACGATCCAACTGCCATCGCTTTCGAAGAATTATCCACCGATCGCGCTGCAACCACCAAGCGGTTCACTATTGGGCCTCAAGAGCTGGTTTTAGGACTGAGCGAGCTCCAAGGAGGCGTTGCCCCGTTACGTCGCCAACTGGAGCAGCTTTTGCAATCGACTGACAGTCGCGCCGACGTGACCGTATTGTTTGCCCCAAGCTTTCTGTTTGGAGATGGCAGGGAATTGATTTCCACATGGCCCAATCTGTCGCCAATGGTTCGAGATTTAATGGACGAATCAACTCAGGCCGTTTCAATATCCATGTTTTTCGAGAGCCAGTGGTATCTGGAGTTGCGGATGTTGAATGCGGAGACTCGAGAATCAGGACGCATCCTAAGTCAGTTAAAGACGCGTTTGGAAAAGCTGCCCGACCAAATGGAAGCAGCTATCCTGGAATCGCCATCGCACCCTTATTGGCGAGCTCTCTCGCAGCGTTATCCGCAGATGCTTCGAAGCCTTGGAAAATTTGGACGATTTGGTATCGAGGATGGTCAAGTGATCGCCAACGTCTACCTGCCCAAAGAAGCCGCAAGCAATTTGATGATTGCCAGCTGGATGGCCATGGCGGCACCTCCGGCGACAGGTGGTAGCATCGCCAGCACCAGTGGAACAAAACCGGCTGCCAAACCGCAAACAAAATCGATCGACGCAATTCTCGACTCTCCAATCAATATTAGTTTTGGGCAAGAATCGTTAGAGTCTGCTCTGCAATTGATATCCTCAGAGGTCGCTGATTCTGTGTTAAGCGGCGAGAGCTTCCCTATGGCTATCAATGGCACGGCATTTCAAAAGCAGGGGATCACTCAGAACCAACAAATCCGCGACTTCAAACAAGCTTCGGTTCCACTGCGAACCGTTTTGACAGATCTTGTGCGGCGGGCTAATCCTGTCACGACTGTCCAGTCTGCCATGGAGAAGGATCAAAAGGTTGTCTGGGTCGTTATAGACGATCCGAACACACCCGCGAAAAAGAAGATCGAGTTGACGACTCGAACTTGGGCAGAAACAAACAACGTCAAGCTAACCTCCGAGTTCGTAGCACCGTAAGCGAGGTTCGCTCGTCACAAACGGCATCCTTAGCAAGAACGGTAAAGTACTGAGCGAACATTTGTCGATTTTGAACCTCTTGCTCAAGATCCGTGAATGGCTGAGTCGATTTCATGAATTGATCCCTGGTCGGATCAATTCATTGGCGCATGGATGTGCTCGGGTAGACTCAACCGACTCAAGCCAAAAGCTTGCAGCACAACCATTCATGATAAGCAATTTTCTGCAGAAGCCATTGGGTGCAGTGGCGATCTTAACGGCCGCCGTAGGCGGGCCGTACGCCGCGTTCGAAACCGAAGTAGGTACTTCTCTTCGGCGCTCCTTGATGAGCAATATGGTAGATCCTGCCAATTCCCCTTCCGGCTCCCCAACCAATTCAGGAAGCGGGCTCTGGGACTCAAACTCTACGGGAAATTCGACCGATCCCTATTCGCTTGTTTCGGCCAAGAATGCTGGAACACCAGGACAATATCCTCAGAACTGGAATCCATCCAGCATGGGGACGCCGACTTCCTATCAATCGGTTGGTCCTAATGGACAAATGGTGAGCACATCGTATGGCCCAGCTACGATTGTTCCACTTTCCATGCCGCCGACGCTGGAGAATCGAAGCGGCACGTCGAATGTTATCCCAGGAAATACGGACCAACTGTGGGACTATACACTCGGCACCCCCAGTTTACCGCAACTACAACAACAACCACAAACCAGTGTTGGCGGTGGGATTGTCACGGACTTACGAGAAGTGCTTCGTTTCGACATCGCCCCTGGTTGGTTGCCTCAGCGATTTGCACGAGTCACGACGGTAACATCGAATGTACGAATGGACGGTTTACGCGTACCATTAATCACTGGCACTCGACCTACCGATGTCGCTGGATCATTGACCTATTTCTTTGACGCTGCCAAATCGCTGCAAAGAATCCAGCTACATGGCATGACAGGCGATCCCGGACAACTTGCTCAACTGATGCTTCAATACTACCACCTTCAAATGGAACCCAGTTTGGGAGGCCAATTGCTTACCGCCCGATGGAACAACCGTGTTACAAGTGTTTTGCAAGTTGCTCCCGCGCCGATTATTTACGCAGGTGCGGACCATTCGAAGTATGTACTTTTTCTTGAACTGAACCAGCCTTCCAATCAATATGGTTTGAGCGACGAAGCGAGCGAGATACTTCGGCATTCTCAGGCGACGCAACGTTGGTAATGGTTTTCGAATAACCCCATCAAGGACATTGCTAGTGCTGCATTTCATCAAACTGGTTGCGGGCCCCGCTACCGGTGCACTAGTTTACGGGTTGCTTTCGGGCTTCGCCGAAACGTCCACAGCCGCCAATTATGTCGCCATGCTTGGAATTTGGATGGCGGTTTGGTGGATTCTGGAATCAGTACCTATCGAGCTAACAGGTTTGCTACCTATGATCCTGATCCCCTTCGCGGGGATTCATGAATCCGACGCCATGGGCAAGGCCTGTGCCCCTTACGCAGACAAGTCGGTCTTCTTTTTTCTAGGTGGTTTTGCGCTGGGGATCGCCATCGAAAAATCGCAATTGCATCGACGCGGCGCCCTGCTATTGTTGAGCATTGCAGGGACCAATGGAACGTGGGTTGTGGGTGCGTTTATGTTATGCACGGCCTTGCTTAGTATGTGGGTCAGCAACACGGCTACAGCCATGTTGATGTTGCCCCTTGCTATGAGTGTCATATCAACGTGCGACAGCAAGAACTTTGCAACAGCGCTTTTGATCGGTGTTGCGTATGCCGCAAGCATTGGAGGGATGGGGACGTTGGTGGGTACCGCCCCAAATGTATTTTTCTCCGGGTTCATGCAGCAGGCGGGCATGCCAGTTCCCTTTCTGTCTTGGACACTACTGGCAATGCCATTGGTTCTGACAATGTTGGTTTTGTGCTGGGTTTGGCTGGCGGTCGTCTTATGGCCGTTAAAGAATATCGCGATTGAGATCCCAGATGCATGGCGTGAAGAGATCCAATCGAATCACCGTTTGAACCCCCATCAACGCTGGACGCTCGGTATCTTCGGGCTGGTAGCCGTGATGTGGATCTTTCGCGAACCACTAGTCACTTTGTCGAAAGGCTCTGGGGTTGGCTTGATTCTAGAAAGGGTCGAAGATGCTTGGATTGCCATGATAGGCATGTGCGCTCTATTGGTGCTTCCTCTTGGCAAACCTGTGTTGAGCTGGTCCGACATCGACCGCATGCCTTGGGGCATTTTGTTGCTCTTGGGAGGAGGGCTGAGTTTGGCTAAGGCGATTGGCGATTCTAAACTAGACCAAGCGATTGCGGTTTGGACCGAGCAAATCGCTTGGATGCCAAGTTGGTTGATTCTCACCGTGGTGGTATGCGGTGTGATCGCGATATCCGAACTGGCCAGCAACGTCGCCACCGCGACCGCCGTGTTGCCGATCCTTGCCACGGCTGCGCCCGGAATGGGTTTAGATCCGATGACCCTCCTAATCGCTGCTGTTTTAGCCAGTAGCTGCGGTTTCATGCTGCCGGTCGCCACTCCGCCTAACACCTTAGTGTTCGCTCAGCGACGATTTACTACCCGGGATATGATTGTTGCGGGGGCTGGGGTCAATCTGTTGGCGATTGTCTTGATCCCGATTGTGGTGATCTTGTTGAAACCTCTCGTGTTTCCATAGATGCTTTGCACTTTGGCACAGCAACCGTCGGTCTGTTCAAATTTTGATGCGCGCGAGCGTTCCGAAAACGTCTTTGCGTTATGATGGATGTTAGTAACGACGACAGGCCCCACAAAAAGAAAACACCATGAGTGCGCAAGACCGAACCGATGCATTTGCTTGGTTAGAAACCAACCAAGAGAACATGGTGGCCGACCTGATTGAGCTGGCCAATCAAAACTCGGGTTCCGACAATTTGAATGGGCTCCTATTGGTAGCGGATTGGCTAGAAGATTGGTTCGGAATCCATCCTGCCGTTCTGCAGCGTATACCACTTCCTCCCCGTCGGATGGTCGCAGACGATGGCGGAACAACCATTATCGAAACAGGTCCGGCGTTGCGTTGGGACTTCCAACCCGACAACCCGCGTCGGGTGTTGCTTGCGATTCATTACGATACCGTTTACGGTTTGGAGCATCCCTTTCAAGCTTGCCATCGGCTAACGAATGACAGGCTGGGTGGGCCAGGGGTTGCCGATGCCAAAGGCGGAATTGTGGTACTGCGCTATGCGTTGCAAGCGCTGCTTCGTTTCTCACTTACGAATGATTGCGGCTGGACGGTTCTGCTGAATCCCGATGAGGAGGTTGGGTCCACAAGTTCGAACCAAGTGATGCAAGACATGGCAGCTGATTTTGATTTCGGCTTGCTGCTGGAACCGTGCCTTCCCAACGGTGATTTCGTTTCGCATCGAAAAGGTTCCGGGAATTTTACCATGGTGATTCATGGACGCTCCGCCCATGCAGGCCGTGATTTTCATCAAGGGCGCAATGCCGTCGCTAAGCTTTGCGGATTGTTATCAGAAATCGATCAATGGAATGGACTTCGCAGTGGATTGACCATCAATGTTGGGCGCGTTGCTGGTGGTGGACCAGTCAATGTTGTCCCCGATCTGGCGGTCGGTCGATTCAATGTTCGGCTGGAGGATAAAGAAAGCGAGATTTGGTTGGAGCAAAAGTTAAAGTCACTGGTAACTTCTGCCAACCAAGCCGAAGGATTTCGATGCGAGCTACATGGCAATATCAGCTCGCCTTCAAAACCGATCACGGATCAATCCAAGCAGGTTATGATTGGCATTGAAGAGAGCGCTCGAGAACTTGGCCAAGTGATGAACTGGAGGTCGACAGGCGGCGTTTGCGATGGCAACAAGTTAGCTGCCGCAGGCTTGCCGAATATCGATACCCTGGGCCCCTTGGGAGACGGACTCCACAGCCCACAAGAATGGGTCCAAGTTAGCTCGTTGGTAGCCAAGTCAAAGCTTCTGGTTGAAATCCTGAGTCGGTTTTCATCGGGTCGTTTAGAATCGCTGGAACGGGCCAAGCTGACGATCACTTAGCTTACAGCGAGGAGAAATATCTTGGACATTGTGCGAGCTGTCAAACTGGATGACTTGGATCAGTTGTGGGATCTCATCGGACAATCCACTTATGGTCTAACCACACTTCAAATCAGCAAAGATCAACTTGCCGATCGAGTCGAGTTATCGAATTTTGCATTCACTCGTAAAGTAGAAAAGGCCTCTGGCGACCCTTACGTGATGGTGATGGAAGATTCTGACGCGGGCATGCTGGTCGGGTTATCCTGTATCTTTAGCAAGACGGGTGGCTACGAACCTTTCTACAGTTATCGCCGCATCCATGAATCTCATCATTGCGAGCATCTCGACCTAAAACGCGATGTCGAAGTGCTGATCCTTGATAAACTGCACGACGGCCCTACGGAGATTGGAAGCTTGTTTTTGTTGCCTGCCTTTCGCGGTCAAGGGCGAGGTCGCTTGTTAAGCTTGTCGCGATTCATCTTCATGGCGATGTACCCAAAACGATTCTCTGAACGCGTAATCGCCGAAATGCGAGGCGTCTCAACCGATGAAGGCAAGAGTTTGTTTTGGGATGCCATACTCGAACATTTCTTCGGTATGGAATTCCCTCAAGCAGATCGCTTGTCCACCATTAGCAAACGATTTATCGAAGACCTTATGCCACGGCATCCGATTTATACTTGCTTGCTGTCCGAAGAGGTCCGGTCGGTTATGGGGCAGGTTCATGAAAACACGAAACCAGCTTTAGCGATGCTCGAGGCCGAAGGTTTTCAAAAAACAGATTGCATCGACATATTTGATGGCGGCCCCATGATCTCGTGCCAGCGCACCGACATTCAGGTAGTCAAGCGCACCAAGGTGGTACGCGTATCAGGGATTGTCCCCAGTGTCGACGCACCACGGTTTATGATTGCTTCTTCCGTGGGTGGCTTTCGAGCCGTTTTAGGAGCGGCTTCGATCGCTGAGCAAGACTGCGTTGTGACAGAGCAGGTTGCGACTTGCTTAAAGGTGAGCCTGAATGACGAAATTCGGGTAACTTCCTTGTATCCCGCCCACACTCTCGACAAAAAGACGTCATCATGAGTCTTAACAACATCGCGATGGAAGGTCTCAATTATCTCCATGGTCAATGGATCGCGGGACAAGGGGGGGCCAACGAACGATGCTCCCCTTCCGATGGAAAGGTAACTTGGCGCGGGCGATGGGCGAGTGTCTCTCAGGTCGAGCAAGCGGTGCATTTAGGATGCGATGCCTTTGAATCCTGGTCCCGCCAGTCGCTCGAATCACGAGTGGATCTCTGCCTTCAATTCGCCAATATTGTTAGCGCTGGCAAGGAGGAACTCGCCGGGTTGATTTCCATGGAAACCGGGAAGCCGCTTTGGGAATCACATACCGAAGTAGGAACCGTAGTCGGCAAAGTCAGCAATTCGATCGACGCGATTCGGCAACGGCGATGGACAGTATCCGAAATCTCGGGCGAATTCCGTTCGGTGACTCGGTTTCAAGCGTATGGAACGATGTTGGTGTTAGGACCTTTCAACCTTCCTGCACACTTACCGGGTGCGCACATCGTCCCTGCATTGCTGGCCGGGAATACGATCCTATTTAAGCCCAGTGAACAAACGCCGGCAGTAGGGCAATGGCTAGCTCAGGCTTGGGCAACCGCTGGCCTACCTGCTGGCGTACTGAATCTTGTGCACGGCGATTCCCAGGTCGCAATCGCTGCCGCAGCCAATGATGCGATTGGAGGAGTGCTATTTACAGGAAGCTATCGCGCCGGCGCAAGCCTTCACCGCCTGCTTGCCGGTAAGCCCGAGAAAATACTTGCTCTCGAAATGGGAGGAAACAACCCACTTGTGGTCTACAACTCGCACGATTACGCTGCTGCGGCGAAGACGACAATCCTATCCGCCTTTATCACCGCAGGTCAGCGATGCACATGCGCTCGTCGTCTGATTGTGGTCGGCGACCAAGCTTATGAAGCTATGGTGGACCAACTGTGCAGGTCGATACCCAAAATCAAAGTTGGACATCCAGGCCTGGAACACCAGCCCTTTATGGGGACCTTGATTCATGAACAAGCTGCCTCCCGAATGCTGGAGGCTCAAATGCAGCTGAAAGATGCTGGCGCTCGCGTCTTGGTGGAAATGAAACGCGACGCCAACTGTAAAGCCATGTTGACTCCAGGCTTGCTTGCAGTCGACAGCCATCAGCTCGAGGACACAGAGCATTTCGGTCCCATGCTATTGGTCCAACATGCGGAGGACCTTGATCATGCGATTCAATTAGCGAATCAGACTCGTTTTGGATTAGCAGCGGGATTCTTAGGTGACAACGAAGCGGACTATCAGTACTTCCTGAGCCGTATCCGAGCAGGCGTGGTCCATTGGAATCGTCAGACAACCGGCGCGAGCGGCCGACTTCCGTTTGGAGGGATCGGCGCAAGTGGAAATCATCGGCCCAGCGGTTTTTTTGCAGCAGACTATTGTTCGTTTCCCGTTGCTTCCCTGGAGAGTAGCGATTTGAGCGAAAGCAAGAAACCGGTTTTTGGATTGGAGTTGTTGGACTAAGGCTATGCTTACTGAAATCAATATCGATGGGATGATCGGCCCAACACACCATTATGGCGGATTGGGGGTTGGTAACCTTGCTTCGCAAACGCATCGCGATCAAATCTCGAATCCTCGGCAAGCCGCGTTGGAGGGGTTAGCCAAGGCAAAGCTGGTGAGCGACTTAGGGATTCCTCAAACCATTTGGTTGCCCCCGAGCCGACCGAAGCTCGAACTACTGCAAAGCTTGGGCTTCCAGGGATCGCCTCAAGAACAGATTTTGTCTGCTTTTGAAACGGCACCTCGAGTGCTCTCGGCAGCTTTTAGCAGCGCCTTTATGTGGGCAGCCAATTCAGCGACGGTGTCCCCTGCCGTCGATACCAAGGACGGTTGCTATCATTTCACCCCCGCAAATCTGATCAGCAGTTTGCATCGCGCTTCCGAAGCCAACGAACGACAATCAGACTTTGCCAATACGTTTTCAGTGATTCACTTCTATCGATTTCATGATCCGCTTCCTGGAGTCACTTCGCTGAGAGACGAAGGGGCTGCCAATCACATGCGTCTTTCAGATCCTTCCGGGCAAATCGGATTCAATGTCTTTGTTTACGGAGAAGAGGAAGGGATTCAGTCAAGCGAAACAACGAACTCAAGATTTATGGCTCGCCAAACTCGGTTGGCGTCCGAAACCATCGCTAGACAACATCAATTAAATCCAGCCACGACTTTTTTCTTGCGACAGCATCCCGATGCTATTTCGGCGGGCGTTTTTCACAACGATGTGATCGCCACAAGCCATGAAGGGGTTCTGATCCATCATGAACTTGCATTTCTAGATGCCGAAGAGGAACTCGCACGATTAGAACGAGCGTTTTTGGATCGTGTAGGCTACGCGATGGTACGCATTGTGGTTTCCAACGATTCGCTCAGTTTGACCGATGCGGTAAACAGCTATTTGTTCAACAGCCAATTGCTAACACCAAGCCGAACCAATGCAAAGGATTCGTTACCCCGCATGATGTTTGTCTGCCCCATGCAATGCCATGCGCTGGAATCAGCCAATCGCTTACTGCGTTCCATTATTGCCGACCCCACGAATCCAATCGACGAGGTGCAGTTTGTAAAGGTGGGACAGAGCATGTCAGGAGGAGGCGGCCCAGCCTGTCTGCGGTTGCGAGTTCCCGCCGATGAGCGTACTCGTTCTCAGCTTCCTCAGGAAGGGTTGTTGAATGAGTCCTTGTACGAGTCTTTAACTCGAGCGGTTGAGCGTCACTATCCGGAGAGTGTATCCCTTTCCAGTTTCTGCGATGAGCGATTCGTCGAACATCTCAGCGAAGTGGAAATGGCAATACAGCAAGCGTACTGGATGCGTTCTTTCAAAGATCGCTAACCGATCGCTAAGCTTGCGTACTTCTTCGACAGCATGTTCCGTGGCCAAGCAAAGCCCATTCCGACTCCATTGAGCAATTCAGTAGGCACAACCCCGCCAAGCACATGGAACATCGGGCGATAAAGCGAGTCCCAATCCTTGTTTCCTGCTGGACAGTACTGGCGACCATTACCTTCGACAGCAGTCACTCCTGAAATACGAGAAGCCAAGGCGGCCGAGGTCAAAAAGGATGAACCAACACACGTCAGGTCCTGAACATAGATCTTCATGTTGTAGTGCTTTGCTGCAGCGGCAAAAAGCAACGAATCGCTGATGCCCTTGCATGCTTTGATGGCAATTCCGGAATAGCCTTGCTGTTTCGCGAACATCAACGAATCCAAATCGGTTAAGGATTCATCAATAACGACAGGCTTGAGTCGGCTGACTCGATGCATGGTGACTTCTTTTCGAGCTCGCAAATTGCGTTGCATCGGTTGTTCAATGTAATGCAGTTTTTGTGTGGAATCCTTGGACAGTCGATCGAGTCGTTCCAAGAAATCAATAACGTAGTCTTCGTTCTCGCATGCTTCGTTGAAGTCGATCGAGTAGGACCAATCGCGCGTTGGCGCTACGCGCATTGCAATTCGGTCAATCTCGAACACACGGCCAACGTCGGCATCTAAATCTTGACCAGTGATCTTAACCTTGAGATGCGATAGTTGCTGTTTGCTGATCCATTCTTCAAGTGTTTCCGGCAAGCCATCACCGATCTTGCGATTGAGATCATCAGCAGAAAGCGGATCGAGCGATCCGACAAGATGGTACAGGTTCAGCGTAGAGGATGGCTGAGGAAGGATCGCATCACTAAAGTGCTTTCCAATAAAGTCTTCGCCAAGCCATGGGGATAGATCGGAACCAATAATTTCTGGCGTCAGCAGATTAAAGCAATTGGTATTGTGAAGCCGTCCAAAGGCGTCATGCAACGCGATATCGGTGCTGGACATCGCCAAAGCGATTGCCAAGTCCGGAATCGGCTCTTGCAACTTCATGGCTTCCGCAAGTTCAACCGCTTGTTGCTTTGCAATCACTTTTAGCTGAGTAGCCAGAGCGATTGGATGGTGATCCGGATCGAGCTTGGTAACCGCCTGAACGATACGTTCCGCCAAGCCGATGACCGTGCGAAGCACTTGCTCGGGGGACAGAGTCTTGCTTGGCCAAGCCCAGGCGGTACCCATGGTCATCTCGCCCATGCCGAAGGCCGTTTTCTTTTTATTCTTATCTTCGAGCGTCAGCGTTGTTCTGAAAACGGTTACGTCTTTTACAATCCGATTTGCGAATTTGAGGGGTGATCGGTAGACGAAAGGGAACTTTTCCGACTCGGCTTCAACAACGTGGATTTTTGAATTCTTCGACATAGTGCGTTTGGCAAGGCTAGAAACAAGGCTAGTAAACTGGGTAAACCTTCGATTTGAGGGATAGCATACGGCCCGGGAACACCGTTTCGAAACCCCTAATACCCAGAAATTCCGCTCTGGACGCGATTCTCTGGAAAACAGTACAAGTCAACGTTGCTTCCAGATCTTGCCGTACTCGCCCATTTCCACATCCCTTATGTCAAACGGATCAGACCAACGCATTCGGCACGTTGCCATCGTGCTCCAAAGCCTCGATGCGGCGACATCGCGGGGGTTGTTGGCCCAATTCCCTGCCGCTCAAGCCAAACAGATTCGGCATGCCATGGTCAATCTGGGCAGCGTGACTCCTCTAGAGCGTTCGCAGGCCTTTCAATCCATGCAAGGCTTGCTTGGCAGTTCCGCTTCCTTCTCGAACTCCTCCAATCGCTCCGACAACGAATCCCCTGCATCGGCGTTACTTGCCTCCCATTCTTCGGGAGTCCCTGACCGTGTGGAATGGAGCGAGGAAGGCCGGCAGAATTCAGCAGCTGTACCCGGTTCCTCCGGTCATGCAGCCGCAGGAATGCCTCCAGGGGGATTCCCAAGCCCGGAAATGCTTGCGTCGCTCAACAGTGGACGGAATCACACCTGGCAACACATCCCGATTGAAACGTTCGCGGACATTCTTCACAACGAACGCCCCATTGTGATTGCGACCGTGATCAATCACCTATCCGTCGATCGCGCGACGTCCGTAGTCCAACTTTTACCGATCGAAGTCGCTGGAGCGACCCTCGCAGCCCTGCCGCATCTTCACATGACGGATGCTGCCATCCTAAAGGATATCGAGCAAGAAATTGAACGTAAAATTGGCCATCATCAGCCTCAATTGCAAGCGAGTTCGGAAGGTCTTTCCAGACTCCAAGCCATCCTTGCATGCATGCCGGAATCGCAAAAGAGTATTTGGCTCAATGCGGTAGCACAATCCAATCCGCTACTTGGCAGTCGACTGGGTTGGGCCCCATCGCAATTTTCATCGCAAGTTCCTGCAACCCCTCCGGTCGCCGCGAATCCGCCCCAAGAGCCTTCAGAAGCCCCCTCCGCGAAAAGCTCTTCCTACGACGATGTCTTTGAGGATCCTATTCTGCTTCCTATCGCGGGCAAATCCAAAACAACCGCAAAAAACGACCCGAACGCAATTCCTTCCCGCGAGTCGAAAGAACCACGTAATGACGCTGGGGCCCAACGGCTCTCGACTAGCAGTACTAAAACGTCGGAAGGGCCATCGCTGGATGCATTGGCAACGCTTTCCGATCGAGACTTTGTAACCGTCCTTCACGCATGCGACCCGCAGATGGTTCTTCTGGCTATCAGTGGTGCGAGCAAACGTTTGGTGAGCCGCGTCGAACGACTCATTCCATCCAAAGATATCAAGCGACTGCGCAGCCGATTGGCGAATCTAGGCCCGATTCAATTGCGAGAGATCGACAACGCACAACGAACCATTCTAGAAACGGCTGAGAGTCTTTTCCTTAAGGGCAAGATCAAAGCCTTGGAACTAACCAACTTTACGGCTGCTGCATAAACACCGCCCCATCTTCAACGATGTACTACACCGCAATCCGGAACTTGAACTGAAATCATGGCCAGCGTTTTCAAATCTCGAGCCTTACCTCCAGGAGTCAACACAGCTCAAACGGAAGTGTTCAATTGGGAAGACGTTGCAGCGCGAGCGAAGCAGTATATTGATACCGTACGCGAACAAGCTCAGCAAATCCTGCGCGATAGCCAAGTCGAAGCGGACCGGATGAAGGCTGCCGCCCATGATGAAGGGATTCGTGGCGGTGAGTCGCATGTGGAGCGATTGGCCATGCAAATGGCTTCGCAAATTGCCGAGAAACGAGTTCAAGATGCAGCCAACAGCGTTCGGATTCTATGCGAGGATTTGGAAGTGGCAACGCAAGGTTGGTTGCGGCAATGGCAGCACGAAACAATAACACTGTCTATCGCGATCGCAGAAAAGTTGCTTGCCCGGCAAATTGAATCGGACCCAACCATCCTGATCGAATGGATCGAGGATTCCGTGCGTATGGTTCAATCGCAACGTCATGTCCAACTCAGGATCCACCCAGAAGACGCTCAAAGACTTTCCAACGCTCTAACAGATCTTATTGACGACATGAAGCCCTCGATGGAAATCCAAGTGACAGAAGACGTTTCCGTCGGTCGCTTCGGAGTCATCTTGCAAACAGCGGATTCGACCATCGATCGTTCGATGCAAACGCAACTAAAGCGGCTAACCGAAGAGTTACTTTAAGTCATGGTGGAATCAACACAAACTTCACCTGAAATACAACGGCTCTCCGCCGGTTTCCCCAGCATACCGCGCAGTAAGCACTGGACACAATGCTTACAACGTATCGTTCCTTATGGAATCACCGGACACGTGCGCAGCATTCGAGGCACCACGGTGGTGGTTGATGGCTTGCCTGTCCCGGTTGGATCGCTGGTTCGGATCCATCGTCGCAATCAGGCCTCACTGAATGCGGAAGTCATCGGTTTCGATGGTGGCAGAACGATCCTTGCGCCACTGGATAACTTTGACGGGGTCGGACAGGGGGATTCCGTTGAGTTGTTCCAGACCTATCGATCTGTAAATGTATGCCCAGAACTGATCGGACGCGTACTGGATGCAACGGGTTCTCCGATGGACGATGGGACCAGTCTACCCTTTGGCATGAAAGTCCCATGCGATGCACCACCTGTTCCAGCTTTGACCCGTCCACCCATCGACAAAATCTTGCCTACGCAAGTCCGAACCATAGACTCCTTTTTGACCATTGGATACGGCCAGCGAGTAGGGATCTTCGCTGGCTCCGGCGTCGGGAAAAGCACTCTGTTAGGCATGCTGGCCCGCGGGACTCAAGCGGACTGTGTAGTGATTGCTTTGATTGGCGAACGAGGACGCGAAGTGAGAGAATTTCTGGATCGTGACCTGGGAGAGGAGGGACGTGCAAAAAGCGTTACGGTGGTTGCCACCAGCGACCAACCGGCACCCAAACGCATTCTTGCGGCCAAAACAGCGACGGCGATCGCCGAATCACTTCGCGATGAAGGAAAAAATGTTCTACTTTTGATGGACTCGGTCACTCGCTTCGCTATGGCGCAACGCGAAATTGGACTGGCCGCTGGTGAAGTTCCCACGACCCGCGGTTATCCACCCAGCGTATTCGCGATGCTGCCGCAACTGGTGGAACGAACAGGCATCAATCAAAGGGGGAGCATAACGGCCCTCTACACGGTTCTGGTGGAAGGGGACGACACCAACGAACCCATCAGCGATGCCTTACGAGGGCTTCTTGATGGGCACATTCACTTATCACGAAATATCGCGTCGCGAGGACGTTACCCAGCCATCGATGTGCTCCCAAGCTTAAGCCGACTACAGTCGCAACTAATCACCCAAGAAATGCGAACGGCTGCAGATTCCGTTCGCAGCATGATGGCAATCTATAAAGAGAACGAAGACTTGATCAACATTGGTGCATACCAGCGGGGCAGCAACGGCAGCATCGATCGCGCGATCCAGCTGAGGCCAGCCATTGAAGCCTTTCTGGCTCAAGGGCAACACGAACTTGTTCCTTGGGAAACCACCCTATCCCAGCTGACGCAGCTCGCCCTAGCGATCAATGCTCCTGCGGCTCCGAACAACGGCGCGATCGCGAATAATTCCAATGCTTCTGGTGCAATACCCCAATCGAGGGCTGCGTAATCCATCATGGCAAAGTTCCGATTAGCCACGTTACTGAAGCTGCGAATTCGGGATCGCGACATAGCTGCGAAAGCGGTCCAGGACGTTCGCAACGCAATTGCAAAGCTTACCGAACGTGAAAATGAGATCCAAGCATCTAATCGGGAAATGGATGAGTACCGTAAACAGGCTAGCCATGGCGCTGTGAACTTACACCAGATCTTAGATGCACAGAGATTTCAAATGGTCCTAGCTGCTCAGCTCGATCAAATCGCTGACCATCAAAGCAAACTCAAACAAGAACTGGAACGCCGCGAGTTCACACTCCTCAAAACACAACAAGCGGTCAAGTCGCTCCAAAAGCTCAAAGAACAACGCGACCACGCGGCCGAGGTTCATGCGCTTTCCAAGCAACAAGAACGTTTGGACGAATGGGCCAGTATCCGGCATGCGATGGCAATTGGCTTGGAGCAAGACCAAGCTTTCCACGATAACTAAGGAATTACGTAATGAAAAAGCTAGTCAGTTTTTTTCTTTGGTTTTGTGCAGCAAGTGTGATGGCACAAGCGTGCATCATTGGACTGGCTGCGTCCAAAGGAAATTTCAACATGGATACAATCACGCAAATCATTGCGCTGGTCAATGGAATTGATATCCAAGGCGAGCGGCTGAAAGTTGCTTTGGTAAGTGCCAAAGCAACTCCCTCGCCAACCTACCAAGATATCCTGGATGCAAAAACGAACGCATCTTTGCAGATGGACAGCAAGAGCCGATCGCTGGACACATTTCAGCGCAGGCTCGAAGACGATCAGCTCAAATTGCAGCAAGATATCGTACGCTTTGATCAGCGAAGACTGGAATTTAATCTAGAACTCGAACGACGGAAGACAGGCCTGGAAGCGGGTAATCTGGATGAGACACGGAAAATTCTTGCAGCCCTTTCACCGGAACAGACCAAGTTTCAACTATCGAAAATGCTTACGAACAATCAAAAAACCGATGTTGTTGCACTCATTCGGGGAATGACCCTTGAACAGCAGAAGAAGCTTTTCGCCGAGTTCACGCAACCAGAGGATCAAGAGAATTTATCGCAGGTGATTAACGAAGTGCGAAGCGGCGAACCTATGAAGTCACTGATTGAAGGGGCTCAAAAAGAGCAAAACGCGACAGAAGCCCCCAACTAAGCACATCGCCACAATGAAAGTGCACGAATCAGTTACTTAGGCGCCAGTTGACTGGCAACCATCGCGTCCTAACTTGAACCGCAGGCGACGTCCAGATGCCATCTGCTTTCCAGTTGCTTTGAATGTCGAACACCGAATAAGGAATGTCGAATTACGAAGTTGCGTTAGTCTGTTAGTACAGACGTACGCTCTCGATATTTCGTTTACCATACTGTAATGAGATTGTGCGAAGCCCTTCTACGCTTGTCATAAATACCCGCTGTTTCCCGACGCTTTCCGTTGGGTTCACCCCAATCGGAAGCAACAACTGGAAGCTACAAGCGACTGCCCTTATTGAAATCTCATACTCTTTCAGGCCTCCGTTGGGCTCGTCCCGGTCGGAGCCAGCGTGTGCACCTTTGGTAGCTTTCAGAGGTTCGCTCCGCCGAGATAAACTCGAAGGAAGCAAACGCTGACTAATTGCGAATCATCAGCAAAAGTGGAGTCTCACCCAAGCAACGCTCAGAATCGAGAACAATGTTATGCGGTCGAAAAATGTGGGTCGAAAAATGGTCAGCGAAAGCAAGGTCGAAAAATTTTTCGCCCCACATTTTTCGACAGACTCTTCTAGTACTTTTCGTTCGTACTGCGTCGGCCAAGCTTCACGATGCAACTAAGAAGCTGCATGGGCATTTGGAAAAGATAGTTGTGAAATCGAATGCGCATTCCTTCGGATTTCGACATTCCTTATTCGAAATTCGATATTGATTTCGATGCAGCAGTAACCAGTAAGGCGCCTTGAGGCGAGTGTCCGAAGCTCAGACGCAGGACCAGGAAACATCCGTGTTAGTGGACGGTTGGAATCGGAACGAGAGCTACTTCGATTCGTATTTGCTTGGAATCGCGTTGCACGATCACTTCGATAGGATGTTCCATGGTCGTCAAACCTACCAACTGAACTAGATGATCATCGTTTTCTACGCTCGTACCATCGAACTGAAGAATCACATCCCCGTGACGAAGGCCTGCGATTTCAGCAGGGCTGTTTGGTTTGATCACCTTGACAAAGGCCCCCTGTGGCCGCACGTCACCTTCTGGCCCCTGGGAACTGGTATTGAACGCTCGCTCCACACTGACGCCCAGATACGATCGTTGCAATTCGCCACGCTCCACTAATTGTTTGGCAACCATCACGGCAACGTTGATGGGGATTGAAAACCCGATACCTTCGTTTCCGCCCGAGTTACTTGCGATCGCTGTATTGATCCCAATCACTTCGCCGCGAAGGTTCATCAACGGGCCTCCGCTGTTGCCTGGATTAATCGCCGCATCGGTCTGAATAAAATCTTGATAAACAATTGCCTTAGAACCAAGTTCGAGATTTCTGCGGCCTTTTGCACTCACAATGCCATAGCTTACCGAGTGATTCAATCCGAATGGACTACCCATGGCAAATACATAGTCTCCCATTTCCACTAGCCGGCTATCTGCAACGCGAGCGGTCGGTAAGTTGGTACGACCAATATCGATTACAGCCACATCCGTAGACGGATCTTCCCAAACGCGAACCGGCTTGAGAACAACCCCCTCACTCGTTTCGATTTTCAGGCTGGAGAGAGCTGCATCATGGATGACGTGTCGGTTGGTGATCACATAGTTGGCGTTTCCGAGCAGGACAATAACCCCCGACCCAGCTTCCTCTACCTTTCTGACTTCTTGCTTGTACGATCGCGACTCGACACGCGCTGTCGCAGTCCCGCGTTCGTTAACAACTTCTTCCTTGATCGCCTCGATATGTACGACGGTGGGGGACACGAGACGCACCACTTTCTTAAGCAGAGAATTTTGGCGTTCAAGAAGCTCTACCTCCTGAGCAATCTGCGCATACTGCTCGTCCCGACTGCGTACACTCGAGCTAACGTCTTCCGCTCTACGAATCGTAACCGGTACATTTCCCCTAGCAGGAAACGCCGGAGTTTGTGCTATGGTCGTACTTGCAAGTCCTGCGGTGAAGGATACTAACGCTGGAACCGCAATCGAAAGGGTCCAGAGGGAATCAACTCGCATCGTCAACTTCTTTCGATTGGAACTTGCTTTAGGGCTCAACAGCGATGGATGCGTTCAAGAACAACTTGAAGCGTCAAAACGACCAATAATGCTATTCGGGCGGAGCGCATCAAAATTTTGATGCTAAACTGAGGCCGCCCCCATGAGACCCCAATTTGGATGGCACAAATTCCGTAATGTTGCAGATTGACGATTGTGCGGGAGTTGGCGATCGATCCATTTTCGCCTGTCGATCCGGTCAGGATGCTACCGGAACGCAACTTTTTGACGAGCGATCTCGATCGCCTTGAGTTTGGCGGCATCGCCTTGATCTTGCTTGGCTGAAACCAATCGTTTGGGATCGATCGATGCCTTCAGAGAAACCACCGTGTCAGAGCCGTGTATTGGCTCGTGCAGGTCCACCAAGACGTGTGGTTGAACGCCTCGAGCGCTGATCGGCGTTCCTTTAGGCGAGAAGAATTTAGAAACCGTCAACCGCAACCCGCCGTTCCCATGTTCATTGTGAAAGACACCTTGGACGCTACCTTTTCCGTACGAAGTTTGGCCGACAATCGTACCGCGATTATGATCGTTGATAGCACCAGCAAAAATCTCGCTGGCGCTAGCGCTGTCCCCATCGATCAGAACCACCAAGGGAATGTCCCATGCTGGAGCAGTAGCGTTGAAGTTATGGCTTTCTTGGCCATTCCTGCCTAAAGTCGAAACAATTGAACCTCTCGAAAGAAACTGATCCGCCAGTTCCACCGCAGAGTCCAATAGACCGCCTGGATTTCTTCGCAGATCAATGATGACGCTCCGCATGCCCTCGCGACTCAAGGTCATCATGGCTTTTGTCACCTCTGCTGCGGTTGTTTTCTGAAAATTGGTAATCCTAATATAGCCAACGTTGGGTTCCGCCATTTCCATGACCGTTACGCTTGGCACGTCAACTCGCTTGCGTTGCACCTCCAAGTTCAGCATTTGGTCATCGATGGTTCGCAAAACCAAACGAACGGTGCTGCCTTCTGGCCCACGAAGTAGATCAGCTGCTTTCTTCGCTCCAATTTCTTGGACGGACGCCCCATCGACTTGCAGAATATATTGACTAGCGGCGATGCCTGCCATTTGTGCAGGCCCACCCTTGAAGACGTCGACGATCCGAAGCTCAGACCCCTCCGCCCACAATTCAACCCCCAAACCGATTAGGTTACCATCGATTTGAGACATGACCTCGCGATACTCGCCGGGGGTTAGCAAAGAAGAGTAGGGGTCAAGAAGGCCAACTGATCCAGCGATGTATTCATAGATCACGGCAGTCGATGACAAGCCGATCCGTTGACTTGCTTGACTGGCAACAAAAGCGATCGCACTCTTCAACTCCTCGATGGTTTGAATTTTCCTACCAAAGACAGATTTGTGAATCGTCTTGCGAAACTCTTCCACCGAAGCTGCGTCACCATTAGGCAAATGTCGACTGCAAAAATCCTGTTCGGTCAACGCTACCTCTAGGAATGCTGTCCCATGCAACGCTAACTTGTAGTAGTCCACGGGCTCAACGTAATAAACCTCAAGCTTGGTGAGCACTTCGGTCAGAACCTGAAACGCGTCCGACGCAGATGATGTTTCAACCACCTGCATGAAAGAGCGGTCGGAATAGCGTCGTGTTACATCGAAATGAACTCGGCAAATTTGAAGCCGATCACTGCACTCGGCGAGCTTAGGCTCCTTTTTCAGTATCTTCTCATAGTGCAAAATGGCTTCTTGCCACCTTCGCTCTTGCTCAAATCGCTTTCCTTCCACAATTTGGGAACGAAGCGATTCCGTTTGTGCCCCGACGATTGGTGCATTTTGCCCAACCGCTACGGGAAGGCTACTACCAGCGACTAAGCAAAAGGTGATTGCTAAGCTGACCGGTCGCAGTAACAAGTTTCGCATACGAGATGGTTTGGCTAAGTGCATGGTGGTAGACAGAGTCCGATGGAAGAGTATGCAACCCCAAACGCGGCCGTCAAAAAATCGGTCAACAAAGTCCAAAGGGAACAGTGCCGCAATCCGCACAGCTTACTAACTGCGATCTTGATGTGGCGAGAATGGGGATAATGAGGACACGGGAAAGCGATCCCTCGATGGCCCAAATGGGGTGCGTCTTGTAACGCGCGTCCGGGCTATGCGTCCTGCATCAATTGCTTGGCCTTGGTTCTGCCAACGCCAGAACTGTACGCACCCAGTTCTCCCAAGGCAACTTCTTGGGGGGCCTTCAAAAGGTTTCCGCTAAACTTTCACTTGAAAATGCCGTATACTGTAGGCGTTGAGATTGTCCCATTGTGCTATTGCTGGAGCGTGTTCTTATGGAACTTAGATTACTTAGACAGTTTGCCCCATTATCGCTGATACTGCTTTTTGCAGGCTGCGGAACCCAACCCGTCGACGTCGTCGATCTCAACAAGGTGGTCGATGCGCTGGTAGCCGTTCTGGACGAAGGCAAAAAACCAGCCGATCCTGGCCTAGCACAGGGGGGCGAGGCGAATATCGCGGCCGCAACCGGCTCGGCCGAAGTCACCAGCACAGCCGAAATCGAAGCGATCGAACCGTCCAAGCAGAACCCCGCGATGGAGGCCGAATTTCTTACCAAGTTCGCTTCCAAGCTCAACGAAGTGAAAGCCATGAACGGACCAGTCGGCGTCAGCATGTCGGCCGGTGGGGAAATCGTCGGCTTTAAGGATAGCGACGGGGATAACGTTCAGGACATGGGTGAAACGAAAGAGTTTACCGTCACAATCGACCCCGCCAACAATCGTTTGGTGGCCTCCGATAATAACGGCTACCATCGCCCTCACGGCTACGGCTTCAGCCCTGGCGGAATGATGATGGGCTACATGCTCGGTTCCATGATGGGGCGGCAAGGCAGCTTCTACTCGGGGGCAATGTCCTCGGCCCGACCTAACTTTACCAACACATCTATGAGCCCTGCAAACTACCATCAATCGGCAGTCAGCAGCGTTCGGTCACGTTCGTCCGCATCTTCTGTCAGCTCGGGTGCACGCGCTCGGACCGGTTCCAAAGGCTTCAGTTTTGGAAAATAGTCCAAAGCTCTCCCAACGCCAAACCGGATGGCTTTTGCTTTCTGTTTTGATCGTCGCACTTTGCGGCATCGCATACGAACTGATCATAGCTGCTGTTTCCAGTTACCTGCTCGGGAACAGCATTGCCCAATTTTCGATCACGATCGGCTTATTCATGTTCGCGATGGGAATAGGATCCTATCTGACGAAGTTCATGAAGGACAATCTTGTCGAGCGATTCATTCAGATTGAAATTGCAGTCGCTCTGATTGGCGGCCTGTCCGCTGCCATACTCTTTGTGGTCTTCCCCTTTTACGCTCTCTACAAACCTACCATGTATGGTTTGATTCTGATCATCGGCACATTGGTCGGTCTCGAAATCCCGTTGCTGACACGCATCATCTCTCGCTCCAACAGCTTTTCCGATTCACTCGCTCACGTTCTCAGCCTGGATTACATCGGTGCATTGATCGGTTCTGTTAGCTTCCCATTGCTCCTTCTTCCTCACCTTGGCTTGTTTCGATCCTCTTTTGCGATCGGTTTGCTGAATATCTCCGTCGCGATTATCGCATTAGTCCTGCTCGGAAAATCGCACCCCAAGGTACGCTGGGCTTGGTTGCCGGCATTAGCGGTCATCGCACTTCTGTTTTTCGGGCTTCTGGCTTCTTCTTGGATTACGAAGTATGCAGAAGGTCAATTGTTTGCAAACGAGATCATTTATGCAGAACAGACTCCCTACCAGCGAATTGTTTTGACCAGCCATCCACGTAACGGAGAAGTTCGATTGTATCTGGACGGTCACCTTCAATTCGCCGCCGCTGACGAACACCGGTACCATGAATCTCTTGTCCACCCGATCATGAGCTACGGTCGACCTCCGAAATCCATCTTGGTATTGGGAGGTGGTGATGGGCTGGCTGTTCGTGAAATACTGAAGTTCCCGGGTGTCGAATCCATTGATGTGGTCGATATCGATCCGAAAATGACGGACATCAGCCAAACATTGGGGCCAATCCGACGCATGAACGAAGACAGCCTCCAGGATTCGCGAGTGCGTTTGATCCATGTGGATGCCTTCAATTTTGTCCAAGAAGCCTACCAAGCCAGACTGAAGACAAGTAATTGGTACGATCGAATCTTGATCGATCTTCCCGATCCGCACAGCGAAACGTTGAACAAGCTTTATAGCAGGGAGTTCTATGGTTTAATTCATCGCATCCTGGATCAAGACGGTGTCCTTGTGACACAAAGCGGCTCCCCCCTCATTACGCGTGAAGCTTTTTGGTGTGTGGCAGAAACCCTAAGAGCCGCGTCGTTTTCCACTCTTTCGTACCGGACACACTTGAACTCTTTCGGCGAGTGGGGGTTTCACCTGGCGGTCAAAGACAGCAACCCACTTGAGCTGAAGAAGCTGCAACTTGCCGACGTGAAACGACGGTTTTTAACCAATGAAGTGTTCGTGGCTTCGCAAGTTTTTTCGCTCGATACGGCTCCTGTTGCTTCTCCAGTGAATTCGATTTTTGAACCCAAGCTTTACCTTCTGTATGAAGCGGGTCTTCAGCGATGAAATCCAACCGTAAGCCATCGGCAACTGCGAGACGGACTCGAAATGAAGCCATCCCCAAAAGTGCAGACCAGCAGCCAAACCGCAATCAAATCAATCGATTTATTGAGATCCGAGGTGCTCGAACTCACAATCTTAAAAACGTCGACTTGGATATACCACGCGGTAAGTTGACTGTCATCACGGGCGTCAGCGGTAGTGGCAAGAGTTCCTTGGCTTTCGACACACTGTTCGCAGAAGGTCAACGCCAATACATGGAAAGCCTTTCGAGCTACGCTCGTCAGTTTCTGGACCAGATGGAGCGCCCGGATGTCGATTCGATTCGCGGCTTGCAGCCCGCCCTGTGCATCGATCAACAACAAGGATCCGCAAGCTCGCGAAGTACGGTAGGGACCGTTACCGAAATTTACGACTATTTGCGATTGCTGATGGCCCGAATCGCCACTCCCGCTTGCCATCAGTGTGGATCGCCAATCGAACGCCAATCGACAATGCAAATTGCCAACTCCATTCACGCCTTGCCGATCGGGACAAAGCTCACCATCGCAGCGCCGATGGTGATCGGACGCAAAGGGGGACATGCGGATGTCCTCGAACGCATTGCGAAAGCTGGCCTGCTGCGAGCTCGAATCGATGGCCAACAATATGAGATTGAAGATTTGCCGACGTTGGCTGTTAGGAAAGAACATTCAATCTCCGCGATTGTCGATAGGATTGTGGTTCGTGAAGATAGTCGCGAACGTATCGACCAGGCGATCGCAGTTTCTATTCGATTAAGCAACGGTTTGGTTGAAACAGAAGCGATGCTACCTTCCGCCGATTCCCCACAGATCAAGCTCTATTCCACACGCTTTGCATGCTTGGCTTGTGGGCACAGCCTTTTGGAAATCGAACCTAGAACCTTCAGCTTCAACAGTCAATACGGCGCCTGCGAAACATGCCAAGGGTTCGGACACGTGCCGGATGATCCTGAGCAGGTTTGTGAAGCATGCGATGGAAAGCGGTTAAAAAAAGAGTCGCTTGCGATCCGTCTCGATGGCTGTTCCATTTCCGATATCGCCATGATGCCGATTGCAGAAGCGGCACAGTGGTTGTCAAAACAAAAACTCGATGAAGAAAAATCCAAAGTTGGCCAGCCTATTGTTCGGGAGATCGTCCAACGAATCCAGTTCTTACAAGAAGTGGGCCTAAGCTATCTGACTCTCGATCGATCTGCAAATACCTTGAGCGGCGGTGAGCTCCAGCGAGTTCGGCTTGCATCCAGTATTGGCACAGGCTTGGTTGGGGTTTGCTACGTTTTAGACGAGCCTTCGGTTGGCCTGCATCCACGCGATACAGATCGCTTGATCGAATCATTGCGGAAACTGCAACAGCGTGGAAACACGGTTGTCGTGGTGGAGCATGATGAAACCGTCATGAAGATGTCAGACCTTCTTGTTGATATAGGTCCTGGGGCAGGCAAGTTCGGCGGGACGGTGGTCGCTCAAGGAAGCCCTGAATCGCTCGCACAATCGGGAACATCGATCACTGCCCAATACCTTCGAGGTGAAAAGGAAATGCCCGCCAGTCGCGCAAGGCCGGTGGATCAAGATCACCCGAAAATTCAAGTCATAGGAATCGACAAGCACAACTTGCGCAACGTCTCGGTCGATTTCCCTCTCCAACGCTTGGTGGCAGTCACAGGCGTCAGCGGCAGCGGAAAAAGTACGCTGGTTCATGATTCGTTGGCGGAGTCGGTTCGAAAAACACTGGCTAATGAACCGTTACCGAAACATGTTCAACGTGTGTCGGGTCTAGAACAAATCGACAAATTGATCGAAGTGGACCAAACCCCCATCGGACGATCCCCTCGCAGCATCCCAGCCACTTTCTGTAATTTCTGGGACGAGATTCGAAAAGTCTACGCGAAGACGCGCGACGCGAAGCAGCGAGGTTTCAATGCAGCAAGATTCAGTTTCAATACGGGGTCAGGCCGATGCGAAGCATGCGGCGGCCAAGGCCGACAGAAGCTCGAAATGAGCTTCTTAGCAGACGTCTATGTCGCTTGCACTCAGTGCCACACACGAAGATTCAACCGCTCCACACTCGCAGTGAAGTTCAAAGGAAAGTCCATCGCAGATTGCCTCGACATGAGTATCACCGAGGCACTTGATTTCTTTGATGCATTTCCCAAAATCAGCACTCCGCTTCGGTGTTTGCAGCAAGTGGGGTTAGGATACATCGCCGTCGGGCAGCCTTCCACAACACTCAGCGGCGGTGAAGCGCAACGTATCAAACTAGCCAATGAACTTGCAAAAACGGATACCGGCAAAACACTGTACCTGCTCGATGAACCGACCACGGGTCTTCATATCGATGATGTGGTTCGATTGATCGGAGTGATGCAGAGCCTGGTCGATAAGGGAAACACGGTCTTGGTTGTCGAGCATCATATGGATTTAGTCCGTTGTGCCGACTGGCTCATCGATATGGGACCAGGTGGGGGAGATGCCGGCGGAACGCTCATTGGGGCTGCAGCACCCAATGATTTTGCGGCACGTTTCGAATCCCCAACAAGCCAAGCACTGAGAAAATTTGGCGTAAGGTAAAACCGAAGCTAGTTACTTGACTACAGAACAGCATTGATACGAAGCGTATGCCCATCGGGGTGTAGCAAACGAAATTCTCGCGACCCCCAAGGCTGATCGGTCATACCCAAGATGACATTCATGTTGTTTCTGAGCGCTGCGGAATGAAGCACGTCCAAGTCTACCGTTGTAGCAACCCACAAACTGATCCAACATCCACCTGTCTCGTCGGTGGGGGAATTTACCAACATTGGGCTCGCACCACCTCGCGAACCTTGAGCGTTCAGGCACAGAAAAACCTGAACTTGCCCGCTTCCTACCCCAGCAAAATCCGCATCCCCATTATCATCGCGGTCCGCCATGTCCTCGATGATTCCGGCATGATTCCACGTAAACGTACGTCGCCAACCCATCTGTTCAAACCACTTCAAACTCTCAGGAACGTTCGAGACATTCAAGATAGGCGTAATAAACTCAATTTGCGGTAGCAAGATTTTTGTTCCCTGTGCAATCAGCCCTTGTCCTTCCGTTTCGCCATTCAACACAGATTAATTATGAAGCAGTTGCGATCAAAACGCTCGCTGTTTTTGAAAAGTTTCGGTCCAAACTAAGGCGAACTCGATTGAAACAAGATGGTTTCACTTCGTGTATAATTGAGCTGAAGAGGTCCACATTGCCTCGGCCTACCCTACCTCCCCTCCGATTCCTTTCTCAAGGCATGAGTCCTGCTATGGCACAAAAAAATCGTCGTCACTTCTTGGAACAATCTCTTTTGGCTTCTGCGGCCGCGATCGCCATGCAAAGTCGATTTGAAAACAAGATTTCCGCAGATGACCAGCTATCGCCATCCGTTGGTCCCAACGATGTTATTCGAGTCGCAGTAGTAGGGGCTGGCGGACGAGGCCAATCGCATATCGGTGGGTTTGCAGGCAACAAGGGAACCCAAGTAACACACATTTGTGATTGTGACGAACGAGCCGGGCAACAATCGTGCGAAGCGACCAAAGAAAAACAGAATGGCCTCCGACCTACCTGGGTCAAAGATATTCGTCGGCTTTTGGAAGACCCGTCGATTGATGTTATCAGCATCGCGACTCCAAACCATTGGCATTCCTTGGGCGCAATTTGGGCGGTGCAAGCCGGGAAGGATGTTTACGTCGAAAAACCTGTTTCGCACAATGTGCTGGAAGGAAGACGGCTGGTTCAGACAGCTCGTAAGCACAATCGAATCGTTCAAACAGGAACTCAATCCCGCTCCAACCCGGGTATGCGCGATCTGATGGCCTTTCTCCACGCCAAGGGAATCGGAGATTTAAAAATTGCACGCGGCCTTTGCTACAAACGACGTGACTCCATTGGCCCCAAGGGCAACTACGACGTGCCGAAAGAAGTGGATTATGATTTGTGGTCTGGTCCCGCCCCCATTTTGCCTGTGACTCGCAAACGATTCCATTACGATTGGCACTGGCAATGGGCCTACGGCAACGGAGACCTTGGCAATCAAGGTATTCACCAAATGGACCTGTGTCGCTGGGCGCTCGGTGTCAACCAACTGTGCGATAAAACATTTTCGTTCGGTGGTCGGTTCGGATACGAAGACGCTGGTGAAACAGCGAACTCACAAATAGCTATCCACGATTACGGGCAACAACAAATCGTATTCGAAGTTCGCGGCCTACCTACGGAGAGCTACAAAGAAGCCATGGTCGGGATCATCATCGAAGGAACGAATGGGTACGCGGTTGCAACGTCCTACTCGGATGCAACGGCATTCGATCTTGAAGGTAACGCAATCAAGTCATTCCGTGGTGGTGGAGACGAAAAGCACTACGCAAACTTCCAAGACGCCGTTCGAAAACGGGATCACAAGATCCTCAATGCCGATATTGAAGAAGGTCACCTGTCGAGCGCCCTGTGCCACCTTTCGAACATCTCGTTGCAGCTAGGAACCGAAGTCGATTCAGTAGACGTCGCGGGCAAGCTTCAAGATATCGAAGGACCTGAAAATGTGGTTGCTAATTGGCAAAGAATGTCAGACCATCTCAAAGCGAACAAGGTCGACAACTACAAAGTGAAGATCGGACCTCGATTGAAATTCGATCCTATCGCCGAAACCTTCCCGGGTAATTTCACCGCGAATTCGATGCTGACTCGTGAGTATCGACGCGGCTACGAGATTCCTAGTGAAGCCGCTGTTTAAGCGAGAAAACCCAACGTTCCTAGAACGATGGGTTGGATCCGTTTGTACCTAGCCGATGATCTCTTTACCCATCCAAGGCTGCAGAACCTTGGGAACACGGATCCGGCCATCCGCCATTTGATGGTTCTCCATGATGGCGATGATGGCTCGGCTAATTGCTATGGCGGTACCGTTCAGCGTGTGAACTAGATTCGTGCCTTTTTCATTCTTGGTTCGGTATCGAATGTTCAATCGCCGTGCTTGGTAATCCGTACAGTTCGATGTACTGGTGACTTCGCCCCATTCTCCACCTGTACCACGTCCGGGCATCCACGCCTCTAGATCGTACTTGCGATAGGCAGGGCCACCCAGATCGCCCGTCGCAGTGTCGACAACTCGATAGGCGACTTCCAACTGGTCAAAGATCGAGCATTCCAACTGCCGTAGCTCTTCATGAATCGCATCGCTTTGATCGGGAAGTGTGAAGGCAAACATTTCGATCTTGGTGAACTGATGGACTCGATAGAGACCCTTCGATGCTCGGCCGGCCGCACCCGCTTCAGTCCGGAAGCAGTGACTGATCCCAACCAATTTGAGCGGCAGTTTCTCCGCATCAAGCACTTGTCCGGAATACATGCCACCTAATGTAATCTCTGCCGTTGCCACCAAGTTCAGGTCGGTATTTTCGATGCTGTAGATTTGAGTCTCCGGCCCTCGTGGAATAAAACCGATGCCGTGCAAGGTTTCCGTGTTCGCAACATCGGGAGTCGAAACAGGTACAAATCCATGCTTGACCAACATCTGAACCGCGAATTGCTGTAACGCCAGCTCCAACAAAACCGCATCATTTTTCAGAAAGTAGAATCCCGCACCAGCAACCCGTGCACCCGACTCGAAGTCGATCATGTCATGAAGCTTGCCAAGTTCAAGATGATCCTTGGGCTGAAAATCAAAAACCGGGATCGCGGTTTTGCCGCGAGCGACTTCGAGATTGGCTTGATCATCGCTTCCAATGGGTGCAGCAGGATGAGTCATATTGGGAGCCCGCGACAATATCGCAAGGATCTCTTTATCGAGCGCATCGTGCTCCGATTGGACTTGGTCTTTGCGTTCGCGAAGCTTACGCCCTTCCTCTTTCAAGCTCTCGCGTTGCTCTGGTGTTGCAGCTCCCATTTTTCCACTGGTCGCATTCGCTTGCCGATTGAGTTCCTCGGCCTCGTTCAACTTGGTTTTTCGAATTCGCTCCAGTTCCACAAACCTTTCGATGTCGGCATGCGCTCCACGATGGAAGCAATTAGCCTTAACCAAATCAGCGTTTTCTAATACGAATTTGCGGTCAAGCATGGAAGGAACCGGTTGATAAGAGAGATCGGGATACAAAAAAAGATCGGTCGGATCTGTCGTTTTGGACGGATCTGACCGATCTGATTCACAAAATCACACCCTTGGACCCTAGAGCTGATCGTCCGACACGGGTGCATCATCCGAAGCAGGTGGCGGCACATCCTCGGCAACCATTTGTGGGCGAGGTGCTTCATTGAGCAGCGGGAAGCTGGATTCAGCTGCTGCTGTTCCGCGGTTGACCAAGTCTTCCAAGGCTTCCTTGCGGTAGCTGACTTCGGAGTCTTGGAAGACACGGAAACCAGTACCAGCAGGGATCAAGTGACCAAGAATCACGTTTTCCTTGAGACCTACCAATCGGTCAACCTTGCCAGCCAATGCGGCCTCGGTCAACACCTTGGTGGTTTCCTGGAAGCTGGCTGCCGAAATAAAGCTATTGCTTTGAACGGCGGCCTTGGTAATCCCGAGCAACTGAACTTCACCGTGGGCTGGCTTCGGCTTCTTGCCCTTGGCCGGTTTTCCACCCAATGCTTCACACTGTGCGTTGGAGGTTTCAAATGCTTCTTTCGGAACAATGGCACCCAATGCAAATTCGGTATCACCTGGATCGCTGATCTTGAGGCACTTGGAAAGATGGTCGTTTTGTCTCTTGAATTCAAATCGATCCATCACAAGCCCCGACAGCAGACTGGTATCACCGGCATTGGTGATCTTAATCTTACGCAACATGCGTGCGATGATGATCTCAATGTGCTTATCGTTGATTTCCACGCGTTGCAGACGATATACCTGCTGAACTTCGTGAACGAGATACTGTTGCACAGCCTCTTCGCCACTCACACGCAGAATATCGTGTGGAACCAATGGTCCTTCTACCAAAGCTTGCCCGGCCTTCACGCTGTCGCCCGAGTGAACCAGGAATCGCTTGCCTGGTGGTACCAAGTGTTCGGTTTCCTCACCGCTCTCGCTTCGCACGACGATCGATCGCTTACCGCGTTTTCGATCCTTCGAAATTTCAACGATACCGTCTAGCTCTGCTACGACCGCAGGGTCCTTCGGCTTTCGAGCTTCAAAGATTTCCGTTACGCGTGGCAGACCACCCGTGATGTCTCGAACTCCAGTTGCCTCGCGTGGCATTTCCGCCAATTCAGTACCAGCGTTGATCTTCTTGCCTTCGGTGCAATTGATCACCGCCTTATCAGGCAAGTAGTGAACATCCAAGGCCTTGCCATCCGCATCCTCGATCACGATCTGAGGATGGAACTTGCCCCGAGCGTCCATAATTCTACGGCGAACGTTTCCGCTAGGATCTTTCTCTAGCTTGAACGTTTCCCCTTCGATAATATCGACGAAGACGACCTTACCACCTGCTGTCGAGAAAATTGGAATCTTGTGAGGGTTCCATTCGCACAACTGCTGTCCCTTGACGATCTCTTGATCTTCCTTGACGGAAAGCTTCGCACCGGACGGAACATCGTAGCGTTCGAGTTCTCGACCTTTTCCGTCAACAATTGCGATTTCACAGTTCCGCGTAAGAACCACGTTATCGCCGTCGTCGTTGGTCACCAATCGCATCTTGATGAACTTCACGATACCAGCCTTCTTCGCCTTGATATCGCTTTCTTCCATACTGGTATTCGCAGCACCACCTTGGTGGAACGTACGCATCGTCAACTGAGTACCTGGTTCACCGATACTTTGAGCAGCGATGATACCAACCGCCATACCCTCTTCGACCAACGCACCCGTACTCATGTCCATACCGTAGCAAGTACGGCAGATACCGAGCGGTGCATCGCAGGTCATCGGCGATCGCACTTGAATCCTCTCCAAGCCCATCTCTTCGATCTTGCGAGCGATATCGCGAGTGATCATCTGATTTTCTTCGACGATCTTTTCGGCAGTGATCAAATTGACGATGTTCTGGCGACTTACGCGACCAGTAATCGAATCGGCCAAGCGAACTTCAACTTTCTCACCACGGTAAATAACCCCCTTGGTGATGCTTTGCGTGGTACCGCAATCGTTCATGGTGATAACCACGTTTTGAGCAACGTCGGCCAGCTTACGTGTCAGGTAACCCGAGTCAGCTGTCTTAAGAGCCGTATCGGCCAAGCCCTTTCGAGCACCGTGCGTCGAGCTAAAGTATTCCAATACCGACAAGCCCTCACGGAAATTCGACTTGATCGGAGCTTCGATGATTTCGCCCGTTGGCTTAGCCATCAGACCTCGCATACCGGCTAGCTGGCGAATCTGCTCAATCCCCCCCCGTGCACCGGAGGACGCCATCAAGAACACCGGGTTGATGTACCAATTACCACGATGCGTATCGCTTTCCATCGCTTGCAACATGTCCTTCGTGATCAATTCACGAGTTGCCGTCCAAGCATCCAACGTTTGGTTGTAACGCTCTTGAGCGGTCATAACCCCCTTCAGATAGTTCTTCTGGAAGGTCATCACCTTTTTGTCCGCATCGGCGATGTGCTTTACCTTGGATTCTGGCGTTACCAGGTCGTCGGCGCCGAAGGACAAACCGCTTCGCGTCGACTCTCGGAATCCTAGTTGATTCATATCATCCAACAACTTGATCGTTGGGCGACGGCCAAGTCGTTGGTAACAGTCGCTAATAACCGCAGCCAAATCGCTACCCTTCAACGGAATATTGTAGAAATCCATTCCTTCAGGAAGAATGGAATTGAACAAGATCCGCCCGTAGGTTGTTTGAATGACCGCACCGCACTTTGCATTTGGATCATCCGATTTCAGGCGGCGGTTTTCTGGTAGTCGAACTTTGATCTTGGCATGAAGATCAATAATGCCTTGGTTGTGAGCATAGTCGGCTTCCATCATGGTCGCAAAAACCATTCCTGCCCCACGAAGATCCGGCAGTTCCACGGAGATATAGTTACAACCCATAACCGTGTCCTGGGAAGGACTCATGATCGGCTTGCCATTGCTCGGTGCGAAAATATTGTGCGTGCTCATCATCAACGTGTGAGCTTCCACCTGGGCTTCGATCGAAAGAGGCAAGTGAACCGCCATTTGGTCACCATCGAAGTCAGCATTGAAACCTTTGCAAACCAGGGGATGCAAGTGGATCGCATTGCCCTCCACCAAGATAGGCTCGAAAGCCTGAATACCCATGCGGTGCAACGTCGGTGCTCGGTTCAATAGAACTGGGTGATTTCGAATCACTTGTTCGAGAATATCCCAAACTTCTTCATCCTTCCGCTCCAGCATCTTCTTCGCAGACTTGATGGTATCGGCGTGCCCGAGTTCCTTCAGCTTTCGAATAATGAATGGTTGGTACAGTTCCAAAGCAATCTTCTTGGGCAGTCCGCACTGGTGCAAACGCAAGCGTGGCCCAACCACGATAACGCTTCGAGCGGAATAATCGACTCGCTTGCCAAGAAGGTTTTCCCGGAAACGGCCTTGCTTGCCCTTGATCATGTCCGTCAGAGACTTGAGCGGCCGGTTGCTGCTTCCTAAAACGGGTCGCTTGCAACGTCCGTTGTCAAACAAGGCATCCACCGATTGTTGCAACATTCGCTTTTCATTGCGAATGATCACTTCGGGAGCATTCAAATCGACCAACTTTCGCAGACGATTGTTTCGGTTGATAATCCGTCGATACAGATCGTTCAAGTCCGAGGTCGCAAAGTTACCACTGTCCAACAAGACAAGCGGACGCAGATCCGGTGGAATCACCGGAATCACATCAAGAACCATCCATTCTGGGCGATTCTCGCTGTCCCGAATCGACTCCACCAACTTCAGACGATTGATCAAATCCTTCTTGCGTTGCTTGCTGTTGGTTTCGGCCAGCTCGGTTCGAAGCTCTTCGGACAACTTGACCAAATCCAGGCCTTGCAGCAATTTCCGAACAGCTTCCGCACCCATGTCCGCCTCGAAGTTGTCTCCGTAAGTGGCGCGGGCTGCCCGATACTCCTCTTCAGTCAACAGCTGTTGAACTTCCAGATCGGTTGTACCTGCATTCGTAACCACATAGTCTTGGAAGTAAATCACTTTTTCCAAGCTAGTGGTCTTCATTTCGAGAAGGTTACCAAGTCGGCTTGGCATCGCCTTGAAGAACCATATGTGGGCCACAGGAGCTGCGAGCTCGATGTGCCCCATGCGCTTACGACGAACGCGCGAGTGAGTCACTTTGACCCCGCATCGATCGCAAATCATTCCCTTGTACTTCATTCCACGGTACTTTCCGCATGCGCATTCCCAGTCCTTTTCAGGGCCAAAGATGCGTTCGCAGAACAAACCGTCTTTCTCAGGACGGTACGTACGGTAGTTGATCGTTTCAGGCTTCTTGACTTCGCCGAAGGACCAGGAACGAATGTCTTGTGGTCTCGCAAGCGAAATCTTGACCGAGGTGTAATCGTTAACGCGATCGTAGGTGCCTTCAGCGTTGGCCATTACGAAAAACTCCTGTGAGTGGGATGGAGAATGCTTTGTATTTTTGGGTGGTGGGTCCACCCGTGTGATTTTTATGGTTGCGACGGATCAGCCGAATTCGATCGATCCATCCATTGGATTTCATTTTCGGCGTGAATTACAGTCGACGCTTTTCCAGTCGCATGTTCAACGCAAGACCACGAATTTCGTTGGTCAAAACATCGAAACTCGCAGGTGTTCCAGCTTCGAGAGTATTCTCACCCTTGACCATGGATTCGTAGATCTTGGTTCGTCCTTCGACGTCGTCGCTCTTCACGGTAAGAAGTTCCTGCAGGATGTAAGCAGCGCCGTATGCTTCCAAGGCCCACACTTCCATTTCCCCGAACCGCTGTCCACCGAACCGCGCCTTACCACCCAACGGCTGTTGCGTGATCAAGGAATAAGGACCGGTGCTTCGAGCGTGAACCTTATCGTCGACCAAGTGGTGCAGCTTGAGCATATAGATGTAGCCCACGGTTGTTTCCTGCCCCATCGGCTCGCCTGTTCGGCCATCGAACAATCGAATCTTACCGTGACGGGGAAGACCAGCGTTTTCAAGAGCTTCGTTCACATCCGTTTCGGTCGCTCCGTCAAACACAGGAGTGATTGCCTGGAAGCCTGACATGGCACCAGCCCAACCCAAGTGCGTTTCCAAAATCTGACCCACGTTCATCCGGCTAGGAACCCCAAGCGGGTTGAGCATGATTTGAAGCGGAGTGCCATCTGGCAAGAATGGCATGTCTTCCACAGGCAACACCTTGGAGATAACCCCCTTGTTGCCGTGCCGTCCAGCCATCTTATCGCCCACACTGATGACTCGCTTGGTCGCGATGTACACTTTGACCATCTGCAAAACGCCGCTACGAAGCTCATCACCTCGCTTCATGCTGTTGAGCTGCCGATCGCGAATATCGAGCGTCTCTTCGACAGCAGGCCAAAGGTTCTTGTAAACCTTTTTCACTTCTGCATGAAGCCCCGCATCAAGCCGATTCATCAGCCGTGACAGATTGAAAGTCTGAGCTTTTTCAGCGATGTACTTGGGGTCTTGGCCACCCGTCAACGGAGTCCCGTCATCATCGGTTAACTTCCCTCCGATGGCCTTCTCAAGCTCTTCCGCAAAGACCGCAAATGAGGTTGCAATCTCTTTGTTGCCTTCCGTCTCAACTCGCTTCAACTCCTTCTCGAATTCCTTCCGCTCTTCTTCGGAAAGACTCATGCGTCGCGAGAACTTCTGAGTATCGATCACGATACCTTCAATTCCCGAACTGACTTCCAGCGAGTCATTTTTCACGTCTTCACCAGCACGACCGAAAATTGCATGCAACAGCTTTTCTTCGGGCGTCAGTTCCGTCTTGCTCTTCGGCGAGACTTTACCCACCAGAATATCACCAGGCTGAACATAGGTCCCTACCTGCACAATGCCGGTCTCATCCAGATTGCGCAGAGCCTTCTCGCTCACGTTTGGAATGTCGCGAGTGAACTCTTCGCGACCAAGCTTCGTTTCGCGAATTTCCACATCAAACTCTTCGATGTGAATCGAGGTGTAGACGTCTTGCTTCACAAGCTCTTCGCTGATGATGATCGCATCTTCGTAGTTGTAACCATCGAACGACATGAAGCCTACCAGGACATTTCGCCCCAGAGCCAACTCGCCCAAGTGTGTCGAAGCACCATCGGCGATGATCTGACCTTTTTCTACCTTGTCGCCAACCTGCACAATCGGACGCTGATTCAAGCAAGTTCGCTCGTTCAGGCCTTGGTACTTCTTCATGTGGTAGATGTCTGTACCGACTTCGATCTTCATCGAATCGACATAAGTCACCTTGCCAGCCCGACGCGACCTAACCACCATGGAGCTATTCGCAGCAACTTCCTTCTCCAACCCGGTCCCAACAATCGGTGGCTCCGCGACCAGAAGCGGCACAGCTTGCCGTTGCATGTTGGATCCCATAAGTGCGCGGTTCGCATCGTCATGCTCCAAGAACGGAATGAGCCCGGCGGAAACACCGATCATTTGGCTCGGTGCGATATCCATGTAATGAACCGTCTCTGGCGTAACAATTTCGAAGTCGCTTCGGTGCCGAGCAATCAAGCTTGGCCCCGAAACCAACGCGCCATCTTTCACGGCCAAGTCGGCCGGGCCAATGTAAGCGTCCGACTCCTCGTCCGCACGCAACCACACAACCTCTTCAGTAACTTTGCCCTCAAGCACTTTGCGATACGGAGTGACCAAAAATCCATACTCATCGACACCTGCATAAATCGACAACGAACTGATCAGTCCGATGTTGGTACCTTCAGGCGTCTCAATTGGACAGATACGACCATAGTGAGAAATGTGAACGTCACGAACCTCAAACCCCGCTCGCTTACGATTCAAACCACCAGGCCCCAGAGCAGACAAACGTCGCTCGTGCGTCAATTGCGACAGCGGATTGGTCTGGTCAACCACCTGCGATAGCTCACCACGACCAAAAAAGTACTCGATCGCCGCACTGATGCTCTTAGGATTCACCAACGAACGCGGAGTCATATCCTCCACTTCCTTCAAACTCATTCGCTCTTGAACGGTTCGGCGCAGCTTCAAGAATCCCTTGCGAAGCTCTTCACAAGCAAGCTCATCGATCGTTCGCAAACGACGATTCCCCAAATGGTCAATGTCGTCAAACCGAGCTTCTGCTTCCGAATCAAACAAGTCAATCAGGTACCGAATTGAAGCGATAAGATCCTCAGGCCGCAAAGCCATTTCATCTTCCGCTACGCTCGTTCCCAACTTTCGATTCACTCGGAACCGACCCACTCGACCCAAACGGTAACGATTGACGTCAAAGAACTTTTCATGAAACAGCACTCGAGCCTTCTCCAGCGCAGGCGGGTTACCAGGACGCAACCTTTGGTAAATCCTCAGCAAAGCCTCTTCATGCGAGCTCGTATTGTCTTCAGCAAGTGAATTGAGAATGTACGGAACCTTAGGAGCCTCCATCAACTCGATGCTCTTTACACCTACCGTGCAAATCGTTTCCGCAATCGCCTTCGATATCTTCTGACCACCTTCGATAATGATCTCGCCCGCACGCTCGTGATCCGATGGATACACAACGTCATCACCCGCGATCTTGTTTTCGATTTTGACAACGCTGCGCCCATCGGTGATCTTCTCCGAAACGATTTCGTAGAAGACCTTCAGCAAGTCTTGATCAGTACTCAACTTAGGAGACATTGCACGAAGCAGGGTCATCACCGAAAACTTACCGCTCTGATCGATACGAACCGATAGCGAGTCCTTCTTGGTGACATTCACCTCAATCCAACTCCCACGCTCCGGAATCACTCGGCAGGAAGGCATCTTGCGCTCAGACGTTCCCTCGGTCTCTTCCACAAAGTCTACACCCGGCGAACGATGCAACTGACTGACCACCACTCGCTCCGCACCGTTGATGATGAACTCGCCACCACCCAACATAATGGGAATATCACCCAGGTACACCTCTTCCTCGAGCGGCTGGTCTCGCTTCAAACGGAACCAAACCTTCAACGGCTTACCATAAGTAAGCCGCAATTGACGGCACTCTTCAGGGGTATATCTTGGCTTCCCCAATTCGTAACGCAGGTACTCCAGCGCAACCGTCTTGTCATAGCTTTCAATTGGAAATATTTCGCGAAATACGGACTCAAGCCCCTGGTTCTTTCGCTTGTCCGACGGAATATCTTCTTGCAAAAAAGCTTCGTACGAAGCGGTCTGCAATGTCGTCAGATTGGGAATCGGAAATTGGCTACGGCCTGACCCGAAAACACGAGTTGTGGAGGTCTGTAGTCGTCGCTTGGAGGATGTTGCCATGGAGACTAGCTAATTCTCAAAGTGGTCTGAAGGGATTGTAAGAAGATTCAAAAAGCCGAACAAAAAAGACAGAGAATGGAGTCTCAACTTGCTTTGCCTGGCCAGAATGCACTTGCCGAAAGAAGGACTGGAACCGGAAAGAGAGATGGGGATGATCCCCATCTGTTCGCGCAAAAATAACAGGGGTTGCCAGACCGCACTTTTGTGCGTCCACACCCAATACGCGAAAAAACGACACGAGAAGGAGATTGAATCTGAACAACGAAGTATCCGTCCAATGCTCTCCCCCCAAATGCGCCACGATGCCTGAAAATGCAAAAAACCGCAGGTTGGTATTGCAGCCTTGCCAACAGTTCCGGTACCCACGCGACCAGTGTAGCGTTCCTCCCTTCTCTTGATAGAGGAATCGGCATCTTTTTGAAGAATTTTGCAAAAAAAGTGTTCAATGGCACCGAAGTAGCTCTGGGCTCGCCAAGGCAAGACCTTAGCCCCCCCCATTCGGACAAAACAAAACAAGCTGCCTAAGCGGGATAGTCGCCGTGGCAAACGCGTCTCCGATCGTACGCCATGCATCTTTCGCTCCTACGGTTTCCAGCTTATTGCTTAACTCAAGGCTTAAAGCGTTGGCTGAAACCGATAACTCTAGCTCCCCCAGATTGCTTTCAATCCGAATCAGCCAGGAATCACCAAGCCACCTTGATTGCAAAATTCGCCCACGAATCTTCAGCAAATCTTCACCCGCTGCTTTCTGCAAACTCGTCGAGATGCCATCGGGATCAGCAATAAAAACAGGGGGCTCGCCGCCTCGCATCTCTACCCCCCGCCCAAATGCGATCGAAACAAGAGTCCAGTCGTGAGGCCGAACACCACACCGAACGGTCCGATCCTCCGCACCTTGCTGACCTAAATTCTCGAACCAAGCGATTGGCAACTCCATTTCATTCATAAGAGCACGACCAAGCCGCTTACCTGCCAACAAGGAAACCGGTCGTAAGTAGATGTCTCGCGGCGCCCCCGCCTGAACAATCTGACCTTGCGAAAGCAACGCGATTCGGTCGGCCAATAGCATTGCCTCGTCCGAATCGTGCGTCACGTAAACCAAAGTTCGCCCGCGATCCCTGTTCTCTTTTAGTATCAGCTCACGCAATTCGCTCCTGTGAATGTGGTCTAGGCTGGCCAGTGGTTCGTCCATCAACAACAGGCTCTTGCCCGAAAGATATGCCCGAGCCAACGCCACCCTCTGTTGCTGACCTCCAGAAAGCAAGCACAGCTTTTGAGAAACCAACGATCCAATCTGCGCTAACTCGATCCAGCGATTTACCTCGGAACGTTTGTCTCGTGTTGGATTTTTGCTTACCATGAATGCAAGCTCTAAATTCTCGCGAACACTGAGATGCTCGTAGCCATTTCCGTTTTGAAAAACGATCCCGATCGAGCGTTGATGGGGCGGTACGTTTTTTTGATCGACACCGTGCACAAGAACGGATCCGGCGCAACAAGCCTCAAGCCCTGCAATCAGCCGAAGAAGGGTTGATTTTCCGCTGCCGCTTTCGCCAAGCACCACAAGCAATTCGCCCGGTTCGACACGAATTGAAACACCATCAAGCACGGTATGCTTTCCATAACTCTTAGAGACGCAATCGAGCTCGAGTTGTGGCGGCATAATCTTTTGGATAAAGAACGAAGCCTACAAAAGACAGACTTCGCCCTTGCTACCTTTCTTGATTCACTATTTCTGACGTTTCATCCATTCCACAAGCACTCGCCCAACTTTGGCAAGCGATGCATCGGAACACTTATCTGGCGTGTCCGCCATTGTGTGCCAGTAGGACCTGTTTTTGGATGCGCCACGAGGGTAGTCGAAGTCAATAATGTCGATAACCGGGATCTTAGCTATTTCGTTTAGCGGCAAATGATCATCTCGTATGTAGTGCCGAAGCTTCGGCTCGAACTCCTTAACCCCTAGCTGCTTTGCAATGCCCCAGACCTCTTCCACCAATGGCCTCGCAAACTTAAACGAATTCTCTTCATAATATAGCTGCAAATCCGCATCCCCCACCATGTCCAACAAAATACCGCATCGATATCGAGCACTGCTTGGGTCATTGACGTACGCCTGGGCGAAGTACTTAGAGCCCAAAAAATAAGGGTCACGATTCTCTTCATAGACCAGTTCTTCTGCATCAAAGAAAACGAAATCAACCCCGATCTGTAGCGACAGGTTAGGCATCGTGTGCCCCAATTCCATGAACAACGCGGTACCACTCCCACCATCGTTGGCACCCACGAACAAACCTTTTGGATTTTTTGAATCCATTGCCGGGAAAGGCTTTGTGTCATAATGCGTGCACAACAACACGCGTTCGGCTAACTCAGGCCGCCACCGAACCACTAAGTTCTTGATTTCGACCTTGGCTCCAGTAACAGGGTGCCGGCTTTCGAACGGTTGCCACAAGACAACACCACCTAACGCAGCAAAATGTTCTTCCAGCATTTCCTGCTGCTTTTGCATCCCAAGCGTTCCGGTCGTCCTGGAGCCAATTTTGCAAATCTTTTCAAGGTACGAAAAGGCTCGCTTGGGATCTATGTCACCAGCATTGGCACCGCTGACAACCGTCGGTGCTGTATTCACCGCTACCAAAGCAACGGAACTGGAATCTTTCGATGTCTCCTCATCAGAACTGGCCATGGAGACCGAGTCAGAAGGACTGGGCGAATCGATGGATTGGTTGCTGCAACCCAGCAAGGTTATTGCAATCCAGCAACAAGGCAACATCCAAGCTAATGGTAGCACTGCTCTTTCGGTGGAACGTTGATGGACCAAAGATTCGCTCACAAGATGGAGGTAAGCAGCGTTCAAGAAAAACGCGGCATCCTGCCGCTGCGTCTGGTCCTTCAGTCTCGGCATTGTTTGCCCCTTTCGCAGCCCTGTCAATCGGGCTAACCCTAGATTTGTTTTTCTTTGTCGGTTCACTAAGCACTCCGTTGTCTCTTGCTACCAAAAATGGGGGATGCATTCATCAAGAAAATCTACTTACCCTGGCATCTTCTTTCAGCTAGCAATTTCATGTTGGAGCAATGCTGGAATCGGGGATTCAAGCGTCAAAACCAATTGCGACACAGGATGCTCCAACACAAGTCGTTTGGCGTGCAGATGGTAACCCAAATCACCAGGCAAACCCGGATTGTCGCTCTTAGGAACACCTCCGAACGTATAGAGTGGATCTCCCGCAAGCGGATATCCGATGAATGCTAAATGGATGCGAATTTGATGGGGACGGCCTGTTAGCAAATCGACTTCGAACAAGGTCATGCTTTCACGACGTTCAATAACTCGAGCAATGCTTCTGGATGGCTTGCCCTCCGGATTCGCAGCGAATACCTTCCCTAATCGCGGATGAATGCACTTACCAATCGGCGAACCTATGTCATAAACATCTTGAAGGGCACGGCCCAATGCCAACGCCTGATATTGCTTCTGAACCTGATGCCAATTTCTCGTTAATTGAGATGCAGCCGCTGGACTTAAAGCAAACAAAACAATGCCCGACGTCGCACGTCCCAATCGATGCACAGGTCGAGCTTCAGGAAAATCCCTTCGAACCTTGCTCAAAAGCGTATTCTCGAAATAGCCGCCACCTGGAATCGTCGGAAGGCCGCTCGGCTTACTCACCGCTAACAAGTGCTCGTCGGAGTAAATGACGGAATACGATTGCGGTGTATCGTGCTCAAGCCAGCCCGGCCGATTCCAAAGCAATACTTGACCTGATTGCAACTCCTCCGAGCCACTTGCGACCTCGTTGCCCAGCACAATCTCACCGCTGCGCAGTCTTTCCTCCCATTGCGACTCCGACGAATGGGAAAAATGTGTCGCCAGATAGGAAGCTAGCGAATGCCGCGTTGAGTCACTCTGGACAACATGACGGTAACAATAGCCTTGATTGATGGTCATCGGGAGACATCTTTAGGTTCGCAAGAGAACGCTTTGCTTATGCGCGGTTAGGCCCTCTTTGTCCGCCAGTCTGGCCACATGAGGAGCAATCGCAGCAAGGGCAGACTGATCGAATTCAATGATGCTGCTGGAACGCATGAAATGATTGGATGACAAACCTGAAGCCCAACGGGCCGTTCCGCCGGTTGGCAGCACATGCGAAGGCCCCGCAGCGTAATCCCCCAACGCAACTGGAGAAAAATGACCCAAAAATGTCGCGCCACTGTTTTTGATCTTGGTCAACAAACGACGCGGATTATCGATGGCGATCTGAAGATGCTCAGGCGCTATCAAACTTGTCACCTCGCAAGCCTGATTCTCATCGCGACAAAGAATCATGGCGCCGAACTGGCCTAAGGAAGCCAAGGTCAGCTCACTTCGCTCCAACTGTTCCAACTGCCGAACAACCGCTTGCTCAATGCGATCTACCATCGCGGCGTCCCAGCTGACCAAGATACTTGCCCCAGGCGAATGCTCTGCCTGCGCCAGCATGTCCGAGGCTGCATATTCCGGATTCGTGGTTTGATCTGCGATCACGACAACTTCACTTGGGCCCGCAATCGAATCGATATCCACTTCCCCATAAACAAATCGTTTTGCCAGCGCGACAAACAAATTCCCGGGCCCTACAATCTTGTCGACAGGACGAATCTCATCAATGCCATATGCCAGGGCGGCTACCGCTTGAGCCCCCCCCACAGCGTACACTTCGAGAATTCCCAACTCGTAACAAACAGCTAGCATGTCCGTGTTGTAGGCCCCTAGAGCAGTCGGAGGAGCGACAATCGCAATTTCGTTGACACCCGCACACTGGGCAGGAACCGCTGTCATTAAAACGGTGGAAGGGTAAGCGGCCGCTCCGCCCGGAACGCAAATGCCGACCCGGTTTAAAGGCGTGTAACGCTGTTCTAAAGTTACACCGGAACTAGGACGAGTGACCACGTTTTGATGCAAAATCGCTTTTTGAAACCCGGCGATGTTCGCTCGAATCTGCCGAATGGTTTCCAAAAATTCCGAGGACGCCCTGGCATGCGCCTCTTGAAGCATGGTCAATGGAACCCGCAAATTATGAGCCGACGAGTTCGGATTGTCCAATGCTTGGGCGTACTGCAAGACAGCCGCTGTCCCTCGTTGCTTCACATCATTGCAAATTCGATCCACCACCATCTGAGGCGACATTGGCTCCCCAAAAACCTGGATCGTCAATTGCTTTCCGCGTTCCGATACAATCGACCCATCCGGGCTCAACTTCTTTCGCAGACCTGCAATATCGTCTGAAAAGGTGGAGCTACTAGCGTCAAGGCGATCCATGTTTAGGGAGGTCATTTTTAGAGTGTTGTCCTTCACGAGGCAAGGACTTACTTGGATTGCAAACTAACCGAACGAGGCCAATTGCTCTGGCGAGAAGTTAACATTGGACGCAACCGACTGCACATCATCATGATCTTCTAGCTTTTCCAATAATTTCATTAAGGTAACCGCAGTCTCGGTATCCACCTCAACCGTCGAACTCGGCACTCGCGCAACCTCTTTCATCTCGATTGAAATTCCCTGGGCTTCAATAGCCTCTACGACCGCCGAATAAAATTCAGTGGTACAAGTCAAGTCAAATCGGTCGTCCACCTCGCTTACATCGTCGGCGCCGTTTTCGAGTGCAATCTCCATCAGTTTCTCGAGATCAACGGCAGATTGCTTGATGGATATCATGCCTTTGCGCTCGAACAAATAGGCTACACAATTGGTGGACCCCAGCTTTCCACCGTGGGTATCAAATAATTTTCGAACTTCGGGTGCAGTGCGGTTGCGGTTATCAGTCATGATGTCGCACAAGACAGCGACGCCGCCGGGACCATAACCTTCGTAAAGGATTTCTTCGACATCTCCGCCTTCGATTTCACCGGTCCCTTTTTTAATGGCCCGTTCGATATTATCTTTTGGGAGCGAAACAGCTTTCGCGTCAAGGATCGCGGTTCGTAAACGAACATTGCCGCTTGGGTCCCCACCACCAAGTTTTGCGGCAACAATAATGGCTTTGGAAAGCTTGCTCCAGAGCTTGCTTCGCCTGCTGTCAACCAAGGCCTTACGGTGTTTGATGTTCGCCCACTGCGAATGTCCAGCCATGTTGTCTTGCTCCGCTTACCTTGGTTTCTTTTTGGTTATCTTGACGTTGGTTGCCTCTTTCGAACTAGCTTTGGTCGGGCTTGGTTTTGCAGGCGCTGCTTTTGCTTTTGGAGCAACAGGTTTCGCTGGCTTCTTGACTTCGGTTGACTTTTTAGCTTCGGGCTTTGACTTGGCCGAGCCAGCGTCAGCGGCAGCTTTCGGAACCGACTTGCTTTCGCTCTTCTTGACTGCTTTTTCTTTACCTGGCGCGACTTCTTTGGTTGTGGGATTCTTAACGGCTGGCTTCGATTCTGCTTTATTGAGTTCCGATTTCTTTGGCTTTGCTGGAGCCTCCGCAACCACCTTCCCCGCACCGGTTTTTATCGCTTCCGCCTTCGATGGAGTTGCTTTGGCGGCTGGCTTTTTGAGCTCTTCTTTTTTCGCAACCACTACCGGATCAGCTGCTTTCGACTTGTCGGACTTCTTACTTGGAGTCGCTTGAGTCTCAGCAGGTATCGACTTGCTACTGGAAGCCGTTGGTTCTGCCGAATCGGCTTTGCTTGGCTTGGGTTTCTCTGGCAAGGAAGCCGCTTTTGGCTTGGCTTTGGGTGTAACCCCTAAATCTTTGAACACCAAAAGTGCCGTCGCGTTTTTTTGATTGTGCTGAAACTCGACTGCAAACTGGTGCAACAACGAACTGAATTCCGTTCCCTTGGTTTTCGTAATCGCCCTTTCGACGCCCGGCAAAACTTTTTTCTCAGCTTCCGATTCCGTCATGATGTCGGCTTGAACCAGCGTGTCCAATGTCATCGTATCGGCCGGAATGAAGTGCCCCCCAAGAGCATTCTGCGAGACATACGCTAGTACGAAAGGGCTCACCCCTTTCCATGCGGTTAATTCTTCAGTCGCTTTTCCTAAATTCGCTTTCTTCATGTCTTCGATATCGTATTGATATCGAGCCTCGAACAAGGACTGCAAGCAGCGTTTGATTCGATGACCTGCTTGAGTTGGATTGGGAAGACTTCCCAATGCTTCCCCCAGTTCGATCACCGTTGTCACGCGGACTTCGTTCCAGTCGAAATAAGCTTGCTGCAATTTCGCAAACGCTTCATCCGCTTGTTCGTATCTAGCATCTTCCAAGCAGCAAGCGTACACAAGATGCTCCAGAACGGTTCGCTCCCCAGGTTCCGGGATAGGCTTGTAGTGCTTTTTAAGAGATTTATAAAGTACTTCGTACTTGGCTGCTCGGTTGCTCATCTTTATTCTTTGATTCCGTATTCTTTAAGCTATTAGACCAATGGGTCGTCGGTCTTCGGAGGGGCAATTTTCTCCGTTGAATCCTCTAATTCACCATCAAGCAGAAGATCCCCGCTCTCCTCCTCGTCCAATTCATCCTCGTCCAATTCATCCTCGTCCAATTCATCCTCGTCCAATTCATCCTCGTCCAATTCATCCTCGTCCAATTCATCCTCGTCCAATTCATCCTCGTCGACATCTTCGAGTTCCTCGGAATCCGAGAGATCGGCGGAATCAGAAATACCTTGTTCCCGTTTACTCTTTCCTAAAGCCAACTGCTCCAAAATTTGAGCCACAGCCAGGGATTTCTTGACTCCCTCGTCAGCAACGAAGGTCAACTTGGGGGTATATCGAGTATCGATGCGTTCCGCTATCTTCGACTGAAGAAACCCAGCCGAATTCTTAAGTCCACGCAAGCTTGTCGCCTGTTGGCTTTCACTACCCATGATACTGACAAGAATCTTGGCTTCGCGCATGTCCGGCGCAACCTCCACTCCGATCACGGTAACGTTCTTGACGCGAGGGTCTCGAAGCTCAGTGATAATTGCCATGGAAACGACTTCGCGGATCGCTTCCCCTGCCTTTAGTAACCTTCGTGAGCTCATGATCGTGACAACTCAAGCTTTCGAGCGACTTCTTCCACACGGTAAGCTTCTAATACGTCATCGACCTTGACGTCGTTGAAGCCACCGAGCTTGATTCCGCATTCCATGCCACGCGGCACTTCTTTGACGTCATCTTTAACTCTCTTCAGAGTTTCCAGCGAATAGTCACCAATGCGACGTCCTTCACGATTGACACGGATTCGACATCCACGTTCGATCGTTCCCTGAGCAACGTAACAGCCAGCGATTGTTCCAACCCGGGACACCGCGAATACTTGTTTCACCAACGCACGCCCCAGTTCTACAATCTTCTCTTCTGGCTTGAGTCGCCCTTCAATCAATGCCTTGATGTCCAAGGCAAGGTTGTAAATGATGTCGTATCTGCGCACTTCAACGTTACGAAGATCTGCGAGGGCTCTAGCAGCTTCATCCGGGATGACGTTGAAACCAACAATCACCGCTTGCGAAGCGCTGCCAAGGGTTACGTCGGCTACAGTGATCCCACCAACCGACTTCTGCAAAATCTTGATCTCCACTTCCGGGTGATCCAATTTGGTCAGTTCTTTTTCTATCGCCTCCAGGGAGCCCCGTGCATCCGCGCGAATGATCAAGTTCAGAACGACCTTGTCTTCCTTCACCCCCAACTTGCCTGACTGCAGAAGCTCTTGGAACGTTTCAAACGAAACCTTCTGAGACGTGCCCGAGAGCGATTGAGCTCGAACCAAGTTCTCGCGGCTAGCCGCGATTTGCCTTGCTTGCCCGATATCATCCAACACGTGGAATCGCTCGCCCGCTTCAGGAGCTTTGTCAAGTCCGGTAATGTTCACAGGCATCGAAGGTCCGCATTCGGTCATTTGCTTGTTGCGCTTCAACGTATCACCAAGGGCTTTGACCCGCCCGAACGATGAACCGCAAACCACGATGTCACCAACTCGCAGCGTACCGCCCTGAACCATGACCTTGGCAATCACACCTCGATCAGAAGCTTGTTCGCTTTCCAAACAAACCCCGACAGCTGCCTTCTTCGGATTGGCTCGGTAGTCGTGCAGTTCTGCAACCGTTAAAACCGTCTCCAGCAATTCATCCATCCCTTCGCCCGTGATCGCGCTCGTCGGAACAACTTCTACGTCGCCGCCCCAAGCACTCGGCGTCAGACCATACTCCGTCATCTGAGTCATAACGCGATTGATATCGGCACCCGGCAAATCACATTTGTTTGCCGCAACGACGATAGGAACCCCAGCCGCCTTTGCGTGCGAAATCGCTTCTTCGGTCTGGGGCATGATTCCGTCATCCGCAGCAATAACCAAAATCGCAATGTCGGTAACGTTAGCACCACGCGCACGCATTTCGGTGAAGGCCTCGTGACCTGGCGTATCCACGAACGAGATGGCTCGCCCATCTTTCTTGACTTGGTAAGCGCGGATGTGCTGAGTAATCCCGCCCGCTTCGCCTGTTACGATCTTGGTGCCAATCAAATAGTCCAACAAAGATGT
>Ga0247831_1001037_pt1 | contig 55970 bp, 55 predicted proteins | sample LaCruzMarch2015__9_FD_192406 | JGI IMG/M metagenome (GOLD analysis project Ga0247831, IMG submission 192406) | Freshwater microbial communities from meromictic Lake La Cruz, Castile-La Mancha, Spain - LaCruzMarch2015_1m | ecosystem: Environmental > Aquatic > Freshwater > Lake | place: Spain...
TTGCAATACTTAAATTTTTATTTACAAAACAACCGCTGCAACAATGAATAATATCACCACAAAATTCCGAACGCTCAGAGAACTCCATAATTACAAACAAGATTACGTTGCTTCCATACTTGGTATCACACAATCGGGCTACGCCAAATTATAAAATGGTGATATTGGCAACATCAGCCTCAAATACCTTCAAAAACTCGCCGAACTTTATCAATTAAACTTAGAACAGCTTTTGGGCTGGGATGGTAAAATAAATATAGGAATTGTGAATGGCGTTAGGGTCAATCAAGGCACAACCCATTTGTATGCACCATCCGATGAGCGTATCAAAGAATTGGAAGAAAAAGTAGAAAATTTAATAGATGAGCTTAAAATGAATTAAATATCAATGTGATGGAAAAATTGACACACTAACAGATAAAAACACCTTGATTTTGCTCAAAAAAACTTATATTTGTCAATAAAACAATTAAAAAATGTCGTATAGCAATTTTAGTTTGAGAGAAGTAAGAAAACGATTTAACCTTTCAGAGGAAAGGAAAACATTATTTTCTAATACTATTGACCAAAACCCAAGCGATTGGCTACTACAAACATTAAAGTATAATGAAGATGCTGCCCTTATTAGCGAAAAAGAACGTTCCGAACTTTTAGTTTCTCCGATTCTAACCGAGCTTCGCCAGCGAAACAATAAAATTTTCTCTGTTTATTCGGGTGCAAACTTAGATGCCGACGCTTCGCAGGGCTTAAACGGCGAATGTGATTTTATACTTACCAAAAGTCCGCAATTAATTTCGGTCGAATCACCTATTTTTTGCTTAGTTGAAGCTAAAAAAGATGATATTATTAACGCCTTTGGGCAATGTGTAGCACAAATGCTTGGAGCAAGAATTTATAACCAAAACGATGGAAATTCCATTGATACTATCTACGGTTGTGTAACTACTGGCATCGAATGGCAACTACTAAAACTCGAAAATAGTATTATTACGATTGACATGGAACTTTACTCGATACAAAACTTACCAACACTATTAGGAGCTTTACAGGCAGTTATTGATGTTTATAAATGATTTTGCACCTTCGGATTTAGCCAATCATCGGTTTTGTCATACAATAGTTTATAAAGACTGCGTTTGGCTACTACAAATCTAGCCCAGAGCGTTAAGCCTTTTTTCAGAGGTGCAGCATAACCATTTTTGAGTTGCAGGGTTTTTTTGTCCAATTGGCATTTTACTACGAAAATCGGCTTTTCGTTGATTACCACAAAATCACGGGCGATGTCAATGATTTTACCTTGCACCAAGCCCCATTCGTTATAATTGAAAGCATTAATCTGAAAACTCACGGACATGTTTTTTCTTAAAAGTCCGATGTCGTTTGGGCTAACGTAGCACTCCGCAATGAGGCTCGAATCGGGCGAAATAATACCCAGCATTTCGCCTGTTTGCACATAACTGCCCTCATATTTACCCACAATTTGCTGAATATTGCCACCAATTGGGGCTTTTATTTCATAATATGTTTTCTGCTGTGTGAGTTGCTTGGCTTCACTTTGGAGTTGTTTCAAATCAAAACGATGTTTGTTTAGTTCAGCTTGCCATTGGCTCAACTGCCGCTGGAAAATTGATTCAAATTCAGCCACCAAGCGGTTCATTTCGTATTCTTTAGCGTTGAGTTCTCGGCGAGCAATCACTTTTTCTTTATATAAATATCGGTCGGCATCTAATTCTTTCTTGATTTTCTGTTGGTGAAAGATATTTTCTTGCAATTGGCTACGAAAAGTATTGAGTTGTTGGGTATAGATGGGGGTTTGGGTAGAATGATTTCCAAAAATATTGTTTTTCCCGATTTGGGTTAGCACATCTAAATCATTGATAAAATCATTTTTTTCTTGCTTTTGGAAATCATTTGCATTGAGTTTAGTATCAAAATAATCGGTAGCTACCACAAAAAGTGTACTGTTTTGCCTGACATTTTGATTCTCTGATACATTTACGGCTTTCACAGTACCCGAAATCAGCGATTTTATCTCGGTTTTTTCCGAAACTGTCCTGATGATTCCGTTGCTCTGAACCGATATGTCAATAAAAACAAAAGGTAAACTTACCAAAATACCAAAAATAGACAGTAGAATAAGAGTATAAATCAACTGACTTCTAACCGCCACTTTGGGTAAATAAGCCTCAACGGTGCTTTGAATAATATCGGATGGAAAAAGTTGTTTTTGCATCGTACAAAAATGCAAAAAAAGCGACACTCAAATACTAAAGTTTATGACTGTGAGGAATAATTTATGAATTTGGAGAAGCATCGAAATTAATTTATATTTGCTAAAAATAAATAGGTCAGTATTAGGCAGAAGTTGTAGCCCCAAGATGTAAAATAGGTAAAAATGAGTAAAACAGATAAATTGATTTTAAAAGTACTGACGGGAAATGCTGATAATAATTTTCCGATGGACGAATTAAAGCGTTTACTTTTTATTTTAGGTTTTTTGGAAAGAAAGGGTGCAGGAAGCCATACCTTATACAAAAAAGAAGGAATTACAGACCTCATAAACATACAAAACTCAAAAGGAGGGAAGGCAAAACCTTATCAAGTTAGACAAATAAGAGAAATTATACTTAAACACAAACTTGCACAAGATGAAATATGAAGTAATAATATATTGGAGTAATGAAGACGATTGCTTTATTGCTGAAGTACCAGAACTCAAATCATTGATGGCACACGGCGAAACGCATCAAGAAGCCTTAACTAACGCCCAAGAGGCTATTAATTTGTGGCTTGAAGTAGCAAAAGTAGATGGTATTCTTATTCCTCAACCAAAAGGAAAGCTAATGTATGCTTAATTATTTTATGAATTTGAGGAATAATTTATGAATTGGAAGATTGCATTTTCTCTACTGCCGTTCTGAGAACGGCTAACACAACGACTGATTTAAAAATCAGCCGAACTTACAGAACACTTCGGCTAACGGGGGGGAGCAATCACTTTTTCTTTATATAAATATCGGTCGGCATCTAATTCTTTCTTGATTTTCTGTTGGTGAAAGATATTTTCTTGCAATTGGCTACGAAAGGTATTAAGTTGTTGGGCATAGATGGGGGTTTGGGTATAATGATTTCCAAAAATATTATTTTTCCCGATTTGAGTAAGTACATCTAAATCATTGACAAAATCATTTTTTTCTTGTTTTTGGAAATCATTTGCATTGAGTTTTGTATCAATATCATCGGTAGCCACCACAAAAAGTGTACTGTTTTGCGTGACATTTTGATTCTCCGATACATTTACGGCTTTCACAGTACCCGAAATCAACGATTTTATCTCGGTTTTTTCCGAAACTGTCCTGATGATTCCGTTGCTTTGCACCGAAATGTCAATAAACATAAAAGGTAAACTTACCAAAATACCAAAAATTGACAGTAGAATAAGTGTATAAATCAACTGACTTCTAACCGCCACTTTGGGTAAATAAGCCTCAACGGTGCTTTGAATAATATCGGATGGAAAAAGTTGTTTTTGCATGCTACAAAAATGCAAAAAAAAGCGACACTCAAATACTAAAGTTTATGACTGTGAGGTATAATTTATGAATTTGGAGAAGCATCGAAATTAATTTATATTTGCTAAAAATAAATAGGCCAATGACGACATTAATATTGGAAGTAAATACGGAGCAAAAGAAAGCTTTGAAAGGTATTTTGAAATATTTGAAAGTGAGTTTTCAAGAGCATAAGCTTAAGAAAATCAATGCCCGTGATTTTGCACAAAAGATTGATTATGGCATTCATCCAAATAAAGAAATTGATGCCAAACCATTCTCGAATATCGAAAGTAGTGCTGATTATGTACGCAAACTCCGTACTGAAGAATGGAAATAATCTTGGTTGATACTTGTATCTTGATTGACTATACTCGCCGAAAGCCAGAAGTTGTCGATTTTATTGAACAAATTGGTAAAGACAATCTTTGTATTAATTCTATCATCGAAATGGAACTATTACAGGGTGCATTGAACGGCAAAGAACTCGAAAAAATTAAGAAAGATTTGCAACAATTTTTACTATTGCCCATTCAGCAAGAAATCATGAAAGATGCTACACAACTACTTTCTGCCTATAAACTATCTCACCAAGCCAAAATACCCGATATGATTATTGCGGCTACGGCACGTTTCTACGAAATCGAATTACGCTCTTACAATCTCAAAGATTTTCGTTTTGTACATAATTTGAAGGTGAATAGCGAACTGTTATGAAGCAAACAATACCTATTTTATGAATTTGAGGAATAATTTATGAGTGTTACTTTCTCCTAATTGGCTGAAAGTAAAACTCTTCGTTATAAATATAAACGATTTCTTTCAAGGCTCGATTGGTGGGGCGATGGAAAAATCCAGCATTGATTGCAGCTGCAGCACTAATACCCGCAAAAGACCAGATAATTTTTGGATTTGGCCCGAACTCATCTTCTACCGTCATAACAAAACTAAATCCTGCGACAGCAGTAAAGAATTCGGCAGAATGTTTCCGCCAGATATATTTTTTGTAGGCTTTCATGAGTTCTTGGGACTTTTGTTTTTCAAGAATCTTTTTTAATTCTCGTGGTCGTTTAATTACTTCATCGTTTAACGAAACTATGCCATTTTTAACGTAAGTCATTTGTTGGGCTTGGCTATTGACCGTTATCAAGAATAAATAACTGTTAATCTAATCAGTGTCAATAGGAAATATTTTTCACTTCTACAAAAATTAGATTGAATCAATTTAAGATTGCATAAGAGTTTGAAGGTTTCTTAACGAAAAAGATAAAATCTTGAAATAATAATGTTAGTTTTCTCATTTTGTGATGGATTTGCTTCAAATTGCCATTTTGAAAACGGTTAAAAGTTCCACTGCGGCAACTCGACTGATAGCTCCACTACGGTTTAAAAATCAGATGAACTTATGAAAAACTTCGCCTAACTAGGTTTAAAACAACGAAATTTCAGGAATAACTAAAAAGAAACCCAAAGATTAATAGCCAAAAATTATGCAAAATGTGTAATAAAATTGAAAACTTTAATCCATATATTACTCTTATATAGCCAAGCATTAATCCCCCAAAAAATATCGGGGTCAAAATGAGACAACAGTTTAAAATTAGGTAATCGTCAAAGTCAAACTTGAAAATATGAATTAATGAGAAAACAACTGAAGAAAAATAATATGCAACTTTAATTTTTTTTGAATCATAGTATAAGAATAATGGAAACCTAAAAATAAATTCTTCAATTACTGGAGATAGGAGTAACCCAAAAAATAGGGTGGATAATGAATATGCTTCATTAGAGGATTTATATATAGGAAATCTATTGAACCCTGAAACAACACTTAAATAAATTAGACCTAAAAAAACAAACGTGACAAAAATAATAAAAATGAAATAGAATAAAATATCTGAGAGGTTATCTTTAAAACTTTTGAGGTTAGTTTTAAAAGTAGGCTGTTTCAAAAACAAGAGAAATGTTTTTAGAAGTACAGTAAACTTTAAACTGAATATTGTAAAATCCCAAACTGCTAAAAGTTTGGGATTTTTTTCCTGTTTTTCAATCATCTAATTCCACCGTGGTTTGATGAACTCATTATATCATGATAGGCTCCTGACCCGCCTTTATTTCCAACTACCTCGTCCGCTTTTCCCCAGGCATACTTGACTGCTTCCCAAGCGATAGCCCACCAAAAATCACTACCTGGCTTTGGTTGTCCACCATCAGTTATGACCTCCCTCAATAAGTAATTGTTCTCCAGAAGTCATCTCAACTAGTAAATTAAAATAATGTAGTGAAATTATCAATACAAAATACTACTGTATTGTAAAGGCTATGCTGTAAAATACACCATATCATACCATATTTTAACCTAATATAACCAAATAGAAAACCACAGATTGTTTGTGGTATAAATAATACGGGAAGTATCCACAGGTTATCCAAAGGGTAAAGACTAAAATTAGTTAAATGAATAGCTCCAAAAATTAGTGTAATGAAATAAAAAAGATAGGTATAATTATTATGCCAAAATTTTACTAATTTCTCTGGTAAATCCATAAATTTAAAAACAAGCATGAGTATTAAAATAATGACAAAAATTGTAATATCAAAATAAATGATGGTTTTGTTGAGTAATAGAACAGTGCAAACAAAAAATATACAAATTAAAAAATAATAAGACCACTTGGCTTTTTGAAGCGGAAATCTAAATACAATCTCTTCAATAATAGGAGCAAATATCAGTGAAAAGAATATTTTTGTTTCTGTACTTGTGTGAGTATAAGTATTGGCTGGAATATAATTTTTGTTGATAAATAGGAAACAAAAAAATGGAAATATCAAAATAAAATTTAAAGTCAATAATAAAAGCATGTGTAATAATTTAGTTTTAAATAATAAAACTTTATCATTTACAGTTGTAAATGGTTTCTTGCAAAACAAAATTAAATCGCTTATCAGCTCTATCATAACCTTTTATTAAATTATCGAGAAAACAATGCTTGTCTTCTCAATAAAATTCATCAAAAAGAGGAAGGCTTATTCATAAAATTTGACATAAATGAATCCCATTTCCCAGCAACCCAGTTTTCAGCTACTGCAATTCCGCAGCCAAACAAATTTCCAACGTTATACTTATCACCACCAGGAGCTTGTCCACCATTTTTGAAAACCAATTCTTCAAATGATAATTCTTCTAAACTTACTATTTTATTTTCCATTACAGATACTTTATTTATGTTTTACAAAATTCTTTTAAAAAACAACTCAGCTAAGTAATTTTACTTATTAATTTTACAACTACAATGTTCGTAACCTTGCAAAATATCTTTAAAAGCTTCTTTGATTTCAGTATATATGAAATTTATACTAAAAGATGGGAAAAGTCCCCCATCAACACTCACCAACTCAGTTGAATCCATTTCAACCGTACCATAATTTTCTAACACTAAACTTTGCATAATTTCTAAAATTTAAAAGTTAAAATTTAAAACTCCAAACTTCTGCAGCAGACTATGCGTCCCAATTTGTTACTTCAAAAGTCATATTTAATCTTTAAATTGTTAAATTTTATTAGGACTAAAATATGACTATAAGGAATAATTTATGAATGAGACCACAAAAAAAGGAGAAATACCTTTCGATATTTCTCCTTTTTTAAATTATATCTTTTAATATTTATCAGAAGAATTTAGCTCTGTTATCTTTGATATTTGCATTGTCACGGATAGCTTGATTTGCCATGTACGAAGCACCATACCCTCCATTACGTTGTGTGATTTGGTTTTTGTACTGTGTATAATCAGCAATTTCAGGAGCTTTTACAAGTTTTGTTGTTTCGACTACAAATACACCGTTTTCACCAACGAACGGTTTAGAACGTTTACCAGTTTGTAAACCGAAGATTTTTCCAATTGCTATCGGGTCGATTCCTGGAGATGTCAACATTCCTGCCATTAGGTTAATTTCAGTTGCAGTTTCAACCAAAGCACCGGCACCATATTTTTGAGCTGCTTGCTCTAAAGGACCAGAAGGAGTTCCAAGTTTTTTCAAGATTTGCTCTGCTTTCACTTCATTACGGACTTTAGCAGTAATCGCATCTTTAAAATCATCTGCTTTAGGGCTATCTTTATCAGTTTTAGCAGTTACAGCCGCAATGATAAAATTATCACCCACTTCAAATACACGGTCAGAAACTTCGCCCACACTTGTATCATTATTAAATGCCCATAACACAACTTCACGAGCATTTTGGATAGTATTGAATGTCGATGCTTCTGGGAAAATCTTATCGGCTTTCAAGATAAACAATTTACCATCTTTCTTAACTGCCGCTTCAAATGCATCTCTAGAATTATTACTTGCACGCAATGTTTCGGCTTTTTGATAAATTGCATTTCTTGTACTTTCGCTCGCTTGCAATTCACGGCTGATGGTAGCAATTTTATACTTAGTGTTTGATTTTCCTTCAGTTACTTTAATAATGTGGAAACCAAAGTCTGTTTCAACTACGTTAGGTACTAAACCAACACCACCCATTGCAAAAACCGCAGATTCAAATGGTTTTACCATCGCACCGTTATTTTTGAATGTGCCTAAATCTCCACCTTGTTGAGCCGAACCATCTTGGCTGTTTGCACGAGCCAATGTAGCGAAATCAGCTCCTTGATTTAATTGACTTAATATATCTTGTGCTTTAGCACGAGCAATTACTTTTACCGAATCTGGAGCCGTTTTATCGGCACGGATTAAGATATGACTTGCACGAGCAGAGTAAAGTGAGTCAATAGCATTACCTTCATATTTGTAAATCGAATAAGTATTGTCTTCTTTGAATGGCCCAATCACTGCACCTTGAATGGCGGTAGCTAAAGCAACTTTTAATGTAGGCGTCAATTCGTTGGCACTACGCTCATAAGGCACACGGCTATCTGAGTTAAGAGCAGCATAAGCTTTCGCATCTTTAGCAGCAGCTAAACCTTTGGCAAAACTCTTGATGTCTTCATATAAAGCTGCACTATCATCTTTGGTTGGCATTACTTGATACACCACGTAATCAAGTGAGCGGCTATCGTAACCTTTATATTCTTCTTTGTGCTTACTCAAATAATCTGACAATTGGCTATCGGTAACTTTGATAGTGGTGTCGATTATACTTGTGAAAGGTACATATAAATAACGGGCATCTGCTTTGGTCGCTGTTGCATCGTACTCTCTTTTTGCTTCGTCACCTGTTATAAATGACGATGAAGAAAGCAAAGCGTTATATTTCTCCAACAAACGTTGTTGAATTGCCTGTTCTTTAATTTGGTCCCAAGCTGCTTTTTGTGGAGCAGGCAATTGATTGGCAGCGGCAGCATTGATAAATTCAATGTGACGATTACGATCATACTGTCCAGTTTGTGGGTCAGTAAATTGTTGTTTAATGATTGGGCTAAGGTTTTTAGTACCTTGAACCATCTCACGAAGCTCATCTGGCGTAACTTTCAAACCGAGTTTCTCGAATTCAGTTTTATAAGTAATGTCAAAAATCATTTGTTCCCAAACTTGGCTGCGTAATTGCTGAATTTCTTGCTCTTGCAAAGCTCTTCCAGCTTGTTGCTCATAATTAGCACGAGCTACATCTAATTTTACTTGAAATGCTTGGTAGTCAATACTGGTACCTGCGATTTCACCAATTTTATTATCATTACTACTAAACAAGCCACTTTTACCATTTCCTCCGAATAAATCTCCTCCGACAATGAATAAAATGAGTGCAACTGCGATAACTACAACTGCAACACCTGAACGCTCACGAATTTTGTTTATTAAAGCCATTTGTTTTTTTTATTAATTACTGGACTTTTAGGATTTTTTAAATGTCTGATAATTGTTTTTTAATTTCCTTCAAAAAAATTGAGGTGCAAAAATAAGCAGATTAATATAGATTATCAAGAAAATCCAATTGATATATTAGCTTATTTTAACAAGTTTATGCCAAATATAGCTTTTTGCTTCTGAAACTATGGTCAGTCCTTAAATATTGACAAAAAAAAGTCCACGTAAAAAAATGTTTTGTAATTTACCTAATTTTATCAATCAAGCCTCCTATAAAATTGTGTTTGAATTGCAACCTTTAAAATTAGATCATTCGAGCCAAATATTTATCTATTTTTGTGCGTTTTAAAAAAAACATTTAACTATTTATGAAATTACTTTTCGTTGGCTCTACTGCTATTGGCTTAATAGTGGGCTTTTTTTTCTTGATCTCATGTCAAAACTCTGAAACTATAGATACTTCTGATATCTTAGTAAATGTTGATATTATGAGATTTGATGAGGCAATGATGCGATTAAAAACCAAAGAACAGATAAAAGAATTTTTATCGAAAAACACTAAGTTTGTCAATCAGTTTTATCAGACTTATCCCCAAGATACTGCACTCATTAATAGGTTGTATTTGATTCATAATAACTCGGATACTCAGGCATTTTACGAAGACACAAAGAAATCATTTGGAAATCTTAGTGATTTGAAAAATCAGCTAGAAACTGCTTTCAAGCATATTAAATACTATTATCCCGATTTTAAAGAGCCACAAATTATCACCACTTTTACGGCACTTGATTTGGAGCTAGTGGTATCTAACGATATGATTGTAATACCTCTTGAAACGTTCCTTGGACCGAAAGCAAAATACCGACCGCAATATCCTCAATATCTTCTTCAAAGGTTTGATAAGCCCTATATCGTACCGTCGATACTGACAATTTTATCAAAAAAGTACAATTCAATCGACCCTAATGACCATTCGCTTTTGAGTGATATGGTTTACTACGGAAAAAGCTATGAGTTTACTCGTGCGATATTGCCTGATGTAGCCGACTCGCTCGTGATTGCGTACCCGGACTCAAACATGACCAAAATTTGGAATTCACAAGATTTGGTTTGGGGGTATTTTATTGATAATAAATTACTTTACGAAACCAATGCTCGCACCAAAGAAAAATACCTCGGCGACCGTCCGAAGGTGCAAGAAATAGGAAACGATTGCCCTGGCCGCATCGCTCAATGGCTCGGATGGCGAATTGTGAGCCGTTACCGAACCGAAAACCCTTCAATTTCGTTGATGGATTTGATGAAAAACTCAAATGCCCGTGACATTTTCGAGAAATCGAAATACAAAGGACAATTGGAAGATTAAAAAGTTGGCAGTAATAAAGTACACAGTTGGCAATATTATTTTTTATCGAAGACAAAATTTATTTTAAGGATAGCATTTAACGACCGTTGTAAGGTAAATAATCATGGCAAAAAGAAGTAGTAGTTTTGGAGCGGGTGTTTCGGAAGTAGATAAAAAAAAAGTTACAAAAGAAGGTTTCAAGAAAGCATTAAAGATTTTTAGATTTACATTACCCTATAAAGGTACATTTGCCATCGGTTTTATATTCTTAGTTTTGTCGCAAATAACCTCCATGAGTGTGCCTTTGTTGATGGGGCAAATGGTTGGAGCCATTGTTTCGCCTAAAAAACTATCAGCCGCTGTGCAAACGCCAAATATGATGGGCGGAAACATTGGAATTCAAAAGTTTCAGAACATTTTTAGTTCAACTAATAACCTCACTCTCAACGAAGTAACATTTCTTTTTGTTGCCTTGCTTATCATGCAAGCGGCGTTTTCATTTCTACGAGTTTATACTTTTTCAAGAGTTTCGGAGCGTTCGATGCGTGATTTACGTAAAGAACTTTATACAAAAATTATCACTTTGCCGATTTCGTTTTTTGAAAAAAGCCGAGTTGGCGAACTCATGAGCCGCATCACATCAGATGTTACTCAGCTTCAAGATGTACTTTCTATAACGCTCGCCGAATTATTCCGCCAAGTTTTTACGCTTGTTGGCGGAGTAGTACTGATTTCTATGCTTTCGGGAAAACTCACACTTTTTATGCTTTCTACATTTCCATTTTTGGTATTAGCGGCCATTGTTTTTGGGAAATTTATTAGAAAAAATTCTAAAAAAGTACAAGACGAATTGGCTCAAACAAACATCATCGTAGAAGAAACACTTCAATCTGTCAATGTTGTAAAAGCATTTACAAATGAGCGTTTGGAAGTAAATCGCTATGATACTTCTATCCAAAGAGTAGTTGATTATGCCCTAAAAGCAGCAACATTCAGAGGTGGTTTTATTTCGTTTATTATATCGGTTTTATTTGGTGGCGTTGTGGGTGTTGTTTGGTATGGTGGAAATTTAGTATTAACAGGCGAACTTGCCTTTCAAGATTTATTTACTTTTATACTTTATACTGGTTTTATTGGTGGTTCGGTTGGTGGCTTGGGCGATATGTATGCTCAAATTCAACGCACGGTTGGAGCTTCAGAGAGAATTCTGGAGATTTTGGACGAAGAATCAGAGGTTGATGTAAGTAAAAAACTAGTATTCAAGAAAGCTGATGGAAATATCATATTCGATAAAGTGGGTTTTGCGTATCCTTCTCGTCCCGATGTAACAGTTTTGAAAGAATTATCGCTTACAATCAAATCGGGTGAAAAAATAGCTATCGTTGGTCATAGCGGAGCAGGAAAATCAACCATTGTACAGCTATTAATGAAACTTTACCCACTTAAAAATGGCAAAATAACCATCGACGGACAAAACATTGCTACGCAAGACGTAACCGAGCTTCGAAGTAATATTGCAATTGTACCACAAGAAGTAATGCTTTTTGGCGGAACTATCTACGAGAACATTGCCTACGGAAAACCTAATGCCACTCACCAAGAAGTACTGGATGCTGCCCAAAAAGCAAATGCTTATGAGTTTATTGAATCTTTCCCTGATAAATTTGAGACAGTTGTAGGTGAACGTGGCGTGAAACTTTCGGGAGGACAACGCCAGCGTGTAGCTATTGCCCGTGCGATTTTGAAAGACCCTTCGATTTTGATTCTTGACGAAGCCACAAGTGCTTTAGATTCTGAATCAGAAAAATTAGTGCAAGACGCCCTCGATGAATTGATGAAAAACCGCACGACTATCATCATTGCTCACAGATTGGCTACGATTAGAAATGTTGATACAATTTATGTTTTGAAAGATGGTGAAATCGCCGAATCGGGAAGTCACGATGAATTGATTTTGAAAGCAGAAAATAGCCCCGAAGGTGGAATTTATGCAAACTTGGTGAAATTACAGTTTGATAACGTAAATTTTTTAGTCGAATAAACGTAGACAAATATGAATCCTTTTAAAGATACACTTAAAGAATATGACCTTCGCCACACTGGCTGTCGGGCAGATATTTTGCAATCTTTCCAAAATAATAACCACGCACTTTCGCATGGAGATTTGGAAGCACTATTTGGGCAACGCTTCGATCGTGTTACAATCTATCGTACGCTCAAAACTTTTGTCGAAAAAGGTATTGTACATAAAGTTTTAGATGACGAGGGTGGTACAAAATACGCCATCTGTAAAGTATCGGAGTGTAGCCATGAAAACCATCATCATGACCACGTACATTTCAAATGCTTAGTGTGTAATAATACTACTTGCATCGAAAGTTTGCATATTCCTTCCATTAACTTGCCAGAAGGCTATAAACGTACCGAAGTAAATATGTTGATACAGGGAACTTGCCCTACTTGCGTTTAGTGAATCGTAGTAATATACATTACTTAACTTCTAAACAAGGTATCGAATTAGATTTCAAATTATTCATTTTTTATCTTTATGTATTATTATAAAAGTTTGTCTTTTATGGTAATGATTTAGGCACTGAAGTTGTGTTATTTTTTGTTGTCAAGAATAAGATTTGATGGAATTTTATCAAATCTATATGATAATATTATGGTTTTGATAATAATATTATTGATTGTATTCAAATGCTTCAAAAATCGGATAAACTTTTATTAATTGCTTTATCCGTGGGATTAGTTTTCCATGGTACTATCTTTTTTTTTACATTCGATGAAACTTACGATTCTTTTGTACATATATTCTTCGCCGACCATTATGCCCGCTCATGGTTTGAGCCTTGGGACAATCGATGGTACACAGGCTTTAACGTAACTAGCTATCCTCCTTTAGTACATCAGCTTACGGCATTGTTATCTTTTGTATTTGGTTTAAGGATCGGTTTCGTATTATTGGCAATTTGTACCGTACAATTGCTAATAGTTGGGGCTTATCGCTTCTCTAAGCTTTGGACAACCCCAAGAGCTGCTGGATATGCTGCTATTTTTACTTGTTTTGCATCATCAATTATTGAAACCTTACATTTGTTTGGGCAAGTACCAACCTTAATGGGCATTTCGTGTCTATTAAATGCCCTTCCCGAAATATATAGATGGATTCGCTATGGAAAGCATTATCGCCTAGCAACCGCTTTGTCGATTATGGCTGTAGGTGTCACATCTCATCATGTAACTACTATTTTTGGAATGGTTTTTTTTGTGGCTCCTGTCATTGGTTTAGCCGTACTTGACAGTCGAATCGAAAAAAATAAGGTTGAAAATCAAAATAACTGGGGGCTAAGTCTCTCAATGCGAGAAGTTCTGAAACATGGATTTTTGCCCTTAAAAATTACAATTTTAGATTTCCTCAAAGAAACTTGGCTAAAACGTAAACAAATTATGCTATTCGGTTTGGCAATACCCATTGTGATGATGTTTGTGTTTCCTTATTTTTATTGGTCAAAAACCGACCCCATCACTCAGGTATCAATCCCACATGGCTCGCGTGACTCATTTATAGAAGTTCCATCGTCTGGGCTAATGTTTTTTTTAATTCCACTTGGTATAGACCTACTCTTGCTTCCTTACATATTTTCGAGAGTTTTGACAAAACGAAATATTTTTATTGGCTTATCTTTTACACTCCTACTTTTATTTGGCACGGGCGGAACAACGCCTGTTCCAAAGTTAATGCTTGGCGAGGATGCCTTTAATATTCTCACACTTGATAGGTTTACTTTTTGGGCTTCAATTATTGCTATTCCTTTCATTGGAGAGTTTTTCTATCGCCTGATCGAAGGAGACTTTAGGGACTATTTACGTTTACAAATTGGTATCTGGCCATATCATTTAATTTGGAGCTTTATAACTTTAGGCTGCATTACATTGGTCATATTTATTATAAATTTAAGCACATTTAGACCTTTACAGCCCTCTACAATTGATACAAAGCCTATTATTCAGTTTTTGGAGAGAGACCAGCATGATAAATGGAGATTTTTGACTTTAGGGTTTGGCGACCAAATGGCATGGCTCTCGGCTCAAACAGTTTCACAGTCGGTTGATGGCAATTACCATTCTGCCAGAAGGCTACCCGAAATGACTACTCGACCACTCGAACGCCTCGAAAACTCAAAATTCAAGGGAATTCAAGGTTTAGGTTCGCTGCAACAGTTTCTAACAATACCAGAAAAATATTATTTGAAATTCGTTTTTTCAAACGATAAGTTCTACGATCCTATCTTATATTTTTCAGGATGGGAACGTATTCAAAGACTCGAAAATGGGATAATGGTTTGGCAAAAACAAGATATCCCACCATTACCTTCAGTGTTGCCTGAAAAAAACCTACCAAAATTTGTAAAAATTTACTGGGGAATAATGCCTTTATTAGCCTTATTATTGGCCTTTAGCATTAATTTACTTTTTGTTTGGTATGCTCGTTTTCAGAAAAAAAGCAAGTATGAAGACGGCTACGAAAAGGATTTCCTAACCCTACCCACTATCAAAACACGATTGTTTATTTTAATGGGTATTTGGATATTTACCCTCTCAACAATTATTATTACTGTATTTGTCAGATTATTATTAAGTTCGCCCAACGATTCTCCAACAAAAGTCCTAACCGCTTATTATGATGCCGTTGACTTTAAGTATTTCACAACAGCTCACGGATATTTTAACCCCAAAACTCGTTCGTCATTTGAAGATTATTTTATCAAACTTTCAGTAGAAGATGGGATTTTAGCTTCATACGCTAAATTAGATAACTTATACATTGTAGAAACCAAAATAGACGATGAAACCTATGAATTAAAGGCAACTGCGGAGTGGATTACCCCTGTTGAGCAGTATATTACAGAAAATATTCACAAAGCAGTAAGATATAATGGCAAATGGTATATTGAGCAACCAAAGTTTGACCCAACAACTCCTCCCGATACATTTATTGATGAGGCGTTTTTGAGTATATACGGTCATGGAAAAAGGAAAGCAGGAGTCGAGCCAACTGCTCATGAAGATTTTATCGACCGCCCTGAAATAAAAATATTGAGTGCCCGAATGATAAAACTTGACAGTACTTATGTTGTGGTTGGAGAGCTTCAAAATATTGATAATCAGCCTGCTCATATTACTATCCAAGCTAATTTATTTGACGAATATAAACGCCGTTTGGTAAGCTATAATGCTAAGTATGTGACCATACATCGAATCATGCCGAAAGAAACAATACCATTCAGAATTGAATTTGAAGAAACTGCTTGGGTAAAAAAAGATGATTTAGACCCAGCCAAATTTAATCCAAAAGAGTTTACTAAATTTGATTTTAAGATTCCTCCTAAAATATTCAAATTAATGGTAAAAGCGGTGGTGAATAAAAATGATGTTTATCGGTCGGTCGGTGTGCAAAGTGTAAAAGAAGATGGCACCAAAATAGTGGGTGATGTGCTAAATTATGGCACGGAAGAGGTAAGTATACCTAAACTTTTGATAGCCTTTTATGATAAAAACAATAAAGTAAAATGGGTAGATACACATTTTTTAAGATATAGTATAAGACAACAACGCATGAGAGGTTTTGTTATTGAACGAAGTATTCCTAAAAATTATAAGGATGTTTATATAGGTACAGATGATGATTTTTATGTAAACGGATTACCGAATAGCTCATTCCATGTACCAGCCCAAACGAAGATGCTTGAAAATCATATTTTACTAAAAAGTTCAGAAAGCGTAAGTATTCGGGTAGATGCTTTCATCGGCAACCCAACCATTTATTGATGTATCTTAAAAACAAAAAATATCTTTGGGGATTATTTCCAATCTTTTTGGTTGGAATTGTGATTGCTTATTTTTTGTTTTTTCAAAGAAAAGTCATCATTTCTACTTCATCAGATAGTCAATTTTTTTTTCAATTTAACTTACCTAATTCCTTATATGCGGGCAGTAAACTTTCAATAAAATTACCCCAACATACTCCAAACTGCCAACTATTATTAAACTCATCGTGGGGAACATGGTGGTTAGACCTTTCCAAAAATGAGTTCTATATTCCAGATTCTGTAATGATGCAATCGGGCTTACTTGATATTAGTTTATTTTACAACAAAAACATAATCGCCGAAGCACAAATTTTCATAAAACCGCTTCAAGCATTCGAGCCACTGGAAACATTTTTGGGTTCTAAATCAATTATTGCCGATGGAGGTGAACATTGGTCTATGATTACGGCTATTCCTACAGATAAATTTATCAATCCAGTTTATGAAAACACACCAGTACATTTTAGCTTTAAACGCCCAAATGGGAATTCTGAAGCCTACGATATTCCGACAAAGCACTTAGTTTCCTTCAAAAAAATATATAGTCAACAAAAAGTTGGTAAAACAATTATAAGTATGAAGGCAGCAAATGCCGCTGGAAAAGAAAAAGAGTTACTTGAGATTCCTGGATATCCAAGGCCCTTTAATATTGAAAACGACGAGTTATATCTTTATGCCGATGCTCGTCAATATTTTAAATTAAAAACTGGCATTATTAAAGATAAGTTTGAAAACGTTGTAAGCAATGGAACGTTGGTCTCCATAAATATTAAAGACACTGATGGTTCATATCGGCAACTTACCTCATACACAATTGGTGGCATTGCAAGGTTGATGATTCAAAACCCTAATATAGCTGGCACAATGCAGATTTCTGCAAATATCTACGGCGATGTTGAAAGCAATCAATTAAATATTCAATTTCAAGAAACTATAAAAGATTTTAAGATCAGTTATAATAAGCAAACCGAAGTACTAAAGATTGGTCCATTGATTGGTGCGATGAGCCAATACATAGCCGATGGTGCTGAAGTGGAAGTAGTACTAAATCCACGACAGGAAAACCTTAAAGCCTTGGTAATTGAGGGATATGCAAAATTTAATCTCAAACAAGAACAACATCCAAATGGCGAAATGACTATTAGGTTCGCAGGTATTGAAAAACGTATTAATATTCAATTAGAGGTTAAGGATAAAAACAAAAATGATAAAAGACCGTAAATTTTTTAAGGTGATTTTTTTCTTAGGGATAATCCTATTATTGGCCGTCGTTACTGGTGGCGTAGGGAAGGTATTGGTATTTCTGAGTAAAGGTGGCAATCGAGCGGATTTACTGAATATTCCACCAGAATTACCATCAGAATATACACCAAAGGTTATCTGGTTAAATGATGACACCGATACTGGCCGCCCGATGGAAAGTTTTAATAGAAATATAATTGCGAAAGACTACGTGAGAGCGTTGTATCAACGCAATTTGAGTTTACTTACCGCCAAACCTGATGGAATCAAAGAATATTTTACCCTTGATGCTCGTCCTAAAATATTTGCCCAAATTAACTTAGTATCCAGTTCTGAGACGATTATCGAAAGAGCAGAAATTAATCATAATTTAAAACTACACTTTTATTCAGCCGATGGGCAATTGGTGTCATTTACTGACCGTTTTGTTGAAAGTCGAGAGCGTGTAAAAAACAAAGAAGGTCGATTATTGGCCTCGAAAGTAGAATACGCTGACTTTAATACTTTGATGCAGTTGGATGATGGATATTGGCGAATCAAACACTTGGTGCGAATGCCACCTAACACCATTCCCGATACGCTCATAGCTGATAGCACTAATCGAAAAGCTTTTTTTTTAGAAAAACTCAAAAGCATTAAAGGTATCAATTATTATCCCAGAGATACCCCTTGGAAAGATTTCTGGATAACCTATAATTCTGTTACTACTCAAAAAGATTTTAAACTAATCAAGAAATTAGGGTTTAATACTATACGAATTTTTGTAAATTTTGAGCAATTTGGAAAAGGCAACGTTGTGCCCGAAATGATTCAAAGACTTGAGAATGTATTAAATACAGCTACGGCAAATAACCTTTCAGTAATTGTTACGCTATTTGATTTCAATTCAAATTACTCATTGCTCAATTTTCCTGCCAGCGACCGCCAACTCGAAACACTGCTCACTACATTCAAAAACCACCCTGCCCTATTGGCCTGGGATTTGAAAAATGAAGCAGACCTTGACTTTTTCTATCAAAATCGAGAAGAAGTAAAGGAATGGTTAAAGTTTATTATTAAAAAAGCCAAAAAATATGATTCAATACACCCGATTACTGTTGGGTGGGCATATCCAGAAAATGCCGATTATTTAGCCGACGAATTTGACTTCGTGTCATTTCACTATTATAAAGAAGCAACAAAACTTGGAGAAGCAATTGATAGTTTAAGAATAAAAGTCATTAATAAACCACTCGTTTTAAGTGAATTTGGCTTATCGTCTTACAGGAGCAAAGTGTTTCCTTATAATCAGACCGAAACTCAGCAGGCCGAATATTTTAGAGATATTCAGGAAGTCTTAAAACAAAAAGGAAATATACCATCAATCTATTGGACTTTATACGACTTTACATCGGTTTCGTCTGATATTGCTGGTTGGAGACCTTGGCAACGCAACAATCAAAAATATTTTGGCATTATCGGTGCGGATGGATCATTGAAAAAGATTGGGAATTTTATTATTCACCCTGAACAAATAATTAAAAAATCTTTCATTGAATCATTTCCACATTACTCATTCCTCTATATAATTATTTTTTTATTATTGGTAGCTGCTTTTATAAAGCGAAATTTTATTTTTAGTTTATTTAACAAAATACTGAAATGACGCATAAGCGACTTAAAGTAGCTATAATTTCGAGCTACCCACCCGGCAAACGTACACTCAATGAGTATGGCTATTATATGGTAAAACATTTTAGAGCCAAGCCCGATGACTACGAAAAAATAATACTAATTTCTGATGAACTGCCCGATGGACAAAAATACAATTTTCCGAATGCCTCAGTGCCCATAATTGAAGAGCAAGTTTGGAACTTTAATCGATGGACAAACCCACTCAAAATCTTAGCGGCAGTTCGTAGATCAAAGCCCGACGTAGTTTTATACAATATTCAGTTTCTTACATTTGGCGATAAAAAAATACCTGCAGCCTTAGGCTTGCTTACGCCGCTGCTCACTAAACTTTCGGGTTATCCATCGGTTGTGTTGTTGCATAATATTTTAGAGCAGGTAGATCTTAATGCCGCTGGTATTACTCAAAATAAAATCTTAGTTAAGATATACAACTTTATAGGGTCATTGCTCACACGGTTTATCTTATCGGCAGACTTATTGGCGGTAACTATACCCAAATACGTAGAAATTTTGGAAGAAAAATATAAGGCTAAAAATGTAGTATTGATTCCACATGGAAGTTTTGAAATACCACCAATGCCCGATTTTAGTCAAGTAGTAAAACCTTTTCAGGTAATGGCATTTGGTAAGTTTGGCACCTACAAAAAGGTAGAAACTATGATTGAATCCGTAGAATTAATAAGAAAACGAACCAAACTTTCGATAGAAATAGTAGTTGCAGGCACTGACAGCCCCAATACTCCAGAATATTTGAAAAGCATAGAAAAGCAGTTTTCTAATGTAGAAAACCTTAGATTTACGGGTTATGTAGCCGAAGAAGACGTACCACGAATTTTCAACGAAAGTGCCTTAGTTGTTTTTCCATATACCTCCACAACCGGCAGCTCAGGTGTATTGCACCAGGCTGGTAGCTATGGAAAGCCCGCCATAATGCCAAATCTCGGCGACTTGGCGATGTTGGTAAAGGAAGAAGGGTACGGCGGAGAATTTTTCGAACCAAACGATGTCGAAAGTTTAGCAAACGCCATTCAAAAAGTTTTGGAAGATGATGAATATAGGATTCGTCTCGGACGCCAAAACTATTTTGCTGCCGCTTCTTTGCCAATGGAAGACCTCATCGATTGGTATTATTTACACTTTCAACGCTTCTTGAAAAAATGAAAACATACCATCGTGACAAACAAAACTAACATCAATAATATTTGTACATGAATTACTTGTTTAAAACTTTGATGATAGTTTGAAATAAGTGCAATCTGAGCGATTCCGGCAATGATGGTAATCCAGACAGGCTGATGCTGGTCAAGACTAAGATGATAATAAACAAAAACATTTGAACAAGCAAAGAGTGCCGTTGCAACTGCATATTGCCATAGCAATGGAGCAATAGTTATATATTCTTTTCCAAATAAAATAGAAACTAAAATTTCTGGGTAAAAATAACAAAACCCTACGATTGCAGCTGCCATTGTAGCAACCAATCCGAGTCCACCAAAGAAATACTTTATGTGGCTTTTTCCTTCTTTTTCAAGTTTTATTACTATTGGAAAAAGCATGGTAACTACCGTCCAAGTACCAAAATAAACAATTCTACCGATGAGTGCCAAGGCAGCATATAGCCCAGCTTCAAAAGGTTGATAAAAGTGTTTGACTAATAGAATATCGCTATTGTTGATTAGTATTTGACTGCACTCATAGGCCAATATAGTTAGTAAAAATTTGGTGATACTTTTATATTCAATGTTAATTTTTGGGGATAATTTAGAATAATGAACTCTCGAAAACCACCAAGTTACCAAAAAAGAAACTATCAGTCCAATCGCCACACCATTCACACCGTATCCTGCATAAACTAAGGCAATACTTACAAAAAGCCTTACCCACATTTCATATTGATAATTAAATGCTAATTTTTTGTAGTTGAGTAAGCCTTGTAAAACGCCACGGTTTACACTCATTAGAAGATAAACTGGAAGCCCAAGTCCAAAGATAATGAATGGAAAATAGGAGCTTGTTTGAAAGAAATCTTGCAAAAAAAATGATAAAATCTCTACGAAAAGCATTAAGATAAAGCCAACGAATAGAGCTTTTTTGATCAACCAACCAATAAAAGCTCCTTTTAATTGTAGATTTGTATCACCTTCAAATGTAGCTATATACTTTGCGGCAGTAAGCTGAAAAGCCAATGCAAAAAAAGAAACCATCAACATAAACGTTATAATCAAGCTCGCCTCCGAAAAATCGCTTGGTCCTAGCCATCTTCCAAGTACAAGGTTTATGGAATAATTTCCCGCACTTACAACAAGCGTGCTTACGAATAAAAAACTTCCGCTCGTTACAAGTTTCTTTTCGTCGTTCATTACAGTTGCAGCCAAATGATAGCTGTAAATTTAGTAATGTGTAATAATTCTTGAAGTTCACTATTTTTATTGAGCTTCACAATCATTGATCCTCCTTTATCGGTTATTATTTTTTGAGTTGTGGCCAGTGCATTCACACCTACAATATCGGTTGCACTTACTTTTCGGGCATCAATTGTTAAATTCGAATATTTCCTTGCCAAGTCATTCAATTTTTCTTTATAAACCAATGCCCGTTCAGTCGTAAAATCTCCATCAAGTTCAATAAATTCCATGTGTTTTGATGTTTTAGTATTTTCTGGCTATTTCTGATAGTTGCCCTAAAATTTTTATAGAATCCTTAAATGAAAACTTCGAGCCACATTCGTGTACCCATCTTTTAAGCGGTTGTTCACAGATAAGTTTCTTAACGATTTCGGCTCCATAATACTTTTTCATTCTCAAAAATATCTCAACATCAAACAACCAGCTAGTAAGAAATGGCGTATTAAACATATTTTCGGCCACTTCACGTTTCATGATTTTTGCTCCGCATTGAGTATCCTGTATTTCCAGTCGCAAAATAGTACGAATTATTTTATTGATAATCTTACTGATTATGTCTCTCGAAGATTGTTTAATAATGTTTGCACCCATTCGATTGATTCTCGAACCTGCCACAAGTTTATAATCAGACGCAGATAATGTTTTGGCCAAATCATCAAAATCAGCAAAATCGGTCGATAAATCGGCATCTAGGAAACCAATATAATCGAGTGATTTATCTTTCACTAAATATAGAATACCTAGACGAACCGCTTCGGCTTTTCCACCGTTTTTTTCACAATCGTAAATAGAAATATATCCTTCTTTACCTTGTTGAAATTCTTTCAAGACTTCAAGAGTTTTATCTTTGCTTCCATCATTTACAAAACAAATATGATACCCATGATTATTGCTCACAAAATTTGCAAATTCTTTTGTTTTGAGCCTTTTCTCCTCGTTATAGCATGGAATAACAACACCGATGCCATTTTTTATCAATAAGCCCGACTTTACTACTCCTTTTTGTTGTAGTTCGTTAACGTTAATTTTTATATTCAACAAGCGTTTAACTCTTACGATTACTTCATTTATTCTTACGGGTTTTTCTATATAATCATTTACACCCATATTGAAAACTTCAACAATTGTTTTCTCTTCGTTTTCGCCCGACATAATTATAATCGGTATATTTGAAGAGAGTGCCGTTCGGATATAATCAATTACCTCATAACCAGATTTGATAGGCATATTAAGGTCAATGATAGCCAGATCGGGTTGATGAGAATCAAAAAAATCAATTGCCTCTTGGCCATTGCTGGCACTGAGTACCTCGAAACCAACCTCAATGAGCTTATATTCAATTGATTTCAAAATCATTGGCTGGTCATCAGCGGCAAGTATTAGCATTTTTTTAATTTTTTTTCAAATCCCTATTTGAATAATTTGATTACTAAGACGAAAATAATCGTCAAAACCATATTTATTAATTTGTTAATAATCAAATTTTTAAGGCTGCGGCGAATAGTCGCTTCAGCGAAACTTCTCACATTACGTATCTAATTCCTTATGTCTCATTACTGAAAAAGTAAATAATCAGTATATAAAACATAGCAATCTTCAGTCCTCAAAAGGTAAAAAAAAGGCTTTTCCTTACCACTTTGAGCATTTTTACTAGCTCTTTACAATTATTGGATATAAAATTTAGCTTTCTCAGTACTAATTGATACTGAAATATTCATGAATAAATAAATTGGCATTTAAAAGATTTTGGCATCGACATGTCAATAACGATACCAGTTTTATAGCCAAAAAGGCTTTTCATTTTTCATTTTGAGCATATTTACTCAAAGTATTTTCTTACCATTAAGATTTTTATAAATTTCTTAGATGAACCAATAATTTGGCATGGGTTCTATAATTTGCTTAATTTTACTTTTTTTAATTATATATAAATAAAAATCTCTTAAATTATCAAAAGTATTGGATGCAATATGCAATTATGCTTAATTGCTAATAATGACGTCATAAATATCCTATAAAGGTCTTTTACTAAACATTATCGTTTTATTGTAGACATTAAATGAGATTTGAAGACAACATTTAATAAACGCTTAGGAGTATTATTATTAAGTCTATAAAGATCCGAAGCTAATTTGAAGCAGATTTACTTTCCGATTTAAAAAAATAATCCCATCCAAAGGGTATGGCTATTTTGCTTTGTGTTGAGTGAATGGTTTATTGAGAACAAACCAAATTAAAACTCCACATCCACGAGTTTGATTACACAAAATAGTCTTTTGAGTTATCAGAAAAGACAAAAATATCATTTGAATTCACAATAAAAGTCACCAACAAAGGAGGTAAATTTATACCCTAAACTTGCAAATAAGTGCTAAATATGTAACCGTCATACGTTCCTTTAATATTGACATCAAGAGATAAAAAAAACTTCAATTAAGTACTAATACGAAAATAATCAAAAAAATAAAATAGTTAATTTATTGATATTCAGTATTTTATCGCTGAGGAGAACCGTCTCGAATACTTTATATCATTTCTTGTGTCGTAGTACTTAAAGTTTAAAATAAGTGAAAAAATCACTCCCGAAAGAGATGTGCCTTTTTTTTCTGACTAAACTAACTCACAATAAGCTACATGCTAACATTATTTGGACGATAACTCCTATAAATAGTACGTAAAAGTTTGCTTTTTTTAGTCAAAAAAGTTCATAATTAATTTTGAAAAATCACACCAATAGGATGAGATTTTTCTAACATTGCTATGAGGTTTAATACAAATCCTTGAATTCGGACAAAATTAGGAAACAACAATACATACATTTTAGACATTTATTATATCCGTTTAGCCATAAGATTTTATAGAACGGTAAATATTGGACAAGTCCACAGAAAGGTAATAAGCTGATAGACAACGATTTAGCTATAGATAAATAAATCAATTAAAATCATTTTATTACTTATTTCAAAAACTTTAAGATATTTGTTTAAAATATTTTAGTCTTAAATTCTTTTAATAGAAGTATTAATGGAAAAGTCAACTTTAAAAAATTATACCCTCAAGAATATCAATTCGATATATAAAAAATCAGATAATGCCATTTACACTTTCGCATACACTTGCTATTTATCCATTCAGAAAGTTCTGTGGTAAGTATCTATCTTTTTCGGGTTTATTTATGGGTAGTATGGTGCCAGATTTCGAATTTTTCTTCAGAGTTACCCTTTACGCCGTATGGAGTCATACTTTTTGGGGAGTATTTTTGTTTGATTTGCCCCTTGCCCTTTTATTGGTATTAATTTTTCATCAATGGACAAAAAAAGCATTGATTTTACACCTTCCCACTTTTCTTTTTCAACGTTTTTTTAATCGTGTAAATGAAAATTGGTGGCTATTTTTCAAAAAATCCCTGTTTAAAGTTATTATTTCTATACTTATTGGCATTTTTACGCATTTTGCTTGGGATAATTTTACGCATGAACCGAATTATATTTCTCCTATATATTTTGATTTTCTTGAATCAGATTTAAACATTTTTTCAATAAAAATCAAGTTGTATCAATTTTTGCAAGGGCTTAGCTCAATCATCGGCATGGCAGGATTTTTGCTTGCTGTTTATATGACCCCACAAAAAAATGTGAAAGATATTATTACGAAAAAAGCTAAAACAGGATATTGGCTTAGAATAATGAGCTGTTCTCTTTTAATAATCATTGTTCGATATTTAATAGGCGTACCAAGCGAAAAACCTTTTGGACAGATTATTGTCATTTCAATTAGTGCCTTTCTCATAAGTACAATCATTGTGTCTTGGGTTTACAAAAACAGTCATAACCAATTATCAGATGAAACTTCCTAGTTTATTGTTGACTCTACTTATTTTGCCAATGATGGTGTATTCACAATCAGCAATGGATAAGGGCTTCCGAATGCTTGAAACTGGAAAGTTTGCCGACGCGGCAATTTTTTTTCATGATTATCTAAAAAAAGACTCCCTCAACCAAACAGCACTTATTTGCTACGCTCGTGGCGTTGGGCTTTCGGGTAAAACCGACATAGCTAAAGACGTTCTTAAAAAGCTTCAGACAAGATTTCCGAACAACTACGAAATCGACATAAATATGGCAGAGGCTCAAATGTGGAGCAAAGATTTTGTGAAGGCTCTCGCTTTGTATGATGATTTGGTTAGGCGTGATACGACGAGTTTTGCTGCACTTTTGGGCTACGCAAATGCTTTTTCAGAATCTAAAAAATACATTGAAGCATTAAATTATGTAGAGAAAGCGTTGAAAGTAAGCCCAAATAACGCAAATGCAATGATGAGTCGAAAGTTTATGAGGTTGGGTAGAGGTGGAATTTTGGCCAATGATGGAAAATTTGATGAAGCTATTGCTCTGTACAATCTAATTATGGCAGAAAATAGCAAAGATATTGATGCTTTGGTCAATAAAGCCCAGGTTTTGATGACTGCCGAACGGTATATTGAGGCGAAAAGTATTCATGAGATTTTGGTTGGTTTACCATCCAAAAAAACCGACGGCTATTTAGGCTTATCAATGGTTACAAATAAATTAAAAAATAATGATAGTGCTTTATTTTGGGCGAGAAAAGCCGTAGAAACAGCTGATTCTACCAATACTTTAAAGGCAAATTTGGGTTTGGTGAATGCTTATGCATGGAAGAAAGACTTTAAATCTGCATTTGTGCAGCTTGAAAAACTCAGAACGGCGTATCCGAATGATGCGGATGTGATTTCAGCATACGGACGAATTAATATTTGGAGCAAAGAATTTACGAAAGCATCAAAATATTATCAAAAATTACTGTCGTTGGTTCCATCTTCATTCGATGGAAATTTAGGTTATGCAGATGTTAGCCATGCACAAGGACTTGATAATGAGTCGTTTAAGTATGTAAGAAAAACCTTGGAATACTTCCCTAATCAGAGAGATGCCCTCCAGTTTTTGGAAAAACTACACATAGCTCATGACCCTACAATTTTTACACACGTTTTTTTTAGTAAAGATAATGGCGGAAATGTATCTCAAAATTATCGTGCAAAAATTAGCCTTGACCCTCACGCTCTTATAAAGATATGGTCTACTTACTATCAGCGTTCAGCACAAAACTTAAAAGAATCTAATAGTACTTTATCCAGTATCCAGCAAATAAGTACAGGTGCGAGCTATCGAATATCTGGTGCAATCAAATTGTTTGCAGAAGCCACTTTGGTTTCAACACTCAAATATAACCGAATCATTGGCGATGCTGGTTTGGAACTAAATATTGGAAAGTACCAAATTTTAGAATTAAAGTTTTATAACGAAATGCAATCTTTTACGGCAAGCCTCATTGATAGAAATATTAGAATGGATAACATTCAAGCAAATTATAATCTAAGTTTGCCATTTAAAGTGGGACTTTACTCTCAAATGATAAATACCCGCATTTCGGATGATAATCAAAGAAATTTATTATTTTTATCGGTTTATTATGACTTATTACAATCTCCTATCCTCAAAGCAGGAATTAATTTAAGTATTTTTAGTTTCAAAAAACAAGTACCTAAAGTTTATTTTAGTCCCAATATTTTTAAAGGATACGAACTATTTGCTGCATCCGAAAACGTTAATGAGCCCAAAGCAAAAAAACTGTATCAGATTACTGTTGCGGGAGGAGTTCAAAAAATAAGTAACGAAAAGTTTCAGAATATTTATCGTTTTGATATAAAAGCAGGGTGGCGTTTTAATAAGCGACTTTGGGCAATGCTCTATTTTATGCGGTCAAATTCTGCCGCCTCATCTGTTCAAGGTTTTACTTACAACGAAACGGGCATAAGAGCTCAATATATCATTCCAACAAGGCTTCTTTGATTTAGCTTACTCATAAATTGGGTAAAATTTAGTACTAATCGGATGTGCTTAGAAATAGTATGCTTACAAATCTGAACCTACCTGACAAACGATGTCCGACTATACCAATCATTTATTGCTGATAAAATTGTAACTTTGCTATCTTTCAATTGACTGCTGAATATTGATGTAAGTAAGTTATTTTGGTAATAGCTATGCTTGAAAAATATTTAATGTTTATCCAATCTTGATTAGTTAAAGCTCCTTGATGTCTCAAAAAACAAAAATACTTATTGCTCTCGGAATCGTCTATGTCGTTTGGGGTTCTACTTACTTGGGTGTCAAAATCGCTCTTCATACTTTGCCTCCGATGCTAATTTCATGTACACGGTTTTTGATTGGTGGCTCGCTTTTATTTGCGTTTACGCTACTCAGAGGACAAGGAATGCCTACGCTACAAGAAACTCGTAATGCAGCATTTATCGGTGTGCTGCTCAGTGGTATAGGCAATTGTGCAGTAGCTTATGCACTCATGAAGATACCTTCTGGTTTGGTAGCTCTTTTGGCAGCAACATTGCCTGCATGGATGATTTTGCTTGATTTTTTGTTTTTTAGTAAGGAAAAACCTTCCATGATTGGTATAATTGGTTTGGTTTTGGGCTTAGTTGGAATGGCCGTTTTACTTAATCCTTTTCAACAAATTGGCCAGCAAGAAGTTCCTGTTTTGGCAGCATTAATTGTTTTTCTTGGTTCAATTGCTTGGGCTTTTGGCTCGCTCAAATCTCCTTATATAGTATTACCGGATTCGCTGCAATCAACGGCTATTCAGATGGTAGTAGGTGGTTGTTTTTCTTTAATAATGAGCATTATTTTTGAGAAGAACCAATTTCAAGCCTTTCAGAATATGACTACAGAAACATATTTGGCGATGATTTATCTCGTACTAATTGGCTCTTATGTGGGGTATACTGCCTACGTTTGGTTGATAAATCATGCTCCGCCGCAGTTAATAGCCACATATGCGTATGTAAACCCAGTGGTAGCAATTTTCTTAGGTTGGATTTTCTTAGATGAACGTCTTACTTCTCGCTCAATGTTGGCATCAGCAATAATCTTGGCAGGCGTAGTAATGATGACTTTAGGCCGAAAAAGAAGACCAAAAGAGTTAGACATAAAACAGTAGTTTTCTACCTCAAAACTGCCATCAATTTCTTCGCATATTCATTATTTGGCTTTATTTGCAAAGCCTTTTGACTGTGCTTGCGAAACAACAGTTTTCATACCCAATTTTTGATAGGGTTCGGCTAATTTAGTTGACTTTAAAAACTTTGGATTTGATTTGCGTGATTGCATCGCTGCGAAAATTCTTTTAAGGGAAATAAAAAATAAGACAATGAATTTATAAAGTCCTGAGACAAAAGACATGAAACGGTTTTCCGCATTGGTTAGAGATAAGAGAAATTTCGCCGCAGCGACGATTCGCCGCCACGATAAAATACTAACTAATAATAAGTTACATCATTTCAATTTGTCAATTAATATTGCCTCATTACTTATATCCTTCATTACGAATAAAGAATGGGTAACTAAAAAACGTTTACAGAGTGCTTTGAATTGTGAATTCAACAAAAAAGACGCCCTTTGAGCGTCGTTTCTGTAATTTAGCTCCAAAGATATTTTAAATATTTTTTTGAAACACTATGTTTTATTTCGGAATGCCGAAGGCTTTGGCCACCTCATCAAAATTTGTATAGTCAACATTAGCTCGTGATTTTACCCCTCCAGGAATAATAACATAACGATAAACTAAGCCAGTAGTTGGTTTTCCTTGAATATCGAGTAATTCATTAAATGTGAAATTTATCCTTCCTATAGCCACCGATATATTATAGATAGTTAAGCCAGAATTTGTTTCGAGCATCATTGGCAATAGATAGGTCGGGCCATTTAAAAATATTCGGCTATATGCCAATACGACCCCTTTATCAATAATATCTTGTGTAATTTTTACATCATTAATTCTAAATAAATAATTTTTTTCGTTGATTTTCTGCCAATCTTCAAAAGAGGGAGTAAACCAATCAGAATAGATGACATTGATTATTCCACCTGTTCCCGATACTCCCGTTGTTCCTGTCGCTCCAGAACCTGGGTCTCCTTTTGGACCAGTTGCACCTGTAGCACCCGTTGCACCTGTTGCCCCAGTTGCCCCTTGTGGTCCTGCCGGACCAGTCGGCCCTGTTGCTCCAACTGTACCTGTTTCACCTTTGAGTCCTGGTATTCCTTGTGGCCCTGGGTCACCTTTTACACCTTGTGGACCTTCTGGCCCTTCACAACTGCTTAATGCTAAGCATCCCATCAACAGAATGCTGAAAGTAATTTTATTCTTGATTTTCATGATTTGGGTTAGGCTGGTTTTTGTTATTGGGAACAACCTTTATAACAAGTATTGTCAAAATTTATTCTAATTTATTTATATCAACCTTTTTTACTTAAAAAAATTATAAATTCCTAATAATCAGTTATTAAAAACAAAATAAACGCTAAACATAATTATTTTACCAAGCGTTTTCCTCTATAAATATCACCTTATCAAATAGGCTTTGAAATTTGTATAAATTTAACTTCTAAGCCTCTATCAAGTTTATTTTTTACAACCTTTATACTTACCTTACCTTTAGATTTTATTTCCCAAGTAGGTGTTTCGGCATTAGCCAGTGGCTGACCGTAAAGAGAAGTAAATTGTTTTGTCAATTCATTTTTAAGACTATCGTTCGAGACTTCAGTATTCATATAAATATCTAATTCGATACCTGAAACACGATTTTGTTTGTCCTTTTGGTAGAGAATATCAATAGTTTCAAGATTATCACTGTCAAAGGAGTAGCCAATATGAGATTCTTCTTCTTCAAAAAGTTCGGCTTTTTCTTTCTTTTTAACATCGCTAATATCATCGCCAAAATCAATGCCTCGGAGCATACCTTCGCCCGTACCCATAATTGTATGCAGGAGTTTCTGAACGTTACTTGTAGAAGCGTTCTTTGCTGAGGGAGGGCTTAAAACTTGCACTGTTTCAGCTTTTTCTGAGCTACTGCACTCAATAATAAACAAAGATAAAATTAAATAGTAAATTTTCATATTTTATGAATTAAAGGTATATTTTGAAAACACAAAATTTTAGTGAGTGGAGTGGTATTAGAATTCACGAGAGAGATTGAAAAATATCCTTTTTTCACCCACTCCGTTAATAGAATAATTTAATCGACCTACTACATTATACCAAGTCACTATATCAAGTCCGACCCCTCCACCAAATAACCATTTATTTGCAAATTTAGTATTATTTAGCTCGGGAAAGCTATTTTTTACATATCCAACATCAAAAAAAGTATTTATGTATGCTGCAACAGGTAAAGCATTAAATTGTTTCACCTTCAGATAATGGCTCAAATCAAAGATTTTATCAAACATTCGATACTTCATATTTGTCTTTAATAAACCATAACTTCGGCCATCAATTACATAAAGTTCGTAGCCTCTAACCAAATCATTTCTATAGCCCAATCCTTGGGTTTGTAAAAAAGGTTGTTTTTCAGGAAAAGATGACTTAGCTCTAAGACTATAATTTCCGTAAAAGTTTCGGCGTAAAGAAAAGTATTGGCTAACTGTCCCGCTTAAAACAAATTGATTGATATCGTCATGTGCCGAAAGCCCATATTTGATAGCATCAAAGCTTAGTCGATATCCTTTAAGAGCATATTGGCGATTGTCTCGACGGTCAAAAACGTAAGAATAACTAATTAAAAGATATTTCTGTTGGGTTCGTCCATCTAGAAAATAATTAGGATTTAGGCGAGCAATAGTATCGGCAATTTGAGTTTTGTTGTAAGTAATTTGTAGATATTGATTTTGAAAAAAGCCTGTTCGGCGAGCAAGAACTGCATACAAATTAAGGCGTTCACGTTGGCGTTTTTCACTATCAAAAAATTGAAATTTATCTTGCGAAGTTCTATAAACCATCGTTTTGTTAATGCCGTAATATCCACCAACCGAAAAAGTTGTTTGCAGGGTTTTATCAAGATAAGGCGTGCTGTAAGAAATCTCAAAATTGGGAATAAAACCTGCTTCCGCCCTGATTTTTAGTTGGTCGTTATTGCCCGTAAGGTTTGAATGTTTCCCGTAAAGGCCATAAATTGTACGGTTCAAATCATGTCCACGTTCGAACCACCATTCGTTAAAATTGCGGTCGGCTAAATAAAATACTGGTAGTACAACTAAATAGAGTCGTTCTTTTACTTCTACAATTACATCAATTTGCTGATTATCAACTTCTTCCGAAGTAACTTTTACCGTAACAAACAGATTATTATTTAAGATTTTCTTACGGTCGGCTTCAAAAAAATGGGACAGTTTAGCTTTTTTAAGAATATCACCTACTTTTATAGCCATATCTCTAAAAATAATCTTTTCTTTTGTGCGGAGATTACCTACTATTTTTATCTGACGAACGACCAAAGAATCATTAGCAAAAGATTGATAATGAATACTCTGTAAAAGGAGAAGGTAAATAAAAAATAGTCGTTTGGTCATTAATAATCGGCTATAAATAGTGGTGGTTTGAATAATATACGCGGTTTTTACACTATTTTAAACGTCAAATTTAAACTATTTTTTAAGAAAAGCCATAATATATTGCATCATCAAAATTGTAAAACTAACTTTAAGCAATATTTATGAAATCAACCGCTTCGGTAGTCTGATTAAAAACAAATAAGAATGGAAACTCTTTTTATAACCGAAAAACTGAAAGATTTATTGCCAAAAATCAAGGCTTTTGTAGAAAACGAACTATATCCACTCGAAACTACAGAGAACCTTGCCCATAACTTCTCGTTTGTTGAACCAATTTTACAAGAAAAAAGAGCTTTAGTAAAAAATGCTGGCCTTTGGGGTTTGCATCTACCCGAAGAAGACGGCGGCCTTGGACTTACGCTCTGTGAATTTGGACAAATCAGTGAGGTACTGGCAAGTTCGCCTTTTGGGCATTTTGTGTTTAATACACAAGCTCCAGACATTGGCAATACTGAATTGATGCACAAATATGCTCCTAAACACCTCAAAGACAAATATTTAAAGCCTTTGATGGATGGCGAAATTAGAAGTTGTTTCTCAATGACCGAACCCGAATTTGCTGGCTCAAATCCTACTCGAATGGGAACAACGGCCGTAAAAGATGGTGATGATTATATTATTAATGGACATAAATGGTTTACGTCTTCGGCCGATGGTGCTGCTTTTGCAGTTGTTATGGCCGTGACAAACCCTGATGCGGCTCCGCACAAGCGAGCAAGTCAGATTATCGTACCGCTTGATACTGAAGGTTACAAATTTATAAGAAATATTCCAATCATGGGACATGCAGGCGATAGCTGGGCAAGCCACGCTGAGGTAATTTATGAAAATGTGCGAGTTCCACAAGCCAATCTAATCGGTATGGAAGGTGCAGGTTTTTTACTGGCACAAGAACGCCTCGGGCCAGGTCGCATTCACCACTGTATGCGTTTTATCGGTATTGCCGAGCGTAGTTTTGATTTAATGTGTCGCTATGCCGCATCAAGAGAAATGGCCGAAGGAGTGATGCTGGGCGAAATGCAATTTATTCAAGGATTTATTGCCGAAAGTAGAGCCGAAATTGAAGCTGCCCGCCTTTTGGTGCTTCGCACGGCAAAAAATATCGACGAACAAGGAGCAGCTGCCGTGCGTGATGAAATATCGATGATTAAATTTTTTACTGCCAATATGATGCTCCGAGTAATCGACCGAGCAATTCAAACGCATGGTGCATTAGGAATGACGAGCGATATTTTGCTTTCGTACTGGTATGCTCACGAACGTGCAGCCCGAATCTATGATGGAGCAGATGAAGTACATAAATCAGCCCTAGCTCGTGGTATTTTGAAAGGTTATGGGCTAGATAAACGCAAAAAATAAAAAAAATTGGAGGTACATCTGAGTTAGTTGTGCCTCCATTTATTTAAACTGTATCCAACAAAATCCTAAATGTTGTACCTTTATCGACTTGGGTTTCTTTCACAAAAAGTTTGCCTTCGTGGTAGTTTTCGATAATACGTTTCGCTAAAGTAAGTCCTAAACCCCAACCTCGTTTTTTTGTACTAAAACCTGGTTTGAAAACCTTCCGAACATTCATTTTAGAGATTCCTTTTCCTGTGTCTCGTATATCAATCGCAATCGTTTTTTTTCCAGTTGGCGTAATCGTAACAAATAATTCCCCGATTCCACCCATCGCATCTACGGCATTCTTGCACAGATTTTCCACAACCCATTCCATTAAGTTTTTATTTAAGCTAACTTTCACATTATCAAATACTTTACTTTCGAAATGTACTTTTACTTTTGTAGAAATTCGACGCCCTAAATAAGCAAGTGTCTGTTGCACCAAAGGAGCGATTTCTTCTTCACTCATCTGCGGTACCGAACCAATATTGGAAAAACGAGTAGTGATAGTTTCAAGACGCTTAACATCCTTTTCCATTTCATCCCCAATGCTCCCATCAAAGTTCGGGTCAGAGCGAAGTACCTCCACCCAAGCCATCAAGGCCGAAATCGGTGTACCTAGTTGATGAGCGGTTTCTTTGGCCAACCCTACCCAAACTCTGTTTTGTTCGGCTTTGCGAGAAGAACTGTAAGCGATAAATGCCAACGAACCAAAAATCAAGAATGTGCCCAATAAAATATATGGAAAAAAACGTAATTGTTTGGCTACCAACGAATTACTATAAAAAAGTGATGTTTTATCCTTCCCTATCGAAAATTCAAAAGGTGGGTGTTCGTAAGCCATTTCCGAAATTTTGGTATATAAAATAGTTTCTTGTTCCTTTTGCTTCCAAGTTCGGGTTGAGTCTTTAAATTCTGAAATATTTATATTAGCAATAGGTACACCATTCTGAACAATAATAGCAGGAATAGTTTCGTTTGCATCTAAAACTTCTTGCACAAACGTATAGTCACAAGTATTTTCCAAACTCATTTCGATAAACGCTTTAATACTTGCAGCGTATAAAGTAACGTATCTTTTCTCTCGCTCTTCTACTTGTTGAGCGAGTTGATTAAAATAATATAAAACGCCAATTCCAATTGTAAGCAAAACCGCTATCGCCACAAAACGCCAACCTGTAATTTGCTCATAAATATTTACAAAAACTTCTCTTTTTGCCATAAATCTTAAATTTACCTTGAATAAAAACGCTCAATATCAAATCACAATTTAGTAAAACTATTTAGAAGTATTCTAAATTAAACATATTTCATTTATTTATTTAGCTTTGGGCAAACTATTTAACGCTTATTGTCGTAAGTAATTATAACTAAGTAACTAGTAAAAGCTTGTCAAATAAGCCAAAACTTGTCTTTTAACGTATTTCTTTCAATTAAATACATACAATAATTTTGAACCATCACACAGATTAACTAAAAAACTGTTTTTAAAATGCTTTTGAATTTTTGTATTTTTTTAAGTTAAACACGAAATAAACATTAAATTAATTTAGAACAATTCTAAATAAAAAAAACTGACAGAAATCTTATCGTTCGTAATGATTCTGACCGTAAATTTGCAAACTATTTTATATAATATGCACGGATTATTTAAAGCAATAACAATTTCGCATAAAAAAGCCTCCTTAAAGTTAAGAGGACAAATTGCACTTAACGAAGAAGAATCTAAAGTATTGATGCTTAAGATTCGTGAATCGTTTGAGGTATCGGAAGTGCTTGTGCTTTCTACTTGCAATCGCACTGAGGTTTATTATGTTTCAGAAAATAATTTAGGTGAAGAAATTATTCGCTTAATCGCCAGCCAAAAAGTACTTAGCTCATACGAAATTCTGCCTTTATTTGAAATAATTCATGACCATAACGAAGCCGTAAGATATTTGTTTGAAGTTTCAATTGGCTTGCACTCGCAGGTAATTGGCGATTTGCAGATACCGAACCAAGTAAAACACGCTTACCAATGGTCGGCGGATGTACAAATGGCGGGGCCGTTTTTGCATCGTTTACTTCACACTATTTTCTTTACAAACAAAAAAATCGTTCAAGAAACTTCGTTCCATGATGGAGCGGCATCTACTTCTTACGCAACCGTAGAAGTAATGGAAACTTTCTTGCCACTTTTGAGCAATCCAAAAGTTTTGGTAGTTGGTTTGGGCGAAATCGGTGAAGATATTTGTAGAACTTTGGCCGATAAAGGTTATAAAAATATCACGATTACAAATCGTACTTTAGAAAAAGCACAAAAACTGGCTAACGAATTAGGCTTTGAAGTAGCTGATTATCAACTCGTTAATCAGAATATTTTAGAGACTGATATTGTTATTTCGTCAGTACGTTGCGAGTCGCCAATTATTACGAAAGAAACACTTAAAGATAAAACGCTCGCCGTAAAATATTTGATTGACCTTTCGGTACCAAATAGCATTGCGACTGATATTGAGGAAGTTACGGGAGTTGTTGCGTATGATTTGGACCAAATCCAGCGTAGGGCTAATGAGGCTATTCAACGCCGCATGGAAGCGATCCCGCAAGTATTTAGCATTATCAGCGATGCAATTGGAGAGTTTGATAATTGGTCCCATGAAATGATTGTTTCGCCAACGATTCAGAAATTGAAAGGGGCTTTAGAACAAATCAGAAAAGAAGAAATGGCTCGTTTTGTGAAAGACCTTTCGGCCGAAGAAGTAGAAAAGATGGACAAAATTACTTCGAGTATGATGCAAAAAATAATCAAATTGCCAGTAATTCAGCTAAAAGCAGCCTGTAAACGTGGCGAAGCCGAAACACTAATTGATGTTTTGAATGATTTATTCAATTTGGAGAAACAAACTATGTAAATCGTAGGACAGGTTTGCAACCTGTCAATCGTAGTAACTAAAAACAGACAGGTTAGAAACCTATCATTCGTAGAAATTAAAAAAAGACACATTTGTAACCTGTCCTACAAAATATTAAAAGGCGTGATTTCTTTGGAAATTACGCCTTTTTTCAAAAATTAAAGTTTTTATTAATCTGTTGACTTTTGCTTTTGCTGCAAAGTTTTTACATCAATTATGTTTTTTGGGTCGTCTGATGCCCAACCACTCTCATAAATACACTCATGATAAACTTGGTATGCTAATTTTGTTATATCGAAATCACATTTTATTGAACCAATTATACTTATGTACTTTTTTTCAATGGTATAACAAGCAGGGTCTCTTAAAACATCACTCTTTTTTAAATAATTTCTACTTGTAAGCCATATTTTTTCATCCTCCAAAATTTCTTCTTGATCATCTTTACTAATCAGTTCCTTATGTAATCTCAGTGACTTGTAAGCACTTTGTAACTTCGGTAGTTGAACTTGCCCTGCTAGTCTAAAATGAGCGGATAAATCAGTTTCACGCAAACCTGAATAGTGGAAATATAAAGAACCATCTCCGTCATTGAATTTGACATATTTTACTTTGCTATCATCTTTCAAAGTTTCATATTCCCCTGTGGCATCAATTACAATTGCTTTTCCATTATTTTTCGTAATTTCTTCTAAAAGTTTAGCTACGGTTTAACTTTTACCTCCGCCTGTTGTACCCACAATTGCACAATGTCTGCCAAATAGAGCCTGTGGCGATAATTTTATTGTTGCATTTTCATCATCTGGTAAGTTGGCAATTTCAAAAGCAGGTTCGTTTGGATTTTCTTTGGTATTTTTACCAAAATCTTGTAGAAAACCTTTGAGAATTTCAGTAGAACAAATAAATACTTTTTCACCAACTGGTGGTAGTTGATTTAATCCTTTTGTAGCTTTTTGTGCTTCATAATAATTAAAACACAGCAAAATTTCTACTCGTGCAGTAGGATGTTAAGTTCGCTTTTTCAAATGACGATTGTGTTAAATCTAATCGTTCTTTTTCAGGCAATGATATTTCAATAACTTGGACTAAGAAGCCATAATTTTCACCCTCTATCAAAAGATAATTTCCAACCAAGCCTGCTTGTAATGCTTCGCCATCATAGTAGAACTTTTTTAGCAAACTTGATGATGGTAAATGTACTTTGGTAAATGATGGTGAAACATGACTTACGTATCCAACAAAATGACTGTCAGCAAAAAGGTTGTTGTTTTTCACTTTTTTCTATTGATTAATTATTTTTTTGAGCATTTTTGAGAACTTCACATCAACATCTTCTTGTTCAAATACATTATTGTCTGGGTAGTTACTTACAAAATCAACAAATTTTTCAGCCACTAATAATTTTCTATTGTCTACTTCCGCAAAGGCAAATGCTCGTTGCCAGTTATTTTTAGCTTTATTTATATATTGGTCTATTACAATCAAACTTAGGCTTGTATTATATTTTAAAGATTCCTCAATAACTGAGCTAATGTTCTTATCTAAAAAGCTAAAACCAATCGTTATCAAAAGTGTATTTTCTATCCGCAAAGCCCTCTGAAAACGAGACATCATTTCAAAATAAGGTTGTTCATAGGATTGTTCATATTTATTATCACTTGGAAAAGCTGCGAGTCTATTTTCGATTACAATATCAATAATATCCTTATTGTTATCAAATAAATCTAACTCTTTCTGTACGATGTCACCTTCATTATTTTTGTACCAATCCAATGATCCATGAAGTTTGTATAGATGGAAAAGTTTTGGGATAAAGCTATCTTCTTCTTTAATTCGGCTACCCTCTCGAATAACAATATCATAATCAAACATTCTACCATTGAATGTTCGTGGATTTGTATAACCAAATCCATCAATTACTTTAAATCCATCAGAATTAGCAGCTTGTTCCCATAAAGTATCATAATTGAGGGTAAAGACCTTAACTCTACTATCTTTCATTTTACGTTTTGTTATCTTACGTAAAAAAGATTTGTGAGTATCAGAACTTGATACATCAAGAGTGCATTTTTGAATAGGGAATTGTTTGATTTTCTCAATATAGCTTTCAAGCACTATCTATAACTCTATTTCTATGAGCTTGGTCTAAAAGTTTTTCTAAGTCCCCATTTGAATCCTTTAATTCATATCCACTTTTTTCTATAAATTTATTAAAATCAAGTATCGAATTCTCTTTTTCAAGTTCTTTCCATAAACTTGCCATAGTTTGACCACCTTTCATTTCATTATTGGTATTACTATTTCCTATTTCGACAAGAACCAGCACCTGAAAAAAATTGCAAGATTTGAGAAATGGAAGTTTTTTAAAGCTGTGGAATAATATTCTGTTGACTTTTTGTGAGCAATTTCTCTAAGTTGGTCTTCGTCTAACTTAATTTCCTTTCCATCTTTATCTTTTTCTGAATAAGATTTTCCATTTATTAGTAATTGAATGTCTTCATTTATTTTTTTATTTCAATTTTATTTTCTTTTGACCAAAGAAAATAAGGATTCCGTTCTTTTTGGATTTCAGGCATTTTATATTGGATTTAAAGTAATAAAATTAGGTGTCTTTTAATATCAACGAATCAACCTACACCACCACCAGCGTAATATCCAAATGTGGTACATAGCGGCTTTTTAGTCGTCCACGTCTTACCCATGTGCGTACTTTTGCTGGGTTTATGCCGTTACGGCGGGCGTACTCGGCTTGTGTAAATTCGTGGTGCGTATCAATTTCAATAATAGGTTTTGGCTCTAATAATTGACTTTCAGCAAATAATAAATCGGGGTCAAAAGCTAATGGGCTTAGATTGCCTTTTGTTGTTTTATACTGTAAATTTTGCCAACATAAAGTATCTCCTTCGCCAACCTCAACTTTTGAAAACGTCTCAAAATCAAGCAAGGGTTTATATCTTTCATTTTCAGAAAATATCGGTAATTGATCTGTAAAATCTATCAAACGAACATCACCATTTGTCCAAAGCGTTTCTATTTTGAAAGGCTCAATATTGATAATTTTTAATATTCTTGGGTTTCTCATTTGCGTAATTTTGGGTTTAATGTTTCAAATGGTAAAGTTGCATTTGTTACTTGAAAACTGCTCTGTTTAAGTTTGTTAGCAGGCATTTCTCCACGTAAAACTGACAAATCTCTGATGTCTATTAGAACTTCATATTATGCATAAATAGCATGAAAATGTGGTGAATTATGGTCAAAATCGTATACATATATCTTTACTCCTTGAAAACTCTCAAACATTTACTTGCTTTTTAAGTGTAACGTAACGCTACAACAAATATATAAACTAACTCATAAACTTCAAAACAATACCTTCAAACATACTTTTCATTCTTTCATCCTTTTTTCCTACAAATTTTTATTCTACATTTATCAAAAATTCAAACTTTTATCAGCATGAACAACTCTTACGATAAAAAACAACAAAACTCACGCCGTAATTTCCTCAAAACCAGCACTTTGGCCTCCGCAGGCTTTATGATTGTGCCTCGTCATGTGTTGGGCAAAGGCTTCGTTGCACCGAGTGATAAACTCAATATTGCGGCCGTTGGCTGTGGCGGGAAAGCCGATTTTAATATTCCGCAGGCTTATAATAATGGTTCTGATAATATCGTAGCTCTTTGCGATGTTGATGATAGACAATCGGCCAAGTTTCGAGCGAAATTTCCGAATGCTCCGTATTTCAGAGATTACCGAAAAATGTTGGAGTCGGAAGGCAAAAATATTGATGCCGTAATCGTGACTACGCCCGACCACATGCACTACCCAATTGCGATGTCGGCTATGCAACTTGGCAAGCACGTTTATTGCGAAAAACCATTGACCCACGATATTTGGGAAGCACGCCAAATGACTGAAGGTGCGATGAAATACAAGGTCGTTACACAAATGGGCAACCAAGGAAGTAGCGGAAAAGGAACAAGAGTTACCGAAGCAATTGTGCAAAATGGCATGATTGGCGAAGTTCACACAGTAGAAGTTTGGACAAATCGCCCTGTTTGGCCGCAAGGGGTACAATCGCCAAAAGATAAAAGAGAAAAACAACCAATTCCGAACGAAGTTGACTGGAATTTATGGCTCGGTACTGCCCCAATGCGAGATTACCACGAAGCTTATATGCCATTCCGCTGGCGTGGTTATTGGGATTTCGGTACGGGTGCTTTGGGAGACATGGGCTGTCATTTTATTGATGTACCTTTCCGTACACTCAAATTAGGTTATCCAAGTTCAGTTGAATGTTCGGTCGGACAAGTCTATGCCGATTTTTTCAAAGAAGCATTTTTTGATGATAGTTGTCCACCGTCGTCGGCAATTCACCTTAAATTTCCTAATCCAACCAGCAAAAACTATAAAGAATTGAGCCTTTCGTGGTATGATGGTGGTATTCGCCCAAAACTTCCTGAAGGTTGCGATTATGAAAAGGTTTTCGCCAATATTGACGGTGGAATCATGTTTATTGGCACAAAAGGAATCTTAGCTTGTGAGCTTTTTGGCAATAATCCAAAGCTATTTGCCAATGGAAAACTGCAAGATGTGAAGTTTCCAGACCCAAAACGTGCCTTAGTTGATGGCGACACAAATGGCCATCAACAACAATGGGTAAAAGCCTGTAAATCGGGTTTTGGAACTTATACAAGTTCGTCGTTCGACCAATCTGGGCCTTTGACCGAAACAGTTTTGATGGGAAATTTGGCCGTTCGTTCGTTTTTGATGAGAAATTCTAAAGATAAATTTATCGGAAGAAAAAAACTTTTGTGGGATGGCAAAAATATGAAAATCACCAATTTTGATGAAGCAAATGCTTTCATAAAGCGAGAATATCGTGCAGGTGGCTGGATTTAACTTCATATAAAAAACGTCGGCATAGCTTTGAGCTATGCCGACGCTATAATATTAAAGTCTCACTTTCACTGCCAACAAAAAGTTTGTACCTGCTTGTGGATAGTAGAAGTTTTCGGTAGTTACTTGATTATCGTAGATATAGCTATAAGTATAGCCATTTGATTCATACAAGTGATTAAAAATATTATTGACTATTAAACTGAAAGTCAACTCTTTGACAAACTTAGGTTTCAGCGAATAACTAGCTCTAATATCATTCACAAAAAACGCATTAAGACTACGGTTATCGTCGGCTGTATTATCCAAATATTGCTTACTTACGTATTTAGTCATCCATGCTAACTCCACGTTTTTGGTGGGTGCATAAAAAATTTGTCCGCCAGAAATCATGTTTGGCGAGAACGAAATGTCGGTTTTAGCAAACTTATTAATTTTATCAGCATCGCCGTCGTAGTTGACCACGGTTTCTGTAAAATCCTTAATTTTATTTTGGCTTAAAGTAGTATTAGCTACCAATTTCCATTTTTCAGCTAACTTGACAGTTGCCGATAATTCTAAACCAGCACGATAACTTTTAGGAACATTTACCCTAATCGCCTCCCCTACTCCATTTACTTGTCCCGTAAGTACTAATTGATTTTTGTATTTCATGTAATAGAAATTAGCATCAAAACTCAATTTTGTTCCTGCCAAACGATAACCAACTTCTAAATCTTGTAGATTTTCGGCCAAAGGTGCTTTAGGAGCATTATCCACAAAATCTTGACGGCTTGGCTCCTTATTTCCAACCGCATACGACGCGTACACCGAAGTGTTTTTGTTTACTTGATAGTTCATACCAATTTTCGGATTAAAAAATTGATAGTGCGAAAACCCGCCCGCAGACTTTTGTGTAATATCTTGGCGTTTATCTCCAGTACCTTTCATAGTATAATCTACGGTTCTATACTGTAAATCAGCAAAGAAATTCAATGCTTCTGACATTTGATAATAGCCCTTTGTGTAGATATTAAAATCTGTTTTTAAAGCATTACTTTCGTACCAACGATAACGTAAATCGGCCGTTGAAGCATTTTTAGCCCAAATAATTTCACCAAAATGGTCGCCATCGTATTTATTCCAAGCACCGCCAATATTTGCTGAAAACTTTTTATTAGATTGATAATCAAGCGAATATGTTGCTCCATAAAAATCATTATTCAACCATTTACGACGAATAATATCTGTTTGCTTAAGCGTCGTTGTACCTATCACGACATTTGGCAAACCATAATTTAAATAGTTATCTTCTGGCTTAAATTGCTCATAAAAACCTCTTCCTTTGGTATAATGAAGTATCGGATTGAATGCCCAATTATTATTTAATTTAAACGAAGAAATCAACTGATAATGGTCTTGCTGATAATCATCGACTTGGTTATCATAAGTGTAAAAATTGAAAGTACGATTAGTTTTTAATAAACTTTCTGGCACACCTTCCCAAGCCTGATAGGTTTTTTCTTTTCCAGAAAAAGCATTAAAACGTACAAAGTTATATTTACCATAATACCCTGCCGAAACATAAAACGATTTTAGGTCAGAAGAAGCACGATCGATATAGCCGTCAGAACTCAGTTTCGACAAACGAGCATCAACCACGAAGTGACCATTCAACAAGCCTGTACTTGCCAAAACATTTGTTTTAAGGGTATTAAATGACCCAACAGTAAAATTAGTTTCTCCGTAAGCATCTTGCTCATAACCCAAAGTATTGATATTAATACTTGCCCCAAATGCCCCTGCACCGTTGGTCGAAGTTCCTACTCCGCGTTGCACCTGAATACTTTGTGCGGACGAAGCAAAATCGGGCATATTCACCCAATATGTTCCTTGCGACTCAGAATCATTATAAGGCACGCCATTGAGCGTTACGTTGATACGAGTCGGGTCGGTGCCCCGAATACGAATACCAGTATAGCCCACGCCCGCACCGGCATCCGAACTCACAACTACCGAAGGCAATTGATTGAGCAAAAATGGCATATCTTGCCCCAAATTAACTTTTTTGATGTCTTTTCGATAAACATTCGTAAAAGCCATACCCGTTTTTTGATTGGCACGAGTAGCATTTACAACCACCTCATTGAGTTGTCGAATTGAAGTAGAATCTTGAGCATTTACAATTATCAATGAACAATTACCAATTATCAGAGAAATAATAAATTTTCTGATTAATACGTCAAATCGTTGATAATTGATAATTGATAATTGAAACGTTGTTAATTTTTTCATTGTTTTTGAAAGTTTTAACAACAGGAAAAAGGAGCAAAATCCTGTCGAAACTGCATAAGTCGCACGGAGATTCCGTTGGCTTGCTGTTTTTGGTTAGACAAAATTTTAAATTCATTAAATTTAAGTACATTTCCGAAAGTCATGACTTTCCTAAATGCACTCTATTTCCCTGCGGCGGCATTATCCGTGTACAGGTTCAATGGGTATAATCTCAGCCCGTTATATTAAGGCACCCCTTTTGAGATAAGTAATACAAAGTAAACGTTTTTTTAGAAAACTTGTTTATATTAGTGTAGAAATTTATCATAAAAGCAAGTTCACTTACCTTCAAATTACTGATTATAAACCATTTGTATTTCAATTGATTGAATTAAACAACAAGCCCACGAGAGATTTATGAGCCAATTTATGGTAGAGTTTGATTTGCCAAACCCATTTCCAGAGAAATTAATTATAAAAATTCCACAACAAAGGATGATGGTAAATCAGCTTTTGGAAGATGGGAAAATACAATCTTATGCACTCTCGATGGAGCGTGACCGCCTTTGGTGTGTAGTCAATGCCGATGACGAATTGGAAGTAATGCGAATTATCGGAGAATTTCCATTGATTGATTTTATGCAACCCACTATTACCGAACTAATGTTCAATAATGCAATCGTGATGAAAGTACCCGCATTTTCGTTGAATTAAATATATAATAGTCTCATGAATACAATTTTGAAAAACATACTTTTAATGCTACTGCTTACAAGCCAAACTCTTTTGGGTTGTCGCCAAGCAAGCAAACAAGAGTCTTTTAAATCCACTGTGCCATCTGCTCAACAAACGGAGAAAAAAGAAAAGGAGACCAAGACTAAGAGAAAAACTGATAAGAAAGACAATGATTATCAGACAAATAAACAAAATAAGATTCCGCAAAAAGTTTATGAAGTGCTTAAGTATGTTAAAGAAAATGGTACTGCACCCGATGGCTACGTTGGTGGACGTAAATTTGGAAATTATGAAAAACAACTTCCGCAAAAAGATGAAAACGGTCGCCGAATAAATTACCAAGAATGGGATGTTAATCCAAAGCAGAAAGGTAGAAACAGAGGAACTGAACGACTTGTAACTGGCTCAAATAGTAAAGCGTATTTTACCAAAAATCACTATAAAAGTTTTATCGACATCGAATAATTGTGGCATAAACCAATTGTTCGCCATAAAATATTATTTTAATTTAAAATCAATGGCTAATTTCCTTATAAGCAATAATTTAGAATCACTAAACGGCTATTATATCGCAAAGATTGATGGGTCAAAAGCACATACATTAAGGGGGTTCTACGAAGAAGTTGCCAAAGCTCTTAATTTTCCCGAATACTTTGTTTTTAATCTCGATTCGTTCGACGAAATGCTTAATGATTTGTCGTGGTTTGAGCAGACTAAAATTGCGATTTATATCACAAATTCAGAGTCATTCGTAGAAAAAGAACGAAATCCTGATAAATTACCAACTTTGCTTGATTTGCTCGATGCCACTTGCGAAGACTGGGAATGGAGTGATGAAGAAGACGAACGCCCGAAAAAAGAATTGATTATCGCATTTTCGCCAAGCGAACGAATTACAAAACTACTTGATAGTCAGGAGATTAGTTATGATATGAAATAAAGTATTAAACAACTTTATACATTATTATTAATTGCAATAATTTCGCAGCTTTTGAAGTTCATTCTTCAATTGTATTCAAAAGTTCATCTACTATTTCCATTTTCTTAAAATCAGTTAAAATCTGCGTTGCTTGCATCCGTTTTATCTGTATGCTATTTTCTTGAGCGATGAACCTATTTTTGTAAAATTTCGGGCAAATAAAAACTCTCATAAAATTTTTACGAGAGTTTTTATATTTACCGCATATTTACAAACTAATCGGTACTTTTACTTCAGTATTATCCCAACGCAAAATCATTTCTGCACCAGTAGCCGCAGCGGCAAAATCAATTTTAAATTGTTCTATTAATTCGGCTGATTTTCCAACAGGCACTTCCACTCGCACTACATCTTTTTTCTCATCATAAGTGGTTCCCCATTGTCCAATTTCACTGTTTAAAATTACAGTCCATTTATCAGCATTCGGAATCGTCCAAAGTGTATATTTCCCTGCTTTTAGAGTTTTATCGCCTATTTTAATATCTTGTTTTACATCAAAAATCGTGGCTTCGTTTGCACCTGTACGCCAAACTTGGCCATAAGGTAATAGTTTTCCGAAAATCTCACGCCCTTTTTTATAAGGTCGGCTGTAATCAACTTGTACGGTCAATCCATTTTGGTCGAAATTAGTGGTTTCGGCTGGGCTTTTACTTTTGGTAAAACTTTTCAAACCAAAGAAAGCAATCACCAAAACGACCGCAATAATCAAAATAATTTTTACGATTTTATTCATTTTTGAGAAAGGTTTAATTTTATTAAGAAACAAGACATTGTATTAGAATAGTTCAATGAAAACTCCACATAATGCTTTCTTATTCCATAAATGGCTAAAATATATTTCGGCTTCCCTAACCTTAAAAGTCTATTTTAGGGTTTCCCGTAAAAAAAATCAGATTATTCAATGATTTCCCCTCGAAAAGCGACAAATTTGTACTAAGAGAACAGTTTTGGTTTTTTTAATGTTTTGAAGTTGATCCTTAGCTAAGGACTGATAAACGGAGTGCAGCCCAGCGAATGCCGCCCGTTGATAATTGATAATTGAATCTATGCTTGATATTATTCATTTACTACCCGACTCGATAGCCAATCAGATTGCGGCAGGGGAAGTAGTGCAACGACCAGCGTCGGTAGTGAAAGAGCTTATGGAAAACTCGATTGACGCTCAGGCCAATAATATACAGTTGATTGTAAAAGATGCTGGTCGCACGCTCATTCAAGTAATTGACGACGGCATGGGAATGTCGGCTACTGATGCTCGTATGAGTTTTGAGCGGCACGCCACTTCAAAAATTCGCACCGCTGATGACCTTTTTTCGATTCTGACGATGGGTTTTCGTGGCGAGGCATTGGCTTCTATTGCGGCCATCTCCCAAGTAGAATTACGCAGCCGCCGAATGATTGACGAAGTAGGCACAATGATTCGTATCGAAGGCTCAGAAATAAATAGCCAAGAGTCAGTTTCCTGCACAAAAGGCACGAATTTTCAAGTAAAAAACCTATTTTTTAATGTTCCTGCTCGACGAAACTTTCTAAAATCGAATCCCGTCGAGATGAAACATATTCTTGATGAATTCCAAAGAGTTTCGTTGGCTCACCCAGAAATTACTTTTACACTTTATCATAATGATGTAGAAGTTTATAACCTTCCTGCGGGAAAACTTAGCCGAAGAATTGTTGATATTTTCGGAAAAACTTACCGAGAACAACTGGCAAGTTGCGAAGAAGAAACGCCATTTGTGAATATTTCGGGCTACTTAGGCAAACCAGAATCAGCAAAAAAAGGGCGTGGTGAACAGTTTTTCTTTGTAAATAAACGTTTTATCAAGCACAATTATTTACACCATGCCGTTCTGAGTGCTTTTGAGTCAACGATTCCGGAGGGTAGCAGCCCATTTTATGTGTTGTTTATCGAAATCAATCCTTCGCACATTGATATAAATATTCATCCGACTAAAACTGAGATAAAATTTGACGACGAACGAGCCGTTTATGCCATTATTCGCTCGGCAGTCCGAAGAGCCATCGGAGTTTATAATCTTACCCCTACGATAGATTTTGATTCGGATATAAATTTTGCAAATCTGACGAATACCAATCGTTTCAGCGATTCGCCAAATCCAGTTAAGCCTTCATTTTCGGGTTTAAACGATTTTGAAAATGCTCGTAATTCATCACAGCAAGGCACTTATCAGCCACAACAAGTTGATGATTATCGAGAAAAACGGGGTGCCGGCCAACGGGGTGCCGGCCAACGCGATAACGCATCTTCAACTCCCGAAAATTGGCGAAAACTTTTTGAAGGTTTAGAGGGCTTTAAACCTAATAATCAATCAACTTTGGGGTTTGATTCAGAACAAATGACTATGGGAAGTAAGGCCAACGTTATTTCGGACGAAAGCCGCAGAATTGCGGAAATACAAGAAATTAGTGCGATTCAGATACAAAATCGTTTTATAATAGCCCAAGCCAAAAGTGGATTGATGCTCATCGACCAGCGAGCGGCTTATGATCGAATTTTATACGAAAAATATTATAACAATTTAAATAATAAAAAATCGTTTACTCAACAACTCCTCTTTCCAAAAACCTTAGATTTACAACCAGCCGATTATCAGTTGGTTATAGAAATTCAAGAGGAGATAAAGGCATTGGGCTTTTCGTTTGAAGAATTTGGACAGCATACTATTAAAATTAATGGTGTTCCGCCTGAAGTACAAGAAGAAAACGAAAAAGAGATTTTTGAGGGTTTAGTACAACAATTTAAAACTAATCAGACTGATTTACAGTTAGATAGAATAGAAAACGTAGCACGTTCGTTTTCGAAGCGTTCGTCATCGAAATACATGGGTGAACTCTCAAAAATTGAGATAAACCTGCTGATTCACCAGCTTTTTGAGACCGCCTTACCGAGCTATACACCTAATGGTGAACCAATTATGACTATTTTGTCATTAGACCAACTAGCCGAATTACTGAATCACAAACAGTAATTTTAAGTTTAACGAAAAAGCTTTTTTAACCAAAATTACGATATGTTTCAAGTTACACCCGTTGTTCGTAACTTATTGATAGCAAATATTGCTGTTTATTTAGTACAGAGTTTTTTGAGAATTGATTTAGCCACAATTTTTGGTTATCATACATTTTCGCTACAAGAAATGGGGCTTTTCAACCCTATTCAGGTTTTTACGTATATGTTTCTGCATTCAGGCACGAGTCATATTTTTAGTAATATGTTTGGTTTGTTTATGTTTGGTCCGATGCTAGAAAATTTCTTAGGTAGCAAGCGTTTTTTGATTTTATATATTGTGTCAGGAGTTGGAGCGTGTTTAATTCATGGAGGCATCAGTCTTTACGAAATTTCTCAATTTCCTCTTGATTCTGCCGAATATACAATGATGATGAGTACTCCTATGGTTGGAGCTTCGGGAGCGATTTTTGGAATGTTGGGAGCTTTTGCAAGATTATTTCCGAATACTGAAATGATAATTTTTCCGCTTCCAATACCTGTCAAGGCAAAATATTTAGTATCTTTATATGCACTTTTCGAGATTTTCTCGGGTTTCTACAACGTTATGCCTGGCGTTGCACATTTTGCCCACATAGGTGGCTTGATTTTTGGAATATTATTGATTAATTACTGGAACAAAAAAAAGGATAGATTTTACTAGCAGTGGCAAGTTTCATAGACGACATAAAAAGTCCATTTAGGAAAGGAAATACATTGGTGCAACTCATGCTCATCAATGCTGCAGTTTTTTTGTCTCTGATTTTAATAGGTTTTATCTTTTCTTTTTCCCCTAGTGGTGGATTAATCAAAAAAACCATCGCTGATAATTTTGATTTGATTGCTCCAATTAATTCTTTTATCCGCAAACCTTGGACTCTCCTTACCTATTGCTTTACGCACGACGGTTTTTTTCATTTACTGTTCAATATGCTTTCGTTGTTTTGGTTTGGAACTTTGGTACAAGAGTTTGTCGGAAGTAGAAAATTATTAAATATTTATCTGATTGGTGGAATAATCAGCGGTTTGATTTACGTAGCTGTTTATAATTTATTGGCTTTATCGCCTAAGATAAACAATATTAGTCCAACTATTTTAGGTGCTTCAGCGGCGGTTTATGCGGTGATGTTTGCAGCCGTTGCTTTGCTTCCCGAATATGAGTTTTATTTATTTGGAATTATACTTATTAAAATCAAATACCTCGCTGGGGCTTTCTTGATAATATCGTTTGTAGTACCAAGTAGTGGAGTCTCTCATTTAGGCGGAGCAATAGCTGGTTATTCATACATTTATTTATTACGTCGAGGCACAGATTTAGGAAGTCCGATAGAAGCCGTTAGCTATTGGTGGAGCAACCTTTGGAAACCAAAACAAAAAGTAAAAATTCCGCAAAGAAAATACAGCGAGTCAACGGTTGCGAACAAAAATGGCAGTAATTCAAACGCTGATGCTAATTATTTCCCTGACCAAGATGAAGTAGATTCTATTTTGGATAAAATAGGCAAATCAGGATACGAAAGTCTCACAAAAGAAGAAAAGCAAAAACTCTACCGAGCAAGTCAAAAGAAAGATTAAAATTTCTAAATTTTCTGTACATTTGTAATCTATTGCAAACTTCAAAGGCTAAACCTTTTAAGATTGAAAAAGTAATGTTTACCTATGAGTAAATTTTCCTTTTCAAATCGAACAATTTTAGCTCTACTAAGTTTTAAAAAGACAATCTAACCTTTATTGGTCAAAAGATATGCTCATAACGCCCGGTGAAATACTAAAAAACATCTATATTCCTTCAGATTTACGAAACGTTGACCGAACGAAACTTCCACAAGTTGCCGATGAACTCCGTCAATACATCATCGATATGGTTTCTGTCTATGGTGGACACTTCAGCTCAAGCCTCGGTGTCGTTGAACTTACTGTTGCTTTGCACTATGTTTTTAATACGCCCGATGACCAACTCGTATGGGATGTAGGCCACCAAGCCTATGGACACAAAATCTTAACCGGAAGACGTGAAAACTTTCACACAAATCGTCTTTATGGCGGTCTATCAGGTTTTCCTAAGAGAAAAGAAAGCGAATATGATACTTTCGGTGTTGGGCATTCATCTACTTCAATTTCGGCGGCCGTCGGAATGGCTGTTGCATCAAACATCAATCGCGAACCGAAACGTCAGCACATTGCAATCATTGGCGATGGTTCAATGACAGCAGGTATGGCTTTTGAGGGCATGAACCACGCAGGTGCTTTGAAAGATGCTAATGTATTGATTATCTTGAATGATAACTGCATGGCAATCGACCCAAATGTGGGAGCCTTGAAAGAATATTTGACAGATATTACAACCTCAAAAACATATAATAACGTAAAAGACGAGGTATGGCAGCTACTCGGCAAAATGAGTACATTTGGTAAAAGTGCCAGAAAAATTGTTGCAAAGGTAGAAAATGCCATGAAAGGTGCTTTATTGAGCCAAAGTAACTTCTTTGAAGCATTGAATCTTCGTTATTTCGGGCCAATTGATGGCCATGACATCGACCATTTAGTAAGTGTTTTGGAAGACCTAAAAGATATTCCTGGCCCTAAAATTCTTCACCTTCTGACCGTTAAAGGAAAAGGCTTCACTCCGGCCGAAAAAGAACAGACTAAATGGCACGCCCCAGGTCTATTTGATAAAGTAACGGGCGTAATTCAGAAGAAAGTTTATGACAAGCCAATGCCGCCAAAATACCAAGATGTATTTGGTAATACGATTGTAGAATTGGCCGAAAAAAATGATAAAATCGTTGGTGTAACACCTGCTATGCCATCGGGTTCTTCATTAAATATTATGATGAAAGTCATGCCCGAACGTGCTTTTGATGTAGGTATTGCAGAGCAACATGCTGTTACTTTTTCAGCTGGTATGGCAACTCGTGACTTGGTAGTTTATTGTAATATCTACTCAAGTTTCATGCAGCGTGCCTACGACCAAGTGATACACGATGTATGTTTGCAGCAACTTCCTGTCATTTTCTGTCTCGACCGAGCAGGTTTTGCAGGAGCTGATGGCCCTACGCACCATGGAGCATACGACATTGCGTTTATGCGTTGTATACCGCACATGGTTGTGGCTTCACCAATGAACGAAGAAGAGTTGCGTAATTTGATGTACACTTTTCAACTGGAAGAAACCCAAAAACTAAAAACTGCCTTCACGATTCGTTATCCAAGAGGTGAAGGTGTGATGCCAGATTGGAAACGTCCATTCCAAAAAATTGAAATCGGGAAAGGTCATAAAATAAAAGATGGTGAAGAAGTAGCCATTTTGACAATTGGGCATATTGGTAATTATGCGGTAAAAGCCTGCGAAATGCTTGAAAAAGAAGACTTAAATCCTGCACATTATGATTTAAGATTTGTAAAGCCACTCGATGAAGCGATGCTTCATGAAGTTTTCCAAAAATTTGACCGAGTAATAACCGTAGAAGACGGATGCCTACAAGGCGGTATGGGAACTGCAGTTTTAGAATTTATGATTGATAATGATTACAATGCTAAAGTGAAACGCTTGGGTATTCCAGACCGCATTGTAGAACACGGTGAGCAAATTGAACTTCATCACGAATGTGGCTTCGATCCTGCAGGTATTGCCAATGCCGTGCGTGAATTTGCAGATGCTTCTGTTTTATTATAAAAAGTAAGACGGAAATTCTCTAGACTTTTTGTATATTTAAAAAGCCTCGACCTATCAAATAGTGGTCTAGGCTTTTTATTTTTCTGAACCACCACCATAGTTTTTTAGTTATATTTGTATGAAAAACTGAGCAAAAAAATAGTGAGCAATAAAAAACTGAATGACATTGACCTAACTGGCTACGATCAAATCGAAGTTTTCGGTGCAAGAGAACATAACCTCAAAAACATTGATGTGAGTATTCCACGAAACAAACTGGTAGTTATCACTGGTATTTCGGGTAGTGGGAAATCATCTTTGGCTTTTGATACAATTTATGCCGAAGGTCAACGCCGCTACATGGAGAGTTTTTCGGCGTACGCACGTAGTTTTATTGGTAATATGGAGCGTCCTGACGTTGATAAAATTAATGGTCTTTCGCCTGTAATTTCAATCGAACAGAAAACTACCTCTAAAAATCCTCGCTCAACGGTTGGTACTACCACCGAAATCTATGACTTTCTACGTTTATTTTTTGCACGTGCCGGTGAGGCTTTTAGCTATATAACTGGTAATAAAATGGTTAAGCAAACGCAAGACCAAATCATTGACCAAATTTTTCAACAGTTTGATAATCAAAAAGTTACGTTACTTGCTCCCATCATTAAAGGTCGTAAAGGTCATTACCGAGAACTTTTTGTACAAATTGCCAAATTAGGTTATAACAAGGTGCGTGTCGATGGCGAAGTTTTGGAGATAAACCCAAAAATGCAACTCGACCGATACAAAATACACGACATTGAGATTGTTATTGATAGGGTTATTCCGAAAATAGAAGACCGTTATCGTTTAAGTCAATCAGTCGGAACGGCTTTGAAGCAAGGCAAAGGCTCTATGATGCTTTTGGATAACAAAAATCAAACGCAATATTTTTCGCAAAATCTCACTGACCCCGAATCGGGAATTTCTTATGAAGACCCTTCGCCAAATAGTTTTTCGTTCAACTCTCCTTATGGGGCGTGTCCGACTTGCAATGGACTGGGTACAATCGAACAAATTACCGAAGAGTCAATCATTCCTGACCGTAGCCTAAGCATTACTCGTGGAGGAATTGCTCCGCTGGGAGAATACCGTGATTTATGGATTTTCAAACAAATTGAGGTAATTCTAAAGGCTTATAAATCGAATATTGCTACACCTATTGAAAAGATTCCAGAAGATGCTTTAAAAACAATTCTGTATGGAAGCGATACTCCGCTGCCAGTTCCGTCAAAGAAATATCCAGGTACAGAGTGGAATACAACTTTTGAGGGCGTAATTACTTTTTTGAAACGTCAGCAAGACTCCGACAATGATAAAATTCAAGATTGGGTACATGATTATTTGGTCATAAAAACTTGTCCCGATTGCGAAGGTCAGCGACTAAAAAAAGAATCTCTCAACTTCAAAATCGCTAAAAATAATATTGCCGATTTGGCTGAAATGGACATCAGCGAATTAGAAGAATGGTTTACTGATTTGGAAACTCGTTTGTCTAATCGTCAAAATGTTATTGCCAAAGAGATTTTGAAAGAAATTAGAAAAAGAATTGGCTTTTTGATGGGTATTGGCTTAGACTACCTCACACTCAACCGCCCGCTTCGTACGCTTTCGGGTGGAGAATCACAGCGTATTCGTTTGGCTACTCAAATTGGCACACAATTGGTGGGCGTTCTGTATATCATGGATGAGCCAAGCATTGGTTTACACCAAAGAGACAACGTAAAATTGATTCAAGCACTGAAAGATTTACGAGATTTAGGCAATACTGTTTTGGTCGTAGAACACGACAAAGACATGATGCTAGAATCAGATTATATTTTGGATATTGGCCCGGGAGCAGGCCGACACGGTGGAAATATTGTTGGACGTGGAACGCCACAAGAGTTTATCAAAAATCGGAGTACAACTTCCGATTATTTAAGTGGCCGAATTAATATTGAAGTGCCAAAAGAGCGACGTAAAGGGAATGGTAAATACCTGATAATCAAAGGAGCAACTGGACATAATTTGAAGAATGTCACACTGAAACTTCCTTTGGGAAAAATGATTTGTATCACAGGCGTGAGTGGAAGTGGAAAGTCTTCGTTGATTCACGAAACACTTTTTCCTGTGCTTAACAAACATTTTTATAATTCAAAAAGAGAGCCATTAGCCCACAAATCAATCGAGGGACTCGAACATCTTGATAAAGTAATTGAGGTTGACCAAAGTCCAATCGGGCGTACACCCCGTAGTAATCCTGCAACTTATACAGGAATGTTTTCGGAGATTCGTACACTTTTTGCCGAATTGCCAGAAGCTAAAATAAGAGCTTATAAACCTGGACGTTTTTCGTTTAACGTAAAAGGTGGGCGTTGCGAAGATTGTGAAGGTGCGGGCATGAAGAAAATCGAAATGGAGTTTTTGCCCGATGTACACGTAGCTTGTGAAACTTGTAAAGGAAAACGTTTCAATCGTGAAACATTGGAAGTGCGTTATAAAGGCAAGTCAATTGCTGATGTATTGGACATGACTGTGGAGCAAGCCGTTGAGTTTTTTGAGAATATTCCGAAAATTAATAGAAAAGTTCAGATTTTGAATGAAGTTGGCTTGGGGTATATTACACTTGGGCAACATGCGACCACTCTTTCGGGAGGAGAAGCTCAACGAGTAAAATTATCGGAAGAATTATCAAAGAAAGATACAGGTAAAACCATTTATATCTTAGATGAGCCAACAACTGGGCTTCATTTTAAAGATATTCAGAAATTACTCGAAGTATTGCAAAAACTGGCCGACAAAGGGAATACTGTTCTAATTATTGAGCATAACCTCGATGTAATAAAAGTTGCCGATCACGTGATTGATGTTGGCCCCGAAGGTGGAAATAAAGGAGGAGCAATTGTAGCAGAAGGCACTCCTGAGCAAGTTGCAAAGGTTAAAGGTAGCTATACTGGTTTCTTCTTGAAAGAAGAATTATATTTAAAGTAATTTTTCTCTTAAACTGAATACATTTATCAAAGTATATTTGTTCAATATTTACAACTTTGCATAATATTAAAATTAGCCTCATATTGTTTATTCTCTTTTATCAAGATAATTTAAAAATAAAACTTTTCGATTATGTCATTATTAAAAGAATTACTTAGCGAATTAATTACATTTTTCAGAATTAATGGTTTGATAGAAATTATCCAATCTGGAAATTTTAGAGTTTTACTAAGCTTTGAAGGATTCTTAGCCTTACTTTCCCCAATAACACCATTTATTGTTTTTTTTGAATTTGTGTGGCTTTTGATTCAGTATCGATTCCGAGCCTCTGTTTATAAAATAACTTTCCTTATTATTTTGACAAATCGAATCATGAGTAGGCTAATTGGTATATCGGTGCTTGTCCTAACAATAGGGATATTCCAGAAATATGCTATTATCCAAACTTCTATAACTTGGTATTGGTTTATTTATGGGTATTTGGTTTATGAACTTAATAATTTTATTCGTCACTATCTTACTCATAAAGTGCGTTTATTGTGGTGTTTTCATTCAGTACACCACTCGCCCGAAGACCTTAATTCGTCGGTAACACTTACTACTTTTTTTGTAGAAAACCTTTATTCAGAGTTTTTTGCAGCCATGTTTTGTATGATTTTGGGTGTGGAGCCACTTATGCTTTTTGCCATAATGATTATCGATAGCATTTGGGGGGCATTTGTGCACGTAAGTGAAGGCACATTGAAAAATGCACGACTGGGGTTTTTAGAAAA
>Ga0247831_1001041_pt1:0-27500 | contig 55885 bp, 44 predicted proteins | sample LaCruzMarch2015__9_FD_192406 | JGI IMG/M metagenome (GOLD analysis project Ga0247831, IMG submission 192406) | Freshwater microbial communities from meromictic Lake La Cruz, Castile-La Mancha, Spain - LaCruzMarch2015_1m | ecosystem: Environmental > Aquatic > Freshwater > Lake | place...
TTTTTTGGAATCACTACCTTTGGCTAAAGAAAAAATCCTACATGAAAATTTTACCGAAGAAAAAATCCAAATCCTATAAAAATTAAAAACACCCTGACTGTCAGATAAAGTACTAGCTATTACACATTACATATTACCTGTAAACCTTTAGCAGGGTACTAATAAAGCATCAAAATCCAGAAAGACTGCACATCTCATTGTAACTACTTTTTATGATAGACGCCACTTAATGAATCTAAACCCTTACTCATACGATGCATTAAAACTTGATTCATTATTACAGGACCATCCTCAGGATTACCCCATCGCTTTTCAAATAAAGAGTCACTTATCTCTTTTATTGCAACAATAACATTTACATCATTTTGTATACTTTTCAAATAGCTTCTTTCTGAACTACCACTGTAACTGCAATCACGTCCATATAGAAAATTAAATTTCTTAAGAAGATCAATACAAACTAACCCCTTGAAAGCTTCATCCCATTCACTCTCATTATACAATATTATACTATCTTCTACATTTCCTATGTTTTCCCATAAATCAGTATCAATTTTTTCAGACTTACAATAATTATATTGAATCCCGGCCAATTCATCTAATCTTTTATTTAATCGAAGTTCAATAGCCAATTTGAAAATCTCATCACTTCGAAATTTATTTTCGTCATAACTACGTATGATACTATCGCTTATATTTTTAATAATTGAATATACAATTGTATCTCTTATTATACTCAAATAGAGCACAGTTTTTGAAGCATCTTTATTGATACAAATATTATTGTCTAACTTGTTCAAGCGGTCAATAACATTTAAAACCACTAATCCCTTAAAGCAATTATGCCATTCCTTTTCATGATATAGAATAAGAGCAGGGCCTGATTTAAGATCTTGCTTAATAGGAATAATAAGCAAACATGTAAAAAAAACAATCACTCGCATAATCATTAATTTAAATTCCATACATCACAATAAAAAATAAAGTCAACCAAATCACTAAAATGGCATTTTCCTAAACAAGTGGCATTATTTCTTAATAAATCACAATGACCACTAGCCCAAGAACTTATAGTCACAATTGTATATATACCTTTAACTTGTTTGTCTTTTAGAGATTTTTCTAGATCTACTCCATACTGACCTATTTGAGATTTATCATAATGAATAGCTTGATTATTTTTGTATTCTCCAAGCCTTGAATCTGGATTAGCACAGCCAAATGTTCTCCTCATCCACATATTCATATTTTTAGCTCCTAAAAAATAATAATTTCCATCACCCCCTTTTAATGTCTGCCCTTTTATATAAGGAATTTTTATATCACATTTATGCTAATTAAATAGCATTTAATAAGAAGTGTAACAATTAAGTACAATCTAATAATAGTCTCTTAAATTTTAGTCACACTGTTCTATTGGGTGAAATTCTATACCTGTACAGCCTGCTAATTCAATCTCCTCTTTCAATTTCTCTGAAACAAAGTAATCACCACTGTGTACTCTTTCGAGGGTACAAATACTTTCATCTACTGATTTCTTAAAGACCACTCTTTCAATCAAGAGATTATTTGGCCATTTTAATTTAAGTAAAATACTTTTATATTCAGCATAACTGTTAATACTAATTATTGCATTTTGACTTAAAACTACAGAGTCGCCAACTGATATTATTGATTGATTAAAATTAATAGCTTTTTCATTGTCAAAAGATAAAATATTAGTAAGCCAATAATTAGTAAGATACTTTTTTTTGTAATAAATAGTCAATGGAATAAATTGAATGTTTCCATGACTATATTTTTCCAGAATTTCTTTTAGCCGATTACTTATCGTTAGCCGCCCCCCACTTCCTGTAAAAAAAACTGACATAAGATCGGTCAAATTCGCCTTGGTTTTTATTTTTGGAATTGGCAAAACTACATAGTCAGGTATTAAAGTATGTCCCCATTGATTAATATAAATAGGATCCCAAATATTAACAGGATAAATGGCAGAACTGGATTGTGCATCATCTATACCGGTAACTTTTTCTTCCAAACTATATTCAATTCGATAAAACATACGTTAAAAGATTAAATCATCAACATGAACTCCGGGTTGTGAATCTATTGCTTTTTTTATTTCATATATCAATTTCTCTAACCTCTCCTTTGCCGACTTAGGGTCCCAGCCACCTGGGGGTGGGTTTTCAAATATCTTCGTAAATCTAGCAACTATATTATTTGAATACGAAGTATGATTCCCGGAATTTCGAACTGCCTCAATAGCCTTTCCATTAATTGCTGCATTATTAGGATCAAAACCTGCCCTGAATGCCATTTGCATGAGAGGGATGGGATTGAACAATCTCATGAAATGGAATTATACGATGCCCAACTTGTGTACCAACTGCATCGCAGGCCTTACGAAATGTAGTATGTGAATTGTAACTTGGCGCAAAAAGACCGTTTTCGCCTATCATTTCAATTATTTCAGCCCATGCAGCGATGTTAACTGGCGAGGAATGCATGATTTAAAAAATTTTTTCTACTGAATAATACTGAATCGAAAAATCATATTCCGAAGGGTACAAAAAAGGAAGAAATGAGCCCGGGTAAATACATAGGAAAATAAGAGAATTGTAAGTATTAATTGCAATTTTTTAAAATCCCTATGTTTTACTAAATCTGTTCTATTGGGTGAAATTCTATACCTGTACAGCCTGCTAATTCAATCTCCTCTTTCAATTTCTCTGAAACAAAGTAACCAACACCAGCAGCCACTCTTTCAATTGAACAAAAACTATAATCAATTCGACTATTAAATACTACTTTATCAATAAAAAGATTATTTGGCCATTCTAATTTAATTTCATTTTGTTTAAAATCATCATAATCATTCATATTAATGATTTTAATTTCAGTAATAAGGTCTCTTTCAAAAATCAATGACTTGGTGTAATTAATAGCTTTTTCATTATCAAATGATAAAATATTAGTAAGCCAATAATTAGTAAGATATTTTTTTTTGTAATAAATTATCAATGGAATAAATTGAACATTACCATGGCTATTCTTTTCTAAAATTTCTTTTAACCGATTACTTATGGTCAATTTAAAACTACTGCCGGTGAAATGAACAGACATTAAATCTGTCAATTTGGCCTTGGTTTTTATTTTTGGAATTGGCAAAACTACATAGTCAGGTATTAAAGTATGTCCCCATTGATTAATATAAATAGGGTCCCAGATATTAACAGGATAAATGGCAGAACTAGATTGCATATCATCTATTCCCGTAACTTTTTCATCCAAACTAGGTTCAATTCGATAAAACATACATTAAAAAATTAAATCATCAACATGAACTCCAGGCTGTGAATCTAACGCTTTTTTAATTCTACTAATTATACCCTCCAAAGCATGCTTTGCCGAAATTGGATCCCAACCACCAGGGGGAGTAATTTTAAGCACATCATCAAAACTACGTTTTATATTATTTGCATACGAAGTATGATTCCCAGAATTTCGAACTGCCTCAATAGCTTTTCCATTAAGTGCTGCATTATTAGGGTCAAAACCTGCCTTGAATGCCATTTGCATGAGAGGATGGGATTGAACTATCTCATGAAATGGAATGATATGATGTCCAACTTGTGTGCCAACTGCGCCGCAGGCCTTACGAAATGCACTCTGTGATACTCTACTAGCTACGAGAAAACCCTTTTTACCAACCACAGCAATTATCACAGAACCTGCTTTAATTGCTTTTACCCCAACCGCAGCATATCCCAACCAAGGTATTGCAGAAGCATAACTTAAATAAGCATTGGTTTTATCACCCTCAAGATGATAAGTGAAACCACTTATAATATCGAATACCTCCCCTCCAATTGGTATTAAGCCTAATAAATCAAGCCCAGTGTGAATTACATCACTGAAAGTAAGATACAATAATTTTATATCACTTTTCCTCTGATCAGCGGGCAAGTTAGAGTTTTCAGCTTTAAGGGTAGCATACTTTAAAACAAAATATCTAACTATTGCATCTGAGATTGGATCTGACTCTATATAATTTTGGTTATGATATACATTGTACTCTCGTAAAATATCCTCAGAACTAAATGAATTATTTTTAAGGACTGACAAAGCCAGCCTTGTACTTATAACTAATGCTTCATTTTCTGAATCTGATTGAATGATTTCTAACAAATCATTTGCAGCTGTTGGATTTATTGTTAAATATTGTTCATCATAATAATTGAGAGAAACCTTAAACTTAATCTGCCTAATAATTTCATTTATATTATTGGAGCCCCCTGCCCCAGGCTGTAATCCACCACCAGGCGTAAAATTAAATAAATCCCAAACACTTGGCGGTGAAGCCTGATGCCCTCCGGGTTGAAAGGGATTTGGAGGGAAAACTATTGGGAAGTATTTATCCATATTAATACCTCCGCCGCCTGAATCACCTGGTTGGAGATGATCTTGTATGCCGTCATTGCCCCCACTAAAATCAAAGCCATATCTACATTCCCAACCACCACCAGCTAATTTTCTGGGATATGAAAAAATATAGTGTGAAATACAATACAAAAAATTACTCAACCAACTATCTCCTGATAGTGTCTTTACTTGATTATCAGATAGCTTTTTTGTTGGCAAAGACTGACTTTTAAACTCCCCCACCTTTACTCCATTTACATAATCAATTTTATGGTACACATAATTAGTCATATTAATACTCTCATAATACCCGGTAAAATTTTTACTTAGGTTATCATAAGTCCCTACCCTTCTGAAAAATAATACTTCTAAATCCTTGCCATTGACTTTTTTAGCAAAGAACATTTCTCCCTCCCCACTAAGCAAAGGAACCCGCACAATCATTAGGTCATTAATAAAAGTTTTAGTTGCCGCAGAGAATACCGGATTGGGTGCACCGGGCATTTTTTGTTTGTATTCTTTAAACCAATTCACTATTTCCTCAGCCCGGATAGGGTCAACAGCTTTTTCCTGTATACTCTTTGTACAGGCAGAAAAAATAAAAAGTAGTGCAATAATAAAAGGAAATCGAAAATAAAAATTACTGCTCAGCGAGTGGAGTGGAGTGGAGTGGAGTGGAGTGGAGTGGAGTGGAGTTCATAATTAATAAATGAAATTTAAAAAAAATTCTATTATAAAAAACTAAACCGAAAATTTTGTTTACAAGTTTTTCTCTTTTCACACATCGTCTTGAGGTATCTTTTCTCGTAAGCAACTTTGGCCAATTAAAGCTAGGTATTAATTCAACACCACCAATTACGGTTTTCCGTAAATCTTTTTTGCAAATTACTAGCTAACTGTTTGATAGTCAATCAAAAGATTTTAAAGCACCCTTAATAATTACATCGCCTTTACATCAAATAGTGATTTTTTATGAAAAACCACTAGCCTTTAATTTGGTTGTAAATTTCAAAATTTGGCGCTGACTTTCCTAGATCTGCCACCTGCAATCCGATATAAATATTTGAAAAATCTATTCTCTACTCTTCCTTTACATCAAAAAAAGAGCCCGCCTTTGGCGGACTCTTTCTATCAATACGTATCGACTAATTTTTCGATTTCAAATTCGGGTGCGGAGCAGGCACCGTATTCGGACCTTCCTCGGTAGTACCTTGCAAGTCTACCATAGCCGCATCACCATCCTGTGCATACACAAACAACAGACGACTCTCGGAAATACCTTGTTTTTCTACCAGGTATTTTACTACCGCATTTACCCGCTCCCAACTAAGCTGTTGAGAAGATTTGCTGGCAGAGCCATATCCAATTACCTTGATCTTACAAGCCGGATTGGCTTTGATGGTAACGGCTGCGTCGGCCAATAATTGTTGGGCTTCCTTGGTAAGGCGTGCATTTCCGCGGAATGGCAGCGACAATAGATTACCAATAGAACATTCGGTGGAAACTGCCGGCTGTGGCATTTTATTATTCGTGATTAAATCTTTCAATTCTTTGCAACATGCAGGATCCGGACAATTACCCACACCATCCGTATTTACCGGGAAGCATTGCTGAGGGGTAAGCAATTCTTTGTCTTTGTAATCAGGTACGCCATCCCCATCGGTATCTTTAGAAACACCATGTGAGTCAACCGGTGCGCCAAGGGGAGTATTCGGCTCCAGATCAAACTGATCAGTTACCCCATCTTTATCAGCATCTGCCAACACTGGCTTCGCTAACTTCATGTGGCGAGGCGCATTTATCTCATTGTATACATAGTTATTCGGATTCAACCAGTATAGCGGCTGAACCTTGCGAGACTTACTGCCCAGGTTTATATGTATCCTAGCAGAAGCATAACTGAAATAATCATTGCGGCCGGTATGCAATCCATCCATATCTCCATTTAGGGTATTGATGAATCGATTTTCGAAACCTACGTTGATTTTATCATTGATTTTATAAGAAACCCCCGCTCCAAATGAAAACGCATGGGTTAATATCATATCTCCCGTTCCTAAATCGCGGCGGCGATTTTTTAAGGGGGCTACTATATTAGCAGAACTAGCCCCATTTAATGCTGCGTTTACGTCATTTTGTATGGATGCTTTGGTTCCATTATAATCTAACGTACTAAAATCAAAGGGCGAAGTGCTATCACTTCCGGTGAGTCGGGTGGTAACATTAGCTGCCACCAACGCATATCCCCCGAACAGGTAAATATCCCATTTTGGATTACCTCGATAATAACTCAACGTATTGGTAGATATAATCACATCCAGGGTTCCGGTATAGCTATTGTTTTTATAATTGGCTGCAAAAGCCCGTAGTGCTTTGTTGGTATTGGCCGGAGCATATTTAGCATAGTCACCATATCCCGTTATGGCACGATAGGGAGTAGTACCCGTTAAAAACCCATCGGTTGGTGCATTGGTGCTTAAAATGGGGTTGATTCCCACCGTTTGCTGATACAAAATCCCCCCTCGTAATGAAACTACATTCGACAATGCCTTGCGGGCTGTAATCCCCACCCCATATCCAAATTTAAAATTGGCAACATCGCCAATAATTCGAGAATTACCTAAACTGATACCAATTTCCCACATGCTGCGAGGCTTGGGGGGATAAGGAAATTCATTGGCCAAAAACTCAGCCCGCTGGGGCATCTTTTTATTGGCAATAACTGCGGAATCTTTCCAACTCCATCCCCAATCAATTTGTGCCTGGGCAGTTAGCTGAGCCGCCATAACTAGCAGGAGTGAAAGCAACCATTTTTTCTGTATCATATTAAGTACGATTTTAAAGGCAGTGAGTATACTAAACAGAGTTACAAAGTTACGTTTTTGTAGCCTGTACAGGGTTATTTTTACAATTATTTCACAGGTATAAATACCGGCAAAACCGCCGTAATTACCGAATAACGAGTTCTGCCTGACCGATATTGCACTTATCCATAGTATATTGCAGCATAATTGCCCGATGGAGCTGGCCAAAAAAGTAATATCAGATGAACTCGCACTGTTTGAAACGCATTTTAGAGATGCCGTAAAAAGCAGGGTTTCCTTGCTGGACAGAATCATGCGATTTATTGTAAAAAGAAAGGGCAAGCAGTTGCGGCCAATGTTCGTGTTACTCTGTGCCCGACTCGGAGGCCCCTTAACCGAAAGCAGCTACCGGGCCGCTTCATTAGTAGAATTATTACACACCGCTTCTCTGGTGCACGATGATGTGGTAGACGACTCCCTGGAAAGAAGAGGCTTTTTTTCTCTCAATGCCCTCTGGAAAAATAAGATTGCCGTACTGGTAGGTGATTACCTACTGATGAAAGCCCTGCTACTAGCACTGAACAATAAAGAATACGTAATTCTCGAAACCCTCGCCGACGCTGTTAAAGTGATGAGCGAAGGGGAGTTGCTGCAATTCGAAAAATCTAGAAACCTCAACTTCAGCGAAGAAGTATACTACGAAATCATTAAAGGAAAAACCGCCTCTCTCCTATCGTCTGCTTGTGCTTCCGGTGCTTCCAGCACTTTTTCCGATCCCGAGTCCATCGAAACCCTGAAACAGTTTGGCGAAAAAGTGGGTATGGCTTTTCAGATTAAAGACGATTTGTTCGACTATGGATCTGCCGATATCGGTAAACCCACCGGTAACGACATCAAAGAAAAAAAACTTACCCTGCCCCTTATCTATACACTCCGGCACTGCCCTGCCGATGTAAAGCAAAAGATCATTTATATAGTAAAGAACCAAAACAAACGGCAGGATAAGGTGAAGTGGGTGATTGATCAGGTAGTTCAAACGGGCGGCATCCAATACGCAACAGAAAAAATGTTTACCTATCGAGATGAAGCTTTGGAACTACTCAACCGTTTTCCCCCTTCCGAAATCAGAAATGCATTGGAAGAACTGGTTAGATACACAACCGACAGGGCATACTAATGGAAAAAAGATGGAAAATAGCAACGGCCGCTTCTGAGGAAGTGGAGGCACTTCAGCGCAGCTTGCAAGTACATCCCACCATTTGTAGCATCCTAGTGCAGCGCGGATTAAAAACCTTTGAAGCCGCTAAAGCATTTTTTCGGCCGCAATTGAGTGAACTGCACGACCCCTTTCTGATGAAAGACATGCACAAAGCAGTTGAACGCATCCTTCGGGCATTTGAAAACCAGGAAAAAATACTAATTTATGGCGACTACGACGTAGATGGTACCACTTCCGTGGCTTGCATGTTCCAGTTTATACATGCATTGCATCCCTTATCCGATTTTTATATCCCCCATCGCTATCGGGAGGGATATGGTATTTCACAGGCAGGCATCGATTTTGCCGCTGAAAATAATTTTTCGCTGATTATTACGCTGGACTGTGGCATCAAATCAGTTGAACTGATTCAGCAAGCCGCAGAAAGAGGCATTGATTGCATTGTTTGTGATCACCACCTGCCAGATGCAACACTTCCACCAGCAAATGCAATACTCAATCCCAAACAAATCGACTGCCCCTATCCCTTTAAAGAATTGTGTGGTTGTGGGGTGGGATTTAAACTGATTACTGCCTTATCGAAACAATTACAATTACCCGATTCAACCTACCTGCAATTTCTCGATCTGGTAGTTACGGCTATTGCTGCCGATATTGTTCCTATCTATGGCGAAAACCGAATTCTTGCCTTCCATGGAATGAAGCAGGTAAACGAAAACGCCTGCGCTGGAATCCGGGCACTGCTGAAATTATCGGGCGTACAAAAAATATTACACATTCAAAATCTGGTATTCATTATCGCACCGCGCATTAATGCAGCCGGCCGAATGGATGATGCCCGAAAAGCTGTGCAGTTATTTTTGCAACCCGATGAAGCTACTGCCATGCAGTTTGCAGAACAATTACAGGTAAACAACGATGAAAGAAGAGAAGCCGATAGCCAGATCACCATCGAAGCCCTAGAATTAATTAAAAACGACCCATACCATGCCGTTAAAAAATCTACCCTGGTATATAAAGAAACCTGGCACAAGGGAGTGGTAGGGATTGTAGCCAGCAGATTAATTGATACCTATTATCGCCCTACCATTGTGCTAACCAAAAGTGGCGAATATGTTGCCGGCAGTGCCAGAAGTGTGGCAGGATTTAATTTGTACGAAGCCATCCATGCTTGCCGGGAATGGCTGTTGGGTTATGGGGGACATTTTGCAGCCGCCGGCATGACCTTGCTGCCCGAGCACGTGGGTTCTTTTGCAGCTGCCTTTGAAAACGCCGTAGCAAAGCAGATTACCCCTGAACAAGAAACACCCGAAATATTAATTGATGCCGTTATTCATTTCAGCGATGTGAAACCAGCCTTCTTTCATATTCTTCAGCAAATGGAACCCTTTGGTCCGGATAATATGCGGCCTGTATTTTTAGCCAGAAAAGTAAAAAACAAGGGATACTGTAAACTCGTAAAAGAGCAGCATATCCGTTTTGTATTGCAACAAGATAATACCACCCTCCAAGGAATTGGATTTAATATGAAAGAACTTTTCCCCCTAGTAGAATCCGGAGAATGGCTGGATGTGGTTTTTACCATTGATGAAAATGAATACAATGGCAATATTTCCCTTCAACTAAAAGTGCTGGATGTAAAAGCACATGTAGCATAAAAAAAGGCAGCCGTATTGTTCCGACTGCCTCTATCAATAATTCTATTTTCAATTACTGCATCATAGTAACGCTTCGCTTGATAAAGGCCGTTAAATCGTTGCCCTTCAATAAGCCCTGAGATAACAAGGCCAAATCTGCCAGACTTCTTACCCGATTTTTCTTCACCGTTTCATCTGCTTCTTTTAATAAGCCGGCAAAAATGGGGTGGTTGCCGTTGATGGTTAACGTAACTTCATCCGGCATCTGCGCATAAAAAGCCGTCATGCCGCCACCGCTTGCGCCCATATCCTTCATGCGCCGCATAAACTCAGGACGGGTAGCCACTACCGGATCGGTATCAACACTCAATCCCACCACTTCAGTAGTAATATGCAAATCGGCCACTTGCAGGGTAAACAATTCTTTTAGCTGCTCAGTTTCTTCTTTGGTAAGTACCGAATCAACTGATTCCTGTTTATCAATCAGATTGTCAACAATATCAGCATCTACGCGAACAAAAGAAACCTGTTCCCATTTCGATTCCATGGTATTGATGAAAGCTGCATCTACCAAAGTCTCCATCTTAACAACTACATAGCCTTTGTTTTTACAGGCGGTGATATACGCATCCTGCTGAATGGGTTGGGTGGTGTATAATACTACCTGCCGGCCATCTTTATTTATTTGGAGTGCCTCTGTGGCTATTTTGTATTCTTCCAGGGTATGGAATTTCCCGTCAGTATCTTCCATTACCATAAACTTGTTGGCCTTCTCTAAAAACTTATCGTCCGTCATCATACCATACTTCACAAACAAGCCCAAACTTTCCCACTTATCTTCTAATGAGCTGCGTTCGTTTCGGAAAATCTCATCCAGCTTATCCGCCACTTTTTTGGTGATATGCGCATTGATTTTTTTCACATTCGGATCTCCCTGCAAATAACTTCTGCTCACATTCAGTGGTATATCCGGACTATCAATTACCCCCTGCAATAACATCAAAAACTCAGGTACTATATCTTTCACTTCATCCGTAACAAAAACCTGATTGCAATAGAGCTGAATTTTATCTTTCTGTATTTCGTATGAATGTTTGATTTTGGGGAAATACAAAACGCCCGTAAGGTTAAACGGATAATCTACATTCAGATGAATCCAGAATAAAGGAGTTTCATTGAAGGGATATAATTCTTTGTAAAATTTTTCGTAGTCTTCCTTGGTAAGGTCCGAAGGTTTCTGAATCCAAAGGGGTTTAGGATTGTTGATAGATTTATCTTCTGCTGGCTTTTCCTGTCCGGCCTCATAGAAATAAATGGGGATGGGCAAAAACTTACAAAAACGCTCCAGAATTCCCCGAACACGGGCGGCTTCTAAAAATTCTTTGCTCTCTTCATTGATGTGCAAAACAATTTTAGTTCCTCGCTGATCGTAATCCACTTCGTATAATTCAAACTCGGGACTCCCATCACAGGTCCAGTAAACACCGGGGGTACCTTTGTGACTTTTGGTAAAAATTTCTACTTTATCGCTCACCATAAAAGCACTATAGAATCCCAATCCGAAATGCCCAATAATATTGGCATCCTTATACTTTTGCATGAACTCTTCTGCGCCGCTGAAAGCTACCTGGTTGATATACTTATCTACTTCTTCGGCAGTCATACCCACCCCTTTATCGGTAATGGTGAGGGTTTTTGCAGCCGCATCCAGGGTTACCTCTATACGCAATTCACCTAGCTCTGCGGCGGTTTCCCCGAGGGAAGCCAGGGTAGTTAATTTTTGGGAGGCATCCACTCCATTGCTCACTAATTCACGAAGAAAAATTTCATGGTCGCTGTAGAGAAACTTTTTAATGATCGGAAATATATTTTCCGTTTGAACGCGAATTTGTCCTTTTTGCATAATACACCGTTTCCCTTTCCTCATCAAAAGCAGTACCAATTGAGGGTAGGCTGACAGGATGGCAAATTTCGTCGGTTAGATATGCCGAGATTGCGTAAAATGACGGATATTTTGGCAACCATAAAAGTGTTTGACTGAAATTATAGTATTAAATAAAAATAGCCTACGAATAGTTTGTTTTTTGAATGATCATTTCTATTATTTAAAACAAAATTCTACAACTATGAACAAAACAGCAATGCGAGTTATTGATAATATCGGAAAAGATGCAATTGCAGAATAATTTTTCCGGCGGAGTAGAATTCTTTTGTTGGTATTCATCAAAAAAATACTTGCTGCAAAAAATGCGCATGGAGTATTTGCAGTATGGGAAATATAACTCCCTATTGCTGTGATAACTCTTTTGATGGGAGGGCATACAATCTAATCAGAATTCGTTACCATCTTTTGCAGCCTTTTTTGCTTCTAAAAAGAAAGCTATTAGTGTCTTCGGTAACAACCAAATGCATAAAAAATAGGCAGATTTAGCGTTCTCAGAAACCAGCACAAAATAGCAAAAAGCCGCAACGTGCCGATTCCTTTAATGATAATCAATCAATTAGCTATTTTTTGCCCCTAAAAATATGCGACATGTCGTAATTCTTTTTATCATTCTTTCATGTCTGTTAATTTATCAATCGACAATTGTTACTTTTAAATTTCAAACTATGCAACCTTTTTCGCAACGAAACAGCCCCATGGAGTGCTTCCTAACTGCTAATCATAAAGCAGCAAGCGTATTGGTATTATTTTTTGTTATACTTATTTCTGCTTGCCAGAAAAAAATGGATGTAATAAACGATCAGCCCTCCCTTACTCAAAAGCGAATTGAGGTTACCGAAATTAAACAATGGGTAGACAAGATGCTGCCAACATTGATAGACCAACCAACCCTTTTATACGCAAGGGCCGAGCAATCAACAATTAACGGCAATCATTTTGTTCGTATTCCTACAAAAGGTAAGGGGTCAGATAAAGGATCTTTCTACTTTAAGAGGCGGCCAGATGGCAGTATGGAGGTAAACTATGTGGTACAATTGGTTTCGGATTCTATCAAAGGAAATGGCATAGTGGGATTCGCCAATCTGGACGAAAAATCGTTTCGGGTTAATGTATATGAAAATAACAAACTTGTATTATCAAAAATTGTTCCCGACTCGCTGGGGCTATTTAATAAGGCTTTTCTTTCCTCAGCTTCACTAATAAAGAAATTATCCGGATGTCCGGAGCAGGTAACTCGTATAACTCTACCGGATGGAAGCGACTCGGTAATCATAGTAAAAACACTGGGTGATCCCAGGATAGACTGTCCACGTGACCATGATTATGTGAGCTTCTGGGATCGAGTTCAAATATTCTTTGGCAATATAGGGACCTGGTTTCGAAATAATTTTGGAGGTGGTGGTGGTGGAGGGAATTCTGGAGGCGGAGATCCCTGGGGTCTTTGGTTCTTCGCTTGGAATGGCGCTAATATTGGCGGAAGTGGAAACGGAAACGGTCATTCAGGAAGTGGCGGGAGCGGAGATTTTTCTGGAGGAGGGGGAGGGGGTGGAGGACAAAATGGGTCAGGTAACAACCCGTGGGGGCCGTTTCAATTTCCGTCTTTTAACGTGACTGGGAATAATGCTTCTAATCCTGTAGAATATTTGCTGATAGCTTTAAACAACTTATCTGCTTCTGAAGCAGATTGGCTTTCAAACAATAGTGAAGTAGCAGAGGATTTATATGCCGCATTGAGTGAGGGAACTAATACAGCAGAAGAATTGCTTGCTACTCAAATAACAGTTACCACTTTTGCGAACAACTCCAGAGTTTTCGACAAAGCTTACTTCGAACTAATTAAAGATCATTTACAAGGCGCAAGCAATTCTGGTCAATTGAATCCTGACCCAATCTTAAATCATCTTATTTTACAGTGTGCATTAATTAAGATTGAACACCCTGAATATTCGGACATAAGACTTGTATGGGAAGCCTGGAGAGAGTTACTTCAATTGGGGCTAGATGTTGTCGGATTGGTTCCAGTTCTTGGTGAAATTGCGGATGTAATTAATGGCTTAATTTATTCCCTTTATGGTGAGGGTATAAATGCAGGACTTAGTTTCGCTGCAGCAATACCAGTTGGAGGATGGTTTGCAACAGGAACAAAATATGCAAAAAAAACAATTACTACACTTGCTGGAACAAAAACAACCTTAAAATGGATAGTACAAACAGATGGATTTATTAATTTTGGGCTGAGGGGTCAATTAAGAACAGTTCTTGGCTTGGCAGTTGGAAATTCAAAGCAGGCTCATCATATCATCCCCTGGGAGTTCTGGAAAAATGATATAATTCAAAAAGCTGCAAAAAGTAAAAAGGAATTCCACATGAACGATTTCTTGAATGGGATTCCTCTTGAGAAATCGATACATATTGAAGGAATGGCTCATCCAGCATATAATAATAGGGTCCTCGAGGAATTAGGAAAAATAAATCAAAGGTATAATTTTAATATCTCCCCTGAAGATGCTGGGAAAGAGATTGAAATTTTGATTTCCAGAATACGAAAGGCAATCATTGAAAATCCAGGGGTTAGCTTAAATCAAATTATTTTTTAAAAAATAACGTAATGGACTTTTATCGAATGAGGGTATCGTCGGGCACTGATATTGGAAAAACTTTTCCTCAATCACAGGACGAAATAAATATTGTGAGCATCGAAGACATCAAACACTTTAGGAATCAAAAGCCATATATTCTACTGTCAGATGATGTCGTAATGCCCGAACTTATATTGCACCCAAAAGCAATATTGACAGATTTAGTTAGCACGGTTACTATTTCTTTGGGTCTATTGGTTAGCGAGAGATTGAAACTGATAATTGAAAAATTAAGCTCCCCCTCAGACATCCAGTTTATTTCAATAAACCTACACTCAAAAAAAACGCAACACAAATATTGGGTTTTGCGGCCATTGCAGTTTGATATGGCTTTAATCCGCTATGATGCATCTGAAATATATAAAGATTCCACATTATTGGGACCATTTGAAAAACTGCATATAAAAAGTTATCAAGAGTACCTCGATGCTTTAAAACTAATAGAAAAGAATTTCTCTCATTCGCGTGAAGGTTTAGAAATTACCACATTATGCTTTCAAGATGGTATAAGTAAAAATTTTCTTCAAATTGAAAATGTAAAAGGGGGTATTGGTTATTTTGTTTCTGACAACTTAAAAAAACAAATTGAGTCCGCCGGGTGCACCGGGATAAGCTTTGAAAAAGTTGGCCCCTGAAAATACTGTTCGCCAATTTTTTCATGATCTGTTAAAACATCATTAATAATATGACCGAAAATCCAATTGAAATTTGGCTCTTATCAGACGCAAGGCTCAAGCAGCATATAGAGCGAATAAGTAGTTCGGGAATGTCTGAATTTGATCAAGCTAAAACAGCCTTTTACGAGCTTTCGGATTTTTACGGGCTAAAGAAATTTCCTGAAGATATAACAGAAGAGGAGTATGAAAACTATTTAGAAGCAGAGGGCTCAGACCCAAGATCGGTTTTTGAAGAGGTGGGTATTGTTAGATATTTGGATTCAAGCGAAGATCCTAGAGGCATTGTTATGGTAGCAATTTATAATATTCTTAATCGAGATCCACTTGACATTGACAATTGTGCTGAAATGCATTTTGGTAAAGCAATTCCCAAGAGTTATGTAATTTATTTTACCGGTCAAGATGCAGATGCTACATTGAACTTTCTTAAAGAAGGAGAATCTTGGCATAAAGAAGGGATAAAATATGCAAGTAAAATAGTTAGATGAAAAAAGCCTGGACTTGACTGAAAATGTTTATGCCATCGATTATGTGTTTCCTTGCCTCGCTTTACTAGGATCAATGCAAAATTGCAGTCCGGTGTGAGACAATTTTTCTAATTCCCCCTAATAAGTGAAAAAGACACCTTAAATTCTAAAGGCACATTAATTCCTATTGGAAAGCAGCCTACTTAACATGAGAATAATTATATCCACAATAAATTGATAACCAAATAATTATGAGCTCTATTACATTTTATTTTGTAATAGAGTAGTTTTAAATCGTTAACTAAATCTGCCGACTCTTTGTTTTTTGTCAACGAATTAAAATCCCTTGTTTTAATGGGTGGGGAGGCTTCGCCTCTTTGCTACTTGGCAGTATTATACCGGGAGCAAAATCATAATAAGTGGTACCTTTGAAGGGTGACAACCTGCTTTGCAGAAATGAACTACTATTTATTACCTAGTAGTGTGAACCCATCAGAAAAACTGTTCCAGGGTTATCTTGCACAGCAGTAAAATTATTAACCTAAATCGGTATCGTAGCTTATAATTTTCATAAATGGGGGTGTTTTTAATTAAATCGTAAATTAATATTTTTTTCGTTTACAGAATCAAATTGCGATTGTTATAACAGGTTTATTGTTACCCATTTTTTCGGCTAACTAATTAGCAACTATAGAAATCCGGTCGATATGAAAAGTGGTCGTTTGCCGGTTCCGGCCCGTATCTACCCCCTCGTATTTGAAAGCGATATGGCAGTTTCCCTTATAGCCGCTCAAAGAGATGGATCCCGAATTTTTCCACCCTGCGGAAACAGCCCCCGTTGTACCATTGGCGATAGATGCCGGTAACAAGGTCCACTTTGATTTAGAAGGGTTATTGGTGCCATCATAATTGGTAGAAACATACACTTTCAAACTGGCGCCATTATCAAATCCGTCTCGGGTATCAAAACTCAGCCGGGCGCCCGAAGTACCGGTGAGGTTGACCGGTGCACTGATTAACCACGACGCTACCCGGGGCTGTCCACAGGCAAAAGCTTCGATAGTTGCATATCGCTCATTAAAAGCCGATTTTATAAAGTAGGATTGTCCACCCATTTCTGCAATGTTTTTCCAGCCCGCAATCGATAAAACGGCAGCGGGTTTTTGCAGGTCAAAATCTTCCCAAAGCAGGGTTTTATAGCCACTACCCGTGCACCGCAATCCATCCATTGCTACATCCGAAGTATCCCGCATCACCAACTGCTTTTCCCAACCAAAAACCGTGTAAATACCTGTAATTTTTCCATTCCCCCGGGGTGTTTTTGCGGAGGCAAATTTGGCAAAGCCACTGGTTCGAACATACATCGATCCCGAACTACAGGATCTGATCACATGATTTACGGCCGCTTGATTATTGGCATCCGCCCAGGCCTTTCCGGTATCGGAAGGAATCAATTCTACCTCAGGAATGGTTAGTAAACAATTTTGAAAGCTGTCACTCAATTGGCTGATATTTACTTCCCGCGGCTTTATCCACTGATTGGGAAGCCCAGGCACAAGCACTTGCTGAAAAAGGGGCACAGGAATCGGCAGCAGTCGTGGATAAATTGAGTCTGAACGGTCAACCCCTGCACCTAACTGCAACAGTCCCCCATAATCGCCCAGCCAACAGCCCTTTAATCGCACAAACACCTGTAATCCTTCGGGATAGGTAAGATGCAAGGCAGTTGCATCTAGGCGAATAGACAGGCCCGCAGTGGAGTCTTGTATTACGATGGTTTTATAAAAATTATCCGTGCGATCATTCGCTACTACCACGCCAGCAACTACCCAATCGTCTACAATTTTTTCTACATTCCCCGGAAAATGCAATTTATGAATTTCACGAAGGGTGGTGTTGGCTGAAAGGGAAGTCGGCATAGATAATGCCGGTTGGTCCCACTGAGGTCTACATGCTTGCAAACATACCATCCATAAAAAACAATAAAAGATTCTTGAACTCATCAGAAAGAAATTTGAAAGGAACTAGTAAAATAACTGCCCGGTGAAAAAAAGTATTTATTAGGAAAACGTATTTGTCCATCGGCATTCACATCCCATCTTGCCTGTTCATATCCACCAGCAATAAAATACCTAGTGGGAAAATTTCTGGCTGATAAAAAGATGCGAATAACCGGAGCCTTTTGTTTGTGAAAACTTGCCAAACGAAAACTATAGCCAAACAAGGCATGTATGCTCAATACATCCGGTAGTTTTTCTTGTTCCATCCATAACTGAGCCAATGGATCGGTGGGGTTGATGCCAGCCAGTGCGGAACGGGTTCTTCGTAAATAATTAAGACTTACCCAATGATTGCTCAACTGATTGATACTAACCGAAGCCATCCACCCTTCCGAAGTTTGATAACGCAAGCCAATATGAAGCGCCTGCTGTGGCGTACCTCCCAGTCGGTATCCATTTATCCATAAGGGCTCCGAAGAAAGCAGGGATTCCGTATTATCTGCATATAACTTTCCGGTGGGCTGGCCCCGATATAGCAGTTGATAAAAACAGGCAGCCCAGTCTACATTCCAATCTACATTCCATTGCACAGAACCCGACCATTCTACTCCACGTTGTAGAAAGCCCAACCCACTTACCACATGATTTACCAAAGAGGCGGCAGCGTCATTATAAAAACTTTGAATTTCCTGTGCCTGATGTGTTTGGGTAGAAAATAAACTGAGTCTACTACTCATGCTGGGTGAACGAAAAACCCAACCTGCCTCGATGTGCAAAGTTTTTTCGGCATTGATATCATTGCGCATAAAAGCACTGTTTCGGGGATGGATAAAAATTGTAGCTGCCAATGGCCCCCTCGACTGAACAGCTGCCTGTGCAAAAAGAAAATGATTGCCGTTTACTTTACGGGTAACTCCTCCCTTTGTCAGATAAGACTGGGTTGTAACGGGCAAAGAATTGCCTAACGAATTCAGGGGAAACAAACCATTGGCCACATATCCTTTTCGCATCAACCGATCAACCCCCCATCTGCCGGCAACAAACCAATCCACTCTCTTCGAGTTCTGCTGCCACTGACACCAAAACTCGGTATGGGTTTGTCGGAATCCATAATCGTAGCCAAAGTAATCACCTGTATAAATAGTTGCGTTGGGTTCTGCAATATTGTATTGGTTAGCCAAAGGATTATCCTGCAATTGCGCATCTGCAAATCCATTCAGATTAAGATAATAATCTCCCCCTAACAAGTCCACTACTTTTTTTCGGTAACGGTTCTCCGATAATTGCCAGCTGGCACCCGCAGAAAAATCCGCTAGTTTTCTCACCATGGTATGGTAATAATAATTCAGGGAAATGAGTCGGGTATGGGTTCTTCGCTCTTCTACAATATATCGGCTCCGATATCCCGAATTCACCAAACCGAATGGAAAATTTGCAGCAATCCCATTATCCCGACTTTGCAGGTTAGAAGCATACAATTGTTGCCAATTGATTTGCAGCCGTTCGGGATTTTGTTGAAATAAGTCGGTTACCCGTTGCTGCAATAAAGTATCTACCGAATAAGAAGGCATATACCGATAATAATCCGGCCTTGGGTCTGCAACCTGATACCAGTCAAATCCCTGATCTCCCTGATATCCGCTAATGGCAGCCAGCGACCATTTGCGCACCGTATGTTGATTAGCGGAATATTCATGGGTAATAAACAAAGCCGGAAACTGATAGATTCGGGTGGCAGCAAAGCGGATTTGATTATCTTGAAATCCCCAGTTAGCATTGTAGCGGAAGTTTCCGCTGATCTGAAAGAGTTCGCGTGTAATGGGCGACTGTTTACTGATTTCCTGCGGAGCAAAACAAAACATGGCATACAAGCGCTGGCTGTTTCGATATTTTTTTTCTGTTGCAATCAATCCAGAAAAGGAAGTGAGCATTCCCGGATAGGCATTCGTTGCTTTATTGGAGGCGTATTGAAAATAGCTGCTCCATGCCCATCCCTTTACCGGCATCCCGGAAGAGTGCGCCAAATTAAAGCGGAACGTTTGCCGATTATCGGCGTACCCTACTGATATCGCTGTCTGTTGCTGACTGAGCGAGTTGGTTCCATCAAACATGCGGCTACCTGCCAGATTGCCCATCGAATACTCAACGGGTGCTATCCCCAGGGCTGATTGGGACATTCGAATCTGGCTATTCATCCCATTCATAATATACCAGGGTACCTGCCCGGTAATCGGAAACCCAATCAATGCCCCATTGATTCGATGTTCTGCCCGCTCCCGAATATACCCTCTCCACGAAAAGCGCGCTGCCCCCCAGTCGTACATCGCTGTGGTGATTAAAGGATCTCTGGCGGATTGTAATAAGGAGGGATAATACATTTCATCCGATGCTTCTTCTGTATCATTTTGTGAGCTTGAAACCGGAGTATTTTCTACTTCAGCAGGAGCTGGCACCGGTAATTGTAAAGAATCCACTGCACGAACCGGGCGGGCTCTTTTCGATGGCAGTTGGGCCGATAAAATAATCGGTGCAAGTAACCCTATCCAGCTAAATTTTTTCAGCATACAACTCAGAAAATAGTTGCAACAAAACTATTTCTGCAGCAGGCGATTGGGTAGCGTATTTATATCATTTGCGGAAAATACGTAAGGGTGAAAACGAATAAGCATTCAATTTTATACCACTGATGCGCATCCTTTTCATTTTCCTACTCCTGTTGTTTACAGGGAACCATTGGCCAACTGCAATACGTTTGGCTACACCCGGCAAAATGCCACTGCGCAGGGTGGTAGCTTTTTACAACCTAGAAAATTTATACGATACGTTGGATGATCCATTAACGAACGACGACGATTTTACGCCGTCAAGCAGTAAGCAATATGGCCGAACAATATTTAATCACAAGTTGCAAAATCTGGCAACCGTAATCAGCGAACTGGGTCCGCAAGAATACCCACAAGCGCCGGATATACTGGGGGTTACTGAAATAGAAAACCGTAAGGTATTGGAATTGCTGTGCGCACACCCTTTGCTTAGAGCGCAGCATTATCGGATTATTCATTTCGACTCTCCCGACCCGCGAGGTATAGATGTTGCCTTATTGTACAAACCCGATGCCCTATCTGTGATTGCCGCCAAACCCATCCCGGTGCTGCTACCCGGTGGGAGTAAAGAAGCCCGATTTACCCGGGATATTTTATACGTAAAAGCAAGGATGGATACCGATACCCTGCATTTGCTGGTTAATCACTGGCCCAGCCGAAGAGGGGGAGAAATTAGGAGTAGACCCGCCAGAACAGCAGCAGCAGCCACCTGCCGACGTATCATGGATTCGATTTTTGCCTTTGAAGGGGAAGCCAAAATTATTCTGATGGGAGATTTAAACGACGATCCCACGAGTAAAAGTATTACCCAAACCCTGCGTGCAGTCGGCTCTCGGGAACAAATGCAAGCAACCGAATTGTTTAACCCCTGGCTGATGCCCTATCGAAGGGGGATAGGTACCCTTGCCAATCGAGACCATTGGTCGCTTTTCGATCAGATTATGGTTTCCCGTGGCCTGCTAGCTTCCGAAAAGGGGTGGCATTTTGCTAACTCGGGCATTTATCGGCAACCCTCAATGGTAGAAAATCGGGGAAGGTATCGGGGATATCCGATGCGAACCTGGGATGGGAACCGGTATCGGGGGGGATATAGCGACCATTTTCCCACTTATATTACCCTTCGGAGGGGTAGTTAGGGGCCGAAATAGCGCAATTGGCCAGTAATTTGGTGCAAAACCCATTCCATGCTATTTTTTTTAGGATAAAAAATGCCCCAGCACCTTAAAAGTCCTTACCTTTGCTGCCCCAAATCTGTTTTGGCAGATTCTCTCGCCTCGGCGGGTGTCCATTGGGATAAACCAAATTAAAAACTTAAAAAACAAGGGAATGAACCATTACGAATTGATGGTGATTTTTACCCCGGTACTTTCTGATGAAGATTACAAAGCTTCACAAAAGAAATATGCCGATCTGGTAGCAGAACTGGGAGGTGCCACAGTGCACAGCAACCCATGGGGATTAAAATCACTCGCTTACCCCATTCAGAAAAAAACAACTGGTATTTACTGGGTGTTTGAATTCACGGCACCAGCTGATGCCAATGAAAAACTGAAAATTCAAATGTTGCGCGACGAAAAAGTAATGCGCCACATGATTACCCGTCTCGATAAATACGCCGTCGAGTACAACCATGTAAAAAGAAATGGCGGATTTGCAATGCAGGATAAAGAAAAACAGGAGGCTTAATCATGGCAAAGAATGAAATCAAATACCTGACCGCCATTAAGCAGGAGAAGCCTAAGAAAAAATTCTGTCGCTTCAAGAAATATGGCATTAAATATGTTGATTACAAAGACATCGACTTTCTGAAGAAATTCGTGAACGAGCAAGGAAAATTATTGCCTCGTCGTTTATCTGGAAACTCTTTAAAGTATCAGCGTAAAGTACAGGAAGCAGTTAAAAAAGCCCGTCAAATGGCGTTATTGCCCTACGTGACCGACCTGTTAAAATAAAATTAGTGAACCTTCCCTAACCCCGTGTAATAACGGGAGACAGTTCCCCGATTGGAGAACTGGGCACTTGGGACTAAATTAAACCTATGCAAGTAATATTAATTCAGGATGTAGACAATCTGGGCGGTCGCCACGAATTGGTAAATGTAAGAAACGGATATGCCCGTAACTTCCTCATCCCACAAAAATTAGCGGTAGAAGCCAACCCTTCTAATCTGAAGCAGCACGAAGAAAAGCTGAAAGTTGTTGCCAAAAAAGAAGCTGCCATGCTGGCGGAACTGAATAAGGTAATCGACATTCTAAAATCTGCTCCTGTTAAAGTGGGTGCCAAAACCGGTACCAGCGGTAAAATTTTCGGAAGTGTAACTTCTTTACAAATTTCCCGCGCTATCCGCGACCAGAAAGGATACGAAATCGATCGCAAACGCATCAGCATCACCGAAGAGGTGAAAGAGCTGGGAATCCATAAAGGTTCCATCGACTTTGGTAATGGAAATCTGGTAGAAATTGAATTTGAAGTAATTGGGGAATAACCCATTCAACCTTTTTTAATAAAAACCCCTGCAATTTGCGGGGGTTTTTTGTTAAAAACAGGCCAAAACCGGTGTTTTTTTGCCGATAGAGAAAAATGAAAAAAAAATCTTGTATTGTATAAAATGACTATCTTCGGGCGTCCAATGACAGTTCGCCTTTTTCCATGAGGGTTTCTACGTAAATGCTTCGAGGGTTATGGTTACTGTTTTTTCATTGGTTTTTATCATAAAATTTTTTTTAAATGAACATTTACGTTGGAAATCTGAACTGGAATATGTCCAGTGAAGACATGCAGAATCTCTTTGCACCTTATGGTGAGGTAAGCAGTGCCAAAATTGTTACCGACAAATTCAACAACGACCGCAGCAAAGGCTTTGGTTTTGTGGAAATGCCGGATGATGAGGCTGCACGTGCTGCTATTGCCGCTCTTCACGACACAGAAGTGTTGGGTCGCAAAATTGTAGTAAACGAATCAACTCCTCGTCCTGAAGGAGAAAGAGGTGGCTACAAAAAGAAATTCGGCGGTGGCGGCGGTGGTGGAAATCGCGGCGGCGGTGGTTACGGTGGAAACCGTGGCGGCGGCGGCGGTGGATACAACCGTGGCGGTGGCGGAGACGGCGGATACAATCGCTATTAATCTTCTTGCACATTAGAAATTGTTTAAGTCCGACTCACGTCGGACTTTTTTATGTGCTAACCTCAACCGGATTTATATATTTTTAACTATGAAAAAATCAACCATCCCCGCTCCCATAGCCGGCTGTATGCGCTGGGGAATTTGGGGCGCAGGATTTACCCGTGCCCAATACCACCAAATGATAGATGACTGTCTAGATGCCGGTATCACCGCATTTGACCATGCCGATATTTATGGCGACTATACCACCGAAGCCGAATTTGGAGAAGCCCTGCAACTCAATCCAGGCCGGAGACAACAAATGCAACTCATCACGAAATGTGGCATTCAGATGAAAACGCCCAACCGTCCCGAACATGGAATCAAATCTTATAACAGTTCCGCCAACCATATCATTCGATCTGCAGAAAGATCGCTCGAAAATTTGCAAACCGATTTCCTCGACTTGCTCTTAATCCATCGTCCCGATCCCTTGTTACACCCGGAAGAAGTGGCGGAAGCTGTTAGCCGATTACAGCAGGCAGGAAAAATTATTTCCTTTGGGGTTTCCAATTTTTTGCCGGCAGAAACCAGTATGCTAAAAAAATGGGTGCCGATAGCTTATAATCAAATAGAGTGCTCCCTGCTTATGCGGGATGCTTTTATTAATGGAACCCTGTCGCATTGCATAGAACATGAAATTATCCCGATGGCCTGGGCACCTTTGGGTGGAGGCATTATCAGCGACGAAACCCATCCCCGCTACCGGGCCATTCGCGCATGCACATCCGAACAGTCTTCAAAATATCAAACCGGCGAGAATCAGATTTTATTGGCCTGGTTGCTACGCCATCCCGCAGGTATATTACCAGTAGTAGGCACCACCAAGCTGGAAAGATTACTCGAAGCTAAAGAAGCACAAAGTATTCAACTGGAAAGGGAAGATTGGTTTCGCTTACTGGAAGCTGCGGTAGGGGAGGAAGTGGCTTAGTAAGCTATCTGCATTTCAAAAGGGTTAGGTTGCATCTTTCCAAAGAGTTTCCCCTTTCACCAGCCACGAAATACCGAATGCCAACAATGCAATGCTTTCTACAACAAATGTGGTGGATGACCCCTTGATCAATGGTATGCGTTGGACAAACCACTTCCATTCTTGCAATGCCAGCAGTCCAATACAAATGAGGATGGTATACCCACAAATTTTATACAATCGGTTTCGAATAATTTTCTGAGGTGTTTCGGGAAGGTGTGCGTGGGTTTTGGTAAACAGACAAATACAAAAGAAGGCCAACACCAGAAAAAATACCAACGCGGCCCCATAGTGCAGTTTTGTTACGATGGGGTGGGGAATCCATTCGATTTGAATACAGGTATAACAACTATTGCAATAAGGATTGGTTGGGCAACAAGCTACCACCAAGGCAGCTACGGCTGCAATCTGCGCCGCGAGCCGATCTATTTTTTCGGACATACGATAATGAAATAAAAAAATAGCCACGGCAAATAGGGTTCCGGTAAAGTAGGTACCCAAACCGGTGTAATAAAAATGACTGATACTAGGTGGCAGGGAACAATGTGGGTACAAAAAAATAAATACGCCGAATAAAAATATGGGCAAGGCAATGCCGCACCAACCAACCGCCCTTCTTAATTGCAGAAAGGAGATAAGAATCGCCTTTTGATGTACCGGATCAGGAATGGGTGTGGGCATATCGGACAGATTCTATATACTATTAAATAGGGAGTGCCTTATCAACAGCCCGGGTAAAAACCTGCAAAGCTTCCCGTGCGGCTCGTTGGGCGGCAGCGAGTGTTACAATAGTGATAGCGTGAAGTTCGGACTGTAGTAATAATTGTTCGTCTTTCATTCTCTCAGCAAAAAAAGCAGGGGATAATTGCCCGGTTAGTCTAAGTTCTGCCAGCAGAGCCAGGCGAAGAATTCGCGCTTGTAAAAATTGGTGCGCAGCGGATTTTATCAGGGGCCAGTCTTTTGAAAATTGCTTTTGCATGGCCCCCATCATACCGGCCAGTGTTTCATTTATATCGAATTGCATACAGTTGTTTTATAAATTATCGTAGAGCATTTTCAGCAATCAGCAGGGGTTTCCAATAATCGCGAGTATAGGCTTGGTATACCTTGATTTCTGCCTGTGTTAGTGCGGCGGTATGTTGTTTGTGTTCTTCTTTATATTTTAGAAAAAGGGTTTGAATATTTTCCAGGATGGGTAAGAATGCGCTGTTGTTGGCACGAGCCTGGTATTGCAGATAGATAGATTGAATGGAAGTTTCGATACCTGCATATCTTTTAGCATACTGAGAGAAGGCGCGATGAGTAGTATCAGCTTGCAGTAGGTCGATATACAGCCGGTCGTTGCGGGCAGCGGTGGTAACGATTTTTTGGTAGAGGGATGCATTGTATTCGGGTACCAGGGTAACCGAACAGGAAGAAAATAAGCATCCGAAAAGAAGAACGAGGATGATCCGCTTCATGGTTGTGGAATAAAATGGGGAAGGTAGGCAGGAGGAAGCAGAAGAGCAATCGGTGAAAACACCGAAAAACTAATAGGTGAAAAAAAAGATTGAGTAGGGTGTCGGTCCGCTGGACCTCGGGGAAGAAACAGTGTGAGTTTGAGTGTGGGGAATAGATTTTGCTCCTTCAAACCCAAACTCACACTGATCCTTTGGGGTGGGAAAACAAAAAAGCCTCACTGAATAAAAAGTGAGGCTTTTTTAATAAATATGGCAGCTACCTACTCTCCCAGCGTGATGCGAGTACCATCGGCCATGGGGGACTTAACTTCTCTGTTCGGAATGGGAAGAGGTGAACACCCCCGGCAAAACCACCATAAGGATTTACAGTCGAATGAACGACTTAATAATGTACATATTGGGAAGCTAGTCAGCTACAAGAAAAAAAAATAAAGCATACGGGCAATTAGTACTACTCGGCTTTACTGTTACCAGTTTTACACCTGTAGCCTATCAACGTCATAGTCTTTGACGGCCCTTAAAAGTAAACTCATCTTGTGGAAGGTTTCACGCTTAGATGCTTTCAGCGTTTATCCTTGCCGTGCATAGCTACTCTGCATTACACCTGGCGGCATAACAGATACACCAGCGGCACGTACGACCCGGTCCTCTCGTACTAAGGTCATGTCCACTCAATTTACTTGCGCCCACCACAGATAGGGACCGAACTGTCTTGCGACGTTCTGAACCCAGTTCACGTGCCACTTTAATCGGCGAACAGCCGAACCCTTGGGACCTTCTCCAGCCCCAGGATGTGACGAACCGACATCGAGGTGCCAAACCTTACCGTCGATATGAGCTCTTGGGTAAGATCAGCCTGTTATCCCCGGAGTACCTTTTATCCTTTGAGCGATGGCCCTTCCATGCAGAACCACCGGATCACTTTAGCCAGCTTTCGCTCCTGCTCGACGTGTTTGTCTCACAGTCAAGCACCCTTTTACTAATGCGCTCTTCGTACGATTACCAACCGTACTGAGGGTACCTTTGCGAGCCTCCGTTACTTTTTAGGAGGCGACCACCCCAGTCAAACTACCCACCATGCACTGTCCCCGGTTAGGGGTTAGGTTCTAAGCAACAAAAGGTTGGTATTTCAACGTTGACTCCACAACACCTGGCGATGCTGCTTCAAAGTCTCCCAACTATCCTACACATTTGTGGCTCAAAATCAATGCAAAGTTGTAGTGAAGGTTCACGGGGTCTTTCCGTCCCGTGGCGGGTAACCGGCATCTTCACCGATACTACAATTTCACCGGGCTCGTGGAGGAGACAGTGTTCAACTCATTAGACCATTCGTGCAGGTCGGAACTTACCCGACAAGGAATTTCGCTACCTTAGGACCGTTATAGTTACGGCCGCCGTTTACTGGGGCTTCAGTCAGGAGCTTTGGCTTGCGCCGAACACCCTTCCTTAACCTTCCAGCACCGGGCAGGTTTCAGGCTCTATACGTCAACTT
>Ga0247831_1001041_pt1:32500-55885 | contig 55885 bp, 44 predicted proteins | sample LaCruzMarch2015__9_FD_192406 | JGI IMG/M metagenome (GOLD analysis project Ga0247831, IMG submission 192406) | Freshwater microbial communities from meromictic Lake La Cruz, Castile-La Mancha, Spain - LaCruzMarch2015_1m | ecosystem: Environmental > Aquatic > Freshwater > Lake...
CGCTCTAACAATCCCTGCACCGTACTGGCATTCTCCTGCACCTGAAAGCCACTTAACCCGGCTCCACCATAGCGTACTTCTATAAAATATCTCTGCATGCTGTTTTTTTCGAAAGGGTAACAAATGTACTGATTTCCGCAACCGCTCGTAAGCTTTTGCTACCCCATATCCCCTAAGCTACCAGCTTATCCCTTTCCCTTTTCTACTGTGTCCCTTTACTTATCTTTACCAAAAAAGGCAACCCTACAGCTGCCCGCTACTCGTTTATTAACACTAAAATAATCATATGAAAAAATGGTTCTTGCTCGCACTCCTGCTATGGAATACCGCCGCACCTGCACAGGTAACCCAGGATAAAAATGATTGGAAAAAAGTCTACCGCGGCTTTGCTGAAAAAAACAACGACCTGGTACATACCCGCCTGGAAGCTACTTTGCTATTCGATAAATCGCAACTGGCCGGCAAAGCTACCATCACCCTGCAACCGCATTTTTACCCCACCGATTCGGTAGTGCTCGACGCCAAAGGCATGGAAATCCAATCGGTATCCCTGCTAACTGGCAATACCACACAAGCGCTGCAATATCTGAATGATGGCATGTTCATTCGTATCCGCCTGAACAAAGTGTACCAGCGCAATCAACCCTATACCCTGCAAATTTTGTACACTGCCAAACCCAACGACTACAAAGCCGCGGGCAGTATGGCCATTACAGATGCAAAAGGTCTGTACTTTATCAACCCCACTGGAAGCGATCCGAAAAAACCTACCCAGGTATGGACGCAGGGTGAAACAGAAGGTACTTCCGTATGGCTGCCTACCATCGACCGACCGAATCAAAAATCTACCCAAGAATTTCTCTTAACCGTGCCCGATAAATATGTTACCCTTTCTAATGGCTTACTTATCTCGCAAAAGAAAAACACCAACGGCACCAGAACAGATTACTGGAAAATGGATCTTCCCCATTCACCCTACCTGTTTTTTATTGGCGTAGGCGATTTTGCAGTAATTAAAGACGGCTATAAAGGAAAGGAAGTAAGTTATTATGTTGAAAAAGAATATGCAGGCGTTGCCCGGAAAATTTTCGGACTTACCCCCGAAATGATCCAATTCTTTAGCACCCGCGTTACCGGAATCGATTACCCATGGGCTAAATATAGTCAGATGGTAGGTCGCGACTACGTGAGCGGTGCCATGGAAAACACTACCGCCACCCTTCACCAAGAAAGCGCCCAACAAGATGCCCGTGAATTAACCGATGGGAATGTTTGGGAAACAACCATCGCTCATGAACTGTTTCATCAATGGTTTGGCGACTATGTTACTGCCGAAAGCTGGAGCAACCTAACCGTAAACGAAAGCTTCGCAAATTATAGTCAAACTCTCTGGAGAGAATACAAATACGGTAAAGATGCCGGCGATCACGAAAACAGTAAAGACCAGCAAAGCTATTTGATGAGTGGCGGACAAAAGAAAGACCTGGTTCGTTTTTACTATGCCGACCGAGAAGATATGTTTGATAATGTTAGCTACGAAAAAGGAGGCCGCATTCTGCACATGCTGCGCAACTACGTTGGAGATGAAGCATTTTTCGCTTCGCTTAACAGATACCTAACCGATAATAAATTCAGTAATGGTAGTGCGCACCACCTTCGACTGGCTTTTGAAAAAGTAACGGGTAAAGACCTGAACTGGTTTTTTAATCAGTGGTATTTTGGAAGTGGTCATCCAGCACTGGATATCAATTATAGCTACAACGATACAACGCACCGGGCTTTTGTGTATGTGAAACAAACGCAGGCGGGTGATAAGATTTTCAAACTGCCCATTGCGATAGATGTGTATGAGGGAACCACTAAGAAAAGATACTCGGTACTGCTGGAAAACAAGACCGATACTTTTTCTTTTCCCGTGGCAGCTCAACCAAAACTGATTAATGTAGATGGAGACAAAATCGTGCTTTGCGTTAAAAAAGACAATAAAACGCTCGCACAGTTTTTACATCAATATCAATATGCCGGAAATTATAAAGACAGGGAAGAAGCCCTTGCAGCAGCACAGGGTAAAAACAGTGATGCCGATGCAAAAGCCTTGCGAATGCTGGGCTTGAAAGATCCTTTCTATGCAATCCGACAGGAAGCTCTGGAACAATTTCTTTCGGGTAGCCCTACCACGGAGGTATTTCAACAGGCAAGAATAATGGCACAATCCGACCCCAATCGCTTGGTGCGCGCTGCCGCGATTGATTTGCTGGCGAAAACAGGAGAATCAACCGACAAAGCCTTATTTACCAAGGCTGCCACAGATTCATCCTACACAGTAGCCGGTGCGGCCCTGGAAGCACTTGCTTCTATTGATTCTGCCGGATCACACCAGCTAGCTAAAAAATTGATGTTGGAACCTTGCAAGGGACGACTGGTTACCTCTATCAGCAATGTGTTGGCGGCGTATGGCGACCCGATGGCTTTTGACTTTGTAGCAGGAAAGTATGCAGAAATGCCCTTAACACAAGCGAAGTTCGAATTAACTGCCACTATGAAGGAAGTGCTGGAAATAGAAAAGGATCCGATCAAATTCAAAAAGGGAATCGACCTGATTTGTGAGATGCGCAATTCCATCCCTGCAGCGCAACGTGCGCAAACTGATCCCTTTATCAACAGTTATTATTTGCGTAAAATTGCCGACACCAAAAAAGCAAGTGGGGAAACTGAATTGGCAGACTATGTGCTGAAACAAATTGCTACTAAATAATAATTCACAAGTTCCAATTAAAAAAGCCGGACTAATTGGTCCGGCTTTTTCTATGTTTACTATGCCTAGTCGTATAAATAATCTACCATCCGCCGGATGCGCCACCCCCACCTGAACTTCCGCCACCGAATCCACCAAATCCTCCACCACCGCCGCCGCCAAATCCGCCACCACCAAATCCACCACCCCATCCGCCGCGATTACTGCCGCCATTCAGCAGGGAGCCTAAAAGAAGTCCTTCGGCCAAGCCATCCAAACCACTGCGCCGTCTCCTGCCGCCGCCTCCACCAAAACCTCCACCACCCACAATTAGCAATACAATAGCCAATATAACCAGGAAGGTTATTATAGAACTGCCCCTGCCAGGCTTTGAGTTATCTTTTTTGCGGGCGACTTTATACTCTCCTACCGCAGCTTTTGCTAATGCATCTAATGCATTATCCAATCCTTTATAATAGTTCTGTTGTTTAAATGCGGGTCTAATTTCATTTCGAATGATTTCATCGGCAGTTATATCGGGTATGGCACCCTCTAGCCCATATCCTGTTTCAATACGTATTTTTCTATCATCCACTGCTACCAGTAACAAAACCCCATTATTGGTTTTCTTATTACCAATACCCCATTCACGAAATAATTTGGTAGCATACTCCTCAATAGGTCGATCGTTAAGCGTTTTTATCAGCACCACCGCTATCTGATTAGAGGAACTATCGTCTAATGCCACCAACTTCTGTTCGAGGGCTTGTCGTTCACTTTCAGAAAGCACACCTGCCTGATCGGTTACCAGTCTGGGCGGATTGGGGCGTGGGAGCACTTCCTGCGCATGAAGCCATGTGCAGGCGAAGAGCATTCCAATAAATAACCAGACTGATTTTTTCATATTCTTTTCCTGTTACTGCATTTTTAGCAGTTACTCACCAAACACAATATCGTTGGGCAACTCGTTTTCATCGCTTTTTTCATTGTAGGGAAAATGTGTGTGCAAGGCCTCACCAATGTCGCGAACGATGGAGATGATGCCGTTCACATATTGTTCGCCCTTGAAAAGGCGAATGATAGTATCCACCTCCTGTTGCCAGTAAGCAATTCCTACACGAGCATGTATGCCTTCATCCCCAAAAACGGCCAGCTTGCGGTCCTTCATGGCTACATACACCAACACTCCATTACGGGCAGCCGTCTTTTCCATTTTTAATTGCTGAAATACTTCAGCTGCCCGGGAGATAGCCGTAGCCTTTTTGCACCTTGCCTCTACAAAAACCCGGATTTCGCCACTGGTTCTTTTTTCGGCTTCGGTAATAGCCAAACTAATCTGATCCTGCTCAGCCTGCGTAAAATAGGCAACCTGCTTTTTCTTAAAAAGTGCCCACATGTAGTTGATTTAGAATTTTACTTCCGGAGCCTTTTCAGCGCCTACTTCAGCTTTAAATCCTTCTTTCGCTTTGAAGCCAAATATACCAGCGAAAATATTCATCGGAAAACGACGAACTTTTACGTTGTAGTCTTTCACCGCATCGTTGAAATCATTACGGGCAGTTTTGATCCGGTTCTCTGTACCTTCTAACTGGGCTTGTAAGCCTCTGAAAGCCTCATTAGCGCGCAGGTTGGGATAATTTTCGGTAACTACCAATAATCTTCCTAAAGCAGAAGACAATTGACCTTGTGCAGCCTGAAACTGCTCCAGTTTTTCTGGGGTAAGATCTTTGGGATCGATCTTCATTTGGGTAGCACTGGCACGGGCTTCGATTACTTTGGTAAGCGTCCCCTGCTCAAAATTGGCCTCTCCCTTAACGGTATTAACCAAATTGGGTATCAAATCGGCACGACGCTGATAATCGCTCTGCACTTTATTCCAGGCATTATTCACGTTTTCATCTTGCGTAATTAATCCATTGTAACCATTGCAACCGGTATAGCCTAAAATAAGAACTAGGCCGGCAATTACAAGTAAGGTGATGTTTTTCGTACTCATAGTGGGTTTAATTTTATGTAATTTACTAGTTTGTAAGATATAGTGATGTTATATTACAAAACAGGTGCCAGAATATTTATATGGCAGATTGTCGGGTATAGGGCAAGAATTGCACCTTCCATTGCAAATTCGGTCAGTTGAACCCATTTTTTGGATACTTATCAGCAGCGAATAGCGGCTATTCCCGGCAATTCTTTGCCTTCAAAATATTCCAGCAGCGCACCGCCACCGGTAGACACATAGCTTACCTGATTGGCAAAACCAAACTGATTTACCGCCGCCACGCTATCCCCGCCGCCAACGAGTGAGAAGGCGCCTAAACGGGTAGCTTCGGCAATAGCCTTAGCCACAGAAAGGGTTCCTGCCTGAAAGGGCTGCATTTCAAACACACCCATAGGGCCATTCCATAATATAGTTTTTGAGCGAAGGATGCAGGCCGTAAATGCTTCTTGGGCTTTAGGACCGATATCCAGCCCCATCCATCCATCTGGGATTTGATTACTGGGGGCGATTGCAGTCTCTGCTTGAGCAGAAAATTCAGAAGCAATTACAGAATCCTCGGGCAAATGGATGGTAACTCCGGCTGCTGCAGCTTTATCCAGCAACTGTCGGGCAGTTTCCAGCCGGTCTTCTTCGCAAAGTGATTTACCAATATTTCCACCAAGGGCTTTTTTAAAGGTATAGGCCATCCCTCCTCCAATAATAATATCGGTGGCTCGTTGGAGGAGATTTTCTATAATTAAAATTTTATCACTCACTTTAGCCCCGCCGATGATAGCAGTAAAAGGCTTTTCACTTACATGCATTATTTTTTCGGCACTGGAAACCTCTCCCTCCATTAATAAGCCAAACATTTTATCCTCTGGTGCAAAAAACTGTGCAATTACAGCCGTGGAAGCATGCGCGCGGTGAGCCGTACCAAAAGCATCATTCACATAACAGTCGCCCAGCTTGCTGAGTTTTTCGGCAAAAGTGGCATCCCCTTTTTCTTCCTCCGGATAAAAGCGCAGATTTTCGAGCAGTAACACTTCACCCGGCTGTAAGCCTGCTGCTTTTTGATACGCTTGTTCTCCTAAACAATCATCAGCAAATGCCACAGAAATGTTTTTTCTCATCCGTTCACTCAACAATTGCTGCAGATGAGCTACCAAGTGACGAAGTGAATATTTATCTTCCGGACCTCCTTTTGGGCGGCCCAGATGACTCATCAGGATTGCGCTTCCGCCAGCATCTAAAATGGCCTGAATAGTTGGCAGGGTTGCCCGTATGCGGTTATCATCGGTTATGTGAAAATCTTTATCGAGTGGCACATTAAAATCTACCCGTACCAAAACTTTTTTTCCCTGCAAGCGGGCTGGCTGAAACTGACTCATATAGTATTTTTAATAAAAAAACGGTCCCAAATTCGGGACCGTAATAGGTTACAAACATCTTATTGGTTAATTAACTCGGCAAAATAGTGTACCGTGCGTACTAGCTGACTAACGTAGCTCATTTCATTATCGTACCAGCTTACGGTTTTCACCAGTTGCACGTCGCCATTGGTGATTATTTTTGTTTGGGTAGCATCGAACAGAGAGCCAAAATGGGTTCCGATGATGTCGGAGCTTACCAATTCATCTTCGGTATAGCCAAAACTTTCGTTGCTGGCAGCTTTCATGGCGGCATTGATTTCATCGGCAGTAACTTTTTTACCGAGGATACTGGTGAGTTCCGTTAATGAACCGGTAATTACTGGCACGCGCTGGGCACTTCCGTCTAATTTACCTTTCAATTCGGGCAATACCAATCCGATGGCCTTAGCAGCACCGGTGCTATTGGGAACAATATTAGCAGCCGCAGCCCGAGCTCTGCGCAAATCACCTTTCGGATGAGGCGCATCGAGTGTATTTTGGTCGTTGGTATAAGCATGGATGGTTGTCATAAACCCTGTAACGATACCAAACTGGTCGTTCAGCACTTTTGCCATAGGGGCTAAGCAGTTGGTAGTGCAGGAAGCACAGGAAATGATGGTTTCGGAGCCATCTAAAATTGCGTGGTTCACATTAAAAACAACTGTTTTCAGGTCACCGGTGGCGGGCGCTGAAATTACAACGCGCTTAGCGCCGGCAGTGAGGTGAGCTGCTGCCTTATCTTTATCGGTAAAGAAACCGGTAGATTCGATTACTACATCTACCCCATGATTTCCCCATGGAATTTGAGCCGGATCTTTTTGGGCATATATTTTTACGGTTTCGCCATTAACTATGATAGAGTCATCCGTTGCAGTTACATTAGCATCAAAACGTCCTTGTGCGCTATCATATTTTAACAGGTGGGCAAGCACGGTAGGACTGGTAAGGTCGTTGATAGCAACAATTTCGATGCCTTGCATGTTATAAATCTGACGGAAAACGAGTCGGCCGATTCTGCCAAATCCGTTGATAGCTACTTTAACTGTGCTCATGGGTGGGTGGTATTTGATTAAAACAGGTGCAAAATTACGATTATTGCAAGGAAAGCGGATAAATTTTTGGTGAAATCTATTTAAAAACAGGGCAAATGGGGGTAGTGTGAAAAATTGATTTGGCAGAAAAGCGGGGCGAAGCTATTTTTGCAACCCGAATAGAAAAGAACGGCCGGTTCGTCTATCGGCTAGGACAGCCCCCTTTCACGGGGCAAAGACGGGTTCGATTCCCGTACCGGCTACGAAAGTTATTTTCTACGAGTTAGAAAATAAGCAAGCAAAAAACCGACTTCAGCGAGTCGGTTTTTTGCTTTATGTATACATAGCACCTCTATATCGGCCGAACCTACGGTTCTTTATGCGGCTTACTTGTCATCTCATCCATCTCATCTAACAACGGATTAAAATCCGTTGTTGTGAAATTGGTCGAGGCTACGCCTCTTTTTTGGGGCTGCATTTTACCGGGGGTAAATGGCAGAAAAAGTAAGCTATTAGCATCATACAGGTAGAGCCATCGGCTCGATTTATATTATCACAACGGATTTCAATCCGTTGAAGCCACCCCCCCAGTATTAAAAGTAGAGCCATCGGCTCGATTTACATTATTACAACGGATTTCAATCCGTTGGCGCCACAACCCCTCAGGATTTCTAGTGCCGTAGGCACGAAGCATATTTTACACAAGCGGTTGAAAGATATACTTCCTATCATACTCAATTCGAAAGGTCTCCAACAATTCCAAATATTCTTCTGTAAAATTTTGCCTTTTGTGATGCGCCTGCTGATTGAGTATGTAATGGTAAACGGCATGGATTGAGGTGTGACTATAAGAGAATACCCCAAATCCTTCCTGCCATTCAAAACGTTGGCTGGTCAACTTATTATCATTGATATACTTAGAGGATTTGGCTTTTACATTTTTCATGAGTTCAGACACAGATATAGCCGGCTTTAGGCTGAAAAAACAATGTACATGGTCTTCAACGCCGTTTACAATGATTGTTTTACAATTGGTTTCGTTGATCATATTGCCAATCAAGCTGAATAGTTTTCCTTGCCACTCTTTATTGATTATCGCACGGCGGTATTTTACAGCGAATACCGTTTGCAAGAAGATTTGATGATAGGTATTTGCCATATTACTGTTAGTTTTTAATCAACAAATATATTGGGCGAAACTAGAGTGCTCACTAGGTATTTGTGCGCTATAACAAGGTATTGAAATCCGTTGTTAATAAATTGGGGGAGGCTGCGCCTCTTTTATATCAGGGTGTATTTTACCGGGGGTAAAATTGAGGGAGAAGTTCCTGGAACACCTTTAGTCTCTAAAACACAACACAAAAAGATTTAATAATTCCCTATTAACAACCGTTAGTTTTATATAGATTTCTGAAATTTGTATGTTTTTAATAAATAACTATTAACTTAAACCTTTTACGGAAAATTTCGTCTAAAATCTGCTGATACTATACTTGTTATGAGAAGGGTTTTGCTATTTATTTTATGGTTTCTTTTGGCTGCGGATTTAGGTGCGCAAAACTTTTCTAATAAGGGAAAGGATTTTTGGCTGGGATATGGATTTCATGTGAATATGGGTTTGGGGGTTGGCACCAATCAACGGAATGCACAAGACATGGTTTTGTATTTTACTTCCGACAAAAATGCAACCGTTACGGTGGAAATTCCGGGAGTAGGGTACAAACAAACTTTTCAGGTTCAAGCCAATCAGGTTACAGAAACTAGTCCCCTACCAAAATCAGGTGCGCAAGATTGCAGAATAATTGATACTGGGTATTATAACCGGGGTATTCATGTGTACAGCGATGTAGATATAGTAGCTTATGCACATATTTATAATGCAAGTGTGTCTGGCGCAACCCTTTTGTATCCTACTAATACCCTCGGAAAAGAGTATTATGCCATCATTTACAACCAGGCCTCTAATGCCAATTTTTCGAATTCTTTCGCTTTTGTAGTTGCCGTAGAAGAAGGCACCACCACGGTAGAAATTACCCCTTCCGATGTTACCCTAAATAAACCTACCTCTACACCTTTTCAGGTAACCTTGTTGCAAGGGCAGGTATATAATTTAATGGGCACCACATCGGGTTCCAGAGGAACCGATCTAACAGGTACTCGAATAAGAACAATTAGCAGTAGTGGCGCCTGCAAAAAAATAGCCGTTTTCTGTGGATCCGGAAAAATGAGCATCGGGGCGTCGTCTACCAACCCAAGTATAAATAATAATCAAACCGGCAGTGCCGACAATATTTTTGCGCAGGCCACACCTGCCAGCGCTTGGGGTCTTAAATACCTCACTGCCCCTACCGGCTCTCAACCGAATAATTACTTTAGAATTTGTGTTAGCGACCCCACCACCAAAGTAAAACTCAATGGGGCTGAAATACCTACAACGCTTCTGCAAAAAAGTTTTTTTTACGAATTGAAAAACAGTTCTGTTTTATCCACTCCCGGAAATGGAATTGGCCTTGGTAATTCTACTACTGGCGTTTGGAATCTGATAGAAGCCGACAAACCCATTACAGTTGCCCAATATTGTACAACGCAGGGAAATGATGGAAACTCTAATACTTTCGGAGATCCTGAAATGATTTATCTTAGTCCGGTTGAGCAAACCATAAATAATATTACCTTAAACTCTACAACGCGAGATAGAATTATTCAACATTATATTAATGTAATTATCAAGAAGGGCGGCGTGGCCTCCTTTAAATTAGATGGTGTATCTAAAAGCACTAGTTTTCTTCCCCATCCGCGAGAACCGGAATTTTCCTATGCAATATTTCCTGTTACCAGCGGTTCACACGCACTTTATTCCGATACGGGCTACAATGCGATTGCCTATGGCTTTGGTTCAGCAGAAAGTTATGGATACAATGCTGGCACCAATATTAAAGACCTATATGCCCCGATATTCCAAAATCCATATTCCAGACTCGATTTTGCTGCAACCTGTGTGGGTTCTAAGTTTCAATTTTCTGTACCGTTGTCCTATATACCCACTTCCATTACCTGGGATTTTGGAGGTAGCACTAAAATAAGTCCGAACACCAATATCGGACCCATCACCCCCGTACCCGACAGCACCCCCATAGTTAACGGTAAACAACTGTATTATTTTAGTCCAGCCAATGGTCCCATACAAAAAGACTTTATATATACCACTCCCGGCAATGATACTATCCGACTATTTGCTAGCAACCCATCACCGGATGGATGTAGTAGTTCGAATGCAGAATATGTTATTCCAGTTGTAGTAAATCCTTTGCCAAAAGCCAACTTCAGCGTACCAACAGTTTTCTGTTTAGGAAAACCCATTCAATTTACCGACACTTCCACCGACCTAGTAAATAGTACCGTGGTTAACGGATTGTGGAATTGGGGCGATGGAACTACCGACTCGCTGAAAAATCCAACGCATATATATACGAAAGAGGGCAATTACAATATCCGATACCGACCCATCACCGATTTTGGCTGCATAGGTGACACTACCATTCCTCTGATAATTACGGGTTCTCCTGTAGCTAAATTTGAAATGAATGACTCTACCTGCCTTAACAAATCACTCACTTTTACCGATGCTTCTACCATTTCATCTGGATCTATTACAAAGTGGCGTTGGGATTATGGTGATGGCAGAACGGAAGTGCAAAGCACAGGTGCTACCCGGGTGATTTCCTTTACTTCCACAGGTACTTATTCAATAAAATTATTGGTAGAAAATGCATCGGGATGTTTAAGTGAAGCATTCTCCCGAACCATTACTATTCGGCCCATTCCCCAACCCAATTTCAATCTCCCCATAGTATGCTTGCCCGAAGGGATAGCCCGGTTTTACGATTCTACTACGATTGCAGCTGGCTCTGGAAACTTTACATACAGATGGATTTTTGGGGATGGTATCGGTATCGACTCTGTTACAAATCCCATCTACCAATACAAACAAACAGGTCCTTTCGATATCCAATTAGCTGTTACTTCCCCTTACGGATGTGCCGATAGTATCCGGAAAACCATTCAATCGATTTACCCAAAAGCAAAAGCTGCATTTACTTTTAGTGCGGAAAATTGCTTCAGAGACAGTAGTTATTTTACTGATAATACAGACGGAAAAGGAAGCCTGATTGCTAAGTGGCGCTGGAGTTGGGGAGATGCAACCACCGACACCATTCAGCACCCCGTTCATTTATATGCTGCTGCCGGCAGTTACCCAATCAGTTTATATGCCATCACTGATAAGGGATGTGTAAGCGATACACTCGCTACTTCCATTGTTATTAACCCCTTACCCACTCCGCAGTATAGCATCGTTTCCACCTCCTGTGCCGAAAGAGCGGTGGTTTTTTCAGATGCTTCTTCAGCCAATGCAGGAACTATCAATAATTGGTGGTGGGATTTTGGGGATGGCGTAAAAGAAAATAAATCCACAGCAGCATCATTCGATCATATTTTTTCACCCTGGGGTAACTATACTATTCAACTTCAGGTTACTAGCAGTAAAGGATGTAAAAGTGATACCCTAAAGCGAGTACAAAAAATAAACCCCCTGCCAAAAGTTGGTTTTGTATTACCAGAAATATGTTTAGCCGATGCAGCAGCCGACCTGTTGGATACTACTAGCATTGCAGATAATAAATTATCCGGCTTAACCTGGAAATGGAGAATAGATAAAGGAAAGCTCACGAATGCTCAACCAGTTTTTGTAAAAGACAATGTTCAAAATGCCCGGGTGCAGGTTACCAAATCAGACAAGTACCTGACTACTTTATTGGTTACGAGTGCAGATGGATGTAAAGACTCGTTATCCAATGAATTAACCGTTAATGGATCTACTCCCAAATCGTCCTTTACCATTGTAAACGAAACCGGATTATGTGGGAATGATTCGGTTAGATTAATTAATACTTCTACTGTTGACTTTGGTAATCTTTCTAAACTAGAAATCAGGTGGGATTTTGATAACGCGCCGATAACAGTTGTTACTGACCCAAGCCCGGAGCAAATTAAAACCTATTCGAATAAGTATATCGATTTCCAAGCTCCCGCAACTAAAACGTATAAGGTTAAATTAACCGCCTTCTCTGGAAATGCCTCCGCCTGCCAAAGTAGTTTTACACAAACCATTACGCTCAACAGGAGCCCTAAAGTTAGTTTTGCTGTTCCCCAAAGTATTTGCAACGATGCAGCAATACAGGCAATTTCGCCAGCAGCCACTTCGTTTGCAAGTACGCCGGGCATTCCGGTGTATTCAGGTATTGGAATTGTTGATCCCGTAAAGGGACTATTCAATCCCGCCGTTTCAGGGCCGGGCACATTTGCTATCAAATATCTGCATGTTAGCGACAAGGGATGCAGAGATTCGGCAATCCGCAATATTACCGTGTGGCCTTCTCCCATTGCCCGCTGGGGGGTTGGAAGCGTGGCCTGCGAAAAAAATCTACTCACGTTTACGGATAGCTCACTGCCAAGAGTTGGCAAGATTATAACCCGCAATTGGATTTTTGGGGATGGGCAAACGCAAACACAATTAAACGGCAATACCTTTACACATACGTATGCTGCAGCTGCCAATTACACTGCTAGTTTACAAGTTATTACCGACAGTGGCTGTGTAAGTTCTATTATTCAACAAACCATCAAAATTAATCCGCTTCCTATCATAGCATTTCAATTGCCAGCTGTTTGTTTACCTGATGGAAAAGGTACTTTTATTAATCAATCTACCATAGCCGATAAAAGTGAAGCCTTGTTTAGTTATCGCTGGAACTTCAACGACCCAACTGAACCCTCAGGCTCTACCTTACAGAGTCCTACCCATCAATATTCAGCCCTGGGGCCTTATCCAGTGCAACTAACGATCACTTCAAAGGATGGTTGTATCGATTCACTTACAAAATTGATGAATACCATCTATCCGCAGCCCGCAGCCAAATTTGAAACCAGGCCATCGGAAGTATGTGTAGGCGGAACGATACAATTTATTGATAAGAGCGTAAGCGTTTCCGCTCCGGTTACTCAATGGTTTTGGGATTTAGGCAAAGGAGATAATTCAGTGCTTCAAAACCCAAGCAAACAATTTACAGATTCCGGAAAGTTCACCATCCAACTATATATTAAAGATGGAAAAGGATGTGTGAGTGATACAAGCATAGCCACTGTTACGGTTCATCCTTATCCGGTGTTACAATTAACCCACAATGTGAAAGTACTGGAAGGAGGAACCATTACCTTAAAGCCGGTATTTTACGGTACCCAGCTACAGTTTAACTGGACGCCCCCCAGCTATCTGGATACTGCCACCATTGCTTATCCCAAATCTACCCCACCCGATGATATAACCTACCAACTCAACCTTACCGGCATAGGGGGTTGTAGGGTGAGTGATACAGTGTTTGTTAAAGTATTGAAATCACCCTTGGTGCCCAATGCGTTCTCCCCTAATGGTGACGGCATTAACGACACCTGGCGTATTCAATACTTAGAAAGTTATCCGGGTGCTAGTATTGAAGTATTTAACCGGTACGGACAAAAAGTATTCGTGTCTACCGGATATGATGTGGAATGGGATGGCTATTTCAATGGATCAGTGCTTCCCATTGGAACTTACTATTATGTTATCAATCCCAAAAATGGCCGAAAAATACTAACCGGATCGGTATCTATTATTCGCTAAATCTTTTTGCGCTCTGTTTTAGCAATGGCTTGAGTAAAGCTTACGCCAGTGCACTGGCATCTTAATTATTTATAGAAACGGAAGTGCCTATGCTGGAAAACCCCTGACCGCGGGATACAACCAATTATATTACCCATACCCAAACAGATACCTTCAGACAAACCTCTTCCAACACAAATCAGTGATCAAATCAGACTAGTTGAAACAATGGGAGCCTGTTTAAATTTATCATTTCATACAAATAAAATTGTATGGATATGCCACGTATGAAATAGTTTGCAAAGAAAAATACAAATGCTAAAGTTTATCAAAGCAACCATTCGAGCAGGCATTCTTTTCTTATTACCGGTAACTGTTACACTGGTAATTCTTAGCAAGGTATATCTACAGGTAGAGAAGTTAATGGTACCTATTATCCACCAATTACCCGATCAGGTTGGGGTGTTTAGGCTGCGCCTCCTGCTAACTATCCTACTGCTAGTATTTGTTTTCTTTATTGGAGGATTACTTTTTCGGGTAAGTCTGTTCAGAAAATGGGTAGCCGCTCTTGAAAATCAGGTACTAACTTTAATGCCGGGCTATTCTCTATTAAAAACAACTACCGGTGAAACATTGGGGGAAGAGCTGCAAGAAAAAGCTGAACCTGTTTTAGTAAGGGATAACGACCATTATCGTCCGGCTATTTTAGTAGAAATCAAAGACAATTGGGCAACCATTTTTTATCCGGAACCACCTAAATATACTTCTGGTGAAATCACATTAGTTCCCCTTGAACAAATCGAATACTTATCCGGTAATCTTTTTGGTACAATTCAGGTTTTAAAGCGGAATGGAAAAGGCTTGTTAGACCTAAGAAAATAAACTAAAAGGCTTCATTTAATCCGAAGAATATTCCACTGGAGCCTCTTCCTTTGGCAAAGTCGATACAGATAGTGCTTCGGCTTTGCTTTTGAAAAAGAATGCGCAAGCCTGATCCTACAGCCGGCTCCCAGAACTGAAATATTTTTTTGCCCAAATCGTCGGAAGCAGTTTGCAGATTAACAAAACAAACTCCGCTTAATAAGTGATTGGCGGTAATGGGAAATCTGTATTCGGTTTCGAAATATGCATAAGAAGGCCCCTTCACCCTGCTAATTGTATAGCCCCTGCCCATGCGATAATAGGCGTCGGAACCAGTTCCGGGCAAATCCAGATAGGGAACTTTACCGCTTACCATATACGAGCCCCAGTGCCAAAATGCCAACACCTTATCCGGACGTTGTTTACTTAAGCTCCAGTATTTTCTAAATTCATATTGAAGTTGAACGGCTCGTTGGGAGCTTCCCATCCAACTAGCGTTTGTACCTAATGTAAGTTCGGCATACATACCACCATAAGAGCGGATGGGATGTTCACGGGTGTTATATTGTAAAGAAAATAATAAACCGTTGGCGTTATAGTCTGTTGAACTAAATCCATTTCTTACTGAATATAAAAAATGGGGGGTACTGAAAGTGGGGGAAAGTTTTTCATCGGTTATGCGCTTATGCATATTGATATTAATTCCACCTCCAATAAAAAAATGAGTGGCTACTTTCACATACACTTTCTCTTGAAGTCGAATATAATTGAAAGTAATTGGAAAAGAACTATCCGAATTTTCTATTGGGAATTCATCTAAATTAAATTCGTCTTTACTGTCTCGTGCGTTGCCAGAACCAATTCCAAAATCTACTATCCCAAAACGAGAAAGTTGCCAGTTCCCCTGAAAATTGAGTCGGTTTTCTGGAAGAAAAATATTATGGCGAGCCTGCAGGGTAACTATATTTTTAGAAGTGTATAAAGCTTCCACACCAACCACAGAAGCCGTAGTTTTTTCTGCCGTTCCCAATTGAAAACTCATTACCGATTTTGCCCCAATTACAAACCCTAAACTGGGATTATATCCAAATGATGGCAAAATGGGAATCCCCGGCTTTTTAGCAGGCTGTGTGGAATCTGTTTTTTTCTTTAGCACCTGCTTAAATACATCCCCTAAATCCCGGATGGTAATCCGTTCTTGTGCATACGAAAAATTACTACAACAGATAATACAAAATACCGTCTTCCACCAAAAGGTAAAAGACGGTACAAGTAATTTTTTTTTCAGGCTGCTGCCTGAACTAAATAAATGCATCAATAAAGATAAAACTATTTCTTAGCTGGTGAGAGTTTAAACACCAATCCACCACCCAAGCCAACTTGTAACATGGAAGAATAAGAAGCAAGGCCAATTCCAGCACCACCAGTACCAAAATAAGCACCACCACCTACTGCTTGTGTAACCGACATCAACTGAGCCTGCAATTTAATACCTACCGTTTCGGTAATATACACATTCGTACCCAATTTAAATCCATAACCGAATTTTGTAGTCGTTTTATTTCCGCCAGCATCTGAATTTTTAATGCTGAAGATAGTCATACCAAGCATACCACCTACATAGGGTTCAACCTTTTTGCTGGCAACTGGAAAGTAACGGTTACCACCGATCATGATATTGTTAATGCCAACCAAAAAAGTCTTATTCTTTGTACCATTTTTATAATAGGTCATGGGAGCTTCTGTATCCATTCTCAAATAACTTACTTCCAAACCGGTATACTTATGTGGCATGAATTCAATTCCACCTCCCCACATAACATTACCACGGATAGTGCCCTTATAATAATTGTTGGCATCGTAGTAAGAATCTATATCATCGTCAAAAGCATACCCTGTGTAAATGTGAAAGCGGGTGTTTTGACCAAAAGAAATACTAACAATTGTAAGCAAGAAAGCGAGGAGGAATGTTTTTTTCATATAATTTTTTTTTAAATGCCAATGATCCATGGCGTTATAGTAACGCAAATATAAAATCAGTTAGTATAGCATTGCTATTTTTGATTGTTTCAATTTGCCATTTTGGTGATTTTAAACAAGAATAAAGCTTGATTATCAATAGAAAATTTATTCTATGGAATAACCACCGATGCACCGGCAGATAATTTAACCCGATAACTTACCAAATTACGGTTGAAATGATGCTGGTATTGTTGGGTAATGGTTGCAATAAATGGTGCGACTTCAGCAGAAGAAATCAGGTTAAGTGTACATCCGCCAAATCCTCCCCCCATCATCCGGGCACCTGTAACCTGGTTAGATACTTGTGCTTCTTTCACCAAAAAATCAGCCTCGGAGCAACTGACTGCATATAAATCCCTTAGTCCTATATGGGTAGCATACATTTTTTGGCCAAAAGAGATAATATCCTGGTTCTTAAGATTCTCTGCTGCAGCTAGAAGCCGGCTATTCTCCTGAACAATATAGGTACACCTGCGATTAGTAATTGTATCGGCGGGAATACTTAGGTTTACCTGTTCTATGGTTGCTGCACTCAAAAATTGTATCTGCGGAAACTTTTGCTGTATTTTTTCTAGTCCCGCCTGGCATTCCTCTCTGCGCAAATTATATTCTGTGCCTGCCAGTGAATGCTTTACGCCTGTATCCAACAATACCATTTCTATATCCGGAAAGTGGAAGGGCAGGTATGTGTAATCGAGATTAGAACAATTCAGCATAATCAGTTCATTGTCTTTTCCAAACATACTAGCAAACGGATCCATGATGCCGCATTGTAGTCCTATAAAATTATTTTCGGCAGCCTGCGCCATCGTAACCATGGTTAGGGTTGGTAATTGAAAATTGAAAAGCTGATCCAAAGCCAATAATCCAGCACATTCAAGAGCTGCAGAAGAAGAAAGTCCTGCGCCCACCGGCAAATCAGAAAGAATTACCGCATTAAATCCGGATGGAAATAGTTGTTTCTGTTGTAATTGCTGAATAACCCCCAACAGATAGTTGGGCCAACTTTTTACGGAATGTGTGAGTTCATCTATCCGTCCACTGTATGTATCTGTAAAGTCTGCGGAAATCAATTCAATCCGATTATCTGCTCTGCCTCCTATTGCAATATAAATAGCCTTATCGATAGCCGCGGGCATTACATACCCAAGATTATAGTCCGTATGCTCCCCTAGAAAATTAATTCTTCCAGGTGCTTTTACTACACAGGCCGGCTCTCCGAATTGAGCAGTATATAAGCCTAGTAACTGAGAAAGTGGGTCGTTAGGTAAAATCATTCCAATATATATTGCTCATGAAGATCGGGTATTTCTATAAAACGAAATCCTTTATCTAGTAACTTCTCTTTAAATGCTTCTTGCACCTCATATTCTCCATGCACTAGAAATAATACTTTAATAGCAGCAATATCCTGACAGGCTACAAACTGACAAAGATCATCATAGTCTCCGTGGGCACTCATGCTTCGCATCTCTCCTACTTCGGCCGCCACATCATACATTTCTCCAAATATTTTCACTTCCTTAGCGCCATTAACCAACCGACCACCGAGTGAACGGGGTTCGCAGTAACCCACTAAAAGTATGGTGGTGGATGGATTACTGATATTATTCATGATATGATGCTTTACCCTTCCCGCATCAGCCATTCCGCTGGCAGAAATAATGATACAGGGCTGTGCAATATCATTCAATCGTTTACTTTCTGCAGCATCTTTAATAAAATGTAAGCCCTTAAAGTCAAAAGGATCTTCATCCTTTTCCATCAGTTTTCTAATTTTATTATTAAAATATTGAGGGTACTTTTTCAATAGTGCAGTCGCCTCTCCGCTCAGGGGGCTATCCACATATATGGGTACTGCAGGCAACCGGTTTTCTACTTCCAGTTGATTGAGTGCATATAATATTTCCTGGGTGCGCCCTACGCTAAATGCCGGAATAATTAATTTCCCTTTTTTCTGAATACAGGTTTTTTCAATCCACTCTAATAATTTATCGGGGGCTCCGGTAATTTCTTCGTGTAACCGACTTCCATAGGTGCTTTCTAATAGCACGTAATCGGCTTGACTGAAAGTAGCCGGGGCTCGTAAAATAGCATCATTGTATCGTCCCACATCTCCACTAAAAGTTATTCGCGTGGTTTTTCCATTCTCAGTAATCCGTAAATGAACGGCTGCGCTGCCAATAATATGTCCGGCATCGGTAAACATAACTTCCAGCTCGGGTAAAACAGATTGCCATAGATCGTATTCTAGGGTGATAAATAAATCCAGTGCCCGGGAGGCGTCTGACAAATCGTACAAGGGCTCAAAAGGAGGTAGCCCTTGTTTGGCTCTTCTTTTATTGATAAATCGAGTGTCGTCTCTCTGTATCTCAGCAGAATCTTCCAATAACAAGGCACTTAATTCTTTGGTGGCCGGTGTAGAATAGATGGCTCCCTCAAAACCCTCTTTCACCAATTTAGGAATCAAGCCGCAGTGGTCGATATGTGCATGCGATAATATGAGAACATCTACCTCACTTGGGGTAAATCCAAAATTGGCATTGAGTGGTTGGGTATCTTTTCCCATTCCCTGAAACATGCCACAATCGAGCAAGATTTTTTTGCCGGAACGAAGTGTTATTAGGTGCTTAGAACCGGTTACGGTTCGGGCTGCCCCATGAAAACTGATTTTCATTTACTAATTTTTACGTGCCTTGAAACTCCAAGTGATAAGAAATTCGGCTACTACTTCATTATTTTCATTAGTTCCCACCGAACGGGTAACAATTTGGGTGCTTTCGCCGGAAGCAATGGTATCCTCAACCGCCTTATCAATTAATGCCCCATCCTTACAGGTAAATAAAATAAGTCCAGTTGCTTTTTTTATAAAAGAGGCCTCCAATTTTACTACCAGCATACTAACAGCCGGGTTTCGGCGATACACCTGTCCAAAACTCATCAACCCCGTACTCATCTCTGCAGCCATTGATTGAACCGCAAAATACATAGAGCGAAATGGATTTTGGTTAAACCAACCATGCCTTACAGAAATTACGGTAGTAGCAGCATTCAACTCTCTAATGCGTAAGCCACATAAAAAAGCAGTAGGCAGTTTTTGCAATAGAAAGAACCGAAAACTAATTGGACTACTGATTTTACTTCTAAAGATTTCGAAATGTGGATTCATATTTGCTGTTTAAAGATATAAATAGGGATAGTTGGATGCTTGAAGTGCCTTATTCGTGCAGCTGAGCAAGAATTCCTTGCCTTTTGGGGCATCATAACTTTTGCCCAGTTCTAAGTAGCTTGAATTTTGTGTGTGAATCAAATTCCCATCTGCATTTAATACAAGAAATACTGGAAATCCGAATCGATTAGGAAACCCATACGCTTTAAAAATAGCGGTGTTTTTATTTTCCTTACTATAGTTAAGATGATACACTATATAATTGGCCTGAATGAGTGCTAGTTTGTTTTGTGCCTTTGCCACCGCAAGAACAATTTCCTTTTTAGCAGCTGCTTTTGGATGATATAAAGAGAAGGCGGCAGTGGCAGAAAACGAAATGGTAATCCATATAATAATTACAAGTACTTTCATTTCGCTCAATTTGTAAAATATCAACTATAATAACAAGGCGGCCAATGCATAATCGGCTACCAATATCAAAATACAACTTATCACTACTGAACTGGTACTGGCCCTCCCGATTTCGAGTGCTCCTCCCTTAACATTATATCCAAAATAACAGGAAATACTACTGATAATGAATGCAAATGTGTAGGATTTATATAAGGCAAAATTGATATTGTACTCATTCAGGTTTTGCCGCAATCCAATATCGTATATATCTGGCACCAGAATGCCAGTAGCAGCACCTGCAAATCTTCCTCCCCAAATACCCAGTACGGCAGACAATACAACCAAACAGGGCATCACTACCAAAGAGGCTAGAATTTTAGGCATGATCAGATAACTTTTGGTGTTAATGCCCATAATTTCCAAGGCATCAATTTGCTCGCTGATTCGCATATTTCCTAATTCACTGGCAATTTTACTGCCAACAACCCCAGCCAGCACAACACACAGAACAGTTGGAGATAATTCGAGAATCATACTGTCTCTAACTATCTGAGCGATGGTAGCCTGCGATACCAGTGGGCTTACCAATTGATAGGCTGTTTGAATGGTAGTTACTGCTCCCAGAAAAATAGAAATTATCACTACTATAGGGAGGGCGCCCAGGCCAATTTCAACACACTGGTGCATGAACTCCTTCCAATACATGCGTCCGCTTTCGGGCTTGGTAAACATGCCCTTCAACATCAACAAATACGTTCCAAAATGGGTAAAAAAATTCATGGGGCTTGTATCAATACTTGCAATTAAAAATTATTTTTTCCTCTTTTTCAGGCGTTTCCACCAAGTGCTCTTTTGAACGGCTGCGTCGGTATCCATCCTGCATTTCAATTGGGCATCCATCACTGCTACTGTTGCCATATTAATAATATTTCTTACAGTGCTTCCCAGTTGCAAAACATGCACCGGTTTTTTTAACCCCAATAATATAGGTCCAATTGCATCTGCCCCACCCACTTCCTTCAATAAATTGTAGGCCACATTGCCGGAAGTAAGGCTAGGAAATATCAGCACATTCACATCCTGATCAACCAAATCACTGAAAGGATAATTATCTCGCAAAATTTCTTTATTAAATGCCATGCTTCCCTGCATCTCTCCATCTACAATCAAGGAGGGATTCCGCTGTTTAAGTAACCGGGTTGCATCCGCTACCAATCTGGCTTCGGGTGAATCACTGCTACCGAAATTACTATAGCTTAACAAAGCAATCCGGGGAGTAAGGTTGAAATTTCTTACTTCTTTGGCAACCATCTGGGTAATATCAGCCAGTTCTTCGGCGGTGGGATTAAAGTTTACGGTTGTATCAGCCAGAAACAAAGGTCCTTTTTTGGTGAGTAGCAGATACATGCCTGCAATTTTCTTCACGCCTTCTTCCGTTCCAATAATCTGTAGCGCCGGACGAATGGCTTCCGCATAATTTTTAGTTAGTCCGCTTAACATGGCATCTGCATCACCTGTTTCCACCATCATACAACCAAAATGGTTGCGATCTTTCATCATCTTCAAACTCTCGTAGTGATTCACGCCTTTTCGCTGACGTTTTTTAAAGAAGAGTTGACCATAAAATTCACGCTTAGCCTCCTGTTCGTCGCTGCGCGGATCAATGATGGGAATATCAGATAAGTCGATATTATTTTCTTCTGCAATCTTATTGATCTTTATCGGATCTCCCAATAATATTGGATACGCTGTTCCTTCATCATATAATATACTGGCGGCTTTTAAAATTTTCTGGTTATCCGCTTCTGCAAACAATAGCCGCTTTGGATCTTTTCGGGCTTTGTTACTAATTACCCGCATCAGTTGATTGTCCAGTCCCAGCCGCTTATTTAATTCCAGTTGATACGCTTCGGTATTGGTAATATTTTTTTGCGCCACCCCACTGTCCATGGCAGCCTGTGCAACCGCCGGTGCTACTGTGGCTAATAACCGAGGATCTAGTGGCTTTGGTATAATATATTCAGGACCGAAAGCCATGTTCTGCTGATTGTATGCCATATTCACAATATCCGGAACCGGCGATTTGGCCAGGTTTGCCAATGCCTTAACTGCGGCCAGCTTCATGGGCTCATTGATCTGTCGGGCGCGAACATCCAGTGCCCCGCGGAATATATAAGGAAACCCAAGCACATTGTTTACCATATTGGGATAATCCGACCTTCCGGTAGCCATAATAATATCTTTCCGAACCGAGGTAGCCAACTCATAAGAAATTTCCGGATCTGGATTGGCCATAGCAAAAACAATGGGATTTTTTGCCATCGATTTAATCATGTCAGTTGAAACCACATTGCCCACGCTCAATCCCAAAAACACATCGGCATCCTTCATGGCCTTATCGAGTGTCCAGTCTGATTTTTCCACCGCAAACTTTCGTTGAATATCGCCCAGGTCTGTTCGTTTTTGATGGATAACGCCCTCCTTATCAAAAAGTATAAAATTACTGTACTTCGCTCCCAACGCGATATATAGCTGAACACAAGCCAAGGCAGCTGCCCCGGCACCATTCACCACAAAACGAACCCGCTCGATTTTTTTCTTTTGCAATTCCAATGCATTCAGCAAGGCAGCACTGCTGATGATAGCCGTACCATGCTGATCGTCGTGCATCACTGGAATATTCATTTGCTCGCGTAGTTGCTGCTCGATGTAAAAACATTCTGGAGCCTTGATATCTTCTAAGTTAATTCCACCAAAAGTGGGTCCCAGTGACTTTACTATTTGTACAAATTTTTCCGGATCTTTTTCATCAATCTCAATATCAAAAACATCAATATCAGCAAAAATTTTAAACAATACTCCTTTCCCTTCCATTACCGGCTTACTCGCTTCTGGTCCGATATCACCCAATCCCAAAACAGCAGTGCCATTTGTAATTACCGCCACTAGGTTTCCTTTAGCGGTATATTTATAAACATCTTCGCGATTAGCAGCAATTTCTTTACAGGGTTCTGCTACTCCGGGGCTATAGGCTAATGAAAGATCACGCTGGGTTTTGGCTTCCTTGGTAGGTACCACTTCTATTTTG
>Ga0247831_1001045_pt1 | contig 55823 bp, 52 predicted proteins | sample LaCruzMarch2015__9_FD_192406 | JGI IMG/M metagenome (GOLD analysis project Ga0247831, IMG submission 192406) | Freshwater microbial communities from meromictic Lake La Cruz, Castile-La Mancha, Spain - LaCruzMarch2015_1m | ecosystem: Environmental > Aquatic > Freshwater > Lake | place: Spain...
AGGCCAGATACCCCACCGTCAGGTAGTCGGCCAGTCGGGCTCCGGCGCCCAAAGTTGCTTTGGTTCTTGCCATGGAATACCTCCACGGCGGATTCTGCCAGAAATCACACTAATTAAACAGTATTGCATCTAGCCCTTGCGCATCGCCTGCACGAACCACTGCGTGATGTGCTCAATGCGGGTGATGGCCGACCCGACCGTGACGGACAGCGCGCCGCAGTCCAGCGCCCTGGCCGCATCGGCCGGCGTGCGCATGCGCCCCTCGGCCACAACCCGAATGCCCTGCTGCGCCAGCGCCGCGATCAATGCCCAATCGGGCGGGGCATCGTCGGCCACCGCAGTGTCTGCGGTATAGCCGCTGAGCGTGGTGCCCACCAGTTCACAGCCTGAACTCCAGGCAAGCAGCCCCTCGGCCTGGGTGGCGCAATCGGCCATGGCGGCGGCGCCGCTCGCGTGGGCTGCCGCCACCAGGGCCTGCACGGTGTCGGGGCGTGGCCGCAGCGTGCCGTCGAAGGCCACCACCGCAGCGCCGGCACCGGCGAGAGCGCGCACATCGGCCACGGTCGGCGTGATGAACACCGGCGAGTCGGGACATGTACGCTTGACGATCCCCACCACCGGCACTGCCAGATCGCGCGCCACCAGCGCCACCCGCCGCACCCCCTCGATGCGCACGGCGCAGGCCCCGGACAGGGCTGCCGCCCGGGCCATGGCGAGCACGATGTCGTCCTGGTCCAGCGGGCCACCGGGCACCGGCTGGCAGGACACGATCAGGCCCCGCGACCACGGGCCGCCCCAGGACAGTGCGCTCATCGAAATGCCACGCCCCGCAGGCTGCGCTGCGAACGCCACGGCAGCAGCCCGGAAGCTCGCATCGCCGGATCAGCGCCCGGACAGCCCGTGCGCAGCCAGGTGCTGGCGTACGCGTTCGACAGCGGCCGGCGGCAGCGGCCGGTTGGGCCGGGCCATATGGTGGCTGCGGGTCAGACCCATGAGCATCAGCGCGGTCTTGAAGCTGCCGACACCCGCCGCACCGGCGCTCAGGTCCGGCGGCGCGAAGAACACCATCTGGAACAGGCTGATCAGCCGGTCCTGCTCGGCGCGGGCCTCGGCCCAGCGGCCGGCGCGGGCATGGTCGTACAGACGCACATACCCGCGCGGGTCGACGTTGGCCAGGCCCGGCACGATGCCGCTGGCGCCACCGAGCAGGGCCGCGTCGCACACGATCTCGGAGCCGGTGAACATCGCGAACTGCGGCAGGTCGGCCAGGTCACGCATCAGCATGCGGAAGTTGCCGTCGTCGCCGCTGCTGTCCTTGAGCGCCACCACGACCTTTTCGCGCGCCAGCGTGTTGAGGGTGTCCCGGGCCAGCTTGATATTGACGCACACCGGGATGTCGTAGGCGATGACCGGCAGATCGACCGCATCGCGCACGTAGCGGAAATGGTCCATGGTCTCCGCCTGGTTGGTGCGCGTGTAGTACGGCGCCGTCAGCACCAGCGCCTGCGCGCCAAGCGCCCTGGCCTGGCGCCCGTGGGCGATGCAGTGGTCGGTGGTGGCATCCATCACGCCGGCCACCACAGGCAGGCGGCCTGCAGCCACCTCGACGGCGGTCTGGACTACCAGCGCACGCTGCGCGGCGTCGAGGAACACGCACTCGCTGGTGGAGCCCAGCACGAACAGGCCGTGCACGCCACCGTCGATCAGGTGGCGCAGCAGATTGCGAAGGCCCTGCACATCGATCTGGCCTTGCGGGTCGTAGGGGGTGGCAACGGGTGGCACGATACCGTGCAGGTTCAGGGAAGTGGTCATGGCGTCTGGGTCCGGTCAGGACATGAAGAAATTGGGCAGCGCGGTCACGATCGGCGGATACAGGATCATGGCCAGCAACACCAGCACCAGCGGGATCAGCCAGGGCATGGTGGCGCGGATGAGCCGGTGCATCTCGACACCATGGCTCTTGGAGACAACGAACAGGATCATGCCCATCGGCGGCGTGAGCGTGCCGATCATCAGCGTGAAGATGATCACGACACCGAAGTAGACCGGGTCGATGTTCAAGGCCAGCGCCAGCGGGATGAACGACGGCACCAGCACCAGCAGCAGCGCCAGCACCTCGATGAAGCAGCCCAGGATGAGCAGCATCGCGCAGACCGCGAACATGAACTCGGTCGGCGTGCTGGCCACCGACATCAGCAGGCCGGCGATCTGCTCGGGCGCCTTCTCGCGGGCCATCACGATGCCCATCATGGACACGCCGCCGATGATCAGCGCGATGGTGGACGACATGACCGCCGTCTCGTAGATCGCGTCCCACAGCTTGCGCCAGGTGAGCTCGCGGTAGAAGACCAGGTCGATGAAGATCGCATACAGCACCGTGACGGCCGCCGCTTCCGTGGGCGAGAAGATGCCGCTGAAGATGCCGCCGATGATGACCACCGGTGTCAGCAGCGCCGGGAAGGACCGGATGAAGCTGGCGCGGATCTGTGCGCCGGTGGCGCGCGCATGCACCGGCAGGCGCACGCGGCCAGCCACGATGTAGAGCATGGCCATCACGGTCAGCGTGCACAGCACGGCCGGCACGATGCCACCCAGGAACAGCCCGCCTATGGACGCTCCCGACACCACGCCATACACCACCATCGGGATGCTCGGCGGCACCAGCGGGCCGAGGATGGAGGACACCGCCGTCAGCGCCGCCGCCAGGTCATGCGGGTACCCGGCCTTCTGCATGGCCTCGGCCTCGATCTTGCCCAGCCCGCCGGCATCGGCCACGGCCGAGCCCGACATGCCGGAGAAGAACAGGCTGGCCAGGATGTTCACATGCCCCAGCCCGCCGCGGACATGGCCCACGAGCGCCGTGGCAAAGCCGAACAGGTTGCGGGTGATGCTCGACGAGTTGAAGATGCTGGCCGCCAGGATGAACAGCGGCACGGCGATGATGGGAAAGCTGTTGAGGCCGTCGATCACGCGCTGCGCCGCGAAGTTGATGCCGATGCCGGTGTACAGGAAGTACCCGATCGAGGCCACGAACATGGCCACCGCGATCGGGATGCCGATGAAGATCATCAGCATCCAGCAGCTGATGAAGATCAGGAAAGTCATGCGCGCTCCACTGCCACCGGCTGCCAGCGCCCCGCCACGCGCAGGAAAAGGCGCAGCGCCCACAGCACGGCTCCCACCGGCAGGGCGGCATACAGCACGGCATCGGTCATGAACAGGGTGACCGACTCGTCATTCCAGGTGCGCAGCACGCCCTTGATGCCGAGCCAGGCCATGTAGACCGCCAGCACACCGGTGGCAGCATCGATCAGCGTGTACACGACGCGGCGCGCGGCGGCGCTCCACAGGGAGGGCAGCATCTCCATGCGCAGATGCTGGTGGGTGCGTTCGGCCTCACTGACCGCAAGCATCGCCATCCAGACCCACACCCAGCGGATGAGTTCCTCGGTCCAGACCTGGCCGGGCATGAGGCCCAGCCGGCTGGCGATCTGGAACAGGATCAGCAGCATCATCATGGCCAGCAGGATGGCGCTGAGGATGCCTTCGGTCGAATAGCGACCGGAGCGCATGGACATGCCGCAGCGGCCTATGCCTTACCTGGTGGCCATGATGCGCTGGATTTCTCCGGCGCCGAGTTCGGCTTCCAGGGTGTCGTAATAGCCCTTCATCGCAGCGCGGAACGGGGCGGTGTCGACCGTGGTCACGCCCAGGCCCTTGGACTTGAAGAAAGCGACCAGTTCGGCCTCGCGGGCCATCACGCCGGCCGTGGCGACCTTGCCGCCGGCCACGATGGCGTCTTCCAGCCACTGCTTCTGCTGCGCATTGAGCTTCTTGAGCGCCTTGTCGCCCACCAGGATCGCCGAGCTGGCGATGAAGTGGCCGGTCAGCGCGATGTGTTTCTGCACTTCATAGACCTTGGTCGCCTCGATGGTGGGCAGCGGATTCTCCTGGGCGTCGACCTGCTTGGTCTGCAGTGCAAGGTAGAGCTCGGCAAAGGCCACCGGCGCCGGCGTGGCGCCCACCGCACTGGCATATGCGATCAGGAAGGGCACGTTCGGTGTGCGCATCTTGAGGCCCTTGAGGTCGGCCATGGAATTGATGGGCTTGTTGGCGGTGGTGTGGCGGGTGCCCTCGTACCAGACGTCCATCAGGTGCATGCCCTTCTCGCGGAACTTGGCATCCATGCGCTGGCCATACGGGCCCTTGACCACGGCCCTGAGGTGGTCGAAGCTGGAGATCACATAGGGTGCGCCGATGAGCTTGAGCTCGGGGATGATGTAGCTCATGTCGGGGTAACCGGTCATGGCGATGTCCAGGTCGCCTGCTTGCGCCTGTCCGACCATGGCCTTGAAGTCGCCGAGCTGCGCGCCGGGGAATGTCTTGATCGTCATCGCGCCCTTGGAGTTTTCCTCCAGCTTGCGCTTGACTTCGAGAATGCCCTTGTAGACGACATGCGTCTCGGGCAGCTGGGTGCCGAAGCTCAGCGTCACGGTCTGTGCCATGGCCGAGACGGTCACGCACAGGGACAGTCCGGCTGCGAGGGATTTCCATAGTTTCATCGGGTGTCTCCTTGAAAAAAACGGCGGTGGTGGCGGGAATCAGATGGGTTCGGTGGACAGTCCATGCAGGACCAGCTCCGCCGGACCATCGGCGTCGAAGGAGCGCAGACGCCGGGAAATCTCGTCGAAATGAAGGCGATGCGCCCGCTCCAGGGCGACCACATCCCCCGACTCCAGCATGTCCACGACACGCAGGTGGTCCAGGGCGGTGGCACGCTGCGCGGCCTGGTCGGGCGCCGGCAGGCGGTCGGCCAGGCGGGTGAAGACCTGCCAGAACAGGTCCACCAGGCTCAACAGGAACGGGTTGCCCAGGCACCGGAACAGCGCAGCATGGAATGCGCGGTCCTCCTGTGCAAAACTCTCGCCCCGCTCGCTGCGCTCCAGCATGCGCTGGGCCAGCTGACGCAACCCCGCGACGTCGGCCGGGCCGACCCGCTGGGCGATCTGCGAGATCATGCCGACCTCCAGCGCGGTGCGCACTTCCAGCAGGTCCCGCAGGCTGGCCCCCTGGGACGCGATCGAGTAGGGCAGGTTGTGCACGATCGGGTCGAACGAGAAGTGGGCGACAAACACCCCTTCGCCATGGCGGGTGCGGATGATGCCCAGCGACTCCAGTGCCTTGAGCCCCTCGCGCAGGGTGGCCCGGGACATGCCCAGTTCCTGGCACAGGGTGGCTTCCGAGGGCAGGGCATCCCCGCCGCCGAGGCGGTGCTCCTCGATGTAGCGCTTGACCTCGGTCGCGGCGAGCTTGTAGGCGGGCTGACGGCTGGACGACTTCACGGCGGCGGTCTTGGTAGGATTCGGGTGTTCAGATGTCAGACAAGTGCCGGCGATTATTGGCGATGCCAAACCCCCGCGCCCATGGTATTTACCCTGAGGAGACTGCGATGCCCACGCCCCCACATCCCCAGCCCCGCGGCATCTGGGGCACCATCCTGCTGCCGGTGCACGCACGGGACCAGGTCGACTGGAGCGCCCTGGCCGAGGAGCTGGATGTGCTCGTTGCCAGCGGCCTGCATGGCATCTATGCCAACGGCACGGCCGGCGAGTTCCACAACCAGACCGACGCCGAGTACGAGCGCCTGGCGCAGCTGGTGGCCGACAAGGCCCATGCGGCGGGCATGCCGTTCCAGATCGGGGTCTCCAACACCAACCCGCGCGTGGCGCGCGCACGCCTGCGGGCCCTGCGCCCGTTGCGACCGGCGGGCGCACAGTTCACCCTGCCCGACTGGTGGGCGCCCTCGCCGCCGGAAGTCGCGGCCTTCATGGCGGGCATGCAGGAGGCTGCTGCGGATGTGCCGCTGATCCTGTACAACCCACCGCAGGCCAAGCTGCGGCTGAGCCTGGCGCAGATCGCGCAACTGCGCGCACAGGCCCCGAACCTGATCGGTGCCAAGCTGCCCGGCGGCGATGCCGACTGGTATGCGCAGCGCCGCGCGCTGCTGCCGGATTTCTCGGTCTTCGTACCCGGCCACACCGTCGCCTTCGGCCGACCGCTGGGTGCCGATGGCGCCTATTCGAACGTGGCCTGCCTGGGGCCACGCGGCGCCCTTTTGCACTGGCAGCTGAGCCAGGATGCGCCGCTGGCGGCCCGCGCGCTGGAAGCCCGCATCCAGCAGTTCATGGCCCGCCATGTGCTGCCGCTGGTGCAGAGCCACGGGCTCGCCCATCCGGCACTGGACAGGATGATGGCCGAGGTCGGTGGCTGGGGGCCGGTGCGCGCGCGCATGTTGTGGCCCTATGCCAGCGCGCCCGAAGACGCCATCCGCAATGCACGCGCGGCCCTGCGCGACATGTTGCCCGAGTTCTGCTGAACTCAGGGCCCGGCGGGAGCGGCCGCGCCGCGCTGCGTTGCGACCAGCACGCCCAGCGCAGCCAGCCGCTTGCGCAGGCGCAGCACCAGCGCATCCTTGCTCAGCAACTCGGCCCGGTGGGCGACCGCCAGGTCGATGAAGATCTGGTCGTCGGGGTCACGGCAACGCACGGGTGCGCGGGCTGCCGGCGGCACCCTGCGGCTGCGGCCGTCGAAATCCGCCAGCACCTCTTGCGCCGGCCGGTGCCGCGCGAGCAGGCGCCGGGCCACCTGCGGATAGGTCAGCACCCGTTCGAGTTCGTCCCGCATGGCAGGCGTGGCAAGCCAGACCACCCGGCCCTGCTGCACGGCATCGCGCAGCGCTGCCTGGGCCGGGTCCTCGAACACCAGCAGGTCGAGCACGATGTTGGTGTCGATGACCAGCAAGGGGCGCGCGTCGGCGTCGGCCATCACGACACGCGCCGATCAGCCGCTGGCAAGGTCCCGCGCGTCGCCGCGGGCCGACCCGCGCACCATGTCGAAACGAAACAGCCGGCACTCGATCGGCCCGTTCCACATCGGCACCCGGCGCGACTCCTTCAGGCGCATCTTGCCCGGCAGTTTCAGGTCGGGCGTGAGCACCCAGGCACTCCAGCCGGCATAGTGTTTCTTCCAATGGGTGGCAAGTTGCACGAAGAAATCGCCCCCCTCCGGTGCCTGGGCCTGCTCGCGCGCGCGGCTGCCCGCCACACCGCCGGCCTCGATCCGCTCTCCATAGGGGGGGTTGAGCAGCAGCACGCCCGGCGTGTCGCACGGCGGCATGCGCTGCAATGCATCCCCGCCGCGGAACTCGACCACATCGGCCACGCCGGCACGCTGCGCGTTGCGCTGCGCGAAATCGACCATGCGGTGGGCCACGTCACTGCCGAAGATGGTCGGCCGTGTACCCGGCGGCGGCAGGCGACGTGCCTGATGGGCCTCGTCGCGCAGGGCCTCCCACACATGGGACTGAAAGGGCAGCATCTTCTCGAAGGCGAACCGGCGCAGGCTGCCCGGCGCGATGTTGCAGGCGATCTGGGCCGCCTCGATGGCGATGGTGCCGCTGCCGCAGCACGCGTCGTACAGGGGCTGTGCAGGGTCCCCGGCCCAGCCGCAGGAGACGATCATGGCGGCGGCCAGCGTTTCCTTCAGCGGCGCCTCGCCCTTGTCCTCGCGCCAGCCGCGCTTGAACAGGGCCTCGCCCGATGTGTCGATGTACAGCGACACGGTATCGGTGGTGAGGTGCGCGTAGATGCGGATGTCGGGCCACTGCGTGTTGACGTCGGGGCGCACGCCGCCGGCCTTCGCGCGGAAGCGGTCACACACCGCGTCCTTGATCTTCAGCGCGGCGAAATTCAGGCTGGTCAGCGGGCTGTGCTGCGCGGTGACCTCGACCTTGATCGACTGCCGGGGCGTGAACCAGATCTCCCATGCCACCTCGCTGGCCGCGCGGTAGAGGTCCTGCTCATGGCGGTAGCCGGCGTGGAACAGCTGCACCAGCACGCGCTGGCACAGCCGGCTGTGCAGGTTGAGCAGCATCGCGTCGCGCCAGGCGCCCTCGAGCAGCACGCCGCCGCGCTGCTTGTGCACCGCATCGAGCGGGCGTGAGGTGATGAAGGCCGCTTCATGGGCCAGCAGGTCCTCGACACCCGCGGCACAGGGCAGGAACAGCTGCAGCCGGTTCATGGCCGGGCCCTCACAGGGCGCGCCGCAGGCTGGCCGGGGCGATCTTGAGGCCCTCGCGGTACTTGGCCACGGTGCGCCGGGCACAGGAGATGCCCTGCTCCTTGAGCATGTCCGACAGCTGGCTGTCGCTGAGCGGCTTGGCCGCGGATTCGGCCTCGATGAACTGCTTGATGAGGGCGCGCACCGCGGTGCTGGACGCATTGCCGCCGGTCTCTGTGCCCAGCCCCGAGCCGAAGAAATACTTGAGCTCGAAGGTGCCCAGCGGCGTGGCCATGAACTTGGCCGTGGTGACGCGGCTGATGGTGGACTCGTGCAGACCCAGCTCGTCGGCAATCTCGCGCAGCACCAGCGGGCGCATCGCCAGCACGCCATGCGTGAAGAAGCTTTTCTGGCGCTCGACGATGGCGGTGCTGACACGCAGGATGGTGTCGAAGCGCTGCTGGATGTTCTTGATGAACCAGCGCGCCTCCTGCAGCCGCTGCTGAAGCGCCGCGTAGTTGGACGCATCGGACCCGTTGCCCCGGTGCAGCTTCAGCGCGTTGGCATAGATGTCATGCACCCGCAGACGCGGCATGACCTCGGGGTTGATCTGCGCCCGGAAGCGCACATTCGCGCCCCGGCCGACCTGCACCACCAGCACGTCGGGAATCACGATGTTGCGTTCGACGTTGACGAAGCGCCGCCCCGGCTTGGGCTCCAGGCGGCCGATCACGGCAATCGCCTCACGCACCAGCGCGTCGGTGGTGCTGCAGACCTGCACCAGGCGCTTGATGTCGCGCCGCGCCAGCAGGTCCATGGGCTGGTTGCAGACGCGCATCGCCACGGCCAGCACACGCTGGTGCGGGTCGTCGGCCGGCAGTTGCCGGCGCAGGGCGCGCAGCTGCAGGCGCAGGCATTCACCGAGGTTGCTGGCGCCAACCCCGACCGGCTCGAGATCCTGCAGGATGCGCAGGGCCACGGTGAAATGGTGGACCAGCTGCTCGGCCTGCTCCTCGTCCTCGGGGGCCAGTCCGGCGGCCAGCGCCTCCAGCGAGTCCTCCAGGTAACCGTCGTCGTTGAGCGACTCGATCAGGAAGCGCAGCGCCATGCGGTCTTCGTCGCCAAGGCGCACCGCCAGGGCCTGGCGGTGCAGGTGCGACTGCAGCGACTCCTGCGTGCGCGCGAGTTCACCGGCGTCCACATCGTCCTCGGTGCCCAGATTGTTGCCGTGGGCCTTGGCATCGCCGCCCCACTCGTTGTCGTCGGGCGCCATCTCGACCGTGCCGTCACCCTCCCAGCTCTCGGCGTCGGCCGCCGACAGCGGGGTGACCGAGTCTTCGTTGACCGGGCCACTGGAGTCGCTGGTGTATTCGGTGGTGCTGGTGACCGCCATTTCGGCTTCCCGGTCGCCCAGCGGCACGGGTGCGTCCAGCTGTGGCAGGCCGAAGTCATCCGCCGGCAGGGACTCTTCCGAGACCTCGAGAAACGGGTTGTCGTCCAGCATCTGGTTCACCTCCTGGCTGAGCTCCAGGGTGGAGAGCTGCAGCAGGCGGATCGACTGCTGCAACTGGGGCGTGAGCGCCAGGTGCTGGGATATGCGCAGCGACAGACCCGGCTTCATCTCGGCGCGCCCATCACATCTTGAAGTGTTCGCCCAGGTACACCCGGCGCACGTCGGCATTGGCGACGATCTCCGCGGGCGTACCCTGCGCCAGCACATGCCCATCGCTGATGATGTAGGCGTGGTCGCAGATACCCAGTGTCTCGCGCACGTTGTGGTCGGTGATGAGCACGCCGATGCCGCGGGACTTCAGGAAATTGATGATGCGCTGGATCTCGATCACCGCAATCGGGTCGATGCCGGCAAACGGCTCATCCAGCAGGATGAAGCGTGGCTGGGTGGCCAGGGCCCGCGCAATCTCCACGCGGCGGCGCTCACCGCCGGACAAGGCCAGTGCCGGGGAGTCGCGCAGGTGGTCGACCCGCAGGTCCTTGAGCAGGGCTTCGAGCCTGTCGTTGACCACGTCCAGCGCCAGCGGCCGGCCGCTGGCATCGGTCTGAAGCTCCAGCACCGCACGCACGTTGTCCTGCACATTGAGCTTGCGAAAGATCGACGCCTCCTGGGGCAGGTAACTCAGACCCAGCCGCGCGCGCCGGTGGATCGGCATGTCCTCGACCGAGCGGCCGTCGATGGTGATATCGCCGGCACTGGCCCGCACCAGACCCACGATCATGTAGAACGAGGTGGTCTTGCCGGCGCCGTTGGGCCCCAGCAGGCCGACGACCTCGCCCTTGCCCACCGCCAGCGACACGTCCTTGACGACCGTCCGGCTGCCATAGGACTTCTGCAGGTGCAGCGCCTCCAGCCGGCTCTGCGACCCGTCAGTCCCGGTGGCCAGCGGACCCGCTGTCACTTCTGCACGCCCACCGTCGCGGAGCGGCGTAACGCCGGCGCAGAGGCCGGCACGGCCGCAGGCGCTGCGCGGCCCTCGTCGGAGCGCGGCGTCAGCACGGCGCGTACCCGTGGCGCCGTGCCGTCGGGCATGGCCTTGGCCGGTCCGCCATCGACGGTGAGCACGCTGGTGGTGTTGTCATACACGATCACGACGCCTGACATCTCGTCGCTCAGGGTGGTACCGAGGTAGCGGCGCAGCTCTGCCCGCTGCAGGAAACGCACGGTGTCGGCGCGTCCGTCGTATTCGATGGTCTCGGCTTCGCCTTCCATGAACTCATCGACCGCGCCGGGGCGGGTATCCCGCTTCTGGCGGAAAAATGCGCGCTTGCCGGGCTCGCCCTTGAGAACGCCAAACTGGTTGCCGGCCGCGTCCTGGCGAACCTCGAGCAGGGCGCCCCGCATCACGATGCTGCCCTTGGTCACCACCACACGCCCGGTGAAGACACTGGTCAGCTTGCCATCGTCGTACCGCAGCGTGTCCGACTCGATGTTCATGGGCTTGCCACGGTCTGCGCGTTCCGCATGCACGGAACCGGCCAGCAGGACACATGCGAGCGCAAGGAGCTTGATACTGCGAAAGGATTTCATAAAGGCACGAATCTTGCAGGAAAACGCTGCGGATTCATTGTAGCCCGGGCCATGCGCAGCGCACGGCGGCTGAAGGGCCTGTTACGCACTGCCGACAAGCCACCGGCGGCGGCCCACCGCCGAACCAGCGCTGCGGGGGGCGGTTCAACGCCCGGCGCGGACCTCGGCCACCAGGAAATCGACAATCTGCAGCGCCCGCGACATGTTCCGGGCCAGTGTGCCGTCGGTGTAGAAGCGCCCGGCCACGCCCATGGCCGGCACGCCCTCGACCCGGTAGGCGTTCTGCAACTGCGTCGCCTTGCTGGCCTTGGTGGCGACGGTGAAGGAGTTGTACTGCTCCGTGAACTTCGCCTTGTCCACGCCTTGCTTGGCCATCCAGTCGGCGATGGCATCGCCGCGCGTCAGTTGCTGCTTCTCGGCATGGATCGCGGCAAACACCTTGCCATGCAGTTTTTCGAACAGGTCCATCGCCTCGAGCGTATAGAACAGGCGCTGCTGGGGCACGAAGTCGTCTCGGAAGCCCACCGGCACACGGCGCACCTGGACATCCTTCGCCACCCGCTTGATCCAGGCCTCCAGGGTGGGCTCGAATGCGTTGCAGTGGGGGCAGTTGTACCAGAAGAACTCCACCACCTCGATCTTGCCGGCCGGCGCCTCGACCGCGGTCCTCTTGTCGAGCACCAGGTAGTCGGCCCCGGCTTCGGGCTTGGCGACCTGCGCCTGCGTGGGCTGGAACAGCGCCTGGCCCCAGGCGGCGGAAGCCACTGCGGCAGCGGCAAAGTCACGACGTTTCATTGGTTCACTCCTGAAAATAGTTCCGTATCCTGCATCCGACCGGCTCCGCGGGCTTTAGTTCAGCGCTGCACGCGCACGAGCGCCACTTCCATGCCCAGCGCCTCCAGCCTTTCCTTGGCGCGGTCGGCGTCCTCGCGCTTGTCGATCGGGCCGACCCGCACCCGGTACACGGTGCGCCCGGATTGTTCGCGCTCGGACACCCGGGCCTCGACGCCGGCCAGGGACAGCTTGGCCCGCTGCGCCTCGGCGTCTTCCGCCGTCCGGTAGGCCCCCACCTGCACGAAATAGGTGAACGGATCCACGCTGGCGCCGGCCGCCCGGGCACGTGCCAGGTCGCCCAGCGGATCGGGCGTCACCGCCGGTTTGGGCTCGGCCCGGGCATCCGCCGGCGCGCCGGACGCTGCCTGTGCCGGCGCGGCAGCCGCATCGGTCACGGCCCCGGCCTGCGAGGCTGCCGGCGTCGCAGGACGCGCCGGGTTCTTGCCATACAGCGGCGCGTTCGGGTCCCAATCCTTGTTCTTGCGGGCTTCGGCGGCATCCTGCTCGATCGAGCGGCTTTGCCCCTTGTTCAGGAAAGGCACCGGCACCTTGGTCACGTACACCGCAACGCCCAGGGCAATGCCCAGACCGATCACCAGACCGATGACCAGCCCCAGGAGGGTTCCCCCGCGTTGGTAATGCATGCGCCGCCCCCGTCCGTTGTGTCCTTGCATGGCTGGATTGTGCCGGCTGTCGCTCACATCTTGCGCGGCGCGTCCACGCCCAGCATGGACAGGCCGTTGCGCAGCACCTGCGCCGTGGCAGCCACCAGGGCCAGGCGGGCCAGGCGCACCGGCTCTTCGTCGACCAGGATGCGTTCGGCGTCGTAGTAGCTGTGGTAGGTGGCGGCCAGCTCGCGCAGGTAGAAGGTCACGTCGTGGGGCGCGAAGTCCTGCGCGGCGGCGCTCAGCATCTCCGGGTACCGGGCCAGCGCCAGCATGAGGCCCTGTGCAACCGGGCTGTGCAGGGCGTCGAGTGCGACATCCCGCAGCAGGGCCGCGTCGCCACCCCAGCCCGCCAGCACCGAACAGATGCGGGCGTGCGCATATTGCACGTAATACACCGGGTTGTCGTTGTTCTTCGCCAGCGCCAGGTCGACATCGAACACATACTCGGTGTCGGGCTTTCGGCTGAGCAGGAAAAATCGCACCGCATCCTTGCTGGTCCACTCGATCAGGTCGCGCAGGGTCACGTAGGAGCCCGAGCGCTTGGAGATCTTCACCTCGGCGCCACCGCGCATCACGCGCACCATGGTGTGCAGCACGTAATCGGGGTAGCCCGGCGGGATGCCGGCGCCGGCAGCCTGCAGCCCCGCGCGCACCCGCGCAATCGTGCCATGGTGGTCCGTGCCCTGGATGTTCACCACCCGGGTGAAGCCGCGCTCCCATTTCGTGATGTGGTAGGCCACGTCCGGCACGAAGTAGGTGAAGGAGCCATCGCTCTTGCGCATCACCCGGTCCTTGTCGTCGCCGTAGTCGGTGCTGCGCAGCCACAGGGCGCCGTCTTTTTCGAAGGTCTTGCCGGCGGCCTGCAAGCGGGCCACGGCGGCGTCCACCTTGCCGCTGGTGTAGAGGCTGGACTCCAGGTAGTAGTTGTCGAACTTCACCGCGAATGCCTGCAGATCGAGGTCCTGCTCATGGCGAAGATACGCCACCGCGAACTCGCGGATGCTGTCCAGATCCTCGATGTCGCCGTTCGCCGTCGTGGTCCGGTCATCGGCGCTGACCGTCTTGCCGGCCAGGAAATCCGCAGCGATGTCGGCGATGTAGTCGCCGTTGTAGGCGGCTTCCGGCCAGCCTTCGTCGCCCGGTTTCAGACCCTTGGCGCGCAGCTGGGTGCTGTTGGCCAGGGTGGCGATCTGTACCCCCGCGTCGTTGTAGTAGAACTCGCGGTACACCTCCCAGCCCTGGCTGGCATGCAGGTTGCAGATCGCATCGCCCAGTGCCGCCTGCCGGCCATGGCCCACATGCAGCGGGCCGGTCGGATTGGCCGAGACGAACTCGACCAGCATGCGCTCGCCACGGGCCGGCTGGTGGCCGAACGCGTCGCCCGCCTGCAGCACCTCACGCACCACTTCCTGCTTGGCCGCCGGCAACAGGCGGATGTTCAGGAAGCCCGGGCCGGCGATGTCGATGTCGGACACCCAGCGCGCGTAGGACGGCTGGGCCAGCAGCAGGGCGCGCAACCGCTCGGCGACCTGGCGCGGGTTGAGCTTGAGCGGTTTGGCCAGTTGCATCGCGGCGGTGGAGGCGAAGTCGCCGTGCGCGGCCACCTTGGGAGACTCGAACATGGCGCGCACCTCTGCATCAGGCGCCAATTCGCGCAGGGAAGCCCCCAGGCCCTCCTGCAATTCCTGTTTGATCTTGAGCATAGGCTGCGATTCTAGGAGCCCTGCCAGCCGGGAGGCGCGCCGGCGCTTGTCGCAATACCGACACCAGGCCCCGTCTACACTTCGGCCACAGCGCACCGGCAGCCCAGCTAGCGGTCGCCCGTGTCAGCCGTTCGGAGATCCGGCGCGTTACAGGGGCGGACCCGCAATCGGTTTTGCGTTGTTCATCACTTTTACACCGGAGACCCCACCATGCACAAACTGCTTTCCCTCGCCGCGGCAATCACCCTGGCCTTTTCGTTCGGCGCCGCCCAGGCCCAGGACAAGCCGGCCACCGCCCAACAGACCAAGATGGCCACCTGCAACAAGGAAGCCGGCGACAAGAAGGGCGACGAGCGCAAGGCCTTCATGAAGACCTGCCTGAGCGCCAAGAAGGAAACCCAGCAAAGCAAGATGGCCAGCTGCAACAAGGAAGCCGGCGAGAAAAAAGGCGACGAGCGCAAGAAGTTCATGAGCGAGTGCCTGAAGGCCAAACCGGCGGCCTGACACCCCGGCCCGGTGAAACGGGTGGGCAGGCCTGATCAGGCCTGCCAGTAACCTGCCCGCCCGTAGTGGTGCCGCAGGAAATCGATCCACAGGCGCACCCGCAAGGGCAGGTGCTTGCGCTGCGGCACCACGGCATAGATGCCGTTGGGCGGCGCGGCATACGCCTGCAACACCGCCACCAGCCGACCGCTGGCCACCTCGGCCTCGACCTCCCAGCTGCTGCGCCAGGCGATGCCGTAGCCGGCCATGCACCAGTCGTGCAGCACCTGTCCGTCGGAGCAGTCCAGCGGCCCGCCCGGCTTCAGGTACACCACCTCGAAGGGCTCGCCGGCCGCCGGCGGGCGCCGCTGCTGGGCGCGCGCCTGCGGCACCCGAAAGGCCCAGCCCCTGGTCTGGGAGGCATCGCTGGACAGTGCCAGGCAATCGAAGCGGGCCAGGTCCAGCGGGTGTTCCGGCACCCCGTGCAGCTGCAGGTAGCGCGGCGTGGCCACGCACAGGCGCCGGTTGTCGGCCATGCGCACGCTGACCAGGGACGAGTCCGGCATGTCCCCGACCCGCACCGCGCAGTCGAAAGCCTCCCCCGCGATGTCGACCACCCGGTCGCTCAGGTTCAGCGAAATGGTCACCTCCGGGTGCTGCTCGCGAAACCGTGGCACCAGCGGCGCCACATGCCGGCGCCCGAAACCCGCCGGCGCCGTGATGCGCAGGTGGCCGCTGGCCTTGACGCCGCCTTCCGACACGCTGGCCTCGGCATTGGCCACATCCGACAGCACGCGCTGGCAATCCTCCAGGAAGGCGCTGCCTTCATGGGTGAGGGTGATGCGCCGTGTGGTGCGGATCATCAGCTTGACGCCCAGCCGTGCTTCCAGGGCATCGAGCCGGCGGCCCATGATGGCCGGCGCGACGCCTTCGGCCACTGCTGCGGCGGTCAGGCTGCCCCGGGTGGCGACCGCGACGAAGGATTCCAGCTGCTTGAATTTGTCCATGCCGCACATTAGCTGCGGGAAAGTCAAAGATCAACCCGGGAAAGCGCCGATCGGGCGCATTGGCATCATGAATTGCCGGTTCAGGCCAGTTCCAGTTTGCTGGCGGCGCCCATGATCTGCTCGATGGCGCGGCCCACGATCGGCTGCTGCTCCAGGACCCGCAGGCGGCCCTCGCGCAGCAGTTGCGCCACCTCGCGCTCCGAACGCACAAACGCCTCGAAACCGTCCCGGTTGGTGAACAGCATGCGCGTTCGCTGCGGACTGACCCAGCCCAGACGGTAGCGCCGGGTGCCGGCATCGGTATCGGTATCGGTATCGGTATCGGTATCGTCCAGATCGAACCACAGTCCCCGGTGCAGTTGCCGGGCCTGAAGGTCGAAATCATCCAGTTCCAGGGCCTCGGTGTGGCGCGCACGCCGCGCATCCAGCGCCTTGAGCGCCATGCGGCTGGCCGGGGTCTCCAGGGGCGCCGACCCGGAGTCGAGGGCCACCATGGCGGATCGGGCCGAACGGATGGCCTTCATGTGGGTGTCGATCAGGCTGCGCGTGAACTCGGCGCGCTCATCGCCCTCCCATCCGATGCCATCCAGGCTGACATTCATGCGCCGCACCAGGTCGGGCAACAGGGCCATGAGGCGCGCCCGCTCCGCCGAATCCGTCTTGGGCTGGGTCGACCAGATCATCTCGTCGAGCGTCTGAAGGGCCTGCTCCCAGCCGCCGGGCACCGCCTGCCGGTTCACACAGGCATGCGCCATCACCTCCCGCCACTGGGTCGTGAGGAAGGGCACCATGAACGGGCGCAGCGGTTCACGTTCGTTGGCCACACTGATGCTCTGGTGCATCACCTCGTCGGCATGGGCCAGGGCCGCTTCATGCTGCTCGGTCGCGCTCTGCTGCTGCGCCACCGGCGCGATCTGCACCTGGGCCTGCTGCTCGATATCGCCCACAAAGGCGTCGAATTCCGCCAGCAACTGGCGGAACAGGGCCAGATCGTTGTCGAAACCGTTGAGCACCTTCAGCACGGTGGACTGTATGCGCGCATACAGAGGGTCGGACTCCCCCCGCTCCGGCATCCATCCCACGGCGGCGGCGGCCAGTGCATCGACCAGCTTGCGCGCGGGATGCTCGCCGGACAGGAAGAAATCGCGGTCGATCATCGCCGCCTTGAGCACCGGTATCTGCAGACGGCCGATCACGTACTTGAGCTGGATCGGGATCGCCGGATCGGCAAACACGAAGTCGAACACCTCGGCCAGCGCGTCGATGGTGCCCCGGTCCAGCTCGGGTGCGCGCTGGACCTCTTCGCGCTCGCGCATCTGGCGCAACAGGTTGTGCCCGCTGAGGTCCTGTCCTTCGGTCCAGACGGCGGGAGGTACCGATATGCCGGTGCCGGCCTGCAACCCGCCCAGAAAACCCATCAGGTCAGGGTCGGCGGGTGCATGCACAAAGCCAGACGCGCCACTGCCACTGCCACTGCCACTGCCACTGCCACCTCCGCCACCACCTCCGCCTCCGTCGCCCGAGCCGGAACCTGCACCTCCGGGCCCGAGGCCACCTGCGGCACTGCCCGCCGCGCGTCCGAAGCCGAGCTTCTGCAGGAAGTCGCGCGCCCTCTGCGCGATGCTGCGGGAGGCTCCAGCTTCCGGCGCCGAACCCGCCGCCTCCGGCTGGGCGAAACCCGACTCGAGCCCGCTGTGCACGGACGCTCCAAACGCAGACCCCTTGCTGGCCCCGGACTCGCGTGTGTCCTGCAGGGGCGCATGCCCGGAGTCTGCCCCGCCGGTGCGCTTGATGCGATGCACCGGTTTGGCCGTGTACCCGGCGCGTACCAGGGTTTCGGTCAGGCCCGCATACAGCGGCGCCCAGTCGATGGCATGGCGCGGGTCCAGCGCGCCGAGGAAGTCCTCTGCGGCCAAGGGATCGAACTCGCTGGCATGCCAGGCCAGCGAGTAGGCCCTGATGATCGCGGCTGGCCGGAACGGGTTGTCCGACAGCGGGAGCTGCTCCTGCTGCAGCATGACGCCCAAGGCCGCGGTCAGGGGCTTGAGCGCCGCGTCATAACTGGCATTGAAGCGCTGCGACACCCGGTCGACAAGCAGATGGCGCTCGATCTCGTCCACGTCGAGCAAGGCCATGCTCAGCGGCCCGCTGGACATGCCGCTGTCGTCGACCGGACGCAACAGGCGCAAGGCACCGGGCACCACGGCCTCGAGCTCGTCCTCGATGGCCTCGCGCAAGGCGGCCTGGAAGAAGCCGGTGAAACGGGCCGCCTGCTTGTCCAGCATGACGGCGGCGGTGCGCAGGTTTTGCGACTGCGCGCTGCCGGGGCGGCCGTCCACCAGCTCGAACAGGTGGGCGCGCAGGTTTTTCAGATGGGTGTCCTGGCGCTCTGCAAAAAAGGACTGCGTGCGCGCGATCAGCGTCTGGACATGCCGCAGCACCTGCGCGCGCGCCGCAGGGTCAGACAAGGGGGTCGGGCTGCCGGAATTCACACTGGGCCTGGGCACTCTGAAGGGTTTTCTTGCAGCAGACGGGAACCAATCTTCGGGTTGTAACCGATTCGGGCGGCCTGGCGACCATGGCAGGATTTCAAAAATGTGCACTAGTTGACCTGCATTCCGGTCGGAACCGCAGAGTCACCGCTATTACGTGCGTTTTTGTCACAAATAATGAAACCGTAGCACCATTAATTGTCAATCCAGTATCGAATACAGTCCTTTCATGGATAAACCCCGGGCGGTACTGTTTGATGCCTATGGCACGCTGTTCGACGTTTACAGCGTCAGCCTGCTGGCGGAGCAACTGTTCCCGGGTCAGGGACAGGCGCTGGGGCTGCTGTGGCGCGACAAGCAGATCGAATACACCCGGCTGGTCACCACCAGCAACGGTGGGGCGCACTACCAGCCGTTCTGGGTGTTGACCCGTGCCGCCCTGGTGTATGCCGTCAAGCGGCTGGTCGGCCAGGAAACATCGCCCGGCAGCATGGACAGCCGGATCGAACGGCTGATGAACCAGTACCACAGCCTGAGCGCGTTCCCCGAGAACCGCGAGGTGCTGCTGGCATTGCGGGCGCGCGGAATTCCGACCGGCATCCTGAGCAATGGCGACCCGTCCATGTTGCAAACGGCGGTGAAGTCCGCCGGCCTCGATGGGCTGCTGGACCATGTGATCAGCGTCGACGCGATCCGCAAGTACAAGACCGCACCCGAAGCCTACGCCCTGGGTGAACAGGCCACCGGCCTGGCCGCGCGCCAGATCGTGTTTGCCAGCAGCAACGCATGGGATGCACTGGCCGCCACCTGGTACGGTTACCAGACGCTCTGGGTGAACCGCTACCAGCAGCCTTTCGAAGAACTCGGCACCCAGCCCCACCGCAGCGGCGACAGCCTGCGCGACGTCCTCGCATTCTTTTGAACCCCAGACCTTGAACCAGGAGCTTCCCATGACCACACGCACCCCCCTCCACCGCCTGCAGGTGGCCACCGAACTGCAGCAGTTCATCGACACTCAGGTGCTGCCTGGCACGGGCATCGACAGTGCGGCCTTCTGGGAGGGTTTCGACGCCATCGTGGCGGACCTGGCGCCGAAGAACCTTGCGCTGCTGGCCGAACGGGACCGACTGCAGGCCGAACTGGACCGCTGGCACCAGGCCCACCCCGGCCCGGTGCGCGGCATGAAGACCTACCGCGCCTTCCTGGAGAAGGTCGGCTACCTGGTACCCGCCCCCGCCAGCGTCAAGGCCACCACGAGAAATGTCGACGCCGAACTCGCCCTGCAGGCCGGGCCGCAGCTGGTGGTGCCGATCCTGAATGCGCGGTATGCGCTCAACGCCGCCAATTCGCGCTGGGGCTCCCTGTACGACGCGCTGTATGGCACCGATGCCATCCCCGAGACGGACGGTGCAGACAAGGGAAAAGGCTACAACCCGGTGCGCGGCGCCAAGGTCATCGCGTACGCGCGCCATGTGCTGGACCGCACCGTGCCCCTGAAGAAGGGTTCGCATGTCGACGCCACCGGCTACGCGTTGTCGGGCGGCCGGCTGATCGTCACGCTGGCTGGCGGCAAGACCAGTGAACTCAAGAGTGCCAGGCAGTTGGTGGGCTACCAGGGCGACGCTGCCAGCCCGTCCTCGGTGCTGCTGCAGCACAACGGCCTGCACCTGGACATCCGCATCGACCGCAGCACCCCCATCGGCGCCACGGACCCGGCAGGCGTGTGCGACCTGGTGCTGGAAGCCGCGTTGTCCACCATCCTCGACCTGGAGGACTCGGTGGCCTGCGTCGACGCGCAGGACAAGGTGCTGGGTTACCGCAACTGGCTGGGCATCCTGAAAGGCACGCTGACCGAGGACGTCACCAAGGGCGGCCAGACCTTCCAGCGCGGCCTGAATCCGGACCGCCTCTACACCGCCGCCGACGGCCACGGCGAAGTCCGCTTGCATGGCCGCTCGCTGATGTTCGTGCGCAACGTGGGCCACCTGATGACCAACCCGGCCATCCTGTACACCGGCGCCGATGGCGTGGTGCGCGAGATCCCCGAGGGCATCATGGACGCCGTGGTCACCACCACCATCGCGCTGCACGACCTGCAGGGCCATGGCGCCAACGGCATCCGCAACTCGCGCAAGGGCTCGGTCTACATCGTCAAGCCCAAGATGCACGGCCCGGCCGAAGTGGCCTTTGCGAGCGAGCTGTTCGGGCGGGTCGAGAAACTGCTGGGGCTGAAGGACAGCACGGTCAAGCTCGGCATCATGGACGAGGAGCGCCGCACCACCGTGAACCTGAAGGCCTGCATCGCCGCTGCGGCCAGCCGCATCGCCTTCATCAATACCGGCTTCCTGGATCGTACCGGCGACGAGATACACACCTGCATGCAGGCCGGAGCGGTGCTGCGCAAGGGCGACATGAAATCCAGCGCCTGGATCCAGGCCTACGAGAAGAACAACGTGCTGGTGGGCCTGTCCTGCGGCCTGCGCGGCAAGGCACAGATCGGCAAGGGCATGTGGGCCATGCCCGACCTGATGGCCGAGATGCTCCGGCAGAAGATCGGCCATCCGAAGGCCGGTGCCAACACCGCCTGGGTGCCCAGCCCGACCGCGGCCACCCTGCATGCGCTGCACTACCACCAGGTGGAAGTGGCCGCCGTGCAGAAGGGCCTGGAAAAGATCGACGCCGATGCACAACGCGACGCGCTGCTCACGGACCTGCTGACCATCCCGGTGGTGAAGGAGGCGAAGTGGAGCGACGCCGAAAAGCAGCAGGAGCTCGACAACAACGCCCAGGGCATCCTGGGCTACGTGGTGCGCTGGGTCGACCAGGGCATCGGCTGCTCCAAGGTGCCCGACATCCACAACATCGCGCTGATGGAGGACCGTGCCACGCTGCGCATCAGCAGCCAGCACATGGCCAACTGGCTGCACCACGGCGTGGTCACCAAGGCGCAGGTCCGCGCGACCTTCAAGCGCATGGCCAAGGTGGTGGACAAGCAGAACGCAGGTGACCCGCTGTACCAGAGCATGGCGGCCGACCCCCAGGGTGCGGCCTTCCAGGCCGCTTGTGATCTGGTCTTCAAGGGGCTGGTGCAGCCCAGCGGCTATACCGAGCCGCTGCTGCATGCCTGGCGCTTGAAGGTCAAGGCGGACCAGGGTCGCCCAGCACGGCACTGAGCTCGGCGCGCCACCACACCAGGGCGCGCGCTGGAACAACGCAATGGCATCGGTGGCCCAGGGAGGCAATGCCCATGGACGGCAGGTCTTCGCGCGTCAGCCGGTGCAGCAGGGAAGCGTCGAGGTCATTCGCCTGGAACAGGCTGGCATACCGCCCCAGGCCCAGCCCCTCCAGCCAGGCGGAGACCTCCTGCGTCATGGCACCACCCCCCGCCAGGCCTGCAGCTTGTCCGCCATCCCCATGCCGGCGTGCGCCGGGCTGGTCGACGGCAGGCGCAGCAGCTCCAGAGGCTGCCCGGGGGGCAGTCGCGGCCGCACATGGCGCAGGAAAAGCCGCTCGGCCGCGGCGCCGTTGAAACAGATCCGCGTGATGCCGGCATGCCGCTGCAGAAAGCCGGCAAAGTCGTTGGGCACCACACTGGCCGGCACGATGGCCGCATCCAGGCTTCCCGGGCGATCACAGGCAGCCAGCACATCCCACAGGGCGATCCGGTGGTGCCGCAGCGCGGCGGTGCGCTGCGCATAGTCCGCTGCAGGAGCACCCCCCAGCAGCGCGGCCATGATCGTCCAGAACCCGTTGCGCGGGTGGGCGTAGTACTGCTGCTGGCGCAGCGACGCCACGCCAGGCATGCTGCCCAGAACCAGCACGCGGGCGTCGGTGTCGGCGATGGGGGCAAAACCGTGGATGGGCATGGTGCAGGGTCCCGGGCGGTCGCGCAGGCCCACAAGCCATTCTGACCGAAAGCCCGGCTGCCGGCAGGCTGAGGTGCCGCCCGCGCTCGCCGGCTCAGCCCAGACCCTTGGCCGCGTCACGGCGCTGCCGGTAGACGCGCAACAGGCTCGGCAGCACCAGCAACAGCACCGAGATCGCCATCAGGCTGCCCGACAGCGGCCGCGTGAAGAAGGTGAACCAGTCCCCCTGGCTGATGGTGAGCGCCTGGCGCATCGACTGCTCGGCCATCGGCGCCAGGATCAGGCCGACGATCAGCGGGGCCGCCGGGAAGTCGAAGCGGCGCATCACGAAACCGACCAGGCCGAACACGAACAGCAGGCCGACGTTGAACACCGAATTGCCCGCGCCGTACACCCCGGCCGTCGAGATGACGATGATGCCGGCATATAGCCAGGGCGGAGGGATCTTGAGCAGCTTGACCCACAGGCCGACCAGCGGCAGGTTGAGCACCAGCAGGATCACGTTGCCGATGTACAGGCTGGCGATCAGCGTCCACACCAGGCTGCCCTGCTGGCTGAACAGCTGCGGCCCGGTCTGGATGCCATACCCCTCGAACGCCGACAGCATGATGGCGGCGGTGGCCGACGTCGGAATGCCCAGCGTCAGCAGCGGCATCAGCACGCCGGCTGCGGCCGCGTTGTTGGCCGCCTCGGGCCCGGCCACGCCTTCGATGGCGCCATGGCCGAATTCCTCGGGGTGGCGGGACAGCTTGCGCTCGGTGTAGTAGGACAGCAGCGTGGGCAACTCGGCCCCGCCGGCCGGCATGGCGCCGATCGGGAAGCCGTACATCGCGCCGCGCAGCCAGGCCTTCCAGGAACGCGCCCAGTCCTTCTTGCTGAGCCACAGGCTGCCAGACATCTTCATGACCTCGCCGCCCTTGCTCTCGCGGCCCTGCCAGGCCAGGTAGGCGGCTTCGCCCACCGCGAACAGGCCCACGGCGGCCACGGTGACCTCGATGCCGTCGAGCAGCTCCGGGCGACCGAAGGTGAACCGCGGCTGACCGGTCTGCAGGTCGATGCCGATCATGCCCAGCAGCAGGCCGACCGACAGTGCCACCAGGCCGCGCAGCACCGAGTTGCCCAGCACGGCCGACACCGCCACCAGCGACAGTACCATCAGGCTGAAGTATTCGGCCGGGCCGAAGGCCAGCGCGGCCTCGACCACCATCGGCGCAATGAAGGTCAGGGCCAGGGTGCCGATGGTGCCGGCCACGAAACTGCCGATGGCTGCGGTGGCCAGAGCCTGCCCCGCCCGGCCGCTGCGCGCCATGCGGTTGCCCTCCAGAGCCGTCACCACGGATGCCGACTCGCCGGGTGTGTTGAGCAGGATCGAGGTGGTGGAGCCCCCATAGGCCGCCCCGTAGTAGATGCCGGCGAACATCACGAACATGCTGGTCGCCGGAACATGGTAGGTGAGCGGCAGCAGCAGCGCAATGGTGAGCGCCGGTCCGATGCCGGGCAGGACCCCGACCAGGGTGCCGACAAAACAGCCGACGAAACCCCACATCAGGGTCGTCGGCTGCAATGCGACGGCGAAACCGCCCATCAGGGCATTGAGTGCATCCATGGCAAACCAATCTTGGGCTGGAGGAAGACGCGCGGAAGGACTCAGATGCCCCAGGGCAGCGCAGGGCCCAGGCCGACACCCAGCAGACGCGCAAAGACAACCCAGAACACCGCCGCGATGGCGCCGCATGTCAGCAGGGACCTGCCATTGAACGGTGCGTCGAAGGCGCGTGCGATGCACATGCCGCACACCGTGGAGGGAATCACGAACCCGAGCGGGATGACCAGCGCAATGAAGGCGCCCCCGCCTGCCAGCAGGGTCAGCAGGCGTTTGTTCGCACCGGGCAGCGGCTCCTGACCGGGCGCGTGGCTGGTGTCGACTTCGCGGCCGCGCAGTGCGTTGAGCCCGTACAAGAGGGCCACCAGCCCCAGTGCACCGACGATGACCGCCGGCGCCAGCGTGGGGCCGACGGTCATCTCCATCAGCGACTGGGGGATGACCGTCACCTGCCAGGCTGCCACGCCGCAGATCACCAGCAGCAGCAGCGCGACGCGCAGGGGTGTCACGCCAGCCCCAGGTCTTTCATCACAGCTTCCGTGGCCTTGATGTCGGCATCGATCTCGCGCTGGAAGGGCAGTTCGGCGAGGAACACGTCGGTCCACTTGCGGGTTTCAAGCTCCTGCTTCCAGGCCGCAGACGCGTGCATCTTGCTGATGAAGTCGACCAGCATGTCGCGCTGCGCCTGCTTGATCTCGGGCGGCGCGAACACGCCGCGCCAGTTGGCCGCCGTGACATTCACACCCAGTTCCTGCAGGGTGGGCACGTTCACGCCCGGGATGCGGCGGTTGCCGGACACCGCCAGCGCGACCATGCGGCCGGCCTTGATCTGCTCCTCGAATTCCGAGTAGCCGGAAATGCCGGCGGTGACCTGGCCACCCAGGATGGCCGCATTGGCAGGGCCGCCGCCGGCGAACGCCACATAGGCTGCCTCGCGCGGATTGCGGCCCAGCTTCTGGATGATCAGGCCCAGCAGCAGGTGGTCGGTGCCACCCGCGCTGCCGCCGGCCACGGACACGGCCTTGGGGTTGGCCTTGATCGCGGCTTCGAGGTCCTTCCAGGTCTTGACCTTGCCGCTGGTGGGCACGGCGATCACGCCGGCCTCTTCGGTCAGACGCGCGATCGGGGTGACGTTGCGCATGGTGATCGGGCTCTTGTTGGCAATGCCGGCACCCACCATGACAGAACCGCCGACCATCAGGCTGTTGCCCTGGCCCTTGCGCTGGTTCACATACCGCGGCAGGCCGACCATGCCGCCGGCGCCGCCCACGTTCTCGAACTGCATGTTGCCGACCAGACCGGCGGCCTTGGCAGCGCGCTCGATGGCACGTGCGGTGCCGTCCCAACCGCCGCCCGGCGCCGCCGGCACGAACATGTTGAGGGTCTCGTACATGGGCTTGCCTTGTGCACGCGCGGGCAGGACAAGGGAGGCGCCGGCTGCGGCGCCCAGGGCCAGAAAGTCACGCTTGGAAAGAGTCATGGATGTCTCCTGTGTGAAAATGAAAAACGGAACTGCCGGGCGCATGGCGCCGGCAGACCCGCCCATTCTTGAACAGCCGCGGCACCGAAACTGTCAATCACCTGTCAACTCAGCTCAGTGATTACCCTAACGCCCCGGATCCTGCTGGTCGAAGACACACGCGACATTTCCCTGTGGCTGGGCACGGCGCTGCGCCAGGGCGGGATGGACGTGCGCTTCGCGACCGACGGCATCGAAGCAGACCGCTGCCTGCAGCCGGGCCACGGTTTCGACGCCGTGCTGCTCGACCTGCAACTGCCCGGGCAGGATGGCCTGAGCGTGCTGCAGGCATTGCGCGAACGCGGCGACACGGTGCCGGTGCTGATCCTGACTGCCCGCGCCAACGTGCCCGACCGCGTGCTCGGCCTGAACATGGGCGCCGACGACTACCTGCCCAAACCCTTCGACCTGAGCGAACTCGAAGCACGGCTGCATGCCCTGCTGCGGCGCCGCGGCCGTGCGCGCACGACCACGGTCCGGCTCGGCCCGCTGAGCCTGGACACCGAATCCGACACCGCCCACCTGCACGGGCAGCTGCTGGCCCTGAGCAAGCGCGAGGCCGCCGCGCTGCGCGTGCTGCTCGGCTCGCCCCAGCGCACCGTCAGCAAGGAGCAGCTGCATGCCGAGGTGTTCGCGGACGAGGCCACCGGGCTGGACGCGGTCGAAGTCCTGATCTACCGGCTGCGCAAGAAACTGGAGACAGCACCGGGCCAACCGCCGGCCCCGCCCGGCGTGATGATCGCCACCTTCCGGGGCATGGGCTACATGCTGACCCTGCCCGGTGGCGGCGGGCGCTGACGTGGCAGGCAGCCGCCAGCCGAGCTCGCTGCGCCGGCGGCTGCTGAGCTGGATCCTGCTGCCGCTGCTCGGCCTGATTGCCGTCAATGCCTATGTGGGCTACGGCAATGCCGTGCAAGCGGCCAATGAGGCCTACGACCGCTCCCTGTACCTGGCGGCACGCACACTGGCAGAAGAACTCGAATGGCGCGACGGCCGGCTGCAGATCGATGTGCTGCGGGCCGCCGGCTACCTGTTCGAAAACCACACCGGCTCGCGCCTGTTCTACAAGGTGACCACAGCACAGGGGCAGCTGCTGGCGGGTGATGCCGCGCTGCCGGACCCGCCGGCGCGGCAGGAGGCGTCGGTGAAATTCTTCGCGCTGGTCCAGTTCGACGACGGCGTCTATCTTCGCCAGCCGGTGCGCCTGGCGCAGCTGACCCATGTGCTGGAGAGCGCCGGCATGCCCGACCCGCTGGTGCGGGTGGTCGTGGCCGAAACCATGGAGGCGCGCCGGCAGCTGATCCAGCACATCCTGCGCGACACCCTGGGCAGCCAGGGCCTGATGCTGCTGCTGGCCGCGGTGCTGGTGGTCTGGGGTGTGCAGCGCGGTATCCGCCCGCTGGAGCCGTTCCGCCTGCAGCTGGCGAACAAGGCGGACGATGACTTCGCCCCCATCCACCCGCCCGACCTGCCGCGCGAGCTGCAGCCGCTGATCGAGACCCTGAACGGCTACCTGGCGCGGCTGGGGCGGCTGATCGATATCCGCAAGCGCTTTCTGGACAATGTCGCGCACCAGCTGCGCACGCCGCTGACGGCGCTCAAGACCCAGCTCACGCTGGCGCAACGCAACCCCGAACCCGCGCAGGCCCAGGCGCTGCTGCAGGCGGCCCACCGCACCACCGACGACGCGGTCCGCCTGACCGAGCAGTTGCTCGCCATGACCCGCGCGGAGCATGCCCACGAGCTACACACTGCCGAGATGGTGGAACTGGTCGCCCTGGCGCGACAGGTCACGCAGGAGCATCTGCTGCGGGCCCACACTCGCGGTGATGACCTGGGCCTGGAGGCACTGGTCGACCGTTGCGAGGTGCAAGGGATCGCCCTGCTGCTGCATGAGGCGATCAGCAACCTGATCGACAACGCCATCCACCACGGCGAGGCGGGCCGCACACGCATCACCGTGCGGGTGGGCCAGCGCTGGGTCGAGGTGGAGGACAACGGTCCCGGCATTGCCGAGAAACACCAGCCGCATGTGTTCGAGCGCTTCTACCGCGCCGCGCCGGCCGGACTGCCGGGCACCGGACTGGGCCTGGCCATCGTGCGCGAGATTGCGCAGCAGCATGGCGCACGCGTCACCATCCGCAGCCCGGTGCAGGACGGGCGGGGCACGGCGGTGCGCGTGGCCTGGGACTGAGGGTCAGGGCGCTGCCACCTGGGGGCCGCTCCCCAGGGTTGACCCTCGGCGTTTCCCTCTTGCGCGAAACCCCCGGATGCGTATACCATTCGACCGAAAGCACACAAACCAAGGGCGGCCCTGTTCATGGAGGACCGGCCTCATGTCACAGACTCCAGGGAGAAGCCCATGATGGTCATGCGAAACGCAGCAGGCAGCACGCTCCTTGCGGCCCTGCTTTCTTGTCTGGCAAATCCGGCGACGGCGGCAGACTACAGCGCGTCGGTCAATGCAAGCTCGGGGACGCGCAACCTCTCCGGTGCCCCCGACTCTGACGCGCTCAACGGCACCGCGCCGATCGGCGGACTGATCGCCACGTCGAGCATCACCGAGAACTCCGGCCCGCCGCAGTTCGGTTTGGCCACCGGTTCCGGCAGTTCAACGGCCACTGCCGCGTCGGGTCTGGGCGCGCTGAACCTGTTTGCCGGTGCCAGTGCGCAGCTGACCAACGTCCCCTTTTCGGCGCCCATGGTTGCCGGGGGCACTTCGTCGTCCAGCGCCCGCTTCAAGGACACTTTCACTGTCAGCTGCACCGGGCTGATCGCCTGCGCCGATGGCCAGCAAGGCACGATGACGGTCGGTTTCCTGGTGCAGGGCAACGCCGGGGGCAGTGGGACCATCACGCCGACCGGTACGCTGTCCAACGGTGGGTTCTCGGGCTACGGGCAATGGGCGGCCAGCCTGAGCGTGGTGGCGACCTCCCCGCTCTATCCCAATGGCACGGTGGGTTCGGCATCCTGGGCTGGCGGAAAGACTGTCCGGGAATCGGAACTAGGGCCGAGTGTGGGTGATTACAACGTGAGTTACCCGTTGGCGGAGTTTGGACTCAGGGAGTTGACGCTCAACTTCGTGTTCGGCCAACCGGTGTTTGTCGACATGCTGGCGATGGCGGGTGCCTCCGCAGGCGTCGGCTACGACGCATCGGGCTCTTCGGCCGAGGCGTCGTTCCAGTCCAGCCTGCGACCCGCATGGGCCGGTGTCAGCCAGATCACCGGGGGCGGTGGGGCATCGCTGGCCGGGGTCGCGGGCCTGACGGCCCTGAGCGCAACGTCGGGGATGAATTACATGAACAGCCAGGTGACGCCGGTTCCGGAGCCGGAAGTTGCGCTCATGCTGGTGCCGGGTCTGCTCCTGACGTTCTGGGCGGTTCGCCGTCGCACTGTCGTCAAGCAAGGCTGACGCACCGGGCAGGTGACCGGCCGCGAGGTCCGCCGCGCGACATACCAGAAAAGGACGAGATTGCTGCCCACGATCAGCAGCGCGCCCGCCACCGTGCTGCTGGCGATCACGTCCCCGAACAGCCAGGTCCCCAGCACGGCTGCGAACACCAGCCGGGAATAGGCATAGGGCGCCAGCGCCGAAGGCTCGGCCCTGCGGTAGGCCTCGACCATGAGCCAGGCGCCCAGCGTGCCGCTCAGGCCCATCAGGGACAGCCACAGCAGCAGTTCCGGATCCAGCGGCGGCCAGTCCAGCAGGCTTTGGGGGATGGCCGACAGGAACACCACCAGCGCCATGTAGAACATGATGGTCTCGGTGCGCTCGGTGAACGACAGCGAGCGCGTGATCAGCACCATGACGGCGCCCATGAAGGCGCTGGCAAAACCATAGGACACGCGCCAGTCCAGCGTGGACGGGTCCCATACACCGGCAGCCACCAGCACGCCGGCAAAACCGACCAGCGTGGCCAGGATCTGTGGCAGCGTGACCCGCTCGCGCAGCACCGGCCAGACCAGCAGGATCACGAACAGCTGGGCCGAGAAAGTGATGGTGGTCGCCAGCGCCAGCGGCAGCGACTTGAAGCTCATGAAGTAGCACCACCAGGACACGGCGGCCAGTCCGCCCCGCCACAGATGGGTGCCCAGACGCCGGGTGCGCACCACCAGTGCCAGGCTGGGCAGCAGCACCAGCGCGCTGGCGAAGACCAGCAGCAATTGCGCACCGGAGCGGAACAGCAGGATCTGGGCCTGGCTGGCCCGGCTGCCCAGTTCACGCAGGAACACCGCCTCCAGGGTGGCCATCATGGCCGACGCCACCATCATGACCGGTGGCAGCCATGACGCGTGGACGCGGCTCACGACCCGAAGGCGGGCGAGGTGTAGAGCAATCTGCCTCCCACTCGGATGTCCACCGGCAGCTGGTAGCGCGCGACCGCCTGGGCGTCAATGGACATGCCCAGGCCCGGCGCATCCGGCGCGCGGACCTGCCCCTGCGCGTCGGGCAGCAGGTGGTTGCGCGTGAGCTCCACGGCCAGGGCTTTCGGCGCCGCCGGGTACTCGCAGATGACATGGTCCTGCAAACCGGCAAAGGGCTGCATCGACGCGCTCAGCGCCAGGTGGGAGGTGAAGGTGTGGTTCACGTAGGTCACGCCCCGCGCCGCCGCGTAATCGGCCACCTGTTTGGCCGGGCCGATGCCGCCGATGCGCCCGCAGTCGATCTGCACGAAACCGATGCCGCCGTAGTCGATCAGGTGACGGGCCATCGAAACGTTGTGGGCGCCCTCGCCGCCGGCGAGCCGGACCGTCTTGCAACGCCGGGCCAGAGCGCCGTACTCGTCCAGCGCGGCGGCGTGGAAGGGCTCCTCCAGCCAGACGGCACGGGCCTGCTCCAGCGCGTCGAGCCGCTGGGCTGCGCGCTCGACGTCGTCCACGAAGATCTGGCCGACATCGACCAGCAGGATGCCGTCAGCGCCGAGGCCCTCGCGCGCCGCGAAGAAGTGGTCGGCATCCTGCTGCGCGGTGCCGCGTCCGATCGGGCCCCAGCCGAACTTGGCAGCCCGGAAACCCCGGCGCATGGCATCCCGCCCGCGTTCCAGCGTCTGCTGCGGGGTGTCGCCGAACAGCAGGGAGGCATACGGCGTCTTGGGATGCGAGGCGCCGTATCCCAGCAGCTTCCACACCGGTTCGCCGCGCGCCTTGCCCAGGATGTCCCACAAGGCCATCTCGACGCCCGAGAAGGTGTGTGCAGCCTGCAGCACGTCCATGCTGTTGTAGGCCACGTCGGCGGCGATCGCCGCGATGTCGGCGGGCGACTCCAGCCGGCGGCCCAGCACCGACGCTGCCACCGGCTGGCAGGCGCCATGCGACATCGGACACACGAAGGCGGCGATGGAGGGCAAGGGCGCGGCCTCGCATTCACCGAACCCCTGATGGCCGCCGGCGCTCACGCGCACCAGCAAGGCGTCCTGGCTGCCATCGGCCTCGGTGGTGACCACCGGCATGGACAGGTAGAAGAAATCAACCGCGTCGATCTGCATGGCGCGTGCTCCGGCGATCAGGGCTCAGCGGGTGTACAGCTTGGCCACCGGCTCGAAGGGCGCATCGGGGTTCATCGGATACATCGGCCGGGCGCAGATCGTATGGCCCAGCGTGGGCAGGTTGGCGGAGGTGGCGCCCGGCACGTCGACATTGAAGTTGTTGTCGACCCAGGCGTCGTACATGTGGTGTTCGGTGTGTGGCGACTTGACTACGGTGAGGTCGAAGTCCTGCGGGTCCAGGCCGTTGGAGTAGTACATGGCGCGGTCGAACAGGCTCAGTGTCTTGCTGAACACCACCACGGTGAAGTTGTCGAACTGCAGCACGGCGGTGGGGCCGGCGTCCAGCCCGGTCTTCATGGTTTCCAGCCGGGCCTGCCCATCGGACAGCAAACGCACACGGGCCGTGACGGTCATCGGGGGGAACCGTTTCGGGTCGATGGCGCCCCCCAGCGTGACCGTGATGGTGGCACCCACACCGGCCTTGTGCGCCGCCGCGGCGGCACCCGGATCGACGATCTGGGCCAGCACGCGGCGGGTGTAACCGGCGTCGCGCAGGCCGTTCAGGATCAGATTCGAGTCGCCGGTGGCGCCCGACGAGGTGGCGTCTGCCGCGTCGGTGAAGATCACCGGACCGGGGACGGTGCGGGCCTGCGCGATGGCCCGGTCCAGCGAGATCAGCTTGCCCTGCATGCGGTGGCGCCGCGGCCAGAACTCGTGCGCAAGTTTCAGGGCTTCGGCCTTGGCCAGTGCGCCGTCGCCCTCGGTGGCCACGATCACCTGTGAGCACAGCTCGGGCACATCGGTGAACGGGTTGCCGATCATGATGCCCGCCGACATCGCCGTGCCTTCGAGTTCCATGCGCCGGGCCTCGCGGATCAGTTCGCCATAACAGCCGGTCTTGGTGATGAGCTCGTCGCCGCGCACCAGCGCCGGGATCACCACCCGGGCGATGGTGGGCCGGATCTTCTTCGTCAGCAGCCGGTGCAGGATGTTGGCGGCGCGCTGGCCGGTGGAGGCGAAGTCCACATGCGGGTAGGTGTGGTAGATCGCCACCCCGTCGATCTGGCTCAGCATGCGGTCGGTCATGATGCCGTGCAGGTCGAGCGAGATCACCAGCGGCTTGTCGGCGCCCAGGATCTTGCGTGTCTCGGTGAGCAGATAGCCCTCGGGGTCGAGTTCACCGTCGGCGGCCATCGCGCCGTGCATCGAGAAATACATGCCCTCCACGCCCGTGGCCGCCTGGCGTGCAATGGACTCCAGCACCTCGGCCGCGAGCTTTTTCCAGGCCGCGGCGGACAGCAGCCCGGCCGAGCCGGAACGCGCACCGATGGCCAGCACCGGATCCATCCCCTTGGCGCGGAACACCTCGAATGCGCCGCCCAGGGAGGTGTTGAGCCCGTCCTGCGCGCGCATCTCCTCGCCGCGCTCGATGTGGAAATTGTCGTAGCCGCCCTGCAGCGGGTTGAAGGACGAGATTTCCTGCATGCACTCGGCAACCAGGACGCGGTGGTGTTTCATGGGTTTCTCCTCGGGGTCAGGGGACAAGACTTCCGTCGGCCACCCGCAGGCAGGCCACCTGGTGGCCGGACGACAGGGTGGTGAGCGCCGGGTCATCGGTCTGGCAGCGCGGCTGCACATGCGGGCAGCGGCTGGCGAAGCGACAGCCCACACCGACCGTCTTCGGGTCCGGCATGTCGCCGCGGATGATGACGCGGGTGCGCCGTTGTGACGGATGGTCGCTCGGCAGGGCCGCCAGCAGCGACTGGGTGTAGGGGTGCAGCGGCCGGGCGAACAGCGTGTCGCTGCGCGCCACCTCGACGATGCGGCCGAGGTACATCACCGCAACGCGGTCGCTGATGTTGCGCACCACGGCCAGGTTGTGCGAGATGAACAGGTAGGTCAGCTTCAGGTCGCGCTGCAGTTCGCGCATCAGGTTGATGACCTGGGCCTGCACCGAGACGTCGAGCGCGGACACCGCTTCGTCGGCGACGATGAACTCGGGCTCCAGCGCCAGCGCGCGGGCAATGCCGATGCGCTGGCGCTGGCCACCCGAGAACTCGTGCGGGTAACGCGCCAGCGCGCTGGTGGGCAGGCTGACCAGTTCCAGCAGCTGCTGTACGCGGCGCGCGCGGCTGGCGGCATCCCCCACGCTGTGGATCACCAGCGGCTCGGTGATGATGTCCTCGACACGCATGCGCGGGTTCAGCGAGCCATAGGGATCCTGGAACACGATCTGCATCGCCCGGCGCTTGCTGCGCATGGCGGCGACACCCAGCTGCGTGATGTCCTCGCCATGGTGCAGGATGCTGCCCCCGCTGGGCTCGATCAGGCGCAGCAGCAGGCGGCCGGTGGTGGACTTGCCGCAGCCGGACTCGCCCACCAGGCCCAGGGTCTCGCCGGCCTGGATGAACAGGTCGATGCCATCCACGGCACGCAGCGGCGGCGGACGCTCGGCCAGGAAACGGCGCGGACGCTCGAAATGCTTGCGCAGGCCGCGCGCCTCGATCAGCGGAACCATCCCTTGGGGCGGCCCGGCGGTTCTCATGCCGCCACCCCCGCTGGCAAGGCGGTTTCGAAGGGCGCGACGCAGGCGGCCTGGTGGCCAGGCCCGACCTGGCGCAGCGGCGGCATGCTGCGGCAGGCCTCGCGGGCCAGACTGCAGCGCGGCGCAAAGGTACAGCCCGTGCCCATCTGGCCCACGGCGGGCACCGTGCCCTCGATCGTGCTGAGCCATTCCGAGCCGGCGGAGATCTTGGGCCGCGAAGCCAGCAGGCCGCGGGTATAGGGGTGGGCCGGGCGGTCGAAGATATCCAGCGCCGAACCGAACTCGACCACCCGGCCGGCGTACATCACCGCCACCCGGTCGGACATCTCGGCAATCACGCCGAGGTCGTGCGTGATCAGCAGCACCGACATGCCGCTGTCGACCTGCAGCTTGCGCACCAGGTCGAGGATCTGCGCCTGAATGGTCACATCGAGCGCGGTGGTGGGCTCGTCGGCGATCAGCAGCTTGGGGCGGCCGGCCAGCGCCATCGCGATCATCACCCGCTGGCGCATGCCACCGGACAGCTCGTGCGGATAGGCATCGATCTGGCGCTGGGGGTCGGGCATCTCGACACGGCGCAACAGGGCGATGCCCTCCTCGCGCGCGGCCTCGCCCTGCAGGTCCAGGTGCCAGCGCAGCACTTCGCCGATCTGCTGCCCGACCCGCATGACCGGGTTGAGCGAGGTCATCGGCTCCTGGAAGATCATCGCGATGTCCTTGCCGCGCAGCGCGCGCATCTGCGGCGCAGGCAGGGTCAGCAGATCCCGGCCCTGCAGAAGCACCTGCCCCGCACGCACCGCGATCGCCTCGGGAAGCAGGCCCATGATGGACAGGGCCAGCATGCTCTTGCCGGAGCCGGATTCGCCCACCACACCCAGCACCTCGCCGCTGCCCAGCGACAGATCGACGCTGCTGAGGATCTCGGGGCCCCGCGCGCCCAGCGCCGTGGTGAGCTGGCGGACCTGCAGCATGGGCACGGCAGGCGTGTTCATGGCGATACCTTCGCCCTGCGGGCTGCGGTGCTGAACACCCTGGGGCGGCCCGGCGGTGCTCACCGGTTCACCACCATGCGCGGGTCGAGCACATCGCGCAGGCCGTCACCGAGCAGGTTCAGGCCCAGCACGCTGGCGACGATGGCCAGCCCGGGGGCGACCGTGATCCAGGGGGCGGCCACGATGAAGTCGCGGCCGTTGGCGATGATCGCGCCGAAGGTGGGCGCCGGCGGCGGCGGGCCGACACCGATGTAGGACAACACGGCCTCATTGAGAATGGCGACCGCGAACACGTAGGTCATGCGCACCACCAGCGGCGCCATCGCATTGGCCATCACATGGCGCAGCAGGATGCGCGTGTGGCCTGCGCCCAGCGCGCGCGCCGCCTCGACATATTCCATCTCGCGCACCACCATCACCGAGGCCCGCACGATGCGCGCGGTGTGCGGGGTGGCCGCTATCGCCAGCGCGATGATCACGTTGGTCACAGACGCACCGAGCACCGAGCTGATGGCGATCGCCAGGATGATGGAGGGGAAGGCCATGAAGGCGTCCATCAGGCGCATGATCACGCCGTCGGTGCGGCGGAAGTAACCCGCCGTGGCGCCGATCACCACACCGGCGATACCGGTGACCAGGGCCACCATGAAACCGATCTGCAGCGAGATGCGCGCCCCGTGCAGCACCCGGGAGAGGATGTCGCGCCCGAAATGGTCGGTGCCCATCCAGTGCTGCAGGTTGGGCGCCACCATGCGCTCGCGGAAGTTGCCCTTGAGCGGGTCGTAGGGCGCCACCACGTTGGCCAGCACCGCCAGGACCGCGATCATCCCGACCAGTGCCAGCCCGATCACGAAAGAGCGGTTGGAGAACAGGCGCCGCGCGAACGATTTCCGCCCCGGCGTGCTCGACGGTGCGGCGACTGGTGCCGCCGACAGGGTGGTAGTGCTCATCCCAGTCGGACCCTCGGGTCGATCACGGCATACAACAGGTCGACCACGATGTTCACCGTCAGGTAGATCAGCGCCAGGAACAGCAGGCCACCCTGGATCACCGGGAAGTCACGCGACAGCACGGCGCCGATGATCAGGCGCCCCATGCCCGGTATCGAGAACACCTGCTCGATCACGACCGCGCCGCCGAGCAGACCGCCGATCATGATGCCCATCACGGTGACGATCGGCACCATGGCATTGACCAACCCGTGGCGCACCACCACGTAAGGCTCGGGCAGGCCCTTGGCGCGCGCGGTGCGCACGAAGTCCTGGCCCAGGACCTCCAGCATGCTCGAGCGTGTCATGCGGGCCACGAAGCCCATCTGCACGCAGGCCAGCGTGAAGGTGGGCAGGGCAATGTGCCGGGCCCAGTCCCAGGGGTTGGTGAGGAAGGGGACATAGTCACCCGGCGGAAAGATCGGCACCAGCACGGCCACCGCCCAGATCATCACGAGACCCAGCCAGAACTCGGGTATCGACAGTCCCAGCAGCGCCAGCGTCATCATGCCCTGATCGGCAGCCTTGCCATGGCGCACCGCCGCCACCACACCAGCGGCCACGCCGATCAGGACGGCAAAGAAGAAAGCCAGCATCGTGAGGGAGATCGTGACCGGCAGTCGCTCCAGGATGGCGCTGGTCACGCTTCGGTTGAGCAGCAGCGAGGTACCAAGGTCGCCCTGCAGCAGGCGCATGTACCACTCGCCCATGCGGACCAGGAACGGGCGGTCAAGACCGAGTTCCCGGCGCACGCGTTCCAGCGCCTCGGCCGTGGCGCTGGTGTCCAGGAACATGGACGCCGGGTCGCCGGGCACCAGCCACAGCAGCCCGAAGGTGATCAGGGATACCAGAAACAGGACCGGAACGGAGGCGAGCAGGCGACGAACGATGAAACGACCCATTGCGCTTGTTCAGTAGTCAGCGGTCAAGACGTCTCGGAGCTTGTCAGCCTGCATTGCCTGGTCCTGCAGTCAGGCTCACTCGAGCCAGACGCCCCACATGCGTGGGATACGGTAGGCCTTGAAGTTCTTCAGCTTCGAGGTCGCCACCTGGAACAGACCGTAGTTGCCCAGGTTGGTGGCAATGGCCTGGTCGGCCATGCGGTTCTCGAAATCGGAGAAGAAACGCTTTTGGGTCTGGACGTTCATTTCGGTATTGAGCTTGATGAACAGGTCGTCGATCACCGGATCGGCTTTTCGCTGGCCCTGGCCATTGACCCAATGGGACATGGAGGACGCCGGGCCCTCATAGGGTTCGATGCCGAAGCCGTGGGTCCAGAAGTTCCAGCCCTGGTCGCTGCGCAGGCCGATGCCGGAGGTCGTGGGCCAGTCGGCGACCTTGAGTTCGACATTGATGCCCACCTGGGACATCTGCTGCTGCATCACGGTGGCGGCGTCCACGGTCGGCCGGTCGTTGTGCACGATGAAGGTCAGCTTCTCGCCCTTGTAGCTGGACTTGGCCAGGTGCGCCTTGGCCGCGGCAAGATCCTGCTTGAACGGCGCGCGACCCGTGTGGTAGGTCGAGCCGGCATAGACCCAGGCCTGGTCGATCCGGTTGATATCCGGAAAGGCGACGCCCATGACCTCTTCGGCATTCAGCGATGCCTGTACCGCGCGGCGGAAGTTCACATCGGTACCCGGGCCCTGAGCCATGTTGTACTTCAGGATCTGCGCCGCGAACGGCAGCACCGGGATCACCTGGAAGTTCGCATTGCCCCGCAGGCGCTTGGCCGTGGTGCCGTCGGTGGTCTCGTTCAGCTGCACCTGGCCGGTCTCGAGGGCCGCATCGCGGGCGCCGGCTTCCGGCATGAAGCGGAAGGTGACGGAGTCCAGATGGACGACCTTGGCGCCGGCAAATCCATCCCGCTCCTTGTAGGCCGGGTTGGGCTTGTAGCCGTCAAAGCGCGCGATCTTGACGTGGCTGTCGGGCCGGTATTCGACAAAACGGAACGGACCGGTGCCGATCGAGGCGGCCTTGCCCATTTCCTTCGCGGCCTCCTCGACAGGCATGATCGCGATCGGTGCGCGCGGGCTCGACAGATTGCCCAGGAAGGTTGACTGCACCGACTTGAGCTTGATCGTCACCTGGAACGGACCGGTGGCCGTGACGGTGTCGATCGCGCTGATCAGGCTGGCGGATGCGCCTGCCTTGCGGTAGCGCTCCAGGGAAGCCACCACATCGGCCGACGTCATGTCCTTGCCGTTGTGGAACTTCACACCCTGGCGCAGCGAGAAGACATAGGTCAGGCCGTCGGAGGACACCGTGACACCCGTGGCGAGGTCAGGCACCGGACGGGCACCTTCGTCGCGCGCATACAGCGTCTCGAAGATGTGCAGGTTGACGTTGCGCGCCACCTGGGCCGATGTCGCATGCGGATCCAGCGACGGTGGAGCCGCCGTCATGGCGACCCCGACGTCCCCGCCCTTTTTCTGGGCCATGGCCGGAACCACCGCGCCCAGGGCCAGCGATGCGGCGAGGGCCAATTGAAGGAATTTCAGTTTCATGAACAGTTTCTCCTGATGTTGTTCCCCGCGAACGGAGTGATTTGCCACACTTGCCAGATTCGATCTGCCCGCGCGACCCGGGCAGTGCACCGATCCACCTCGCCACCGACAGTCCGACCCGACCCTGCGGCATGGACCAAGGTCAGGTTAGCATATTTCATAAAAGTATACAATCTGCAGATGATGCGCAACAACCCGATATCCCGACAGGGAGAACGGTTTGGAATCGTCGTCTACCGGGATGTCTTCATCCCGATGCGGGACGGCATCCGACTGGCCACCGACCTGTTTCGCCCGGCCCGCGATGGCGAGCCGCTCGCCGGCCCCTTTCCCACCGTCCTGTGCCGCACGCCGTACGACAAGACCGACCGGCGCTACTCCGAGATCGCCGACTATTTCACGCCCCTGGGCTATGTGGTGGCCCTGCAGGACCTGCGCGACCGCAAGCAGTCGCAGGGCAGCGGCGACTACGAGCACACCGCCACCCCCCACGAGGGCCGGGACGGCTACGACACGATCGAATGGATCGCCAGCCGCCCCTGGAGCAATGGCCGCGTGGGCATGGTGGGCAGTTCGTTCGCCGCCGTCACCCAGGTGCGCGCCGCGCTGGAACGCCCGCCGCACCTGAGCGCGATCTGGCCCGACGTCACCCCGACCGACAACTACCAGCACCAGGGCCGCGAGGGCGGCGCGATGCAGCTGCAGATGTTCTGGGCGCTGTTCGTGCACGCGCAGGACGCGCAGGACATTCGCGACGCGCCCGAGAAACAGGCCGAAGTGTGGGAAGACCTGCGCAACATGCGCCAGCTGCTGCTGAGCACCCCCTGGAAGGCCGGTCAGCTTTCGCTGCGCCACACCCCGAAGCTCGAAGAGATCCTGCTGAACTACTACACCCGCGGGGTGCGCGACGCCTGGTGGGACGAGCCGCGCAACTGTTATCCGGCCCACTTCCAGGCGCATGCCGACATTCCCGGCACCTTCAGCACAGGCTGGTACGACGCCTACCCGCACGCGATGACTGAATACTTCGCGGCCATGGCGCGCCAGAACCGGCAGCACCAGCGGCTGGTCGTCGGGCCCTGGGGCCATGGCGGCATGCGCGGCGAGTCGAGTTTCATGAACGACGTGGACTTCGGCCCGGACAGCGTCTGGGGCGTGCAGCGCTACTTTGCCGAGCAGCTGCACTTCTTCGAGCGCACGCTGCGCGACCAGGACAATGCGCTCGAACAGGCGCCGCCCGTGCGCATCTTCGTCATGGGCGGCGGCAGCGGCCAGCGCAATGCCCAGGGCCGCATCGACCATGGGGGTCGCTGGCGCGACGAGCATGAATGGCCGCTGGCACGCACCGCCTGGACACCGATGTATTTCCATGCCGACGGCCAGCTCTCGGCGCAGCCGCCGGTGGCCGATGCGGCCTCGCGCAGCTACGTGTTCGACCCGGCCCACCCGGTTCCCAGCATCGGCGGCGGCCTGTGCGGCATCATGGAACTGCCGCCCGACGACGCCGGCGGCCCGGAGTCGATGTGGTCGCGCTTCCTCAACCCGGTGCTGCGCCTGCGCTACGTGCTCGGCCCCGGCCCGCTGGACCAGCGCGAGTCGCCCCAGACCTTCGGCGCGCGCGCGCCCTATCCGCGCCTGTCGGAGCGGCCGGACGTGCTGGTGTTCCAGACGCCGCCCCTGGACGAAGCCATGGAGGTGACCGGGCCGATCACCGTGCACCTGTGGGTGTCGTCGAGCGCACCGGACACCGACTTCACCGCCAAGCTGATCGATGTGCACCCGCCCACGGCCACCGACCCGCAGGGCTTCGACATGAACCTGTGCGACTCGGTCATCCGCTGCCGCTTCCGCGAGGGCTGGTACCGCGAAGCCTTCCTGCAGCCCGGCGAGATCTACCGCGTGACGATCACGCTGCCACCCACCAGCAACCTGTTTGCGCGCGGCCACCGGATCCGGGTCGACATCTCCAGCAGCAATTTCCCTCGGCTGGACATCAACCCCAACACTGGCGAACCGCTGGGCCGCCATACCCACAGCGTGGTCGCCACCAACTGCATTCACCTCGACCGGGAGCACCCGTCGCATGTCGTGCTTCCGCTGATTCCGGCGGCCTGAGCAGCCCCAGCGGCCCGTCGGATCATGCCGGCGCCGACGGGATTACGGGCAGCAGGATGTGCGAAGCCCGCACACGGTCATGGAACACCGTCTGCTGCGCCACCTGCCAGCGCGTGCCGGTCGCCACATCCTCCCCGGTGTTCAGGTTGCGGTTGAAGCGCGGGAAGTTGCTGCTGGAGATCTCCACCCGCAGGCGATGGCCTGCCAGGAACACATTGCTGGTCGGCGCCAACTCGATGCGGAACTCCGCCACTTCGCCGGGCGCCAGCAACTGCTGGTTCTGGTACCCGTTGCGGTAGCGTGCCCGCAGAATGCCCTCCGCCAGATGGATCGCCTGACCGCCCGGATGCACATCCACCAGCTTGGCCGTGAAGTCGGTATCGAGCGCGGACGAACTCGCGTAGAGCGTCACTTCCAGCGGGCCGGTCACCTCCAGGTCCTGCGTCAGCACCTCGCCGGTATAGACGAGCACGTCGTCACGCCGCTCCACCGGCCGCTGGTCGATCGGGCCGGGCAGCACCTGGTCGACGGCGAACTTCATCTGCGTCCAGGTGGTGTTGTTGCCGCCCAGCGTGGGCACCGGATGGTCCGGGTCGTAGGCGAAGCGGTCCGCCGGTTCATCGCCCGGCGCCTGTGGCGACAAGGTGCCATCACCGTGCAGCGAGTTGGCATGCCCGCCGCTGTGCAGGTAGTAGGGCGTGAACACGGTGCGGGCCAGCGGCCATTCGTGTTCGCCGCGCCAGACATTGCGGCCCATGACGAACAGCCGGATCGGCGCCTCGTCCATGATGCCGTTGGCGATGCCCTTGAGCCAGTGGTCGAACCAGCGCAGGTCCTCGGCGTTGAGGTCGACATACGCATTCGGCCCGAAGTCGATGTCTCCCAGGCGCGAGCCCTCGGGAATATGGTGTGTCCAAGGCACCACATAGATCTTCTGGTTGCGGCGCGCCTTGTCCGAATAGCCGCGCTGGCGCAGGCCGTTCCACATGCGGAAGCTCGCCGCCGTGTAGGCGTCGTACCAGCCGCACTGCTGGTAGACGGGCACGTCGATCTGTTCCAGCTTGTTTTCGGTGCTGATGGATTGCCAGTAGGCGTCGTCCTCGGAATGGCGCAGCCAGTCGCGGAAATACGGGATCTCGCGCCCGATTGCGGCCACGTCGGCATCGATCAGCGGCAGCGTGCGGTAGAACTTCTGGTTGCCGAACAGGTGCGCGCAGCCGCGCTGGGCAAACGCCACGTTGGTCGCGAAGGTGATCGCCGCCATCAGCGTGATGGCCCATTGCACCGCACCGCCGGTATGGTGGTAGTCGCCGAAATAGTCCCCCATGATGACCTGCGGCGCCATCGCCGTCAGGTGCGGGCTGCGGTGCGGCGCCAGCTGCCACTGGAACAGCCCGCCGTAGGACCGCCCGCTGGTACCGATCTTGCCGCTGCACCAGGGCTGGGCGGCGATCCAAGCCAGGGTGTCATGCCCGTCCGGGCCGTCATCGCGGTAGGGATAGAACACACCCTGCGACTCGAACTTGCCGCGGTTGTCCTCCACCACCACCGCATAGCCGCGCCGGGCCCACCAAGCGGCCCAGTCGATGTGGCCGTCCCGCGTGCTTTCGTAGGGCGTGCGCAGCAGCAGGGTCGGGAAGGGCCCGTCGGCCTGCGGCAGGTACACGTCGGCGGACAGCAGGATGCCGTCGCGCATGGGAACCTTCTGGTCCCACAGGCAGTGGATCTCGTGAACGGGCTGGGAAACCATCGGCATCTCCTTGAAAACGGGTCTGGGTGTTGCGCTGCGACACTCGACCCGCGAACGTCGCTTGCCCGGCATATTATTTAACTGTATACAATGCACACATGGGAAACGCAAACGGCAAATCGCTTCATCTGGTGGAACAAGCGCCATCGGCGGTCCCTCCCGCGTTCCTGAAACTGCAGCCCCGCACCCTGGTGCACCAGGTCATTGATGCCCTGGTGGCGGGCGCCTCCGAAGGCCTGATCCTGCCCGGTGACCGCATCATCGAAACCGAATTGGCCACCCAGCTGGGCGTCAGCCGGGTCCCGGTGCGCGAGGCCCTGCGGGTGCTGGAGAGCCAGGGCGTGGTGATCAACGAGCCCTACAAGGGCATCCGCCTGACCCCGGTGACGCCCGAACGCATCGACCAGCTGATCGAAGTGCGCGTGGCCCTGGAAACCACCGCCGGCGCCAGCGCCATCCGCCGCGGCGAAAACAACGCCGCCCATTTGGCCGAACTCAGGCAGATCGTGCACGACATGGAAACCATGGCCGAGCGCAACGACGTGTTCGGCTTCGCCACCGCCGACACCAGCTTTCACCGCAGCTTCTGCAGCTTTGCCGGCAATGCCGTGCTCAGCGACATGTGGGAAATGCTCGCGCGCCAGATGACCATCATCTTCGGCCTCTCGGCGCTTGGCAAACCCATGGCCGACATCGTCGAGGAACACCGTACGCTGATGCGCGTGTTCGCCTCCGGCGACATCGACGACATGGCCCACGCCATCAGTGACCACATCGACGTCGAGATCCACAAGGTCGATCTGGAGAACATCATCGCCCGGCGGCGCTCCGAATCCGCCGTCGCCGAGCCCATGACCTGAAGGGTTGCACCACCATGAGCCTTGCCCCGTCCCCGTCCAGCGCCCTCCCGGCGGTCAGGATCCGCGCGATCACCACCGTGCCGCTGATCGGCGAAAGCCCCAAGGGCGGCTGGTCTGCCGAGATCAAGCCGGAAGATTCGATCCACGCGCTGATCGCGGTGCACACCGATGCCGGGATCACCGGTTTCGGCAGCGTCTTCACCGACGGCCGGCTGGTGCAGGCGGCCCTGAAGGTGCTGGAGCCGCTGTTCATCGGCGAAAACGCGCTGGAGCCCGAACGCGTCACCGAGAAGATGCACCAGAACACCTTCTGGATGGGGCGCGGCGGCAGCCTGACCCACGCCATCAGCGGCATCGACATCGCGCTGTGGGACATCCTGGGCAAGGCCACCCGCATGCCGGTCGGCCGGCTGCTCGGGGGCACCTACCGCACCCGCGTGCAGCCCTACTGCTCGCTGCTGATGGAGCATCCGGCCGAGATGTTCAAGGTCATCACCCGCTACCGCAAGGACGGCTTCCGGGCCTTCAAGATCGGCTGGGGCCCGTTCGGCCGCGCGATGAATGCCAAGCTGGACGAAGACATCGTGCGCGCCGCGCGGGATGCCGCCGGCCCCGAGTCTCGCCTGCTGGTCGACGCCGGGGCCAGCGACGCCCACTGGCCGCACGGCCTGAAGTGGGCCATGCGCACCGCCGAGATGCTGGCCAAGCATGACGTGGGCTGGTTCGAGGAAGCCCTCAAACCCGATGCCCTGGAAGACTTCTGCCACCTGCGCCGCGTGAGCCCCGTGCCGATCGCCGGCGGCGAGGTGCTGACCCGTCGCCAGACCTTCCAGCCCTGGCTGGTCAAGGGCGCCTTCGACATCGTGCAGCCCGACGTGACCAAGGTGGGCGGCATCAGCGAACAGCGCCGCATCGCCTGGATGGCCCACGACTTCGGCGTCAAGTACATCGGCCATGGCTGGAACACCGCGCTCGGCCTGGCGGCCGACCTGCAGCTGGCCAGCGCCTTCCCCGACACCGACCTGGTCGAGTACATCGGCGGCAGTCCGTATGTGGACGGCATCCTGCGAGAACCCTTCGTGGTCGATGGCGAGGGCTACCTCAACATCCCCGACACACCAGGACTGGGCATGGAGCTCGACCCCGAGAAGGTCGCGCGCTACACCCCCGACGCCTCCGTGCTCTTCTCCGCCTGAGGCGGCGGCATGTTCGACTTCAAGCGTCGCGTGCTGCTGGTCACCGGCGCCGGCGGCGGCATCGGCAGCGCCACCGCCGCCTATTTCCATGCCTGTGGCGCGCGCGTGCTGCTGGGCGACGTCAACGAGGCTGCGGCGGCGAATGTCGCCCGCTCGCTGGACCCAAGCGGCAAGCGGGTGCAGGCGATGCGTTACGACGCCAGCCGCTCGCAGGATGCGAAGGCGCTGGTGGATGCCTGCATCGACCGCTTCGGCCGGCTCGACTTCCTGGTGCCGGCCGCTGCCATCTACGAAGACCAGCTGGTGCGCACGATGACCGATGCCCAGTGGGAAACCACCATGGCCGTCAACCTGAACGGCGTGTTCTACCTGGTGCGGCAGGCAGCCGCCGTCATGGGCAAGGGCGGGGCCATCGTCAACCTGTCCTCGCAGTCGGGACACACCGGGGGCAGCGTGGAGCATGCCCACTACGGCGCCACCAAGGGCGCGCTCATCTCCTTCACCCGCACGCTGGCGCGTGAACTGGGGCCGGACATCCGGGTCAATGCCGTGTCGCCGGGGATGATCGACACCCCGATGGTGGCCCGCGCATTGGCCACGAAGCGCGCCGAAGTGATCGCCAGCACGCCGCTCAAGCGCCTGGGCCGGCCGGACGAAGTGGCCAGCCTGATCGCCTTCCTGTGCAGCGATGCCGCCAGCTTCGTCACCGGCGAGGCGATCCTGGTGACGGGCGGCCTCTTCATGGGCGGCTGAACCCCGCCCCACCACCGGGAGCATCTGCCATGACCTCTGCCTTTTCGCTGGACGGCCGCGTGGCCCTCGTCACCGGCGCCTCGCGCGGCCTCGGGTTCGCCATGGCGCAGGGCCTGGCCCAGGCCGGCGCCACCGTGGTGCTGAACGGCCGGGACCCCGCCACGCTCGCTGCGCGGCAGGCCGAGATCGAAGCCGCCGGCGGCAAGGCCGTCACGGCCGCCTTCGACGTGCGCGACCGGGCTGCGGCGGATGCCGCCATCGACGCGATCGAGGCGCAGTTCGGGCATCTGGACATCCTGATCAACAACGCGGCCTTCGGTGTCGCCCGCGACTTCTTCGACATCAGCGACGACGACTGGCGGGTCTCGATGGACGTCGCGCTGGACAGCTGTTTCCGGCTGTCGCGCAAGGCTGCCGTGAAGATGGTGCAGCGTGGCTGGGGCCGGGTGGTGATGATCTCGTCGGTCAACGCCCGCATCGGCCGCGGCACCAATACCGCCTACATCACCGCCAAGGCCGCGCTGGAAGGCCTCACGCGCGGCATGGCCTCCGAGGTGGCCACCCGGGGCGTCACCGTCAACTGCATCGCGCCGGGCTACATCGCCACCGACATCAACACCGGCTTTCGCGCCGACCCGGCGCGTTACGAATGGATCCGCAACCGCACCCCGATGAAACGCTGGGGCACCGCGCAGGACCTGGCCGGCACCGCCGTGTTCCTGTCGGGCGACGCCTCGGCCTTCATGACCGGGCAGGTGCTGATCGTGGATGGCGGGATGACCATCGCCATCTGAGCGCGCGCGCCTTGGCGCACAATGCCGGGCCATGACGACGCATTACTGGCTGATGAAATCCGAGCCCTCGGAGTGCTCCATCGACGACGCGATGGTCGCGCCGAAACGTACCGTGGCCTGGACCGGCGTGCGCAACTACCAGGCGCGCAACTTCATGCGCGACGCGATGCAGGTGGGCGACGGCGTGTTGTTCTACCACTCCAGCTGCCCGGAGCCCGGCATTGCGGGCATCGCGCGGATTGCCTCCGGCACCCGGCCGGACCCCACGCAGTTCGACCCGAAGTCGCCCTACTTCGATGCCGCGTCCAGACCCGAGGCGCCCCGCTGGCTGCTGTGCGATGTGCAGGCCATGCGCAAGACCCGCCTGATCCCGCTGGCCGAGCTGCGCGCGGATGCGGCACTGGCCGACATGCTGCTGCTGCGCCGGGGCAACCGGCTGTCGATCACGCCGGTCGATGCGCAGCACTGGGAGCGGGTGCTGCAGATGGCAGAGGGCGGGGGCTGAGCGCCAGGGTAGCAGCGCAACCGCTCAGTCGCCGGGCAACAAGGCACCGAGCGGGACGGCCTCGATCCCGTCGGCCAACCGATAACGGTGCAGACCGGGGTACACCACATACAGTGCATCGAGTTTCAGATCCGCCATGGCAATGTGCATGCTGCTGGTGGTCCTGGGAGCATCCGTACGCTTGAACTCGACGCCGATGCGCTGCCGACCGCGCAGCATCAGCAGGTCCAGCTCCGCCCCTTGATGGGTGGCCCAGAAGTACGCCTCGTCGGGCTGGGCGAGCCGCAGGACCTGCTCCAGCGCGAAACCCTCCCAGCTGGCGCCTGACTGCGGATGGGTGAGCAGCTCGTCCATGGTGCGGATGCCCATCAAGGCATGCAGGAAACCTGTGTCACGGAAATAGATCTTTGGCGCCTTGACCTGCCGCTTTCCCAGGTTGGCGTGCCAGGGCTGCAGCTGGCGCACCATGAAGGCATGGCTCAGGACATCCAGATAGCGGCGAACCGTGGGCTGCGATATGCCCAGGGACTGCGCCACCGGCGCGGCGTTCCAGATCTGCCCATGAAAATGCGCCAACATCCGCCAGAAGCGCATCATGGCCAGGGGCGCAATCTCGAGTCCCAACTGACGCAGGTCCTGTTCGACAAATCGCCCGATGGCCTGCTCACGCCAGACCACGCTGTCAGCATCGTTATCCGCCAGAAAGGCGCGCGGATAACCGCCGCGCAGCCAAAGCGCCTGTTGCCGGTGCAGCCCGACCTCGTCCAGATTGAACCCTGTCACCTCGATCACCTCGACGCGACCGAGCAGCGACTCACTCGCCTGGCGCAGGAGCGCAGGGGATGCACTCCCCAGGAGCAGATACTGCCCCATCGCATCACTGCGATCAATCAATGCGCGCAGCACCGGGAAAAGCCCAGGTGCGCGTTGCACCTCGTCGATGACCACCAGCCCCTGCAACGACTTGAGCATCTCCTGGGGCTGGGCCAGTCGCGCGGAACCATCGAGCGACTCCAGATCGAAATAGCGGGGGCTGTCCATCGCCAGCCATCGCCGCGCCAGCGTTGTCTTGCCGACCTGCCGCGGGCCGGCAAGGATGACTGCGCGGGATCGCCGCAAGGCACGTTCGACAGAGCGCTCAAGCGACGGGCGAGAAATCATGGGGCGATGCTAGCTCATTTTCCATGAATATCGAAAATCATCTTTTCATTTTTCATGGTTATTCGCGTGATTCAGAGCGCCCTGACCAGCCACACAGGGCCCAACCGGGCGCCGCCGGCAACCGCTGCCGCTACAAAGCCGCGTACACCGCGTCCAGCAAGCGCGCCCGCCGCGGGTCGACACCGTCGTCAAAGCCCAGCAGCCGGCTGGTGACAAACGCGAAACCCAGCCGCCGTGCCGGGTCGGCAAAGGCCACCGAGCCGCCCCAGCCGGTATGGCCGAAATGGCCCTCGCCCACATGCGGCCCGAAACCGATGGCGCCGATGCGAAAACCCGCCGCGAACACGGTCGGCGCCAGCGAGCAGGCGTCCACGCCGTCGAAGCGCACGGCCGTGGCCAGGCGCAGTGCCTCGGGCGACAGCAGGCGGTGCCCGTCGAGCGCGCCGCCGAAGGCCAGCGCACCGTACAGGGTGGCGAGTGCCCGTGCATCCGACTGGCCGTTGGCACCAGGCACCTCGGCAGCGCGCCAGGCGCGGCTGTTGGGGATGGTCGCCAGCAGGGTGGGGTTGCGGAAGGAATGCGGGTAGGCGCTCTTCTCGCCCTGGCGGATCCAGTCGTAGGCCTTGTCATGCGCCGACATCTCGGCGACGCGGTGGTCCTGGGCCTCGGGCAGACCGATGTAGAACGACAGTCCGAGCGGGCCGGTGATCTCCTCGGCGATGAAGCGCCCGGGGCTGCGGCCGTCGATGCGGCGGATCAGCTCGCCCACGATGTGGCCGTAGGTGACCGGGTGGTAGACGCAGCGGCTGCCCGGCGCCCACAGCGGCGCCATGGCCGCGATCGCGTCGACAAACGGCGTCCAGGCATATAGCGCGTCGTCGCTGATCGGCACATTCACGCCATCGAGCCCGGCCTGGTGCGACATCACCTGGTCCACCGTGATGGCCGCCTTGCCACCCTGCGCAAACTCCGGCCAGTACCGCGCCACCGGCGCACGATAGTCCAGCCGGCCGCGGTCCACCAGCATGGCTGCCGCCATCGCCATGACCCCCTTGGACACCGACCACACGTTCACCAACGTATCGCGCTGCCAGGGCCGGGTGCGCGCGCCGTCACTGTGGCCACCCCACAGGTCGACCACCGACACCCCGTCGACCCATGCCGCCACGGCGCTGCCAGGGTCCAGCCCGTCGGCGAACAGGCTGTCGAAGGCGCGGCGCACCCCGTCGAAGCGGGCCGTGGTGAAACCGTCGGTGGGCGGGGTGGTGGTGGTGGTCATGCGGTCTTCCTTTCCAGCAGTGATGGTAAGCGCAGCATCCACTGCAGCGACAGGCGGTTGAGCAGCCACAGCAGGCCCAGTGCGGCAATCGACAGGCCCGCCACCAGGGCGATCCAGAAGCCCTGCGCGCCCATCGCCTGCGAAGGATGCCAGGGCAGCCAGACGGGCGCCAGGCCCAGCACGCAACCCAGCGGCAGGCAAAGGCCCCAGAACGCGGCCAGATGGATGACCATGGGGGCGCGCGTGACCTTGTAGGCGCGGATCGCGCAACTCGCCGACACCTGTGTCGCATCGGGCAACTGGAACAGGGCCGCGAACACCAGCAACTGGGCAGCCAGCGCAGCCACGGCGGCGTCGCTGGTGTAGGCGGCCGCGATCTGCGCCGTGCTGAATGCGATCAGCACCGCCGACACCGCGGCCACGAACAAGGACATCGCCACCCCGACCCAGGCCCGGAACCGCGCCTCTGCCGGGTCCTGCGCGCCCAGCGCCTGGCCGACCCGCGTGAGCAGCGCCAGCCCCAGGCTCATCGGCACCATGAACACCAGGGATGCAAAGTTGAGCGCGATCTGGTGCGCCGCCACCTGCGCGGTGCCGAAGCCGGCGACCAGCAGCGCAATCAGGCTGAAGGCGCTGGTCTCGGCGAAATAGGTGACACCGATCGGCGCCCCCAGCCGCAGCAGCTGGCGGATCTCGGGCCAGCGCGGGCCCTCGAAACCGGTGAACGGCTGGGTGCTGCGGTAGGCCGGCGAGCGGCGCACCCACCACACCATGGCGACCAGATCGAACCAGACACACAGCAGCGTGGCCCAGGCGCAGCCCAGCCCGCCCAGACGCGGAAAGCCCAGGTTGCCGAACACCAGCAGCCAGTTGATGAAGATGTTCAGCGCCAGGGCGATCAGCGCGATCACCATCAGCGGCTTGGTCTGGTTCACGCTGGCGCTGTAGCCGTACAGGGTGCGGTAGCAGCAGAAGGCCGGCAGGGCGAAACTGATCACGAACACGAAATCCCGCGCCAGCGTGCGCACGGCGGGTTCGATCGCCAGTGTCTCGAACACCAGCGCGCCGAGGTTGGCCAGCACCATCGCCACCAGGCCCACACCCAGCGCGTTCCACAGGCCCTGGCGCACCACCTGCGGAATGCGCCCCAGCTCGCCCGCCCCCATGTGCTGCGACACGATCGGGTTCACCGCCATCAACAGGCCCATCAGCGTCACGATCACGATGTGCCACACCGACACACCGAGCGACACGCCCGCCAGGTCCTGGGCCGACGAATGGCCGGCCATCGCGACATCGGCCACGCTCATGCCGACCGTGGCCAGCTGACCGATCAGGATCGGCCAGGCGAGCTTCCAGAGCAGGCGGGCCTCGCGGCGGACATCGGTGACATCACGGGGTTTCATGGACCGGTGACAATACCACCGGTGAAAGCGAGCCACTTTCTGCAACTGCTGCTGCTGTCGACCCTGTGGGGCGGCACCTTTCCGATGATGCGCATCGCAAGCCCGGAGCTGGGCCCCGGCGTGCTGGCCATGGGACGCATCGTCGTGGCCACGCTCACCCTGGCGCTGATCATGCGCCTGCTCGGCCAGCGCTGGCCCTGGCGCGACTGGCGCGAGATGACGCTGCTGGCGCTGGTCGTGGTGGCTGCGCCCTTCTTCCTGTTCTCCCAGGCCTCGGTCTGGCTGCCAGCCGGTTATGTGGCACTCGTCAACTCGACCGGTGTGGTCTATGGCGCGTTGATCTCGGCCTGGTTCAAGGAGGACACGCTGACGGTCGGCAAGATCGCCGGCTGCATCTTCGGCGCCGTGGGTGTCGGGCTGATCGTGCAGCTCGGGCCGATCCAGCCCACGCCGACCGTGCTGCTGGGCACGCTGGCGGCCTCGCTGGGTGCGGTGTGCTTCGGTTTCTCGATACCGATGATGAAACGCACCGCGCGGCGCATCGACCCGCTGGCGATCGCCGGCCCGCTGCACCTGTTCGCGATCCCCTGGATCGCGCCGATGGGACTGTCGCAGCTGCCGCAGGCCCAGTGGTCGACCAGCGCCGTGCTGGTGGTGCTGGTGCTGGGCGTGTTCACCTCCAGCCTGGCGTTCTGGCTGCAGTTGCGCATCCTGCGCCATGTCACACCCGTCGCCTCGATGATGCCGATGTTCTTCGTGCCGCTGTTCGGGGTCGCCTGGGGCCATCTCTTTCTGGGCGAGGCACTGGGCACGGGCATCTATCTGGGTGGTGCCCTGGTGCTGCTGGCGGGTCTGCTGGTCACCGGCATCAATCCGCTACGTTTCCTGCGCCCCGGCCGTCCATGACACGAAACGCAGCGCCCCGCCAGTCTCGCCGGCGCTGGGCTACATTCGGTCCATGTGCGATCCTGCCCGCAGTCCGCTGACGCCATGAAGGCCCGCTACTTCATCCAGCTGCTCATCGTGTCGGCGCTGTGGGGCGCCTCGTTCCCGATGCTGCGGGTGGCGGCACCCGAGATGGGCTCCAACGTGGCCGCGATGCTGCGGGTGGCCATCGGCACCGTCACCCTGAGCCTGATCATGCGCGCCGTGGGCCAGCGCTGGCCCTGGCAGGACTGGCGCGAGCTGACCTGGCTGGGCATGGCCTCGGTCGGCATGCCCTACCTGCTGTTCTGTTTTGCGGCCACCAAGGCGCCTGCCGGTTACCTGGCGCTGCTCAACCCGTCGGCGGTGGTGTTCGCGGTGCTCAGCTCGGCCTGGTTCAAGGAGGACACCCTCACGGCCGGCAAGATCTTCGGCTGCGTGCTGGGTTTCGTGGGCCTGAGCCTGGTGGTCCAGCTCGGCCCGGTCGCGCCCAGCTTCGACGTGCTGCTCGGCGCCGGCGCAGCCATTCTGGGCACGCTCTTCTACGGGGCGACGGCGCCCTTCCAGAAACGTGCCACGCGCCGGCTGGAGCCCCTGGCAATCGCCGGGCCGATGCACCTGGCCGCCCTGGTGCTGATCGCACCTTTCGGGCTGTGGGACCTGCCCCAGGCCCGCTTCACGCCGACGGGCATCGGCATGATCGTGATGCTGGGCGCCGTGACCTCCGGCCTGGCCTACTGGGTGCACCTGCGCATCCTGCGCCATGTAACACCGGTGGCGGCCGTGACACCGATATTCTTCGTGCCGGTGTTCGGCGTGGCCTGGAGCTACCTGTTCCTGGACGAGCCGGTGAGCGTGGGCACCTTCGTGGGCGGCGCGATCGTGCTGCTCGCCGCGGCGCTGGTGACCGGCTTCAACCCGCTGCGGCGCAAGGTGCGGGTCGAGGTTCCGCCGGCCTGAGGCGCTGGGCGCCTGCTCACTCGAGCACCTCGTCCGCCCGCTGCAGCAACTGGCGCGGCAACTCCAGCCCCATCAGGCCGGCGGTTGCCAGATTCACGACCAGCGCGTAACGGCTCGGTTCCTCGACCGGCAGGTCTTGCGGACGGGCACCACGCAGGATGCGGTCTGCGAAAGCCACGCTGCGCTCGATCAGGTGGGAACGCTCGGGCCCCACGCTCAGCATGCCGCCGGCCTCGGCAAACTGCCGGGTGGTACCGGCCGAGACCAGCCCATGCCGGCGCGCAAACGCGAGGATGTCGGGCAGGCGCGGGGCGAGCAATGGATCCCCCGCCACGAACAAGGCATCGGCCCGCCGCGCCACGCTGCGCCGCAGGCTCGGGAGGATGTCCTGGGGTCGGCGGACATCGAAGTATTCCATTTGCAGGCCCAGCGACAGCGCCAGGCGGTCGGTGGCCGGCCCCAGGCGGGGTGCACCGGGCGTGCGGGAATCGAACAGCACCGCGACGCGACGGCTCCTGGGTGCCGCCTCCTTGAGCGCCTGCAGCGCCCGCGTCGGGCCATCGATGCCGGCCGATGCCACACCGGTCACATTGGCGCCCGGACGTGCCAGGCTCTCGACAAATCCCAGTTCGACCGGATCGATGCCACCCAGCATCACGATCGGAATACGCGTGGTGGCGCCCCGCGCAGCAGCAATGGCCTCGTTATGCAGGGCGATGATGAGGTCGACTTCCGTCTGCACCAGATCCTGCGCAAGGGCCGGCAGCCGGGCGGTGTCGCCTTCGGCATACCGGCGCTCCACGAACAGGTTGCGGCCCTCGTCATACCCGGATCGGCGCAGCCATTTGTTCAGCAGGCGTCGGCCCGTCAGCGCTTCGTCGGACTCCGCGCGGCTGGGAGACAACCAGCCGATCCGCAGCACCGCCGCTGCGCGAGCGCCCGTCGCCTGCGCCTGTGAAACCAGCCACCCGGCCGGCATTACGCTGGCTCCGAGCAGTATGGCGAATGGGCGACGTTTCATCCTGCGAATCAGTGTGAATGCGAAGCCGCGCCAAGTCAAGTTCCCGACAGGTTCGCGTCTGTGGATGCAATTGACTGAAAATCAGACCATGACGATCTCCCGTGGCACTTCGCTCCTGCTGAACCTGGGCCATGCGCTGGACCACATGTTCCTGCTGATCTTCGCAACTGCAGTCACCAGCATTGCCGTCGAGTTCGGCTTCTCCCGCTGGGAGGACCTGATGCCGTATGGCGCTGGCGCGTTCCTGCTGTTCGGCATCGGTTCGGTGCCCGCCGGGCGGCTGGGCGACCTTTGGGGCCGGCGCAGCATGATGGTGGTGTTCTTCTTCGGACTGGGGGCCGCCGGGCTGCTGTGCGCTGCGGCGCAAAACGCCTGGCAGATGGCGCTGGCCCTCGCGGTGCTGGGCGCCTTCTCGGCGATCTACCACCCGGTGGGCATCCCGATGCTGGTGCAGCATGCGCGCAACCCGGGCACCACGATCGGCATCAACGGGCTGGTGGGCAACCTCGGCATTGCCCTCGCCGCGATCGTGACCGGCTTCATGGTGAAGTACGTTGGCTGGCGCGCGGCCTTCGTGGTCCCGTCCGTGCTGTGTTTCGTGGCGGGTGCCGCCTTCGTCGCCATCACCCCGCCCGAGAGCGAGTCGCCGTCCCGGCGCAAGGCCCGCTCACCTGTGCAACTGTCGCCGCGCATGATGGCGCGGCTGTTCCTGGTGATGACCTTCGCGGCCATCTCCAGCAGCCTGCTGTTCAACTTCACCACCAATGGCAACGGCCAGTTGATGCGCGAACGCTTCCAGGGCATCGTGGAAGACCCGGCACGGCTGGGCGTCATGCTGGCCGGCGTTTACGCCGTGGCGTCGCTGGCGCAGGTGGTCGTGGGGCGGCTGATCGACCGTTACCCGCTCAAGCGCCTGTATCTGGGCATCGTGCTGATGCAGGTGCCGATGTTCCTGCTGGCGGCCCATGCGCAGGGCTGGGCGTTGTTCTGGCTGCAGATCGGCTTCATGGTGGCGATCTTCGGCGCGATCCCGTTCACCGACGCGATGATCGTGCGGTATGTGGACGATTCCATCCGCTCGCGCGTGTCGGGCATGCGGCTGGCGGTGTCCTTCGGCATCAGTTCGCTGGCGGTATATTCACTGGGGCCGGCCGTGAAGGCAGCGGGTTTCGCCACGCTGTTGTTGTCGATGGCGGCGATTGCCTGCTGCACTGCGGCCTTCGTGCTGATGCTGCCCGGTGAAGATGCCCAGGCAGCGCCCCCCGATCCCGCCTGAACTGCACGGCCGCCAGCCGGCCACCACCGTCCCCGACCAGGAGAGAACATGCCCACGTACCATATCGAAATGATGGAAGGCCGCACCATCGAGCAGAAGAAGAAGCTGGTGGCCGAGATCACCCGCGTCAGCGTCGAAGTGCTCGGCGGCTCGCCGGAGTCGGTCGACATCCTGATCACCGATGTCAAGCGCGAGAACTGGGCCACCGGCGGCAAGCTGTGGTCTGAACCGCGCAACTGACGTGTCCCCGCACCGCGCAAGCTCGCGCCGGCGCCCCGACCTGGACAGCGCCCTGGACCCCCTGCATTGAGCCGCCCCTCCACCCTGCCCGAGTTGCAGGCGCATTATGGGGAGCGCTACCGCTGGCTGCTGCTGATGGCAGTGATGGTCGGCGCGATGGCGTCGATCATGTCCTCCACCATCATCACGGTGGCGGTGCCCGACATGAGCCTGCATTTCACGATCGGGCAGGAGCGTGCGCAGTGGGTGTCCTCCGGCTTCATGGCCGCCATGACGGTGGCCATGCTGACCACCCCCTGGCTGCTGGGCCGTTTCGGTTACCGACGCACCTACGGCGGCTCGATGTGGCTGCTGCTGGTCGGCGGCGTGGTCGGCGGCCTGTCGGACAACTATGCGCTGGTGCTGGCGGCCCGCGTGGCCGAGGGCCTGGCGGCCGGCGTGGTGCAACCGATTCCCGCCATCATCGTGATGCGGGCCTTCCAGCCGCACGAGCAGGGACGGGCGATGGCCGTGTTCGGCCTGGGTGCGGTGCTCGCCCCTGCGCTCGGGCCAACCATCGGTGGTGTGCTGGTCGACCTGTTCGGCTGGCGCTCGATCTTCTTCATGGTGGTTCCGTTCTGCCTGGCTTCGCTGTGGATGTCGTCGCGGTTCGTCCCGTCGACCTCACCGGGTGGCGCCAGTCCCGGCGGCAGCCCCATCCGGCGGCTGGACTGGCTGAGCCTGCTGCTGGCCGCCGCAGCCACGTTGGGGCTGCTCAACGGTCTGGTGCGCCTGCACGACGGCTTCGACATGGCCAGTGCCATGCTGCTGGCCGGCGCCGTCGCGCTCATGGCCTGGTTCGTGCTGCGCCAGCGCCGGCTGGGGGCGGCCATGGCCGGGGGAGCGCCGGTCGCGCCCCTGATGGATCTCACGGTGTTCGTGGACCGGCGTTTCGCGATGGGTACCTGCGTGGCCTTCATCTACGGCATGGCGCTGTTCGGTTCGACCTATCTGCTGCCGGTATACATGCAGGTGGGGCTGATGCTGTCGGCCACGTTCGTCGGCACACTGCTGCTGCCGGCCAGCCTGGCGCTGGCGCTCACGATCGCGCTGGTGGGCCGCCTCACGGCACGGTGGTCGACCCATGTGCTGGTCTGCACCGGGCTGGTGCTGCTGGCGGCGTCGTTCGTGCTGGTGTTCCTGGTGGGCCTGGACACGTCGCTGTGGCTGATCACGTCGCTGGTGGTGGTCGGGCGCGTGGGGCTGGGTTTCATCCTGCCCTCGCTCAACGTGGGTGCGATGCGGGGCCTGTCCCGGGAACTGATCCCGCAAGGCGCCAGCGCGATCAATTACGCGCGCACGCTGGGTGGCGCGGTGGGCGTCGGCTTGTGCGGCATCGTGCTCGAATGGCGCCTGGCGGTGTACGGGGACAGCCTGGCGAGCGCGACCAGCAGCGCGGCACGTCTGTCGGCCTTCAACGAGACCTTCCTGATGCTGGCGATCCTGTGCATCCTGGCACTGCCGGCGGCTGGCCGGCTACGCACGGGAGATGCAGCTCGGGAGCCGGGCTGAGTAGCGTGTGTGGCGTGGGTCTGACCCACGTTCCTGGATGCATTGGCGTTGGCGCGCACAGGAACTCCCTTGGCGTTGGCGCACATAGGAACTCCCTTGGCGTTGGCGCGCACGGGAACTCCCTTGGCGTTGGCGCGCGTCGCGGCAGGCGGTGCCCGGTGGGGGCGCTCAGCGGCGCGGTCGGGCGCTGAACGCGCCGACGGACCTGCGGTGCTCGCCGCCGGGGCGCATCGCCAAACT
>Ga0247831_1001047_pt1 | contig 55800 bp, 39 predicted proteins | sample LaCruzMarch2015__9_FD_192406 | JGI IMG/M metagenome (GOLD analysis project Ga0247831, IMG submission 192406) | Freshwater microbial communities from meromictic Lake La Cruz, Castile-La Mancha, Spain - LaCruzMarch2015_1m | ecosystem: Environmental > Aquatic > Freshwater > Lake | place: Spain...
TCCTCTTGAAAAGAGTCTGTCGAAAAATGAGGGTCGAAAAATGTCAGGACCATTCTTCCGCGAACTATTTTTCGCCCCACATTTTTCGACAGCAATCATCCTGAGATCAAGTAGGCCGTAACAAGTCGCTTTGGACGCAGTTACGGCATGGAGTGATAGACAGGATGGACTGCTCGATTGGGGCAATTGGTTTTCCACGGGGCCTGCCGTAACTGCGCTAGCGCTTGTTACGGCCTACATGCCGGGATTAGCTTGGTGGATGGCAGCGTTCGTGCCGTTCGTACTATTGGGCCTGACCCTTTTGGTTTTTCCCAAAAACCAAACAATCGAAAAGCGAAGGTTGGCCTCGCGCCCTCCTTCGCAACAGGTTTGGTGCGCTAACATGCGACCTCCCCCTTCAGGATCGCGTTCGTGGGCCGAAGGCCCAAGAACGCGAAATAGCTGGGGCGGTTAGCACTGACAATTAGCACGCCAAACCTATTGCGACATTCGGGGCGAGCCCGAACGTCGTTGCAACCGACGTCGCTGCAAAATACGTTCGACCTCGATTCAGAGCCCTGTCTCCTCTTGAAAAGAGTCTGTCGAAAAATGAGGGTCGAAAAATGTCAGGACCATTCTTCCGCGAACTATTTTTCGCCCCACATTTTTCGACAGCAATCATCCTGGGGATTAGCTTGGTGGATGGCACCGTTCGTGCTATTGGGCCCGTTAAGGACCTGTCTGTTTTACTTAGGGCATATTTTTGAAAGTTCGACGGCAATCGACTCCCTAGAGATTGGTGTTGGACTTAAAATAGATTCTGGTCGAATCGCCTTGGTTGACGTGTTTCGACCGCACTAGTGCTTTTTTGCACGCCCTAACCCGCTTTTAAGATTGATCGATTTGAAATCATGAAACGACATTCCGCGACTCTCCTGGCGTACCTAGTTCTTTTTTCGGTGATCAGCGGTTGCAATTCCGAACCGGACAATGCCTTTGCGATCAAGGTAACCCCGAACACTCAAGCACCACCCCCTGAACCAGAAACCAATGAAGGTGAGATGCCAGACCCGAACAATCCATTCACTCCTACAAGCACCTCCATGCAAGGACTTTGGAAGATGAAGACGGGCTTGATCAATGGAACTGGCTTCCCAGCATCGATGGTTAACTCAACCACCCTTCGAATCGACGGTGAAAACTATGAAGTCGATGCCGGTGGTAATCCCGATAAAGGTACGGTGTCGGTTGATATAGCGACATCTCCGTACCAAATGACCATCAAGAGCGTCGAAGGTGCAAATGCGGGAAAGACCATGCTTGCGATTTTCGAAATGCCAAATGCAAACACGCTGCGAATCTGCTACGACGTAACTGGTACCGACTTCCCAAAGGATTATGAGTCCACCAGCGAAAATGGATTCTTTTCCGCAGTGTATAAACTGCAGCCTTAGAGTAACGCGACTAGCGCCCGCGGCTCAAGGGCTTGTTGCTTTCGTCGCTTAACAGCAATACCGTTCAATGCAGCACTCCGTTGCAGTAATTTCGTTTAACCGTCAGCCGTAGGCGTACGTGGATGGCAGCAAGTACGCCTTAGGCTGACTGTTAAGCGAAATGCATTTGGAAATGAATTCAATCAACAAGCTGTCAAGTGATAGAATCAGTCTCTTGGGTGGAAAACGTATCAACCAAAAGAAAAAGTGGATGTCCATGGTTTTGAAGCAAGAAACCGCGCCGTTCCAAGCGACCAAAGCGTCTTTGATCAACGCCGAAATGATCTCATTTCCGGGAATCGTTTTGCTTTGTCTTGGAATTTTGCTATGCAGTATACCCAGCGTTTCCGCGGACGAACGTGACGACCAATTTGAAAACCAGATTCGGCCTGTATTGGCTGTAACTTGTTTTGGTTGTCATGGTGACCCCAAAGTGTCGGGCGAATTGCGGGTTGACTCGCGCGAAGCTCTGTTGAAGGGAGGCGATTCTGGCCCCTCCATCGTCCCTGGTTCACCCGAAACAAGCTTGCTCATGAAGGCGATTCAGCGGCACGATGACGTTTCCGCAATGCCGCCAGATAACGACAAAGCACTTCGACCAGAACAACTAGCTGCATTCGAAAAATGGATTCGTGAAGGGGCGTATTGGCCTACTGCAGTCGCTCCGTTCGAACGTGCGGAACATTGGGCCTTCAAGCCGATCGAGGCCCAAGATCCACCACGGACAACTTCTACCAAGGACGCGATCGACGCTTTTGTTCGTACGACGCAAAGTGCGGCGGGTGCTTCGCATGCACCTCAGGCGGATAAAATTGCATTGATTCGCCGAGCCACCTTTGACCTGACAGGCCTGCCGCCAACAACAGAAGAGATCCAAGCCTTTGCGAAGGATCAGTCCGACGATGCCTTCGCGAAAGTGGTCGATCGTTTACTTGCTTCGCAAGAGTATGGTCGTCGCTGGGGACGCCATTGGTTGGATGTCGTGCGCTATGCAGACACCGCCGGCGAGACTGCCGACTACCCCGTCCCCTCAGCTTGGCGTTATCGCAATTATGTCATCGATTCCTTCAATGCGGACAAACCCTACGACCAGTTTATTCAAGAGCAGATCGCGGGTGATTTGCTTGCAGATCTTGCACCCCGCGATCGTTACGCGGAACAAGTAACGGCGACGGGTTACCTTGCGATCTCGAGACGCTTTGGCTTCGATTCCGAAAACTATCATCATTTGACCATTCAGGATACGATCGACAACCTTGGTCAAACCGTTTTGGGTTTGAGCCTTGGTTGTGCTCGATGTCACGACCACAAGTTCGATCCGATCTCCATGCAAGATTACTATGGGCTCTACGGTATCTTCGATAGCAGCCGATACTCCTTTCCCGGGTCGGAGCAAAAGCAGAAGACCCGTTCTATGGTTCCGCTTTTGCCGCCCGACGAAGCAACGCCCAAATGGCGGGCTTTTGATCAACGCGTAGCGACCCTCGCGACATCGCTCGAAAACCGAAAGCAGCCGATACCTGCAGCCATTCTTCGCTCCTTGCAAGACATGGATGGCGACTTCGAAATGCAAGCTCCAGCTGCCGGAGGAAGCAACGGAGTGCTTGTTTCGCCGTGGCTTTACGCAGGTAAGATCGCCGTCACCAACGCTGCACAAAGCCCATTCAAGAATTTATACTCTCGAGGCAAAGTCGGGGCGAGCATCCCCGTGGACGGTGGCAAGTACCGCATCGCTCAATCGGTTTACCCGCACCGAACTCCTACCACCTGCCCATCGGTCTACGTCAATTTAGACTTCCGAGTGGAAGCCAACTCCAAGGCAACTGGCGTTCATCGATTTTGGATTGGGTCCTTGGATCGCGGGCCTGCTTTATTGGTTCATGTTGGTGCCGAAACAGTATCGTTGCAGCGCGGTGAGAAATCGGAAACCATTGGCAAAATCGAATCCAACCAATGGCATAATCTTCAGCTGCAATGGGATTGGGTAGAGGGTGTTGTTTATAGCACGCTTACCTCCGGCGGAGCATCTCACAAGGTAGCTTTTGCGGACATGCCAGCAACGAACGGAGCGATCGCGATCGATGGGGTCGTTCTTGAATACGATTCCGAACTGGCAGCTCCTGCCATCGAATATGACAATCTTGGAGTTCAAGACAATGCGCTTTCGCAAGCGACTGTCGACGTGACTCGTGACGATCAGAACCAAGACAAGATCGACTTGGTGGACCTAGAACGCCAGTTCAGTGACCTGGTAGGAATGGGCGGCGACTTTGAGCTACAGACGGAGGGGCAACCTCCTGAAAAGCCTTGGAATCCAGGACCGAATAGCGTCGTTCGCATAGCCGGTCGTGCGCAAAGCGATTTTACGAACGTGTTTCCGTCAGGAGGGCTTGGCGTTCACATGCCCAACCGAGCGGAGTACGATGGCTTTGGCTTGACCCTACCAAAGTCTTGGACTTTGGAAACATCGGAGCAGCTTTTTGTAATGTTCGACATGCGTATCGCCGATGTGACGAACGGCGGTGACGGATCATGGCGTTTTTATGTTGGCCACGGGCCAGGGAATTCAGCCGCGGTTGAGTTATTTTTTAACAGCAATCAGTTCTTTCATCGCAGTGGCAATTCGCGGGAGCCCCTGCAGAACCTCGCGCTCGGTGCGTGGAACCAGATCCAATTAACGCTTGATCTTAGATCAAAGCGTTATCAAGGCGTGCTTCGTTCAGAACAATCTAGCCTTTCTTTTGAGGGTGATTTTGCATCGGGTTGGGACGGTACCATCGACTACTCCTTCATCGACAGCTACGGACACTTGGGAGGTGTGCGTCCCGCGATCGATGTCGACAACTATGAGATTCAGCCGAACCGTTTTGACAATGATTCTCAGCCGGGCGTACTGTCAAATGTTACGGGGGTGTCAGAAAAAATCGAGCGTGCAAATGACCTGAAGAAAAAGATGACTGCCATTCGATCCAAAATCTCTGGGGAGATGGAGGAGCTGAATAAGCTTCTTGTCGATGGGCCCTTTGAGATGGCGTATGGCGTGACCGAGGGAACACCGCACAGCGTTCCAATTCAATTACGGGGTGAACCAACTCTAGCGGGCGATACGGTTCCACGTGGTTTCCTTCAAGTACTTGGGCAAGAATCCTTGCCGCCAGAGACAGCGGGAAGTGGCCGCATGCAACTCGCTCGTTGGCTGACTCGCAGCGATAATCCGTTAACAGCTCGTGTGATGGTGAATCGAATTTGGCAATACCATTTTGGTACGGGCTTGGTCAAAACGCCGAACGATTTTGGATTGCGAGGATTGGCGCCAACGCATCCCGAATTGCTTGACTACCTAGCTACCGAGTTTGTTCGGGCTCGATGGTCAGTAAAGTCGATGCATCGAATGATCATGCTGAGCGAAACGTACCAACAGTCATCCAAGAGTCCCAAGAACGAATCCGATGTTCGCAACCTGTACACCCATTTTTCGCGTCGACGCCTATCGGCAGAAGAGATACGCGATGCGATTCTCATGGTGAGCGGCGAACTGGATCGTGAAACAGGCAAGGAACATCCCTTTCCTTCCCCTATCACCTGGGGTTTCTCTCAGCACGGGCCTTTCAATGCGGTGTACGATCATAATAAGCGAAGTGTTTACTTGATGACTCAGCGATTGAAGCGGCATCCTTACTTAGCGCTGTTTGATGGCCCAGACCCGAATGCCTCCACTGCGGATCGCATGGGAACGACGGTTCCGACGCAAGCTCTTTATTTCTTGAACGACCCATTTGTTTATTCCAAATCGGAAGCCTGGGCACGCAGAATTTTGAGTCGCCAAGAGTCGCCAGTTTTGAATATTGAAATGGCGTATGCAATGGCATTCGGCCGATCGCCAACAGCTTCGGAACAAAGTCATGCATCGAAGTTTCTCGATGCCTACAAGGCCGAACTTTCATCGATCGCGAAAGACAACCTAGGGGTTGCCTCTTTGGCGGCATTCCTTCGCACTCTGTTAGCAAGCAACGAATTCCTGTACTTGGATTAATCATCTCAAGGGTAAAATCTAAATGAAGTTCATTCCAAGTTATGACCCCAGTCGCCGTGGCATGTTGAGATCGATGATCGGTGGTTCGTTGATACTGCCGGGGATCGCGTCACAGTTGCTAGCCGAAGATTCGAGATCATTGGATCCGCTTGCTCCCAAGCCAACTCATTTTCCTGCGAAGGCCAAGCGAGTTATTTTCTTGTACATGAGCGGTGGCGTATCGCACGTCGATTCATTTGATCCGAAGCCGAAGCTGTTGGCGGACGCCGGGAAGACGGTCCCGGTGAATGAGTTTCAGGGGCGAAAAGGGGATTTTGATATGTTCCTGAAAGCGCCTCAGTGGAAGTTTCAGCCTCATGGACAATGCGGAACCGAGGTAAGTGATTTGTTCCCGCACATGGCCCAGTGCGTCGATGATCTGTGTGTGATACGTTCGATGAAATCCGATCACACCAATCATTATGAAGCCACGCTGGGTATCCATACTGGTTCCTTTACCTTTGCCAGACCTAGTATCGGATCGTGGTTAAGTTATGGGCTTGGAACTGTGAATCGCAATCTTCCCTCGTTTGTGGTGATCGCCCCGCAGTCACCCTATGCAGGTGGTCAAGTTTGGGGAAGTGACTTTCTACCGGGATCGCACCAAGGTACCTTGGTGGTTCCCGGCGCAACGCCGGTAGCAAACATTGGTCGACGAGCACCCAGTCTTCGATTGCAGGAATTGGAATTGGAGGCCATCGCACGTATGAATCAAGAGCATCTAGTTGCGCGAGCCGATGATCCCGCGCTGGCCGCACGGATGAAGTCGTTTGAAACAGCGTTTGGAATGCAGGCAGAGATGCCAGAAATTTTTGACTTGTCCAAAGAAGATGACCAAACCCTTGCGATGTACGGCTTAGAGCGAGGCAGCACCAGTGGATTTGCATGGCAATGCTTGGTTGCGAGGCGCATGGCGGAACACGGGGTCCGGTTTATCGAACTGATTGATGTTGGGTCTTCTTCGAACTGGGACGCGCATGGCGACATGATGACTCACGCTCCCCTTGCCAAGAATGTCGATCAACCTATTGCGGGGTTGCTGAAGGACCTGAAGCGACGCGGGATGTTGGAAGACACGTTGGTCGTATGGACAACAGAATTTGGACGCACTCCGTTCAATTCAGGAGCGGGTGCTGCTGGACGCGAACACCATCATTGGGTGTTTTCGTCCTGGATGGCTGGGGGGGGCGTGAAGCCTGGAATTACCTACGGTGAATCCGATGAGTATGGAATTGATGTGGCAAAAGACGAAGTCCATGTGCACGATTTCCATGCGACAATCCTGCATTTGATGGGGCTGAATCATGAGCGACTCACGTATCGGCACACGGGGCGAGATTATCGCCTGACCGATGTGGCGGGCCGAGTCATCCGGGACATTTTGGTGTAGCCGCCTGCCCCCCTGTGTGCTGGGCCATAATTTGTTAAACTCCTTTCCTAAGGATGATTCTAAGAGGTGCAATCGATAAGGGAGTGAGCAAATGATGCGGTTTCGTTTTTTGACCGTATTCGGAATGGTGCTAGCTAGCATGACGACCGCCAGCTTGAATAAAGCGAATGGCCAAACTGCAGCTTCGCCGTCGGCCGATTCTCCGGTACCTGCGTTGGATCAAGCTCAGCAGGTGATAAACCAGCGGCACTTCCAACTGATGCAAATGCTGGATCAGCTTGAGCCTTATTTGCCATTGGAAAAGCTTGCTGGAAAGGTCCAGCTCAATGGATCGCGTACCATGAGTGACATGGGGCACCAATGGGCAGAAAACTTCAAGCAATTTCATCCTGCCGTAGAATTTGAGGGCAAAGCAGAAGGTTCGGAAGTTGCCTTAAAGGTGCTAGCCGAAAATCCGCTGAGTATCGCTGGTGTAAGTCGCCCGGTGGACGAAGCCGATCAAAAGCTACTGCAAGCAGGCAACTGCAAAGAACCAATCGCGGTGACGATCGGCATGGAAGCCATGGCGATGTACGTTCACAAAGACAATCCGTTGCAAAGTTTATCGCCGGAAATTGTGAAGGCAATATTTGCGGCGGGCGAAGACGGAAAACCCAAAGCCAAACGCTGGGGCGAATTGGGAGTGGTAGGTCCGTTAGCTGATAAACCGATTGTGGCATACGAACGCGACTCCGCTAGCGGTTCTCAAACTTTTGTAACTCGGGTTCTTTTGTCAGGTGCGAAACCTGCAAAGTCGTTCAAGATTTGTGAATCCAATTTTGATGTTTGCAAGGCAGTCGGCGAAGATCCGAATGGCGTCGGTTTCGCGGATTTGAATTATGTGAATCCAATGGTTCGACGCGTCCCGGTCTTGGTTCAAGGCCGCTTAATCGAAGCCACCGAAGAAATGGTACTATCTGGCAAGTACCCCATCATTCGTCCACTTTTGGTTGTGTTCGACAAGTCGCAATTGACAAGCGAAGGCAAGTTACGGGAATCCATTCTGCGTTATTTGCTCAGTCGAGACGGACAGTCGATCGTTATGAAGGCTGGCTTCTATCCTGCAGATCCGGGATTCATTAAGCATCAATTGAATGAAATCTTAGGACAGCAGTTACGTTAACAATCTATCCATCAAAGAAAGAGGTTGGCCGTGATCCATCGATCGAATTTTTGGATACGATCTATCGTGATTGGTATCTGCATGTTCCAAGGAGTGCTATTTTCCAGCTCTTCGCTGAAGGCACAGTTTGGTTTTGCTCCTAGCGCTTATATGAACAACGGTTACGGTAGCGAGTGGGGGAATTATTACTCGAGCGCCATCGTCCAAGTTCCACAGGCTGGATATCCAGCAACCGATAACCTACCCTCTGCATATATCCGACCGGGTTGGCAATTGGGTGCTTACCTACAAAGTACTTACAATGGTGTTCTCATTCAGCAAGTGGTCTCGGGCGGGCTTGCAGAACGATCGGGTTTGAAATCGGGAGATATTGTAGTCTCTGTCGGTGGAACGCAGGTCGGTTACGTCAACGGCAGAAACATCGACTTGATTCAAGAGATTGGCCGACGGGCTGACGCATTTGGCGTGGCGAGGTTGGTTGTGCTGGAAGCCTTCAGTAAGCAATTAAGGAATTATGATATCAATATTGCGCAGCAAGTTGCTGCCGCTAATTTGGTGTCAGGACGAGTCTTTGTGGATGGTATGGGTTTATCAGCTTCGCAAGGTAGTCTGAAAGTGGAGCTACAGAATTCGAGCAAACCCTACCTGCAAGCATCTGGGGGGAATGACTACAAGCAAGTGACAGGCCCAGGACCTTACACATTCACCATCAATTTCGACCCTCGCTTTGTGGCTCCTGACGATCGATATCGATTGGTTGCAACCCTGTACAATGCGTATCAGCAAATCGTAGGGTACACGTCCTACGATATCCCCGTACCGTTGACCGGGCCTAGCCAATCGTATGACTTGCGTTTGCAGGCAACACCTAACTACACTTCGACCATGGTTCCTGCATTCGGAACTTATTATCCGAACCAAAAATCGGTCACAGAAGTTTTCCAGCAACTCTTGGGTCGAGCCCCATCGGTAAGTGAAGCCCAAGTGTGGACGCAGCAATTGGCAAGCGGTTCCATTACCGTAAGCGAAATGCGGGCACAAGTATTGGCAAGTCCGGCATTCTATGACCGAGCAGGAAACAACCCCGATCTCTTTATTCAGCAAATGATTGTTGCAATCACGCGACAACCTGCACCCGTGCAACAAGTTCAATCGTGGCGAAGTCGACTAGATTTCTTTGCGGGCAATCGACTGATGCTGACGCGAGAGTTCTTAAGAGGCTATTCGCTCTGATTTTCAACCAAACGAGCCTATTGGCTGAGATTTTATAGATCGGTTTGCCCCCTTCTTGCGACACTTGACGCTGTCCGGCGTGTTATCATGTTTCTGGAGCCACGCACAACTGGTTTCTGCCGAAATCGTCAAGTTTCCTTGAATTGAGGTGCATTGTTTGAAGAGTCTGAAGCCAGATAATCAAAGACAGAAAGTATTTGGGTTGCAGGCGAGCCATGGTGGAAGATCTGTGGCGATTGGCTTTCAACTGATTTGCTGCTTCTTTTTCTTCTTCGCCCCAACTTTGCGAATTCTGAAAGCATCGGATCTCGATGATCTGCAATCGCATTTCCAAAAAGGGGATTACTCCGCTTGTGCCGAACTTGCTCAGGCCCAGATTGAAACTGGAATCTGGAATGATGTTTGGCATCGCATGCTGATCGAATCACGATTGGCGACAGGCGATTATGTATCTGCATTAGAAACCTATGAAAAGGCCATCGGAAAATTTCCCGATTCGATTCGGCTGCGGCTGATCGGGGTCCGCGTTTATCGAATGAACAATCGCGCTAGCGATGCACTCGATCAGTTGAGTTACCTGAAGGCATTGTTCGAGCGAGCAACATGGAGAATGCGAAACCGATCGGACCTTGTTCCCGTTGGGGAGTATTTGCTGTTGCAGGGTGAGGACCCCAAGCTAGTTCTCAAAAACTACTTCGATCAGGCCATCAAGAACGATCCAAAGTCGGTAGAAGCTCATTTGGCAACAGCGAGATTGGCTCTCAACAAAAATGACGACAAGGTTGCATCACAATCGCTTGGAAAGGCTCTTGAAATCGATGCCGGGGATCCAGAAACCTTGTGCTTGCTTGCAAGAGCCTGGAGCTCCACTGACCCAGCCAAGGCAGATGGTTTTTTACGCCAATCGCTTGCAAGGAATCCGCGTTACGTTCCAAGCCTTATCGTGCAAGCAGAGGCTTTGCTGTCCGCCGAAGACTACGAGAAAGCCAAAGCAATCTTGGATGAAGTCGAACGCATCAACGGCAGCTTGCCGAAACTATGGGCCTTGCGTGCTGCGATTGCGCATCTTCAAGGGAGATATACGGACGAGGGTGATTATCGACGGAAGGCCTTGATACCATGGACTCTCAATCCGGAAGTGGATTTTGTAATCGGTAAGCAGTTGTCGATGCATTATCGATTTGCCGAATCGGCAGAATACCAGCGTCGCGCTATTCAGATGGATCCCACTTACGTTCCAGCTCAAGGGCAATTAGCACAAGACTTACTAAGACTTGGAGAGCTTGATTCAGGATGGGACCAAGTCAATCAAGTGCGAACCAAAGACCCTTATGATGTAACGATCTTTAATCTCAAACAGCTGCAAGCTCAGCTCGAAACGCTTGATACCATCGAGACGGCAGGCTTCGTGATTCGGATGGATCGGAAGGAAGCAAAGATCTACGGTCAGGAGGTGGTTGAGTTATTGAGTGAAGCACGAAGGGTCTTGACAGAAAAGTACGATGCGAAGTTGGTCGAGCCGATTTACGTCGAGATCTTTCCACGGCAAAAAGAATTTGCCATTCGTACCTTTGGCCTGCCGGGGGGGGAAGGCTTCTTAGGGGTTTGCTTCGGTCGATTGATTACGGCGAATTCACCAGCAGCATTACAGGTCGACTCGAACTGGAAAGCGGTACTGTGGCATGAATATTGCCACGTGGTTACTCTTCAAAAGACCAAGAACAAGATGCCGCGATGGCTTTCCGAGGGGATTTCGGTTTACGAAGAACGACAGCGAAATTCCGTTTGGGGGCAATCGATGAATGAAACGTACAAAGAAATGATTCTGGGCGACGATTTCGTCCCGATGAGCCAGTTGAGTCGTGCATTCCTGCAACCCAAATCTCCCTTGCATCTCCAGTTTGCTTACTACGAAGCATCGTTGGCAGTTGAGTATTGGATCGAAAAGTATGGAATGCAGAACTTGCTTCGGCTGTTGGAGGATCTCTCGGTTGGCATGCCTGCCGACGAGGCGCTTCGTCGAGCTCCCGGCTCTTTGGATGCTTTGGATGCAGAGTTCTTTGCATTTGCATCCGACAAGGCCCAGCGTTATGCAAACGAAGTTGATTTGGCCAAGCCTTCGAAGGAAGATCGCGAGAACATGGCAAGCTGGCTTGATTCGCACCCTAATTCCGTTTACGTGATGCGCATGAAGGTCAATAACCTCATCACAAGCAAAAAGTGGGAAGAGGCTTTGGAGCTAGCGTTGCGATTACAAAAGCTATTGCCATCCGATGCATCGCATGATGGGATTTATGCGATGCTGGCGACGATTCATCGGGCCAAGGAAGACTTGCAGCAGGAACGACTTGCCTTGATTCAGTTAGCTGACCTTTCTGCCGATTGTCGGCAGTCGCTTCTTCGCCTACTTGAAATTGATCGCCAGAGCGAGGATTTCGAATCCATGTTGGTTTGGTGCGAACGGTTGATCGAGATCGACCCACTTCGGTTGGACGTTCAGACGGCACGAGCCCAAGCCGCTTTCCAACGGGAGAATTCAACCCTTGCGATTCGTGCTCTGCAAGCATGCTTGCAACTAGGCCCGATCGATCCTGCGGGAGTGCATTATCAGATGGCGTTGGCACTTGAGAGCAACCATGAGCTCGACCAGGCCAAAAGGCAAGTTTTGTTGGCTTTGGAAGAAAGCCCACGCTACATTGAGGCATTAAAGCTTCTGGCCAAGATACGGAAACAGCTGGAGTCGCAAGCTGTGCAAACCACCAAGGAAGGCGTTTCGCCGTGAAATTGATTCCTTCTCGCAGCAACAAAATCTTCGTTTGGTCGATGTCATTTGTCGTGCTGTTGTCTCTTTGTGTGTTAGCCCAACAGCGACGGGGCAGGCAACGCGACTGGCGAAGCGAAGGGCGAGGGAACGTACCCACTTGGCCGATCAATCCGAAGTTCGAGAAAGAACTGTTTACCTTTGTTCGAATCAAGTACGAATCGCACGGCTATGGACGCGGCGGTGGTTGGGCAACCGACTTTCGAGATAGCGAACTCAATTTTTCTCTGCGACTTCAGCAGCTGACGACCTTGAAGGTGAACCCAGAGCCAATCGTGCTCGAACTGACGGACCCCAAGTTGTTCGATTACCCCTTTATCTACATCATTGAACCTGGTGCGTTGATGTTCCGCTATGAAGAGGTGCAAGCGCTGCGCAAGTATTTGCTCAATGGAGGGTTCTTGATGGTGGACGATTTTTGGGGGGATACGGAGTACGACAACTTCTACCGTGAGATCAAGCGTGTGTTCCCGGATCGCGAACCCGAAGAAGTGCCATTGGAGCACGAAATTTTTCACTGTGTTTACGACTTGAAAGAGAAACCTCAGTTGCCTTCCATCCACTCCGCTTGGGCAGGCCGCGATTCAGGTGCAACTTGGGAACCACGGTATGATTCCGATACGAGCGTTCCCCATTATCGTGCCATCCGCGACGACGCGAATCGAATCATGGTCTTCATCTGTCACAATACGGATCTGGGAGACGGTTGGGAACGTGAGGGTGAAGACCGTTGGTATTTCGAGGAGTTTTCCATCAAAAAGGCTTATCCTCTAGGAATCAATATCGTTACCTACGCCATGACGCATTGAAGATTATCTGCCTCGTGTCGCTTTCAACTTTCGAACGTCGCTCCACAGAACTTTTTCACATCGAACCTTCTAGGACTTTACTACCTTGAGTCACGAACCCTTGAGTCACGATACGATTTCATTCGAAGAGCAGTCGGCGCTAGTTCAGCAGATACGTGAAGGACGAGCTCGTATCGATCAAGAGCTCTCGAAAACGATTGTGGGCCAAAAGGCAGTGATTGAACAATTGCTCATTTGTTTGTTTTCCGGATCCCATTGCTTGATCACCGGTGCGCCTGGCCTTGCGAAGACTCTTTTGGTTCGAAGCGTTGCACAAGTCTTTCATCTTGAGTTTCGGCGAATTCAATTTACTCCCGACTTGATGCCAGCAGACATTACTGGAACGGAGATCTTGGATGAAGTCGATGGACGCCGGGTGCTGCAGTTCGTGAAAGGCCCCGTGTTTGCGAATGTCATCCTTGCTGATGAAATCAACCGGACGCCACCGAAGACGCAAGCAGCCTTGTTGGAGGCGATGCAGGAACATCAAGTCACAGCAGCCGGAAAGCGTTATGGCTTGCCGGAACCGTTCTTTGTGTTGGCTACGCAGAATCCCATTGAGATGGAAGGAACCTATCCGCTTCCGGAAGCCCAACTGGACCGGTTTATGTTCAATGTGATGATTGACTACTTGCCTTTTCAAGATGAGCTTCAAGTCGTGCTGGATACAACCAGCAAGAAGCCGGAGCCGATCCAGCCCTTGTTTTCCGGCGAAGATGTTTTGCGATTTCATGAAATGGTGCGGCGCATGCCAATCGCGCCAGAGGTCGCCGGCTATGCAGTCCGTTTGGTTGCTGCCACTCGACCGGGACGCCCTGAGGCTGCCTCCTTCGTCAATCAATGGTTGAATTGGGGAGCTGGGTTACGAGCCGCCCAAATGCTGGTGCTGGGAGCCAAAGCACGCGCGTTGCTCAACGGCCAGTCTCATGTCGCGATGGAAGATATTCGCGCGCTTGTTCATCCCGTGCTTCGGCATAGGCTGCTTCTGGGGTACAAAGCGGAGGCCGAGGGAATCACCGTGGAAGACTGCATCGACCGGCTGCTGACCGAGGTTCACTAACGATGAAACAGCCGATCGCCCGAACGGAGCCGATGGAGAAGCTTGCGCGGAAGTCTGGCATGGAGAACAATCTGAATTCGGCAGATTCGTGGATTGATATGTCGGCGTTGATGCGTATCAAGGATATGCAATTGCGAGCCAGGTCGGTTGTTGATGGTTTTCACAATGGGTTGCACCGAAGTCCGCTCCATGGATTCTCCGTCGAGTTCAGTGAATACCGACCCTTCAGCGAAGGGGACGACCCACGTTCCATCGATTGGAAATTGTACGCCAGGAGCGATCGTTTCTACATCAAGAAATTCGAGGATGAGACCAATCGACGATGCTACATCGTTGTCGATCAAAGTAAGTCGATGGAGTATCGCTCGATCGAATACTCAAAGATGGACTATGCCAGGACTCTTTCGGCGACTCTTGCCTACTATCTGACTTTGCAACGCGACGCGGTTGGTGTGCTTACCTTTGAGCAGGATGTGACTGAGTTTTTGGCGGCTCGCTATCGCCCAGGTCAAATGAAACGAATTCTTTCGCTGTTGGAAAAATCCACTCAGGGGACCTCCACCGATTTGCGCAAGCCCTTGGCGCATCTTGCGGAGATTGTTCGTCATCGTAGCTTGATCCTGATTGTGTCTGATTTTTTAGTGCCGCCAGAGAGCCTGCGCGAGCCTTTGTCTTTTTTGCGAGCACGCCAACATGAGATTATGCTAATGCGTGTTTGCGACCCATGTGAAATCACGTTAAGCTTGAAGAACCCCGCTATGCTTACCGATGTTGAGACGGGCCAGGAAATGCATATCGATCCTGAGAAGGCCAGAGAGCTATACCAACAAAAGTTTCGTCAGCATGAATCAGAGCTCGTGCAAATGAGTGCTCAATTAGGGATCAGCTGGACTTCGTTGGTATCCACCGATTCCGTCGAGCATGCACTGTTCGATTTGCTTTACCGACAACAGGGCGGTAAGAAACGCGAGAGTCGCCGATGAATTTTCTGACTCCTTTGTATGCTTTAGCAGCCCTTGCCATCGCGGCCCCGATCTTGTTGCACTTGGTACGAAAGCGACCCAAGGATCGACAAACATTTAGTTCCTTAATGTTTTTAGAGCCCGCGGCACCGCGATTGACTCAGCAAAGCAGGGTCGACCATTGGCTGCTGCTGGCCTTGCGTGTGGCGGCAATTGCGATGCTGGCCGTCGCCTTTTCACGTCCTTATTGGAACACAGCCTCCCTGGGGGAAGCCCCTGTGCTTGGTTTGCAACGCGTCTTTTTGCTCGATTGCAGCGCAAGCATGCGGCGCGATGGAATGATGGAACAAGCCAAAACTAAAATCAAAGGCCTAATTGAACAATCTAAAATCACGGACACAATTGCCGTTTACGCATTCGACCAAACCTTGCGTCCTTTGTTGCCGATTGAAGAAGCAATGCAAGTACTACCTTCGCAGCGACAATCGCTTGCGTTAGATTCGCTCAAAAAGGCCTCGCCATCTTGGAATAGGACCGACCTAGGTTTGGCACTGGTGCAAGCGACGGACGCTTTGCAAGCACAGATCAGTTCCATCGACGAAGGGGGCGCGGGGGCCGGCGAAATAGTGATCATCACAGACCTACAGAGTGGGATGACCCTTGATGCTCTCGCCAATTACGTGTGGCCACCCAACACCCGAGTGCGCATCGAACGAATCGAATCTGGAACGCCAGGCAACGCCAACGCCACCCTGCTGAGCTCCACATCCACTCAAGAGTTGGAAACCACGTCGGCGGATTCCAATCAAGTTCGTGTTCGGGTAAGCAATTTGCCGAAGTCGAATGCGAACGAGCTTCAACTTTCTTGGAGGAATGCTAATGACGAGATCCTCGGTACCGAATCTCGAACGAGTGTACCCAGTGGTGGCAGTATCGTTACTGCGATGCCCGTACCTTCCGCAGACGCTCAGTACTTGAAGCTAGTTGGTGATTCCGTAGATTTTGATAACAGGTACTACGTGGCGACCCAGCAATCGAGTACTTGTTCCGTCTTGGTGATGGAATCCAAGTCGCGCGAGCGCGAAGATTCTTTGGGTTACTTTGTTGCTCAGATTCCGCTAAGTACCCCAACGCGGATAGTCAATGTAGAGACTCGCGAACCAGACAGCGCGGCAGAATGGCCCAGTCCCAGCACAACACCTTGGATCATTGTTGCCTCGGGACTGAAGGATCGGGATCTGGGTGGTTTGTCAGCCTATCTCGAACAAGGTGGGCATGTACTTTGGGTACTGGACCAGTCCATTTCCAAGGATGCAGACTTTACTTCGGACGATTACCAAAAGGCTTTCATCCGAATCGCAGGCACCGCCGTCGCAGTCACGGAAGCAAAACCCAAGGACTACTCGATGCTCCAGCGGATTGACTTCCGCCATCCCGTGTTTGCGGACTTGGCTGACGCAAGGTTCAATGACTTTACAAAAGTTCGATTTTGGAGCCATCGCGAGCTTTTGCCAAGCGAGCCAAGTCTGTGGAAAACTCTAGCAAGCTTTGATGATGGTTCGCCAGCGTTGCTTTCTAGGGAAAAAGGAAAAGGATTGCTATGGGTTCTTTCGGCTGGGTGGCAACCTAGTCAATCGCAATTGGCTCTCTCCAGTAAGTTTGTACCAATCATCTCCAACTTGTTTCGCGTTGCGGCTCGCGATGTGCAGGATGCAAATACGTACTACGTTGGCGATGAAGTGATTTGGAATGATCAGGAACGCATTGTTGACCCTATGGGGAAGGCCATGCAAGGTGTCACCTCTGGCGATACGATCTCGGAGGAGATCACATCGAACGATACTGACAAGAACAGAAGAATGTACCGATGCCCTCTTGGGGCGCCAGGAATTTATCAACGATGGCGTGAAGAAAAAATGGTTCAGACCTTTGCCGTGAACCTGAATGAATCGGAGAGTTTAGTCCTGCCGGCCGATAGCGAATGCCTGGAGAGACTGGGTGTGAACATGGCAGACGTAAACTCGCCTGAACGAGCCATGCAAAAGCAACGCCAATTGCAAGCCATCGAATTGGAGGCTCAGCAAGGTTGGTGGCGTTGGCTTGTGATCGGTGTTCTTGGTCTTGCTGGAACTGAATCCGCGGTTTGTATCATAAGGTCTCGCAGCAAATGAACAACAATCTTTCCTTTCTCGTGGATTCCGTCGCTCGTCGATATCGGTTCCTGCAATGGGCATGGGTACTGACAATTGCATGGTGCGTTCTGGCAGCCGTCTGGATGATAGGTACTGCGACGGGCGAATTCTCTCGATTGCTGAGCTGGCAACAAGCGATCGTTGGATTCGGCGTGGTCGCAATAACCATGGTTGGAACGTGGTTGCTTTCCAAACGTCGGTATCAAGATCGACGTTGGGTCGCATCGCAAATCGAAGCTGCGTTTCCTTCGCTGCAAGAACGGTTGATTACTGCGATTCAATTAAAGCAAACGGATGGTTTCTTCGAGAAATCTTTGATCGATGATACGGTACGACATGCTCGCGCGCACGATTGGTCCAAAGTGATTCCGGCTGGTCGAGTTCTATTGGCTTGGACGTGCCAGTTTCTTTCTCTGACGTTTGCAATCTTGGTTGTCGGCAGAGTTTGGGAAGGGACGGATGTCGCTTCTGCATCGTCGGTGCCTTCCCTGACGGGGGACTTAACGATGATCAGTCCTGTGGTGGAACCGGGCGACATCGAATGCGAGCAAGGTACGGATGTGATGGTTTCCGTTCGTTTTCCTGGCAAGGTTCCAGCCGAAGCATGGTTAGAAACATCCATCGAATCCAATAAAGGTTCTCGCGAATCGATGAGTCGTAGTTTGAAAGATCCTGTTTTCAGTGCTTATCTGAGGGGCATTCCAACGGACCTTTCTTATCGCGTCGACTTTCTGGATGGACTCACTCGTGATTTCAAGATCACGACGTTTGCCTATCCAGCATTGATGCGGAGCGATGCAAAGATCGAATCACCTGCATACGCAAACTTAGAACCTAAAGAGATTGAAAACACACGAAGGGTGACGGTTGTTGATGGAGCAACATTGACCTGGAGCTGTTTTGTTAACAAACCTGTCGCGATTGCTGAAGTGATGGATGAGACAGGGAATGTGACATCCCTTGTGCCATCCCCCGACAATCCACTTTGTTATCGCGTTTCTTTTGTGATGACGGATTCGCAACGATGGAAAGTTCGACTCGTCGACCAGGAGCAGCGTGAGTGCAAATTCATGGAGGAGCTGTCGGCAAAAGTGCTGCCAAATGCGGAGCCTGAAATCAAACTTGCGCTGGCTTCCGACAGTCGAGTATCGCCGCTCCAGGAATTTCAAATTCGAGCCACCGTTACCGATGACTTTGGAATTCAAAAATCTGGGGTGGTCGTGACCTTGGGGGATGCGGAACCACACGACGCCGAAGTTCAAACCCTACAACAGAAACCAGGCAAGGCCGAGATCTCGTATCTCGTTGACTTAGAGTCGATGAACGCCGAAGCGGACCAGTTGGTTAACTACTATTTTTGGAGCGAGGATATCGACCGCGATGGCCAACCGCGTCGCGTGGAAGGCGAAATGTTCTTTGCCGAGGTGCGACCGTTCGAGGAAGTTTTCCGCGAAGGGCCCTCGATGTCCGAGCAACAACAACAGCAACAACAACAGCAGCAAAGCGAAGGGGAAAAGAAAGCAGAAGATCTAGCGGAACTGCAAAAACAAATTATGTCTGCTACATGGAATGTACTGCGACGCGAAAAGCAGTCTTCCATCAGCCTTTCCTTTGGGGCCGATGTCCAAACGATTTTGGATTCCCAGCAAGAGGCCTTGGGGCAAACCGAGGATCTCAAGCAAACGTTGCAAGATGAAAAGTCGTTGCAGTATCTTGAGAAGGTTCGCGATGCAATGACATTGTCGGTAGAGCACTTGGAAAGTGCTTTGTCCGCTGCCGATCTGGGGGATCTACAGCAGGCGTTGCGACAAGAGCGCAGTGCCTACGAAACGCTTTTAAAACTACGTGCCCGCGAGCATCAAATCGTCAAGTCGCAACAACAGCAATCCCAATCGTCTCAAAGCGCTAGCCAACGCGATCGTCAGGAACAATTGGAACAGCTGCAGCTGGAACAGGACGACAATCGCTACGAGACGGAGCAGCAAGCAGAGACCTCGGAACCTTCTGCACAACGCGAAAACCGCCAAGTGATGAACCGTTTGGAGGAACTCGCACGTCGACAAAAGGATGTCAACGAACAACTGAAGAATCTAGAAACCGAGTTGCGAGAGGCGAAAACGGAGGAGAAAAAGAAGGAGCTTGAAGAGCAACTACAACGACTCCGTGACAATCAAGAGGAGCTTTTGCGCGACACCGACGAACTGCTGGAACGCATGAATGAGCCGGAAAATCGGCAAGCCATGCAAGAAGCACGCGAGCAAACGGAGCAGGCAAGAAGTGAACTGCAAAAGTCGACCCAGTCGCTCTCCCAAGGTGAGACATCGCAGTCTCTGTCGTCTGGAACGCGAGCTCAACGACAATTGGAAGAGACCCGCGAGCAGCTTCGTAAAGAATCATCCAATCAGTTCGACCAGACCATGCGACAGTTGCTCGAGCAGGCTGAAGCCCTTGAAAAGCAACAGCAAGCTCTTTCGGAACAAGTTCAAAAACCCAAAGGTACGAGCTCCAATCCCAAAGGTTCGGGGGCCAACACGGAAGGCTTGGCCGAGGCAGAGAATGCGACAAGCGACGATGACAAGAACGGGACGGCGTCCCCATTGCGACCTGAAGGTGAGCCCCAACCCGAAAAGCCAGGGCAACCGAATTGGCAAAGCCAAAAGCGTGATCTCAATCAAATTTTGGACAAGGTCCGAGAAACCGTTTCGGAAGCGGAATCCAGTGAGCCGTTGCTGTCAGAACAACTTTACGAAACATTCCGTGAAACCAAACAAAAGGCCATCGAGCAGCGTTTGGATCAAATACCAATCTTGATGGAACGAGGGTTGCAAGAGCCTGCCAATCGCATGGCCGATGAAGTGAAGCAGGGCATTCAGGATTTGAAAGCTGGGATCGAGGAAGCAGCACAAGGAGTATTGGGAAGTGAAGAAGAATCTTTGCGACGGGCACTTGGTGAATTGCAGCGAGCCGAGCGGCAGATTGGCCAAGAGGCTAACCGCGAAGGTTCCGCTGGTGATCCCATTGATCGTGATCCCATTGCTGGTAATCCCATTACGGGTGAATCCTATTCCTCATGGTCCGATTCCATCAGGGACGTGGAGGAACTAGTTCGAGATCCCGAAATGCGGGCAGAGGCAGCTCGAATTCGCGAGGCGGTCCGGTCGATGCGAGTGGATTACAAACGGCACGCTAAGGAGCCAGAATGGCCACTTGTTCGTCAATTGATCGCTAATCCGCTGCAACAACTGACCGAGAAGGTTCAGGAAGAATTGCTTCGATTGTCGGCCGAACGCAACGCATTGATCCCTGTCGATCGAGATCCCGTCCCCAGCCTTTATCAACAACGGCTGGACCGGTACTACGAAAACTTAGGAACAGGAAAGAACATGCAGAAGCAGGATACCAAGCCTGAATGAACGTTCTAACCTTCACGTTGGTGTCGCCCTTGATGGCAATAGAATCGGGCTACTCCGATTTCGTTTTCGGGAATCGAGCTTGGCTGGGTACCGCAATAGCAGTTGCTTTGGTGTTTATGGTGCTGAGTTTTGCTTCGTATCGGCAAAGTCGCTTATCATGGTGGATGCGAATCTTTGGCGTTCTCCTACGAAGTACCGGAATCGGGCTCTTGCTCTTTTGCTTGCTCGAACCGATGGCAACTTTAGAACGGCCCAAGCCTCAAGCCAATAGCTTTGCCATTTTGGTTGATCGTAGCAAGAGCATGGATGTGCTGAATCAACAAAGAGTCCGGCAGGGTGCAACTTCGCTTAGTAATGTGCTTGACGATTCCTCCCTCTGGCTAAGTGAACTGACCGATGACTTTCGTGTTCGACGCTTTCTTTTCGACTCGAGCTTGGAACCGATCGAAGCCTTAGAGAAAATTGAATACTCAGGCAACGACTCGGCTTTGTATAGCAATCTGAGTTCCCTGAAAGACCGGTTTCAAGGAAAGCCACTCGCGGGTATCTTGCTACTGACCGACGGCCAAGCGACGGACCGAGTGCCAGAAGATCTGGCTGCGGAATACGGTTTCCCCGTCTATCCGGTTCGGATGGGTGACCTGAACGTTCCGCGGGATGTTCGAATCGATTCCGTAACGCTATCCCAGTCCGAATTCGAAACTTCCCCGTGCACGGCCAAAGTTAAGGTGACGCATCAGGGGTTCTCCGGTGAAGCGATCCGTGTTGACTTGATCGACGCGGCAGGCAAAGTCGTGGAAAATCAAACGATCACGATGAAACAAGATGATACATCGGTGGTTGCCGAGTTTCGATTCCGGCCGGAGAAATCGGGTGTTCAAGGGTATCGCATTGTGGCCCGCCGAGCATCGGAACTGGTCACGGCGGATACCACTCCCGTGGAAGCCGCATTAACAAGCAACGAAACCCAGGCAAGTGCAGAAACCTCTTCCGAGCTTACTCTAGGGAACAATAGTCGCTTTCTGGTCGTCGATCGTGGAAGGGGGCCGTACCGAATCCTCTATGTGGCGGGACGACCCAATTGGGAATACAAGTTTTTGAAACGAGCTCTCGATGAAGATGACGAGATCCGGATTACATCGTTGATTCGAATCGCCAAAAAGGAAATCAAATTTGATTTTCGCGATTCTGCAATCGACCAATCGAACCCTTTATTTTCGGGGTTCGAGGATGTCATTCCTGAAGAGAAAGAACAATATGACGAAACCGTCTTCGCAAGACTTGGGCTAACCTCCGCCAATGAACTCAAGAAAGGGCTCCCGAAGGATGCCACGGAGTTGTTCGAGTATAGCGCGATCATCATTGACGATCTTGAACAGGAGTTCTTTTCCGCCGACCAACAATCCATGCTGCGTCAGTTCGTGGCCACACGTGGCGGCGGATTGCTTGTACTGGGGGGAGAAGAATCGATCGGAGGACGAGGGTTTCGCAATTCCGTATTAGGTCAAATGCTTCCTGTCTATGGCGAGGAAGCCTCTTCGGATTCGGAGACCAACAAGAACGAAGAACTCGAATTTGAAGATTCTCCTTCGGTCCGATATACCCTGACGCGCGAAGGTTGGTTGTTGCCATTTTTGCGCACCGAAGATAGCGAATCCGGCGAGAAAGAGCGGTTGGCAACGATGCCCAGTTTTGAAGTATTGAATCGCACTCGCGGCGTGAAGCCGGGCGCATCAGTTCTCGCCGAAGCGGTTGATTCCGCCAATTCCAAAGTACCGGCTCTAGTAACGCAACGATTTGGGAAGGGACGTACGGCTGCCTTGCTCATTGGAGACATGTGGCGATGGGGGCTGCATAATCAAAAAAATACCCAGTCGCCACTCTACCAATCATGGAGACAGATGGTGCGTTGGTTGATTGCTGACGTCCCAAAAAGAATCCAGATGAAGATCGATGAATCCAACCTGTCCAACCGATCCGTTCGCGTACTCGTTGATGTGAAAGGACCCGACTTTCGTTCCCTGGATAACGCAATTGTGTCTACCGTGATCGTCTCACCCTTGGGCAAAGAGACCCTTGCGCCGGCAGAAGCTTCTTCCAAGATTTCGGGGCAATACGAACTGAGTTTGGTCCCCAAGGAAGAAGGGATTTACTCCGTCATTGCCACCGTTACCGATGCAGATGGTAGCTTGTTGGGAACATCCCAGCTGGGTTGGATTCATGATCCAGACGCGGTCGAGTTTCAGCAGCTCGGCGAAAACACGAGTGCGCTAGAACAACTTGCCAAGCAAACGGGTGGCGAGATGATCGCGTTAGATCAGCTTGAGTCGTTCGTCCAATCCTTGGAATCTCGGAAAGTACCAGTAACCGAAACGAAAACCGAACCCTTATGGCATCAAGGCTGGATCATTTTGATTTCGCTTGCTTGCATTTGCGGTGAATGGGGCTTAAGGAGACGCAATGGTTTGGCCTAGTTGCAATGATCCCCAAATCAGCGTTCGCATCCATTCCCATCGCGGTTGGTTTCGGACAGTTTTTTTGGCAGCGTTGGTAATGAGCATGGTTTCGGCATCCATCATCCGATCGGAGGACGACATGGCCCCGAAGCGTAATGCGATGATTGTCGTTGGGGCTCCTGGTGAAGAAAGTTATGCCGAAGTTTTCCGTGCAGCCGCCATGCAATGGGTCGAAGTGTGCAATGCGAACGAGATCGAAGTCGTTTTGATCGATAGTGCATCCCTTGAGGAGAACTTGCCATCCGACCGCGACCGAGTCTTGGATTGGATCGAGACGAAGCCTGCGCCCGAGCGATGGTTGATTTTTATTGGGCATGGAACCAGCGATCGCGATGCATCGAAATTGAATCTGCGAGGACGCGATCTTTCGGCAGAAGACTTAGCTAAGTCGTTGACCAAGCAGGAAGGTTCGCGATGGTTGATGGTTCATGGTGGATCGAGCAGTGGGCCATGGATCAACACGCTTTCCGGCCCCAATCGCGTCGTAGTGACGGCCACCAAAAGCGGATCGGAACAGAACTACGCTCGGTTTGGAGAGTACCTGGCACTTGCGATCAACGACCCGGATTCGGACTTAGACCATGACTACCAGATATCCGCCTTGGAAGCATTCTTAGCGGCCTCCAAACGTGTGGCCCAGTTCTATTCCAACGAAGACAGGATACCTTCCGAACAAGCTTTGCTAGACGACAATAATGATAAGAAAGGAACCCCTGCGGTTTTTTATCGGGGAGTGCGACCCGTCAAATCGCCGGCGGAAGGCCTGAAGCCAGAGGGACTTTTAGCCAGCCGAATTCAAATCGCCTCGCTGAAGAAGCAGCTGGAATTGACCTCCGCCCAGCAATTGGAAATCGAGCAACTGGAAGAGCGATTAGAAATACTACGAGCCAAGAAGCAGCTGATGGAGGAAGCAGCCTACTATGACGAAATGGAATCCATCATGATCGAAATGATTCGGGTTCGTGCTATCGAGCCATAGGGGATGCTTTTCGTTCAGCCTATTAATTCTGCGACTCGATTGGCGCTTCCCCAGGATAGTGTCAGGCCCGAGCCTCCGTGGCCGTAACAGTGAATCAATCGCGCGTTGATGGGGTCGGACTCGATACGAACGGCGTCTCGCATCGGCCGAAGGCCAGCCAAGTTCTCGCATCGTTTACCGTCGCGAATAGAATTGCTCGCCGCAGCACAGCGATGGTAGATCTTTTCGCAGCGCTCGTCGATTTCCAACGGGAATGGATTTCTGGGGTCAACATCACCATGGATTTCAATCGCTGTTCCGCCGCAAATCGAATCGATTCGTGAACCTTGTCGAGGAACAATGTACAGCGGTTCTTTAGCAAACACACCATGCCCTAATGAAAAGGCAAAGCGTTGATCAGGGGCTTCGACCCGAACCACCAATCCTGCCAACAGTCGCATCTTGGCGGTGGACGGGTCTTCTTGGACCAATCTCTTGGCTCCCCAGCCAGTGCAGTTAATGACGAAATCATGTCGACTTAGTAAATCAGAAAACCCATCGATCCATCGGTGCTCAAAAGCGATAGGCCTAAACGATTCCGCTTTCGTTTGTAAAAATCGGAGGTAGTCAGGCATTCTGGCAACCACGCTTCGGAACTGAAGCTGAGATGTAAATACACGGTCACCAATGTCAGGGAAGTGAATCACTTGCGACGGAACCAAAGGCGACCTCTGAAAGTCGATTCCTGGAAGCTCTCGCCACCAATACGGTTCGGCTTCTTTGAGCGAGACCTCCGCTGGGTCGTGAATTTGCTTGACAGATCCATGCAGATGTTCCTCGAACTTGCTTTGATCTTCTTCGCCAAGCCATTCGCGAAACTCAACAATCGAGGTTCCGCTTTGGCGAGCAAGTTCTGGATTGGAGGCAATTTGGTAAAGTTCTTGCCAAGTCTCAATCGCCCACGAACGATGGTAGTGGCCAACGAAATAGGGGCCCCAGTAGGCAGCCGAGACCGCAGACGTGGTCTCGGAAGATGGCTGCCCACTGATGATGGTTAAGTGATGTCCCGCGCTTGCCAGTCGGCATGCAACGCTTAGTCCGATGACACCACTTCCAACAATCGCGATATTCAAGTTGGCTACCTCGCCCCAAGCAAGTACTGCTCAACGAATAACACGGTAGCATAGAACTGATAGTCTGCGTTGTTCTTTTTGCGAAAGCCGTGCCCTTCATCATTGGCCATCAAGTACCAAACGGGGCTATTGTTGTTCTTGACTTTGGCCACCATTTGTTCTGCTTCGCTAAGAGGCACACGAGGGTCATTCCCACCCTGCACGACAAATAGAGGCTTTGAAATCTTTCCGGAGTTGTTCAGCGGAGCGATTCGTTCAAAGAAGGATGCGATCTCTGGATCGCGTTCATCGCCGTATTCGACACGTCGCAAGTCGCGTCGGTAGCTTTCCGTGTTTTTCAGGAAGGTACCGAAATGGGAAATGCCCACAACATCCAAGGAGCAAGCGATACGGTCGTTGTAGTCCACAGCGCAAGCGAGCGTCATGTAACCGCCATAGCTTCCACCGGTGATCATGACTCGCGATGCGTCAAGATCCTTGGAGTCGGCAATCCAATCGAGCAAGGCGCCGATATCCTTCACAGAATCGAGCCGTTTCAGCCCGTTGTCCATGGCCACAAATGACTTGCCGTATCCTACACTGCCACGCACGTTCGGAAACAAGATGGCGCAGCCCAGTTCATTCAAGAAATAATTGTTCCGACCCAAAAACGTGGGGCGCGATTGACCTTCAGGGCCACCGTGGATGTTGATGATGACGGGCCGTTTTCCAGTGAACCGCGATGTGGGTTGATACAAGAACCCACTGATCATTTTGCCATCGAATGATTTCCATTCGACCAGCTTTGCCGCTGGCAACTCGCTCGCTACCAACCCGCCCATTTCGCTTTCCGTCCATCGTGTCAATTGAAGTGACTTCGCATCCACGCTGTAGACATCGGACGAGCTTTGTGCCGAAGTCATGCTGACGCTGAACTCGGAATCGCCGTTGCGCCAAGCCCCTAAGGAGACGACACCGACCGGCAAATTCGGAACCTGTTGTTTCACGCCCGTTTTCGTGTCCATGATAAACAACTGTGTCCGGCCCCGTTCGTTGATGGCGAAAGCTAGTTTGCTTCCATCATGGGAGAGCTCAAAGCCCTCGACGTCGCTTGCGAGATCTTGGCTCAGCGAAACCATCTTTTTGTCGCTAAGGGACATGCGGGACAATTGCTGAAACTCGCCCGACTCATCGCTGGTCAAATAGATGGACTTTCCGTCCTTGGTGAATGCAGCGCCACCGTAGGCGACATCTTTGCTCGGGTCGGTCAACAGGCTTAACTTGCCAGTTGCCACATCCGCTAAATAGATGTTCGACTTGTTGACCGACAAATACTCCATCAACAACAACGTTGAATCGTCTGGCGACCAATCTTGAACAGACCAACCCCCACCCGTGACTTGCACAACGAGCTTATCTGCTTTGGGATCAAGAGGGTCCATGATCCACAAATCGCGGTCCGCACCATTTCTGCGAGTGGATCCGTAACAGATTCGTTTCTTATCGCTGCTCCAAGCCCAACCGCCGTTCTGAGATCGACCACCATCGGTCAGAAGCGTGGATTCGCCCGATGCTACGTCAAAGCGATAGATCTGTCCGAATTCGTTCCCACCAACATCCTTGGTGAAAAGAAAGTAATTGCCATGAAGCGGTTCGTACGAGGCGGTTCCAACAGGCTCATTGAAAAAGGTTAGCTGGTAACGGGAGCCCACCGGCGACGCAACGCGATGCACTTGATTGGAGTTCGCAAACCGCGTTGAAATCAACATGGATCGGTCGGTGGGGTGCCAGTCGAGAACGCTCGCTCCACGTGCTTCCGTGTATTTTCGAACCTTGTCGGAAAGGGCAACCGGTATTGAAGGAATCCCTTCGATCTTGAGATTGTCCCCTGGCTTGATGATCGGCATTTCGGCAGGCTTGTCCTGCGCATGCAGTTGGCCGAGACACAAAGTCAAAACGGGCGCTGCTAGAAACAACGCAGGGAAGAGAGTGAGCGAGAAACGAGCACGATTTCTTGGTTGCACGATTGGAATGCCTTTCGTCATGGATGAGTGCGTAACTCGCTGCAATCCTAAATGGTAGCGGCGAGAATGTCACCCATGATACAAGAAATTCATTCCGACTTGCTCGCGAACCGAGGCGTTCACGGAAATCACTGCGAGCTTGAAAATCGCTGCGATCGGGCCCGTAAATCTATCGGCCGCATTCAGACTATCGGCCGAACCATCGAGAACGTACTTGCCGAAGCGTTCCACTGACGGTCGAGCCGTTCGAGACCGAACTGCTTTCTCCCTCAGGGGAAATCGCCGGCCGGTCACAGTTCTCCGTCTGCTCCATTGCAACGTTGTTCAATCGGGTACTTCTCGAGTTATTGAGCCAGCTGGACAACAGGCTGAAGGCTAAATCCCTGGCGTTGGCTAATTCGCGTTCCATGGCATTCGTCAGGGTGGTACGAGTGCCAGCCCCCGTGAGCGAGGTATTCAACGCGGACGCTCCTACGATGGGGCTGGTCGTTGTGATCACCAATTGCCCAGTCAGAAGTCGCCCCACGTCGCCGCGTTCAAAGTCCGTGATCTGCAATATCCAACGACCTTTCGCGTTCTTGCCATCGAACGCGCTGAGCGACTGCTCGGATCGGACGGTACCTCGCAGGGTGGAAAGCGAAGCCACGCTGGTGGTCGCTTCATCGGATAAGGTCACTTGAACGTTATCCGATGATCCACCGCGTCGATTGATCAGAGATCGGGATGTCCCATCGGGCGCTATCAGCAGAATCCCAAGATCGCGGACGTAGGTGTGCGATATGTTCAACACAACATCCAGGTCCGAAATGATGATTCCATCGGGCACATCGATCGGAAAGCGATGCACGGTCGCCACAGAGGTCGCGTCGTTGATGTTTTGAATACCTGCAACGTTATAAGTTCGCTGCACTGATTGCGGGGGTGGATTGGTTACGGTGCCTCGAAGTGCCTCAGCGGCTTTGCCAACATTGATGCGGCCGAACTGGGACGTCGAGCCACGGAGCACATTGTCGGTGTTTGCCATCAATGCATCCGTAATCTGAGCGGCTGTTCGAGTCGGGTTCTGGCTCCATAACAGAGCGAGCGCTCCCGCCACATGGGGCGCGGCCATGGACGTTCCACTCAACGTTCCATATCGATTGTTCGGAAGAGTACTGAGGATGCTTTGGCCAGGTGCAACAACATCGACATTCGTGCCGAAATTGGAAAAGCTAGCAAGCGTATCCGTTCGGGTAGATGCACCTACGGAAATTACCCCTGTGTAATTGGCCGGAAACGATGGGGTGGTGACGTTGTTCGAAGATTCATTGCCGGCTGCTGCGACGAAGATCCCTCCACTGGATATAAACTGAGTGATCGCGGATTGAAGAGCGGACGAAAATCCACCTCCGCCCCAGCTTGCGTTGATCACTTTGGCACCGTTGACGCGAGCGTAATTGATTGCGGAAATGGCGCTGCTCAAAGAACCGGAACCGTTCGCGTCCAGGAACTTTAAAGCCATGATCGACGTTTGCCAAGCTACCCCGACGACTCCAACACCGTTGTTGCCCACGGCACCAATCGTGCCGGCCACGTGAGTTCCATGGCCATTGTCGTCCATCGGGTTGTTATCGTTGTTGGCGAAATCCCAGCCGCGAATGTCGTCAACGTATCCATTGCCATCGTCGTCCACACCATTTCCAGCCACCTCGTTGCGATTGATCCAAATGTTGGCTGCTAGGTCAGGATGGTTGTAATCGATGCCTGAATCGATCACTGCTGTTACGACGGTACTGGTCGTTCCCAAAGCCCAGGCTGGTTCGATGTTGATGTCAGCAGTGGTTAAGCCCCCCTGCGATCCATTGTTGGTGAGTCCCCATAGAGAGGAAAAGGAGGGATCGTTGGGGACGGATTGGGCTTGGATTTTGAAGTCGGGTGTTGCTTGAATGACATCGGCTCGCGATTGAAATGCCAGGAGAGCCTTGGTCAACGGGACATTGGCACCGACATCCACGCGGAACCAACCATCGTCGGTCAATTGCTTTGCGATGGTGGCCCCGGCATATTGTTGCCCAATCAATGCAGCCGGTGTTGCGTTGCGAAACTGAACCAAAAGCTCATCAGGATCCGCAAGTTGGCTGGACACCTGAAACGAGTCGATAGCCATCAATTGTCTGGATTCGAGCCCTTCCAGGACAAGACGCCGTGATGGGGAGTGTTTTTTTCTGGAGGATTTGAGGCGGTCCGACTTTGGTTTAACTTGGAAAAGCCAGTTCTGCATCTTGATTCACCTCAGAAGATTGCGATTCACCACGGAAAGAAGAAGAGTGCCAGGATTATTTCGGATTCGACTGGGGGCGGCAAGTTCCCGCGGTGGTGAATTTTTCTTAATTGAGATCAAGCTTGCCGGGCAAAACCCTATGTCCCTTGCACTTCGAGCAAACCGTAACAGTCTCTTAGACTGCCCAGGCTTCCGAAAACTTGCCCAGACGCCCGAAAGCCATGCAGGCAGTTGTCGAATCCAAGCCGTGCTGAGCTTGTTTCTCTACGACACTTGGGCTTCGCAAAATTTGTTCCGGAAAATCTACCCAATCGTCAAAGTTTAGCACGGTGGTTGCCGATACTCCTTCTGCACTCTTGAAAAGCGATTCATTCTCCAATGGTCTGGCTGTTCAGGTTTGCGTTAGGGGGGGAACCTAACTCAAGTATCGAAAAACGAATGCTGTCATTCAAGTTCGCTCGGTTGCGAATGGGAAAGGACGCATTGGGCAATGTGTTGCACTTTCGTGCAGGAATCGCATTGTCAACGTGGCTCGAAACACGTCGACAGACGGGACTCCCTGGCTCATGAAACGCTACCTTTATCGATGGTTCGCTGGTTTACAAATCGGCTTCATCGCACTATCCGGTTGCCATCCGACCCAGCCTTTCTTTTTAGGCGAACGAGGGGATCTAGCGCAATACATTGATCGCGCTCAGAACATCGAATACCCCGATCTTCATAAAGAGCCTTTGCCGGAAGTCACGCAATCGCTCGAACCACTATCGCTTGATAACCAGAAGTTCGAGTACTTGGATTTGACCCTGGAAGAGTGCATTTCGTACGCTCTGGTCAATTCTCAAATCGTACGTGCGTTGCCGGGAACTCAACGTCAGAACGCAGACATGGCTTCGGTGATTCTATCGAGCCCAGGCCAGCAGCTAGGTACGATCCTGGATCCTGCCATCGTCGCGACCACTACCAACTCACAACCGCTTACCGTCGATCAAAACGGGAACCGTATTTTGCCTCGAGGTTCCGCTCGTGCGAACCAAGTCGGAGGTGTTGAAGATGCATTGAGCGAGTTCGATGCTCAGTTCAGTTCGTTTCTGTCGTTCAATACGACCGACCGAGCTCGGAACGTGGGTGGTAGAAACGTCTTCAATCCTCAACAATTCATGGCCCGTGACACTACGGGACAAATGGCCCTGTCGAAACGTATGGCGACCGGTGGTGTCGTGTCAGCACGTTCGCAGTCCATCTATTCCAACAACAATATTGGAATTCAAGCGGCAGACCCCAACAACGTTGGTCGAGTCTTCCCAAGCGATTACACCCAGATCTTGGAAATGCAGGTACAGCATCCTTTGATGCGTGGTCGCGGAACGATGGTCAATCGTATCCCTGTTGTCCTTGCACGAATCAACGAAGACATTGCCGTTGGAGCTTTCGAAGAACGCGTACGGAACTTGGTCCGCGATGTTGAATTCGCGTACTGGGATCTTTACGGTGCGTACTACAATGTAGAGACCGCCACCACGGCACGCGATAGTGCAGCACTTGCTCACAAAATCGCCTTTGCGAAGTTTCAGAAGGGCCAAGCTGCCAATGCAGAAGCACAAGCTCGAGTAACGCTGCACCAGTTTCAAGCATCGCTCGATGCAGCGATCGCAGGCGGTGGATTTGGAAACGATCCTGGTCTGTATGGTCGCGAACAAGTACTGCGATTGCTTTTGGGTTGGGCTGCAACCGATGGACGGCTGATTCGCCCCAGCGACAAACCAACTCTTGGATTAGCTCAATACGATTGGGAATCCGCTCGGGCCGAAATGCTCACTCGCAACATTGACATTCGCCAACAAAAATGGGCCGTCAAGCAACGTGAACTCGAGCTGATCTCCGCACGCAATCAAGCCCTACCTGACCTGAACATATCCTTGTTGTATCGCTGGCTAGGTGTCGGTAGTTCGCTGATCGACCGCAACGGTGGAAATGAACCCTTCCCAGAAGGAAACGCAAGCGCCTTCGAAGAACTTCTCGGCGGCCGCTACCAAGAAGGTGGGGTGCGTTTGGAATTCACACCGAACGCCTTTGGATCTCGACGAGCTCTTAATGACGTCACCAATAAGCAACTGGATTTGGCTCGAGCCCACCGTGTGTTGGAAGCCAAGGAAGAGGCTGCTGTTAGCAAGTTGACCGACTACTGGCGGCAGGCGGATGGATTGCACAAGCAAATGACAGAACAGTTTCAAGCCTTGAATGCGGCCCAACGATTGGTGGAAGTCACCCAAGCCAAATTCGATGCTGGCGACGCGAATCAAGATGCTGCAATCGATAATCTGTTGCGAGCACAACAAAGCCGAGCAACAGCTGGTCAGAACTATATCCGAGCCGTCGCTGAATACAACAAGTCGCTTGTCGACATCCACTTGATCAAGGGAACGTTGCTCGAATACAACAACATTGCACTCGAAGAAGGACTCTGGCCAGACAAAGCCTACTGGGATGCTCACGAACGAGCTCGGGAACGCGATGCTGCTCGACAAATCGACTACGGTGCAAGCCGACCAAGTGTGATCAGCCAAGGTGAATACCAACAGTTCACCGGATCTGCAAACTCCCAGGCTCGCCCAGCAAGTCCAAACCCAGGTGGCCCTGCACCGATCAAGGATCTCGATTCCAAGCTAGAAGCCATTCCAGGTCTTCCTGACGATTCAGCCGACGAGCTGCCAGAAAAGCGAGCCAGCCGACCCATCACGGGTAGTCGCAGTGCCGGCAATGCAACACAACAGCCTGGCACCAGCAGGGCACGATAATACAAAGAAGTTTGTAAGCGAACAGCGAAAGCTGTGAACGAGTGATAGGGGGAAATCTTAAGGGATGGTTCGTCGCAAGATGAATCATCCCTTAAGCTATTCACATATCACTTCTTGCGATAAGAAATGCATCGATGCGTGGCCATGAGCATTAGCCTTCGCAGCCTCTCAGCCGATGTTCATATGCTCTTGAACGTCTAGTTGGATCGATGATGCTGCATCCGATTGGATAGTGATCATCTTGATGTTTCCTTCGCGAATGATCACGATTTCACCTTGTTTGCCATACATTACGACGGAACTGCCGCCTCGCAAACCCAATCCCTCGCAAATCTTCAAAGCCTCCATCGATTCGACAAGGTAAACCGGTTCAACGATTTGTCCGCACTGAAGGTGAATCGACGCAACAGATCTCTTGGAGATAGGCGATGCAGATCGTTGGACTGTTCGAATTGTCTTTGGTTCAGTGTCTTCTCTTATGAAATGGTTCGAGGCTGACAGAGAACGCCTGCTTCGTGCGGATTTCTTCTGGGCTGAGATCTCCCGATTCGGAAATTCGAAAACCGATCTCGATTTGGTTCCAGGACTTCGCACTTGCTTGATACGACGCACGTTCACGGGAAAGACCACGTTGGGTGGAGACGAAAAAAATCGCAGCTGCAAGTCTAGTTGCAAAGTCGCAATTCTCTATCCATTCTTGATTGCTTCGGCAATTCGTCTAGTTTCGCGGCTAGCGCGGATTATTCATAACCCGAAGCGTAACAGGCTGTTGGTTTAATGGTACGACGGACTTCCTAGTCCGTAGAATTCCCCATCGACGGACTTGGAAGTTCGTCGTACCGCCCTTACCCAATAACGATTTCACTCAAGCAACGAGCCGGTAAGCGAGGGATTGCTACATCGCCCCTCGCTAGCGCCCAATGGCACTCACTTTATAGTTTGCGCAAGCAAATTACTGAGCCGCGGGCGCTAGCCGCGTTACGGTTTCCCTGCCAAATACGGTTATCGCGGCTAGCGCCCGCGGCTCAAGCGGAACGCGATGAATTGTCTGTGCTCGCCCGGTGCAGGATAGCGGCAAGCGGTAGACTCACTAAAGTCGATGCGGTCGCTACGCCCCCTACAATCGAAAAGCCTACGATGGAATTGTTCTCGCCGGTTTGGAGAATCGCAGCTGATAGACTAGCTGCTACGCCGCTCGCTAAGTGTTGAACCGCGCTGTTGATGCTCATGAATCCGGCGCGACGGCTTGGAATGGTGGCCATAGCCAGCAAGGCTTGGGCAGGAACCATGCGGCCAGAAGTGACCATCATATACAAAGATGTTATCGCTATCGCAACGGGAAGCGAAACGTGGCCAAGATTGGTTATTAGCAGGGTTGGAATGATGGCCAACGAAGCGAACGTCCAAAAAATAAACTTTTTGCCCATTCGATCTGTCAGTCTTCCGACCATCGGCATCGCAAAAAAAGTACATGCTCCTCCAACAATGTAGATGTACTTCACCTGTGGCTTCTGAAGCCCAACATTGGTCACCATGTAGGTCGCGATGTAGGGCGCGACGGTGAAAGTTCCAAATACCAAAGAAACCGTGTACAAGTACGCGAGTCGCTGGCTGCGAACGCGAAACTGATCGGACAGCGTTTTCCAATACGAGGCGGGGGTTGCAAGAATATGTCCCCGCAGCGTCGGTAGCGACACCAACATCAGAAACCAGACAGCCACCGCGATCAACGCCAATACAAAAAATGGGACGCGAACCGAATGCGAAACATCCGCAACCCAAAGGGACAACGGCACACCAACGATGGAGGCAATTGCAAAGGACACGGAAACAATCCCCAACGCAAACCCTCGTCGACCTTCCGGAAACAAGTCGCTCACCAACGTCATGGTCATGGACCCAACCACCCCACCGAACAGCCCCGTCATGGCTCTTGCAAATACCAACGTGGCATAATCGTTGGCTACCCCACACAGGAACGTGCAAATGCAGAACATTGCGAGAACGACCATCATGGCACGTTTCCGTTCGAAGCGGTCAATGAATCCTGACGCGAACATGCCTCCGACAAACGCTGCGAAGCCGTAGCTTGCCACCATATGCCCGAACTGTTCGGGAGAAATCTTCATCTCGTCGATAAACCGAGGCCCCAGCGGCATCACCAACATAAAGTCCAACAGATTGATGAACTGAACAGCCGCCAACGCGAAAAGGCTAATCCACTGGCGACGAGTGAAAGAAGTGGATGCTGGATTTAAATTCATCAAAGATTCGGGCTTCGTTCTCATTGCAGAACAATTCGCATAAGGAGGGCACAATCATCGCGTACCCAATCATCCTGAGCAAGTCGCAATCCACGGCTAGATTGATTCTTCCTACTCGGTTGACTTTGGCCTTCGCTCTAACACCAACACCAACTTTACCAGAAACTTAACAAGTGCAACGCGAAGGTGGGCCTCGTGCCCATCGTCGCAATAGGTTTGGTGCGCTAATATTCCATGATCCTTCCTAAGGCCGCGTTCGTGGGCCGGAGGCCTACGAACGCAAAATAGCTTCGTCGATCAGCAATGGCAATTAGCAAATCAAACCTGTTGCGACACTTCTGGGTAAGCCAGAGTATCGCTAGTTAGCAATTCTTAGCCCGGACGCCGGCACATTGGCTAGCCTGCCGTGAGTTCCCGCATACCGACCTCCGATCATGGCAATTGTTGCACACGAGTCCGCTGGCTCCGCTCTGATAGATTTATCGTCTCCAGCGAAGCCATGTTTAAAACACAGAGAGGCACAGAGTTCACAGAGGGATGGAGAGTCTGTGCAAGTCTTATCTCTGTGTCCTCTGTTCCTCTGTGTTTCCAAAAGCGGAAGATCGGAATGGGGACAAGTTCGAATGCTTGACCCCTGCATACGAGCGTGTCTAGGCTGGCGCCCAACAGAACCGAGTACGCCTTCGGCTGACTGTTAAACGACTAACGGTCCCAAGAGGAGGACGTCGCTACAATCCGAAGGTTCGCACAAAACGTTCACAATAAATGGATGAAAAACGTTGAACCACCAGCAAATCCAATTAGCGTGGAATAGTGCGGGGAATGATATTACACAAGGAAAATCAACATGATTGCGAAGTTTAGCTTGGGTCTTTTGGTCGCTTTGGCGACGGTTTGCGCCATCCCTTCGGCTCAAGCTCAGGACCCCTTTGGGTTTCAATTTGGCTACACACTCGGATACCAAAACAGCTTTCGCAATCGATTGCCAACGCCTCCGTATTTCGCCATTTATCCACCTGTCTATTACGGAAATCGCTACCAGCGCCCCTACGGCGATAGCCCGTTTGCTGCCTTTCCGCAGCTCCGATCAGGCCCAGATTATTATGCGGTCCCACGAGATGTGCCGTTCCGAACTCGGTCTGTAATGAACATGCATGCCGATCCATCTTCGGTTCAGAATGCTGTTTCAAAACCAGTGGCCGAAGCCGCGCCCCAAGCTGCTGCACCACAGACTGGTCGTACGGTTGTCATCGTCAATCCGTTTGCTCAATCGCAAGTGGCTCAAGGAAAGTAAGTCGTTCGACTTCAACGGACCTCGGGCGAGGAGACTCGTCTCAGGACCAGCACTTCACCTCGGCCTTGATAATTTTGGTCCGCGATCTGGCGTTGCACCCAACGTGTTCGCGGAATCTTAATCGGAGTCGGTCGAAGCGGAGCATCCGAAATGACGTCGGTCCATGTTTGCATCGCTTCGATTTGAACTCGTTCCAGATGTTTCCAAAGTAGCGGTAGGAAACTCAATTCGAACTCATGCGCTTCCGACAGGGATGCGGATGGTTCGCCGGTGTAATCTTGGAACAAGATGATGCTCCCACGTCTCAGACCAGCTCCCCAATGGTCCCCTAGCTCGCCAGCGATAATCAGAGACCCAGCGATCATCTGGGACGCAGCATAGCTGCCGATGTCCCCCCCAACGAAGACTGTTCCTCTTCTCATGCGTTCGCAGGCGCGATCCCCGACGGAGCCTGCAATAAAGAGATCGCCGCCACGCAAGCCAGATTTTTGGCCTGGTAAAGGGGAGCCAAGATTGTCGCCACAGTTGCCGCTCAAGTAGATCAGCCCATCCTTCATGCCGGCCGCCAAATCCCCGCCAGCATTACCGGCAATCAAAACTCGCCCGCCCGCCAGTTCCATCGCGGTTCGTTCCCCAACATCCCCCAAGATGCACAGGGTACCATTTTTCATTCGGTATCCCAGCTTCTCAATGCTCTTGCAATCCCCTTCGATCAAAACGGTATCCTCGCGGCTCGTTTCGCATCGCTCGACCTGAAACACTTTGGACATCGGCACGAGGCCTTGATCGGTCGCTATCGACATTGCCTCGATCGCCTCTTGGGAGAGGTTCTTGAAGGCTTCGGGGGAGAGCGACGATCCATCCATGCTACCCAAAAACGAACTTTGTTTCCGAAGGACTAGCATGTTGCATCAAGGAGCGAGAGGTTGAATGATTTTACCACGACACCATACGCTGGGGTCTTCAAAATAGGGACTGTTTCTCGAGCGTGCCATGCATTGCGAACCCAACACTTGGGATTGAAGCACATAAAAAAGTCCGATCTCTTGAAACTCGCGAGGGTCAAAGCCCGTCAGGGTAAAAGAGGGCAGAAATGCCTTCAGCTCGTAACCAAAGCTTCTGGAAAGCAGCCCGACCGAGATGTCCTTGGGATGAACTTCATCCGGGTTAGCACGGGCTCTTTGCATCGCACCTAGTTCGCCGTGCCCCCTCACGATTTCACTAGAATCGGTTGGATTGCACATCACATCGAACCGATGGCAATACGTTGTCCCCCGGTGCACGCCGGGACTCCAGCGGGTATCGATGTACAAGCTCAAGAGAAGGGTTGAATCGCCCCGTCGAGGTCCGTCCGGTTGCGACTTGCGAATCGAACCGTGCAGAAACAAGCCATCGTCGTTCCAGCCTATCGAGAACTCGGCAAAGCGTTTCTCGTCCGCCAAAGAACTCAGCGGTGGGATTCGAAAGGAATCGTCCAATTCCCATTCCAAACGTTCAGGCTTGGCAAACGATTTGGTGTCGTTCACATAGGCTATTGGAAAGCCCAAATCGAATAACCAGCTCGGGTCACCAAGTAGTTCGCTGAGCTTCACGGTTGCGTTCCTGCTTCCTTATCGCTGCTCTTGCGTACGATGGTGTACCATGCGAACAAATCAGTATCGAGATTCATGCCACCGGCAGCGTCCCAGCCAAGTGCATGACCCAGCCTTCGCGCTTCGGCATCGTCGACCACATCCAGATGCAGCACTTCGAAGCCGGCTTTGACGAAGGCGTCTTTGCTGAATGGCGATTCCCCTTCTGCCCAAGGGATGTAGGGCTTGTCAGCAGCCGCCTTGGCTGGACAAAAATTGTAAATGACAAAGAGACCGTTTGGCTTCAGCATCGCAGCGACACTCGCTAAGAAGGTTTCATCGTCGACCCCTAAATCAATCAGCATTCTCGGGTCGGACACTTCGCGCGACGGATGGATGTAACCTTTCTTGAGAACGTTCTTGGAAATCACAAGGTCAAAGTCTTGCCCCACTTTTTCCGTCAGTGTTTCGTCTTTGGGAAATTGTCCGTCATGCACAAAAACAGAGCCGTCACCCAGCGGCCCGCTGGCATTGGCGTACATCCGTTTCAGAAAAGGTGCAACGTCCACACCAACGCAATGATGCCCCATCAAAGCCAGCATGCGCAAGTGTCCGATACTTCCATACCCAAAGTCGAAAATCTTGGCCCCGGTGGCGGGCTCGAAGCCAGAAGTCACGGCCAAGTCTAACGCCCTTGCATAAGCCAGCGGCGAACCATAGCGAGCATAGTAAAACATCCCCTCATCGATCGTGATCTGTTTCCCGTTCGATTCGATTTGCCACGCTTCGACCGCTGGCAACTTGCCAACTTGTTTCATCCAATCGATCACCCAAGCATTGGAAATGACGGTCTCAGCATCTGAGACCTCGGATGCAAGTTGAGCCACGATCTCGCCGGGCTTTGCAACCTGTTGCGTCGTCTCTTGGCCGCTCGCGAAAGCGCTCCACCATGAGCCTAACAGCAATATCCAACAAATTTTCCGGTTCATGATTCGAAACGATGGTCTGGGGCTTACTGGCGGACTTACGGGGGCTCATTAGCTTTTGCTGGACGCCGCACGCGAATCTACCCGGGTCTGGATAAGGGATTTCACTCGGTTTAAGTTATAGTCGAATTCCTACGATTGACCAACCAGATCATCATGATGGCATCGTAAATCCAATGCGCGACGATGGGAACCAAAAGATTCTGGAAATACCAATGCAGCCCTCCCATGGCCAACCCCATCAGGAAGGCAAAAACGACGTAGGTGACGCTCATGGGATGAGCCAATCCAAACGCCAAAGAGCTAACCAGAAGGCCAATTGCCAGCGTTTGGGTTGTGCAGGTTTGCATCTCCCCCACCATCCCCTGCATGATCAGACCTCGAAAAAGCAGTTCTTCGCCGACGCCAGCAGCCAGCGCCACCGCGATCAATTGGCCCACCGAGAGACCATTCAGGAGAAGCCTCAATTGCTGCTCTGCGTATTCGCTGAGAGATTGAATGGCTCGAATGGGCAACATGCCAGATAGCTGCATCACAATCGCTAGAACGGTTCCAGCAACGCACCCTACAACCAAACCTTGTCCAACCGAATACCAATCTCTCCAATCTGGAATCAACGACCTTGGGTCCAAGCCCACAACCCAACCGGCAACGACGGCGATCAAACCAAGCCCTAGCTCGATAGCGCACATACTCAAAAAACGTTTATCTCGAGCCTCTAGCATGACCAACGGCATAACTGCTCCACATATCCCGCTGATCCATCGCGGACCCATCCATCCAATTGGCCTGGTTCCTTCATTTGTTGACCTCGCATAGTATGCACCGCCAAGTACTCGCATGCAACATCCGACAAATTGGACATGTCCCCCCAAAGCTTCTCGAATTGAGTTACCGGATAAACGTCTTCTTGCCCCAAACCCCATCGCTTCTTCACATCTTTGATCGTGATATAAGTAGGCATTTTCGCCGACATGGTACGAACGGCTTGCTGCGTTAATTCCTCGTTCGCTAGCTTCTCGCGATCGAGCTCAAAGATGGCCAGCAACTGATCAATATCGATCCAGGTCGTCATGGACGAATAGAAAGATAACGCAAACTCATCTCGCTCACGTGGCATTGCCATGCCCTCCAGAAGCCGCTTTCGACCTCCGACAATCGCTAAGCCGCCTCCGCGGTCGTCAATGCGCCGGCTGATTACTTCGAAACTAAGGCATGCACCGGAGTCGATGTGCTTGCTTAAAATAGTCGGATCCAGATTGGCGCCTAGCGTGTCGATGTTGTGCAACATCAACGTCTTTAAACTGGGTTGTGCAACAAGCATCTGATGCAACACACCGTTGCGCAGCATATTCGGAACTTCGTACCAATGCCCCACCGGATGCATGCATTGCTGAGGCAGATTGTCGGTATAATCACTGGCTTCACCTGTCGATTTTGCCCAACCCAAGATTGCCGCCTGAGCGCTCTCGCGGACTTTCTGTTGTTGTTCATCAAGAACTTGATGCGCCATTTCTTGCCAAAAGAACCGAAGATCACGGGCTGTCGGCACGGTTCGCAATCCTACCGACATTCCGCGTGAAAGATGGACGGGCCCTTCATATCCGTAATAGTTGTATTCGGACAAATGTTGCTCCATCGGCCCATGAGTCATGTAACCCGTGGTAAAGACATGAGGCACGGTCGCACCAAAGGTCTGCGAGGTTTTCCGGCTTTTGGCCAAATGGACTTCAATAAAACTGCGATGCTTCCCAGCAAACTTGCAGAAGGGGTGCATGCCTTTTACCACCCCAGCACCTCCAGTCCATCGCGATCCAACACCAGCCGCGAGCGTCACAACCGCAACTTCGCCTCGTTCCAACGCTTCACGGCCCGATTTTGATTCTATCGATTGGCCGCTGAGCTGGGGATTAAGAGCTCTTAAATCGATCAGATCTTTGGCGGGAACATCTTGAATGGTGGTTTCGGGATGAAGGCGATTTTCAGATAGACCAATCCGCCCCGAAAGCAACTCGCTTCGAATCAATTCATGCTGCTGTCGATCAAAGCCGTTGATGCGCAGCGATTCAAGCAGTTGCGTCTTTGAGTCGGAACCCGTCTGAGCTTGCGGCAAGATCCGGTCCAGCAGCCATCGAGCGCGACCATCCCCCTCGCGGCAGGATCGGTTCAGTCGCATCAGTTCACGCTGCGATTGAGCACTCAGATCACGCATGTCTTTGCGAATCAACTTGGGTGCCAAGATCGCATAGTAGCCGTCAGGCATGGTTGCAGCTTCCCCCTGGAGCAGTTCTGCCCAGGATCCACGGTCGTTGATCGCGAAATCATAGACAACCGGGTCCATCGCAAAAGGCAACTGGGTTTGCATCTCGCGTTTGGTGGTTACCAATGTTTGAAGCAACCAATCGCGAGCTTCTTTCTGGACTTCCGGTGCAAAGAAGAAACCCATCCCCCCACCCGACATCCCACCAAGCATCAGGAAGCCCCAGAACTGGTCTCCCCAACGGGCCCGGCATTGTTCGATCATCGAATCGGTGAAACAATTGGTGCACCATGGGATAATGACTTGAAGTGGACCGACGAAGTTCTCCGTGGTAAGCCGTGCAACGCTTCGAATATCTCCTTGTTCCATCGCATGGACCAGGTTCTCAAAAATGCGCTGTGCTTCTAGCCTAGCTTTCCATTCGCGATCGGCTCGAACCAGATATTTTTCAGAAACCATTTCTAAAATGGGTCCGACATTTTGCGCCATGCCGCCATAGATCAGAACCAGACTATCTTCGAGAGCCTTTCTGCTCTGAGGCGAAATACGATCCTCTTTCAAGATCGTGTGCTGCGGCATCAAGCGGCCTCGACTGACTCCAAACTCGGGATCGGTCTCCGACGCGAGCACTCCTTCGATCCGTTTGATACCCGGCCATACTCCACCTGAATCTTGCCAGCCACCACCTGATCCGCCCAGCCATTCGCCCAAGATGGCTCTTGCTGTGATCAAGCGTTGATCCATCTCTTGGAGCCCACCTTGCAATTCGGAAACTTGTCCGGTTGCTCGCATCAAGACCGAAATCAAGCATCCCAACAAATTGGTGGAAACGGCTAACCTGGAACCTTTGGGAATGTCGTTCACCTTGGATACCAGTTCCAAACCAAGCCCTGGCTCGCCAATAAGCGTTTCAAGCAATTCCGAGATCTTGCGGTGGCAACCTTCCATGGCGGGTGGAACCAACCCCGAAGCGATCAGAGCCGACTTCAGCAGGCCTAGATAGTCTTTCGCGAAATCAAACACTTCGTCGATCTCAGTCAGTTCCGCTTCAGCACCTAAGTCAGCGCTGACCAATCGCAGCACCGGACGGTCGATCACCCTCAGGTAGGCTTCAACTGGTGGTCGCGGCGATGCATCTCGGCCGTAAACCCCCAAGTCAACCGATGCATTGAGAACGCGAGCCCCCTCGGGGTAGTCCATCCCCAAGAAGAAGATATCGCTCCAGCCCGAGTGCGAAAAATCCATGCGCACGCTGGTCTTCTCACACAAGATCGGAAAATCTCCGGTCTCGGGATCGGGGCGGCTTAGCAATTTGTTGAGCCGAAGTGGGTGCTCGCTGGGATGCCCGATGCGAAACATCCATTGATTCCCTCGAACGGTTCGGACGCTACGGCGGACTTGGTCGGCAAGCGTTTGAATCCCCAGTTGATGGTACGCTCGAGCCAACGCGCTGGAGATGGCCAATGTCGGCCCATCTTGGCTTTGAATCGCGAGCATATGATCAATCGCTTCAGGGAAGCGCCGACCCAAGATATGCTGGTACGCCTCGTACGGTAGCAAACCACTTTGCGATTCCGGAAAGGTTTTCGGTAAATGGTAGCGATAGATGGCTGCTAGAAAGAATAGGGCTCGGACGCGATGGTACAGATTGCCCGTCCGCCGACGGAACGTGTCGAGATCCGCTGCCGCTTCCAAGAGCTGACTTGAACGGAGCCCAAAGCAAAGCGCTTCCAAGGTGCGATGCCGAATCGCATCGTCCAGCGATTCAATCGTTTCGATCCAAGGGTTGGATGCATGGTTGTTTAGGGGCATGGTTGTCGCTTCCTGTTACTTTTGTACCGCAAGAAGCTCAATCATGTCGCTGAGCACTTTATCACGATCTACGCCCGACAACGATAGAGCAAGCTGCGTATTGAGCAGCCCGTATTTGATCCCGATGTTGTAGCGGTGCCCTTGTGCCTCGCAAGCCAGATACCTTTCTCGCGATGCCAGCTCGTTCAACGCTTCGGCAAGAGACACGGGCCGATCGACGGTCCGAACGATTCGCTCCAGCACTTCCAAGATCATCGGCGTCAGCACGTGAATACCGAAGAAGCAAAGGTACATGCCGCTTCGAAAGCCTGCGATGTTCAATTCTTGTTCTGCTAAAGTCGGAGTGGGCTTCTCAATGACTCGTTTGACTTCATAGAGACGATCCGTCTGAGGCAATCTAAGTCCACCGATGGCCCCGAAAAACGGAAGCATTTTCTCTTTCGTAGCTTGGACACCGGAGACCGAGCAGCCTTCCGCACGAGCCACCTCGATCAGTTGCTGGGCACAGCTCTTTTCCTTGCTGCTCAAGTACAAATGGTCCCCGACCAAATGCAAAAAGGGCTCGTTCCCCAAAAAGGAGCGTGCCGATAAAATTGCCTGGCCATACCCTGTTGGTTTGGGTTGGGTTACAAAAGTCAGCATGTCCAGGTAGCCACCTGCGGCCCGACGGTAGGCTTCTTCGTTGCCCGGGCTGATGACAATCGCCAAAGACTCGATTCCCGCCGAAACGACCTCTTCAATGATCATTTCCAGGGCTGTTTTTTCGACCCCGTCCCGGTCAACCAATCGCTGAAGCGGAAGCGCCGACTGGCCTGGGCCCGCCGCTGTTACAAGGGCTTTGCTGATTTGCATACTATCGAGTTCAATGGTGGAAACAGAAAAACGCTTAAACGCACGTCCGCAGACTAACCCGAACCAGGCATCGTTTCTACCTGGCCGCCTGCCCAAAATACCAAGAAATCGTTGTCTAACCAGAATTTCATGCAACTCATTCGGAATACGCGGAAAAACCCAGTCGAGAATATCGCTTTTGACGAAGCCATGATCGAATGGGCCGACACACGGTCGGAAAACGGGTTACCTAGCGAAGAACTGCTTCGCCTGTGGGAAATGCCCACTCCGTGCGTCGTGCTGGGCCGTGCCAGCAAGTGGGATATGGAGGTAAACCACGCCAACTGCGAACGGCATGGGATCCCTGTTTTTCGACGAATGAGCGGCGGCGCCACGGTCGTAGCTGGACCAGGTTGCTTGATGTATTCGCTTCTGTTGAGCTACGAATCTCGACCCGCGTTGCGAATGCTGGACGTGGCTCATGCCCAGGTAATGCAACGGGTCCGAGACGCAAGTCAGGAAACCCTAAAAGCGTTTGACTTACCGGGTGTGATCGAATTGCAAGGAACGTGTGATCTGACTTTGGCAAATCGCAAGTTCTCCGGGAATGCGCTGCGATGCAAACGAAACTGGATGCTCTATCACGGAACCATCTTGATTTCCATGCCACTGGAATGGCTGGGGCAGTATCTTTTGGAACCACCTCGTCAGCCCGAGTATCGCGAGAAACGCAATCATCTGGATTTCGTGACAACCTTGCTACCAGCCAATTCGAAGTGTTCGCCCATCGAATTTCGCCAAGTGCTTGAACAACAAATTGCCATCCAATGGGGCGCACATTGCGTCGAAGGCGAGCCGAGTTTCATCGATGAAATCGAAGCGTTGGAAGAACAGCTCATGGAGACGCGATACGGCAAGGATCCATGGCATCGCGGATCTTAGGGGCGATCGAAACGACTTTGACTTCTTGACTCCAATTAGTGAAAATCAATGCCGATTAGTATTCCCATTTTAACGACACTGATTGTCAATAAAGAAAGGTAACGAAATGCTCAAGCAAGAAGGTTACGAACTGATGGGGGCTGCGTTCGAGGTTTACAATGTTCAAGGCTATGGCATGGCAGAAGAAATCTACCAACAGAGCCTTGAAATCGAACTGGGCCTGCGTTCCATTCCGTTCATCAGCAAAGCACCTGTCGATGTCTACTTCAAAGGGCATAAGCTAAGTACAAAGTATCAACCGGATTTGCTTGTTTTCGGCGAAATCGTTGTTGAGCTAAAAGCGATCAAAGCACTTGCGTCGGAGCACGAAGCACAACTATTCAATTACATGCGTATCTCTGGAAAAAAGTTGGCTACTTGATCAACTTCGGGACTGCCTGTGAACTGGAATGGAAACGTTTTGTAATTTGAACAGAACTACCATTCTGAAACACTAATCTTCACTGATCGACACTAATCAGGATTGGAAAGGATACATGGCGGTTAGCCAATTGCGGTCGCTTTGGTTATTGAACGACTTCGGCCTTTTGGCTCCGATCAGTGAAAATTAGTGCCGATTAGTGTTCCTATTTCAGAAACACCGACTGAAAAATAGAGCTCGACCCCCGCTTGACGCTTCGGCGTATCGCCGAAAGCTCGGAATCACTTTGCGGTTGGTTAGCGTAGTTTATCCATGGTCAATCGGATGGAAGACAAGATGCCATTGGTCGCGTATTCGCTCGATGGAGTACCTGATAAATCAGCCAGCCATCTGCGGCTCACTTGAAGCGAAAGCCACGTTTTGAAGTCAGGACGTAACGAACAAAAAGCCTAAAAAGAGTCGGTCGAAAAATGAAAGACGAAAAATTTTCGAACCTCACATCGGCCAACTATCTTTCGACCCACATTTTTCGACCGTAGCCGCTCTGCATCCTCTCGAAATCAAACACCATTATGAGCCATTCCACATTTGTTCTTGGTTCAGAATTGGGCTGGCTCGGACTTACGAAGATTCAACAAGATGCGACGCTCTGAAGTCAGGTGAGTCCCAACGGAACCACTAGCGGCGAATGTCAAACGTATTAGCGGGTTTTGATCACACGTGTTTTTGGAATACTGTCGTGCCAACCGATCGGGAACCCCTTGTTTCCCAGGAAGCTGAAAACTTCAAAAGGAATCAACCGACAAAAGGAGCGGCCTAAAATTTGCCCGAAAGAAGGACTTCCACCTGATTCGTTAACCACCTTGGTCCCCATGACCATCTTTCCAAGCGTCATACCAGTTAGTCCTTCGAGCACGACATAATAGACAACAACAAGTAGTACTCCGACTAAGGAAGCAAATAATTGTAGACCTGCCAGCTCTCCTTGGGTTATGCTTCCGCCATTCATCGCTACAAAAATCAACCCAATTGCAAATCCGATTCCCGAATTGATCAGATAGAGAATAACGTTGTCAATAATGAACGTCAGAAGACGTTGGTTTTGAGAAGCAAGCCGAAGTTGATCGGAAGGGTTCTGTCGAGCGATTGCTTCAAAAGAGCCGGACGGGGCATATGGATTTTCGGACGACACTTGGAAGACTCCCGTTACAAAACTAGTAAACAGAACACTGATAAGAGACGCAGCAGCATGGTAACTACCTCGTGTTCAACAATCAACTAGACAGGCCTCCGAAAGCGAAGCCATGGTTCTAGCTAAAGCGTCCCCCATCGGAACCATGTCGATAAATGGCTCCTTACGCCTTCGTTCGTTCCCCGAAAAGAGTCTGTCGAAAAATGGGGGGCGAAAAATTTTCGTACCTTGCTTTCAACAACCATCTTTCGACCCACATTTTTCGACATTCATTATTTCTCTGCATTTGAGAATCAAGACCCCTTATGGGACAGTCTACTTTTGTTCTTGAGTCATAATATCAATCGGGAGCAGAAAGAGGCGTCATGTTATGACTTGCTGCCCATCCTGAATCGGGAACGACTTGACCTTGGTTTCACTAGCGTGCTTCAAGCATGCGACGCAATTCCGTCGCGTCCACAGTATCTTTCGGTCGCCCAGTTGATTCCTTGTTTCGCAACAACATTTGTGGCGAAATGACGGGAATACGCAATCCATCCAGTTCGACGAACAAACAGGTCTTCTCGACTTCCTCGAAGGAGACTCCGTCAATTTTAGTTAGTATGTCGATTCGTAAGGGGGGGCGCCCCAGCATCAAAATCTTCCCCATCACCAAAAGTGGAGTCGTCGCGTCGGGTAGTGAAGCACCAAATCCAAAATCGATAAGCGAGTTCCTAAGAAGTTGTTCATTGGCGTCAGAGATTGCGACGAAAAAATCGATGTCACCCGTCGCTCGTGGGTTCCGATAGAGGTTGTATGCGTAACCCCCAATCATCACAAACCGAACGTTTGTAGAGATCATCAACTCGATAAACTCTTTGAAATCCTGGGGAAGCTGCATAGTAGGGTGCCATTAGTTGCATGAAGTTTCTAAATCGATCTTGATAGCTTAGCTGATCATCTTCGGCTCGCTCTGCGAGTTCTGCTTCTTCAAAACTCTTAAACGTACGTATCGATTTATCCATGATTCCTATTCCTTCAAGTCAGACTGATTTGATTCTAACCCGTTGATCGTTCGCTTGGTAAGGTTCTCGTCAACAGAAATCCAACGCGGCCGAAAGTTAACTCTTCGGATTACTTGGTGGCCGGAACACTGTTGGCGTTGGCTGGCTCAATCACAGGGTCCATCCAAAGTCCAACACGATAAGGCCACGGATGAGTCCAAGGATTGGGCCATGGAATGGTGCTCGAAAAGACACTCACGACCAATAGCCCGCCGACGATCCACCTGGCTCGAACCGATCTCGCTGCTAGCTGAACGGCCGGCACGCACAGCCAAAGCCAAGCTGGAATCAACCAAAACGACCAACGGAATCCGCTGCAAACGCCGCCGTAGTTCCGATCTTCCACCGACCGCGACACATAGAAAACAAAACAAGATAAAGTCATCAGCAAAAACGCAGTCGTCATGCCGTGATCCGATAACGCAAACTTGCGAATGCCAGTGAATGGCGAGTCTCCCTGTTTTTGCTTGAAACAAAGAATTGCGCCGAAGATACACAATAACCAAAAGGGTGTCAGGGAATAAATCCCGTGGTGCCCGATCAAAAAGTGGACCAAGTACGCAACACGATCTTCTTCGCCCAAATCCACCCCTTTCTTGTTTCCTGGCAACCAATACGATTTCGGAAAATCGTACCAATCATCCCAACGGTAGATCGTCCATGTTTTTGGATCCGAGCCAATCTGGATCGCGACCCGTTGCCCGTTGTCCTGGTCGATACACTGAAGAACGTCGGTCAGCCGAGCTGGGATGATTTGGCTAGCTTCGGACATCGAATAACCCTTTTGGTTGGCCTGTTCGATAACGCTCGCGATAGCAGGTTGCGTTTCGTCACCCATCCTGGCGATAGAAGCGATCGGCTGACCCACCCCGCGATGCGAGTAGGGAGGTCTCCAGTCTTGATGAGCCCAATAGTTTGTTCCCAAGAACGCTACAGCAATGCTGGCGGTTCCAAAGCCATATCCGATAAGAAATTTCTTCCAGTCGATCAACAAGAGAATCGCCCCCGCAACGGCCGCCCAGGACAAAGCCGGCAGTTCGCACGCGACGGTCAGTCCGGTCAACATGCCGCAGCCAATCCAAGTCCACCACGACTGACTTTGCCCCGCTTGAGCCTTGTGAATGATTGCCCAAAGAATAGCCAAGCTCCATGCAAACAACAATGCCGCATGCAAATGGTTATTCAGCGTAGCCGCAAAGGTCGTTAAGAAGGTTCCCCACAATCCCATATTCAGCATCATGAATCGCGACCATGCGTCGGCAACATGGTTCTCCAACCATCGATGGTACCATAGCCACCAAATGAACAACGGCAGAACATTCACGATCAACAGCACGGTTCTGCCAATCAAGAATGGTTCTTCGGTTAGCTTCTTGCCTGTCACGAACGAAACCGATTTTGCGACCACCGCGTACATGGCCGTCAGCAGCGGTGGCTTGCTTGAGTAAAAATGTTCGCGTCCATCCGCCCCGGTATGGCGAACCATATCGATGGTATTCCAAATTTTGGATTTGCCTTTGCTATCTAGAATCTCGATCACCCGATCGATTTCCCAGATACCTTCTTCGGTAAGAGCGGCCATGGCGGACCATCGCGATCGGTCATTGGCGCTTAAGAATGGGAGCTCGCCATGGGCTGCCGTCATTCCAACGATGCGCGCAATTTGAATTGCGGTCGCAATGGCGATCAATAACCAGCCGATCTCTCGAGTGGTCCAGGCGTTATTCGAATCACGCTCGCTGTTCATGATCATCGGTCTGTTCGGAGATGGAGAAATTGGAAGTTTTGCAACCGGAGTTTGCGACTACCAGTTCGGCCAGTAGGCCCGTGCCCAGGAACTGTAAGCCGGCTAGAAACAAAAAGATGGCCATGTAAAAAAGTGCCCGTTCGTGCAAGTGGATTGGGTCCATGCCTGGAACGCAACGCGTAATCACCCACGCAGACAATAAAACAAACAAAAGCAGACTGCCAAGTCCACACGCGACGATACCAAGCCCTCCCAGCAGATGCTGAGGTCGGTAACGGAATCGAGTCAGGAACACCACCGTGCCAAGATCCAAGAAGCCCTTCAGGATTCGCGACGCCCCGTACTTGGAAACACCATGCTGGCGGGCGTGATGCTTGACGGCAATCTCCGCGACGCGAAAACCTCGAGCTGCCGCCAAAACGGGGATGAAACGATGCATCTCGCCATACAATGTGACTTCTCGGAGTACTTCGGCGCGATAGGCTTTCAGTCCACAATTGAAATCATGCAGATCCATTCGGGTGAATCGACGCAAAATGCCGTTGAACGCGAGCGACGGCCAACGTTTATGCCAAGGGTCATGCCTAGTTTGCTTCCATCCGCTGACGACATCAAAGCCGCTGTGTAGTTTATCGATCAGCGGTTTCAATTCATTCGGGTCATCTTGCAGATCGGCGTCCATGGTGATCACGATCGAGCCTTTCGCCATGGAGAAGCCGGCAGCCAGCGCAGCCGCTTTCCCAAAATTGCGACGAAAGCGAATTCCCTTGGCAAAAGCGTTGGTGGAACAGATCTGCTGAATCGCTTTCCAAGATCCGTCCGTGGAGCCGTCGTCAACCAAGAGGATTTCAAAAGGACCCAAATTTGCCGATGCGATCGACGTTTCGATACGCCGCACCAGTTCGGCCAACGAGTCTTGCTCGTTCAAGAGCGGAATAACAATTGAAATCATGGATTCATAGGGGACAGCGTGCGAGACCGGCATCAAAAGGGCTAAAAATTAAGAATTCCTATCGTACTTGCTTCCTTGGATAGAATCGAGTGGAGCCGCTGGTTGTCCCTCAACAAACGTGCAAACACGGTTATACTGCCTGTTTCCAATTGATTCGCATGGGATTCGCGGTCCGCATCAATCGGTTCTAGGCACCGTCTGCAATGCCTACCCCTATTTTTTTCAAGGACACACGTGGTTTTATGGCAAAGAAGATTTTGTTTATCGTCGGGGATTTTGTCGAAGACTATGAAATCATGGTCCCCTTCCAAATGCTGTTGATGATCGGCCATGAATGCCATGCGGTCTGTCCGGATAAGAAAAAAGGGGACTCGATCCTGACCGCAATCCATGATTTTGAAGGTCACCAAACCTACAGCGAAAAACCAGGGCACCGCTTCGCCATCAATGCTGATTTCGCGACCACGAATGCTTCGGACTATGACGCACTGGTCCTGCCCGGCGGGCGGGCTCCCGAATATCTGCGATTGAACGATCGCGTTCTGGAATTGGTGCGGTCCTTCGCGGAATCGAACAAACCGATCGCAGCCATCTGCCACGGGCCGCAAATTCTCGCTGCGGCGGGTGTGTTGGTTGGCAGGCATTGCAGCTGCTATCCGGCAGTCCGATTTGAAGTCACAGGAACGGGAGGCAAGTACGTTGAACCATCTGCGGGTATGGATTCGGCGCACGTCGACGGAAATTTGGTCACGGCGCCCGCATGGCCAGCTCACCCAGCTTGGATTGCCAAATTTGCAAAGCTCCTCGGCTCTAAGATTGAGGCGTAGCGAACTTGTCCAGTGGTTCTCTCGACGAAGCGTTCGAGGTCCTGAAGAGACGGTTCGGATATTCCGAATTCCGAGGTTCTCAACAGAAGATTATCGAAAGGACCATGGAAGGTCGCGACAGTCTTGTCATTATGCCTACCGGGGGTGGCAAATCGCTCTGCTTCCAAATCCCGGCGTTGGTGCATGCCCAGCGTTACTCCGTGACGGCAAAGACGGCAAAGCGTCACAACACCAAAGTGCCTTTGACCTTGGTGTTGTCGCCGCTGGTCGCTTTGATGAAAGATCAAGTCGACACGCTCCAAAGGAAAGGAATCGAAGCCACCTTCGTCAATTCTTCCTTGGATCGCCAAGAGAGGAATCGACGGTACAAACAGATCGCCTCTGGTGAGTTCTGCTTGCTGTATGTGACGCCCGAACGCTTTCGCAAAGAGGAATTCGTATCGGTCATCGACCAGCGCGAGATCGTCTTGTTGGCTGTGGACGAAGCTCACTGCATCAGTGAATGGGGGCATGACTTCCGACCCGATTACACGCGTGTTGGCGAGTTTCGTCAATCGCTGGGAATGCCAACCACCATCGCATTGACCGCCACGGCAACTCGCGATGTTCAGCTGGATATCATTCGTCAGCTTGGTATCGCCGAGTTTGGCGACGGACCGGATCAGTGCAAACTTTACCATGAAGGCATCCAACGACCCAATCTGGCATTGTCGATCGAAGAGGTTTGGGGGACGGACGAGAAAACGGCCTTGATTGAACAAGTGGTTCAGCGTTGGCCCAATCAAAGCGGTGTCGTTTACTTTACCTTGATTCGATATCTGGAAGAAATGAGCGGCAGGCTCCGGGCCCTCAACATCCCTCATGTTTGTTATCACGGTGATCTGTCTCGACAAGATCGTAAACGCATCCAAGACGACTTCATGCGGAATCGGTCGCCGCTGGTGCTAGCCACCAACGCGTTCGGAATGGGGATCGATAAGGAGGACATTCGATACGTTCTGCATGCAGAGGTCCCGGGCTCCATGGAGTCGTACTATCAAGAGATTGGACGTGCGGGACGCGACGGTCTGCCGTCGGAGTGCATCCTGATGTACGATCAACGCGATCTCAACACCCAAGTCGAGTTTCTGGGCTGGAGCAACCCGGATGCTGATTTCTATCAACGCACCTACGATATGCTGGTCCATGATGGAGATTCCGTCCGTTCGTTCGGCATGGAATGGCTCCGGGAAAAGCTGTGCGCTCGCAACAAACGGGACCGAAGGCTGGAGACCGTGCTGTCCATGCTGCAGAGGTACGGAGTGATCCAGGACGAACTGGATCTGGGCCATCTCCAGATCGCCGGCCCCCTCCCCGATTCGCTGGCAAATCAAAATGACCGAAGTGCAAAACTGCTGAGAGACCAGAAAAAGCTCTACGCTTTGGTTGAATACGCCAAGGCGGCTGACCCTCGCGAATTCGTGCATAAATACTTTGGGGCGGTTGCGAACTCTTAGCTACAACAATACGGTCTTCACGTTATATTCATTTTTTCTTCACAATTTCCGGATAACTTATGCGGAGGAAACCAATGATATGTCGCTCCATTTGAGCCAGGATTTGAACGATGCGCACAATTCATTACTCAAGCTTTCAGGAAGTGTTGAGGAGATGATTGGGGCTGCCGTGCAGTCCCTGATGGAGCGTCGCGGAGCCTTGGCAGCGGAAGTGATTGATCGCGACACGGCGATTGATCGCAGCGAGGTTCGAATTGAAGACGATTGCTTGAAGATGCTCGCATTGCACCAACCAGTGGCTGCGGATCTTCGGCGAATCACCACCATGATGAAGATCAACAACGACCTGGAACGCATTGCGGACTTGGCGTGCAACATTGCACAGCGGGCAGACAGTTTATGCTCATACCCCGAATTTCCGATCCCACCAGGGATTAAGCAGATGGCCTTGATGACGACCTCGATGGTTCGTCGAAGCCTGGATGCTTTTGTGCAACGCAACACGGAGGCTGCGCACCAAGTGATTAAAGAGGACGATTTGGTTGATGCCAAGAACGTCGAAGTGATCGAAATCCTGAATTCGCTGATGTCGCGTGATTCCAGCAAGATTGGCGCAGCCATGCATTGCTTTTCTGCGTCGAGACATCTCGAACAGATCGCAGATCATGCCGTCAGTATATCCGAAGACATTATTTACATGGTAGACGGAGTCATCGTCCGTCATCATCAAATCCTGGAACGCAACCAACGTGCCCCGCAACCGCCGCAGTTTAAACCTGGCGATGTGAATCGCTAAACTCATTACGCGTACGAATGTTCTATGCCAAAAACCAAAGTTCTCGTTGTTGAAGACGATCAAGCGATCTCGGAAATCTTGGTTTACAACCTCGAGAAAGCTGGCTTCGACGTGTTCAAGTCCTCGGATGGTCGCGATGGACTCAATCAAGCGCAATTGCGACTACCCGATCTGATCTTGTTGGATGTGATGCTGCCGGTCATGGACGGGACGGAGGTTTGCCGTAGGTTGAGAGCGCAACCTGAAACAGCAACAGCCACCATCATCATGTTGACAGCCAAAGCGGAAGAGTCGGATCAGTTGATCGGGTTCTCCGTCGGTGCGGACGACTACGTCACCAAGCCTTTTAGCATAAGAGTCCTGTTGGAACGAATCAAGGCGTTACTGCGTCGCAAGTCCAAGATCACCGAAGACGAAACGGATGTGGTCACACGCTTGGGAATCACGCTCGACCGCCGACGGTATCGCGTTACCGTCGACGAGGATATCGTCGATTTAACCAAGAGCGAGTTTCGGCTGCTGGACACGTTGATTCGGCAACCAGGCCGAGCGTTCGACCGATCGGAACTGATCGATTCCGCCTTGGGGGAAGACACGCTGGTTCTTGAGCGGACCATTGACGTCCATATCCGTGCCTTGCGGAAAAAAATCGGCGAAAAGTCCGACGCGATCGAAACCGTGCGAGGTATCGGGTACCGTTTTCGCGAAAACTGAGCCTCGATCGCAATTCTTTTCCCTTCGCAGATCGATGAATTCGATCAGAATAAAAAAGAATAAAAAAGAGAATAAAAAAGGACAGGCACAGCAATCCAGTGACGCGCAAAGTCCTGTCTGCCAACGATGCCTTCTTCAGATACTATCAACGGACTTCAGATAGGCTGCCCATGAGACGCTTGGCTGAAAGATTCCATTCGTGGACGCGTAGCTTCCTAGGAGAATTGGTGACTGAGCAGCGGAACCAGTACTCAATCTAAATCGGAACCCAGCGGATCAACCTACATTGGCGAGATGCCGAACTTGCAACTTCCCGGCCAACTCTCGCAACTTGTCCCGAGTCGCCGCAAGAAATCGACCCAGCAACCGGCCTCCTGCTAGCTTCGACATCCGAACTCCCCAAGTCTCGGGCGTGCAACCAAGCCTTGCAAATACATCTGCAACCTCCGCCGAAATCGAGGCCTTGCTATCACGCAGCATCCGGCCTGTGTACTCCACCAACATCACGTATTGGCCCAGTGTAAACCCACTTCGCATCCCTTCACGCACCGCACCAAGACCACGACGATCTTCAACCGGTACCAGCCAAAGCTCATCTTCAAGCCCGCCACTAACCCGAACCGCCGCCACACTACCAAGCTCCGCCGCCTTCAAATCTTCTGCCCGACCATTCGAAACGACATGCTCCACCCGAGCCTTAATCGAAGTGTGCTCGCTAGCTTCCGGAGTCGCAGCAACCCCAGCCGCAACCGGATTCAAATCAATATAAGCACAAACTGAAACAAGCGACTCTTCGTCCAAAATTGCAATCGATTTGAAACGTCCCTCAAAGAAAGCCCCAGTGCATTTGTCTTGCTTGTTAGCCATCCGAGCCAAGGGTTCCTTGAGACACTTCATAAACCAACCCAGCGACGACAATCGCCCGCGCGCACTCGCCACCCACTCCATGTTGCCCACACGCACGGCAACCATTTCCTTGGAAACCTTCATCGACTTGCGATCCGACCCACGAGGCGGAAACAGCCGAAACCAACGCTCGACCACCTCCGAATCCGACCAGTTGCTGGCAACTTCAGGATCAATGCGAAGCAGCAAGTGCAGATGATTGTCCATGAGACTGAAACCACCGACGGAAACGGCAAAGATCTGGTCAAGTTCCTTGAGCCGATTCTCGATCCAATCCTTGCGCCCTGGAGTCGCCTCGTCACCGAGCAGATGGGCCCTGCGGACGCAGCGAGAAATACAGTGATACCAGCGACTTACAGTCGTATCAACAAGTCGAGAACGGGAGATAGTCACAGCAAAACCCCCCAAGACAAAGAACCGGAACAATCGCCAAAGCTTGCCAAAATCACCATGTCCGTCAATCGCTGTGCCTGTCCTTTTTTGTTCCGAAATAGCATGGGCGGTTAGCACTGACAATTAGCACACCAAACCTACTGCGACATTCAGGGCGAGCCCGAGCGACGCAGCAACTGGCGTCGCTGCAGAATACTTCCGACCGCGGTTCTGTTCCTTCTCTTTTCTTGAAAAGAGTCTGTCGAAAAATGTGGGTCGAAAAATTTCAGGATCATGCTTCGGCTATTTATTTTTCGTCCCACATTTTTCGACAGCAGTCATTCTGAAATCAAGTAGGCCGTAACAAGTCGCTTTGGACGCAGTTACGGCTTGGAGTGATAAACAGGATTGCCCCGAAACGCTGAGGCGAATGCGGGATTAGCTTGGTGGATGTCACCGTTCGTGGCACGTTACAGCACTCCTGCTTTTCGTAGTGTATTCGATAGCCAAACTATATTGTTCTGTGCACTAATATCCAATGGTAAACCAGGAAAACACTCCATCGGGGTTAGGCTCACGGAAACAAATACGCCATTTCGCAGAGCATGCGCGCTACCATTTTGTTGGCCGTCGACATATCTTGCCTGTTTGATGTATGCAGCAAGGAAATTACCATCGCAAGCCATGTCTAGTTTCTTTCTAAGTTCAGAACCAAAGTAGTTTCCCCAGTATAGATTGCGAACTCTCGTGGGATTCATTCCTTGGGAGACCCACAGCGCCTGCTCCACCCACCGGTGGAATGGCATTTTTTGAAGGACGATTGATTCGAACACCATTCCCGATAGTAAATGTTCAGTAAGGCCAACATCAAAACATCCTTGGATCGATTTCGAATCATCTGCGATTTGCAGGTGTTCCCAAAACACGCTTTCAAGGTTTTGCCATCCAATTTGACTTGTGATATTCTCTGAGAGAAAGGGTTCTTCGCCAATTTTAGTGGGTGGTTTGGAAAACGCTGTGGATTCGGTATCCTTTTGGGATGAACGAATTAACCACAGAACATTATCGCGCATTACTGGGTCTT